>SDBV01004579.1_pt1 | contig 19812 bp, 20 predicted proteins | sample 2277081 | NCBI WGS metagenome assembly SDBV01 (sample SAMN10402039, study PRJNA504765) | marine sediment metagenome | isolation source: marine sediment core GS10_PC15, 223 cmbsf | place: Arctic Ocean: Southern Knipovich Ridge | collected 2010
TCGCTTGAAGTTCTGTTGACTCAGGCACGCAAGGAACTGGAAATCGAGTTAGCAAAAAAACTATTTGGGAACTAAATGGCTGAAGCTGCTGAACAAGCTGAGCTGGGGGTGGGGGATTTTTACAGGTATCCACCTATTGGTGATGACGACTGGCGATATACGTTTCAGGCCGCCCGGGTGCGGGTGCTTGAGACGCAGATGCTGACAAGAGCAACCTTATTGGATATGGCCAACGCCGAAAATTTCGAGACATCTGCGGATTTACTTGCGGCCAGTGAATATGCTCTGCCGCAAGGTAGCAGGAACTTCGCAGAGCTGGAGAACATCCTCATGCTCCGAAGGTCGGAAGCCAGAAAGCTCTTTGCGGATTTAATGATTGATGAGCCGGTTGTTGAGCTGTTTAGAGCACGAGATGATTTTGCGAATATGCGCCTGGCGGTCAGGCGAACATTGACGGAAAAGCCGTTTGGAACCGATTACAGCGATGACGGCAATGTGGAAGTAGAAATTTTTGAGCAGGTCTTTGAAGAGGAAAACTACAACCTGCTGCCATACCACATGCAGGAAGCGATAGAGCGGGCAGTGTTGGGTTACTACCAAAACAAGGAGATTCGCCAAATCGATTACGCAATTGATGCCTACCAGGCTGAGCACAACATCAAAAAAGCCCAGGAACTGAAAAGTGCTTTTCTGCTGGAACTGTTCAGAATGCAGATTGATTTGACTAATATACGCACGATGCTTCGACTCAAATTTACCGAATCCGAGCAGCGCAATGTTTTCGTGGAAGGTGGATACGTTGAGCAACAACGATTGAAACACGCTTTGGATATCGGGCACGAAGCGATTGCGCCATTGTTTTTCGCAACACCGTACTACGAAGTCCTCGAACGAGGTGTGAGTTATTTTGTGGCTAACAATTCGTTTCTAAAACTTGAGCAACACTGCGAAGAACATTTGAATGGTTTTTTGAAAACAACGAGTCAGATTACAGCAGGACCTCAGCCGGTAATAGCTTATTTATTGATGAAGGAAAATGAAATACGAACTGTCAGGTTCCTGCTCACTGCGAAAAGGAACCAACTGGATACAAGGCTTATTTTAGACCGGTTAGGCGAATAAGCTGAATCTTTACTTTATACGAGAAAGATATGGAAGGTAAAGTTGCGGTTTTAGGTGACGCTGATTTTACGATGCCGTTTTCGACGCTTGGGCTCGACACTTTCCCGACAGGCGAAGGTACCGACGACATTCTGGAAAACGCCAAAGCGATTATCGAGGGCAAATATGCCCTTGTAGTGGTTGCTGAAAATGTAGCCGGGGTCGCCGAGGAGGTTTTTGCGGCCCATCAGAATAAGCCCATCCCTGCTATTGTGGTTGTACCGTTCACCACCGAATCGACGGGCTTCGCAACCAAGGCACTGGGCGAAGTGCTCAAGATGGCTACGGGTATCAACATATTGGAAAGCAATTAATTTTTCAAAAAAAGAGGTTTTGATAATGAGTAAAACGCGAGAAGGCAAAGTAGTTAAGGTTGCCGGCCCGGTTGTTGTGGCAGAAGGTATGGCGGGGGCGAGAATGTACGATGTTGTTCGCGTAGGCAAACCGAACCTTATAGGCGAGATAGTGGAACTCCACGGCGATTTGGCATCTATTCAGGTATATGAAGAGACTGTGGGCATAGGGCCGGGTGAGCCTGTTATTGATACCGAGGTGCCTTTGAGTGTGGAATTGGGACCTGGACTGATTGAGAGTATCTACGACGGCATCCAAAGGCCGTTGAATTTGCTCTACGAAGCCGAGGGGGCATTCATGAGCCGCGGCAGGGCAATGCCGGGCCTGAACAGAGAAAAAAAATGGCACTTCAAACCAACGGTAGAGAACGGAACAAAGGTAGCTGCCGGTGACATCATAGGCGAAGTCGTTGAAACCACCCTGATGACGCACAGGATTATGGTGCCGTTCGGGGTCAGCGGAACCCTGAAAAAAATAACAGAAGGTGACTATACTGTTACTGATTGTATCGGAATCGTAGTTGCCGAAGACGGCAGCGAAACAGAGCTGACCATGATGCAGAAATGGCCTGTACGAAATGCAAGACTGGTAAAAGGCAGACTTGCGCCTAAGCAGATTCTCGTTACCGGTCAGCGGGTAATCGATACATTCTTTCCGATAGCAAAGGGAGGGACCGCTTGTGTGCCGGGGCCTTTTGGAAGCGGAAAGACGGTTGTTCAGCATCAATTAGCTAAATGGGTTGACGCCGACATCGTTGTCTATGTCGGCTGTGGCGAACGCGGCAACGAGATGACGGACGTGCTGACCGAGTTTCCGGAATTAAAGGATCCGCGTTCAGGTGAGCCGTTGATGAAGCGTTCGGTTCTGATTGCAAACACCTCCAATATGCCGGTGGCAGCCAGAGAGGCGTCCGTTTATACAGGTATAACCATAGCTGAGTACTTCCGTGATATGGGCTGCAGTGTGGCGTTGATGGCTGATAGTACCAGCCGATGGGCTGAGGCGATGCGTGAGATATCGACACGTCTCGAGGAGATGCCTGCTGAAGAAGGCTATCCTGCCTATCTTGGCGCAAGGATTGCGTCATTTTATGAAAGGGCAGGACGGGTAGAGTGCAGCGGCAGTCCGGAACGTGAAGGAACGCTGTCGATTATCGGTGCGGTAAGTCCGCCGGGAGGAGATCTTTCAGATTCAGTGGTGCAGGCAACGCTGCACGTGGTTAAGGTGTTCTGGTCACTGATGGCAAGGCTGGCACAACAGAGGCACTTCCCGGCAATTGATTGGCTGACAAGTTATTCTTTCTACAAGGAGTATCTCAAAGAGTGTTTCGAAGATAAAGAACATGGCCATGAAATGGATGAACTAATCATCAAGGCAATGAGTTTGCTTGAGCAGGAAGCAAGTCTGCTCGAGATTGTTCGGCTGGTTGGCGCAGAAGCCCTGTCGCCGGCAGACAGACTTGCGCTTGAGGTATCCAAATCCATCAGGGAAGACTTTCTGCATCAAAACGCCTTCCATAAAGTCGACACCTTTACATCGATGCTCAAGCAGTACGAGATGCTAAAGACCATTTTGCATTTCGAAAAACAATCGCTTGCGGCAATTAACGCAGGGGTCGAGACCGCTGATATATTCAAACTTGCTGTACGGGAAGACATAGCAAGGGCAAAATATATTCCGACCGAAGATATGGCAAAAATCTCGCAAATACGAGATGAAATTGATAAACAGATCAAGGATTTGCAATCCGTGGCAGTTTAGCCGGGTTCGAAAAATAGGAGTTTTAAATGCTGAAAGAATACCAGACAGTAACCAATATTTACGGGCCTTTGATGCTGGTGGAAATGGTCGACGAAGCCAAGTATGGCCATATTGTCGATATTGAACTTGGTGACGGCTCGATTAGGCACGGCCAGATTCTACAGGTCGAGAAAGACAAGGTCCTTGTACAGGTCTTCGAGGGCACCCGCGGCATCGACGTTAAGGAAAGCACGGTTCGCTTTTTGGCAAAGCCGTTGGAGCTTGCCGTCTCGCCGGATATTCTTGGCAGGGTCTTTAACGGGCTCGGAGAGCCGAAAGATAACGGCCCTGCAATCATAGCGGAAAAACGGCTTGATATTAACGGCAACCCAATCAATCCCTATGGCAGAGATTATCCCAACGAGTTTATACAGACCGGCATATCAGCAATCGATGGGCTCAATCCCCTTGTGCGTGGTCAGAAACTGCCGATATTTTCAGGGGCAGGTCTGCCGCACGATGAGATAACCGCCCAGCTTGCCCGCCAGGCTACTGTTCTGGGGGAAGGTGAAGAGTTTGCTGTTGTGTTTGCGGCGATGGGAATCACCTTCGAGGCGGCGCAGTTCTTCATCAATGACCTCAATGAAACAGGGGCAATCGAACGGGCTGTTATGTTTATCAACCTGGCAAACGACCCGGCGATTGAGAGGATAGCGACACCAAGATTCGCCCTTACTGCCGCTGAATATCTTGCCTTTGAAAGGGACATGCAGGTCCTGGTAATCCTCAATGATATGACCAACTACTGTGAGGCCCTTAGGGAAATCAGCGCCGCCAGAAAAGAGGTACCTGGCCGAAAAGGGTATCCGGGCTATCTCTATACCGACCTTGCCACTGTTTATGAAAGGGCCGGTCGAATTAAAGGCAAGAAAGGTTCTATTACAATGGTGCCGGTGCTGACAATGCCTGAGGACGATAAGACCCATCCGGTGCCGGACCTTACCGGATATATTACCGAGGGCCAGATTATCCTGTCACGCTCACTGCACAGAAAAGCCATCTCGCCTCCGATTGACGCCCTGCCGAGTCTGTCACGACTTAAAGACAAGGGTATCGGCGAAAACAAAACCCGTGAAGACCATGCCGACCTTTACAATCAGCTTTACGCCGCCTATGCCCGCGGCAAAGAGGCACAGGAGTTGGCGACAATAATGGGTGAAGCGGCTCTTTCAGAAGAAGATAAAAAGTTTATGACGTTCGCTGACAAGTTCGAGGCAAGATACGTATCACAGGACTATTACGAAAACCGCTCGATAGAGACCACTCTCGATTTGGGGTGGGAACTGTTGAGTATGTTTGACAATGTCGAACTGAAGCGTATCGATGTCGAATTGATAGAAAAGTATATGCCGAGATTCCGCAAAGAAAACCAGAGCAGGGGCGAACAGAAGGAGACCGAATAAGTGCTTGCCAATGTCAATGCGACACGAATGGAACTATTGCGGCTGCGCAGGCGGATAGGGCTGGCCAGTAGGGGGCACCACTTGCTTAGTGAAAAGAGGGATGAAATTTCCCGCCAGCTTATAAATATCGCCAGGGCGATTCAGCCTTTGCGCAAGCGCGTCGAAACCGAACTCAGAGAGACATTTCGTCGTTTTATGGTGGCCCGTGCTACAATGGAACCGGAAGACACAAAGGCTGCGCTTGATGTCCCAACAAAAAAATTCAGCCTCGCAATTACTATTGCCAGTGTAATGAACGTAAAGGTCCCGCATCTGGCCAAAGAGATGACAGGCGAGATTATCTGCTATGGCTATGCGACCACCTCTGGCGAGATGGACGTGGCGCTGATGGCTTTGGAAAGGGCTTTCGACCATTTAATTGAATTGGCTGAAAAAGAAAAGCAGGCACGACTGCTGGCAATCGAATTGCAGATGACCCGGCGAAGGGTCAATGTTCTGGAGCATGTTGTTATCCCGGAACTTCAGGAAACCATCAAATTTATTTTCAACAAGCTTGCCGAAGCCGAACGCGACAATACCAGCCGACTGATGAAAATCGCCGACATCATCCGGGCCTGACCCAAGATACAACCCCCATATATAAAGTCACAAAAGCGGGCGAAGGGATTCGAACCCTCGACTTTCAGCTTGGGAAGCTAACACTCTACCACTGAGTTACGCCCGCACATATCGGCCTCCAGGGCCATAAATGTTTGCAAAGCCCGAAACTACCGTAATTATACTTCGGGCCGAAGATTTTTCCAGTTTTTATTAGCAAGTTTATTTTTTCCAGTAGCGTCCTATAACGTATTTTTTTACTAAATTGCCTTCCGGTTCAGGACGATAATTAAGAACTATGAAAAAAGGTTTTACGCTAATCGAGTTGCTGATAGTGATGGCCATTATGGGCATCATCGCCGCTGCTGTTGTGCCGGCTGTCCAGCGGCATATTACTAAAACCAAAGAGGCCGCAGCTAAAGAAAGTCTGCATATCCTGCGAAATGCTATCGAACTTTACGCCGCCCAGCACAACGGTATACCACCGGGATATCCAAACGATAATCTTGACTCAACTCCGGAGATGTCGGCATTTGGTAAGCAGATGATGGAATGGGAGGATCGTCTATCAGAAATACCTGTGAATCCATTCAATAGACAGTACCTGATAAAGCTATTGGATAAAACTGAACCTTTCCCCGCCCAGCCGATTGGTCCCGACCTTTACGGCTGGATATATAAACCTATTACCAAAACCATCAAACTGAACTGGGCAGGCACAGATACCGCAGGCGTGTCATATTTTGATTACTAATTGATGTTTTACAAGCCCACTGGTATTGAAAGCAAACTTTCGCAGCAAAATTATTCTTCAACTTTTTCAAATATCACGGTTTGCGATTCCCCATAAATCGGGTCAGTAGACATATTAAAATCAGGTATTTCCGGTGTGTGTCCGGTATAATTCGCAAAGCTGGTCCAGTCAACTGGCCAACTATTACCATCGGCGGAAACGGTCCCAATAAATACATCGTCGCTTTTTCTCTCAAGAACGACGTCGCCCAATTCGGTACGGATGCGCTTCATGGAAATCCGTACAGTTAGTTCACGAGTGTCCGGAGAATAATTGACCATCCATTGACCGGGTTCAAGTATAGTTTTACCCTTAAACTTCATCGGAATCGTAGTTATCTGCCCGGGTCTGACGGGGAATCTGCCGTAGCTGATTATCGCCAATGAGATTGTACCATCGGGCTCAAAAACAAATTCCCAGCCGGTCTTCTTACCAGACTTCCAGGTCCCGACAAGGAATTCCGGGAATTCGCCATCGCCTTCAATAATAACTTCAACAGCACTTTTACTCGAATTTACCTCAGCAGAATCCTGACAGCCTGATAGAAAAACGGCACATCCAGCCAACAGTAGTAACCACTTCATAATTCAACTCCCAATATTTGTACAAACAGTTTTAATATTGTAGAGATAAAAGCAGGCACTTGCAAGAAAAAAGAGGCAGGTCAAAGACCTGCCTCTTTTCATAACTAACTAATCAGTTAACTTATTAGTTAACTTCGGTTCTTTGGTCGACGTCTTATTTACGACGACGCAAAAACAGTCCACCAAGACCCAGCAACGCAATCGTCATCGGCTCTGGTGTAACTACAAAGCTCGTGCCGCCAGGATTAACAAGTCCGGTTGTTCCCAATTCGACCTCAGAGAGCTGACTATCTTTACCAGTAATGCCAAGAGTGATCGTCGTTCCTGGAAGTACACTGGCATTAATGGTGTAGTCAAAGCTCCAAATTGCTGTGCCTGCCGGAGCATCGGGGCCACCCGGTAACAAAGTAAAGTACTGGCCTGAAACAGCATCAGCGTTTGATGCTTCGTAGAGAACACCGGCATTGCCTGAGCGATTGGTAGAACCATCAAGAAGTCCAAAGTTGAAGCCCGAGTAAAGGCCTTCACCAGCAACACTACCCTTAGTGGGAGCATCGTCTGTGACTTTCCTGAGATGGAAATTGTTTACCGTTTCGGTAAGAGCAATCAACTCAATCGTGATTGTGGTGCCGGGATCACGGACAGTAGCAGTATAACTTAAACCCACCGTAGTACCAAAAGATGTTGACGTAAAACAAAGAACCAACATTAAAATTAATAACTTCTTCATAACATTCCTCCTTCTCAATCATTGCTATCTTTTAACATCACCCCTTTTACTTTAAAAGGCTTTGTAGACAGCTAAATTCAAATCCTTAAAAACAACATACGTAATCTTGCCTTATGGACAAGGCACGTCGCCATAAGTAGGCGCCATGGCCGATATAAAGGCCATAAGGTCGCCCAAAGTCATGGTACCATCATTGTTCCAGTCACCGTCGCTATTGTAGTACGAAGCAGGTGGTGCGTCGCCATAAGTAGGAGCCATAGCGGAAATCATGGCCATGAGATCGCCTAAGGTAACCGTTCCATCATGATTCCAGTCACCCGGACAATGTGTCGGACCAACGGGACCAACCGGAACATTGGTAGCACCGCTTAAATCGAGCACAGCGGTAGCCGAATTCGTGTCTTCCAGCACCACACCACCACGAATGGTGTTTTCGGTGATAGAGACCAGACACGCGCTGGTAACTGTGAACGAGCACAGTACACCGCTGTCCGGCGGAGCGTTAACCGCGCCTTTATAGAGCGAAGCCATCTCAATGGTCACGCCATTGGTATCGAAACCGCCCCGGGTACCTTCATAGGTACAGGGGTCAGCCCAGGCATTACCATCTTGCTCGACGACGCCGCCTACGATATTAATGCCGCCGGGATGGACCCAGAAGTCTGCGCTGAGATCGGTAACGTTGTTGATGTCAGCAGTATCATCGGTCACAATATCCAGTGCGAACGCCCTGGCACGCGTAGTGCCACCTGTCTTTTCGTACTTGACTTCAGCAGGATATACGCTGTTGTCTATGGTAATAACGATGTCGGCCATCACTGGCGCAGCCATCATCATTACCGCCAGAATTAGTACAAGTTTCTTCATACACAACCTTCCTTTCTTTGTCTTTTCTTCCTCACAGAGTCACACACTCTGCTACGACAATATTTCGGTTCCGTCCAATAAGGACACAACATCCACCTAAGAAACAAATCAGGTATTGTTTTTCTTTTGCGCCTGCCCAACAACTTTATGTCCCGAAAAACACAAGGAGTTTTGTTTTTGAGCACAGCACTCCGACTGGCAGAAAAAGCCGGTTTTACGAGTTATTCCCCTGTCCCCTCCATCTCCTCCTTTCTCGCCATTCGACGAAAACATGTGCAAAAGCGACCACACATACAGGGTTAACATTGGTGAAGGTCAAGTGTAAAGTACCACAGTTGCTTACCTAAATCAAGCAAAAAATGTAAAAATACGTAAAAAAATCTAAAATTTTACCTATATTCCCATAAAAATTGTCAAATCAGTATCAGAACCCGCAAAAACCGGGCCGCTGAAGAGCCGTATTAGGGCCGTTATTTTTATCGAGCCGGTTGCCGCTGACGTAAAAAGTTCGATTTTTTTTGTGATTTTTCGTCCTGCTTTGCAATTTTGCCACTTCTGTGTTATATATCATCATTATTTTGCCGTATTTATCACCATGTACAACTTTCTAAAAGGACGAATAATCGCTGTAAGGTTCAGCCTGCTGGCAGCCACGCTGGCCCTGGTCGTGGTCGGGATAGCCACTATCTACGCCGTCGGAAACCCCGCAGAGCCCAGCCCCGCTACCGGTACCGACGATTTGGCCCTGCTGTGGAAAAAACAGCTTGTATTTGCTGTAATCGGGGTTATGGGTTTTGTACTGATTAACCTGGCCAACTATCGCAGGCTGGGCAGGCTGAGTTACTGGGCATACGCCTTAATAATAGCGTTACTTGCCATGCTGCTGCTTGATAAGCTAATTAACATTCCGTTTGTGCCAGTGGTTAATGGCACCCGAAGATGGATCAGGATAGCGATGGCCGGCCAGAACATAGCCCTGCAGCCCTCGGAATTCTGCAAGCTGATTTATGTTGTGGCGCTGGCCTGGTATCTGCGGTACCGCAGTAACTACCGCAATTTCAACGCCCTGATTGGGCCCTTTATTCTGACGCTGCTGCCGATGATACTGATACTTCTCGAGCCGGACCTGGGTACGGTGTTGCTGATGATGCCGATTCTGTTCATGATGCTGTTCGTGGCCGGAGCAAAGGTCAAGCATCTGTGCATAATCATATTGATGGCGATGCTGGTCAGTCCGCTGCTGTGGTATAAGATGAAGCCATATCAGCGATCCAGGATAAGCAGCGTACTGTTGCAGAACAGCCGGGTACGCAAAAAGGTCGAGCAAAATCCCACACTTGCAGGGGTTCTTGTAGGCAGAAAATTCAACGCAAAACAGTGGAGCAGCGACCTCGGCTATCATCTGATTCGGTCTAAATTCGCCGTCGCCTCAGGCGGAATGAAAGGTAACGGTTTTCGGCAGGGCCCATTCATAAAATATAATTTTCTGCCGGAAAGGCACAACGACTTTGTATTTTCCATTATCGCTCATCAATGGGGTTTTGTCGGCTGTATCGCCGTACTGGGACTTTATGTGATTATCATTGGCTGCGGGCTGGAGATTGCGGCCAACAATACCGACCCGTTCGGCAGACTGCTGGCGGTCGGCATTACCGCGACATTTGTAGTCCAGGTTATCGTCAATGTGAATATGACAATAGGGCTGATGCCTATTACCGGCCTTACGCTGCCGCTGGTAAGTTACGGCGGCTCGAACCTGCTGGTCAGTCTGCTTTCTGTGGGATTGCTGAATAACATCGGCAGATGCCGGCCTTTCAGCGTGGCACCAAAAGCCTTCGCAGGCCCATGATAAACAAAAATCTTAATTGAAAGCTGTTCTTTCGAATCACGAACCACGACCTGTCCTGAGCAGAGTCGAACGAAACACGAGTCACGAACAATGGTAAAAGGCTTTAGACAAATCGCTTCTCTTACGATGCTCAGCAGAGTGTTCGGGATGATTCGGGACATGACATTTGCCTACTTTCTCGGGGCAGGCCGCTTTATGGACACCTGGGTGATTGCATTTCTGATACCGAATCTTGCAAGACGACTTTTTGGTGAAGGCGCAGCCTCATCATCGTTTATACCCGTTTACACTGAGCAGTTGCAAAAAGATCGGAAACAAGCCACAAGGCTTGCATGTACGGTAGTGACGGTGATATTTGTAGTACTGGCGGTGGTGGTTCTGCTTGGTGAGGGGGTTATATGGGGATATTACTGGTTTTTCAGCGATTATGCCGAGACGAATCTAAAACTGGCGTTAAGCGGGATAATGCTGCCGTATATGATAATGATTTGCGTGGTGGCGATATTGGCAGGGGTACTAAATGCCCACCGTCACTTCGCATTGCCCGCAGCGGCGCCGATTGTCTTGAATATCTTTCTTATAGCCACGCTTTGTTTCAGCGGCTGGGTTTTAAGAGTTGAGCCACGCCGGCAGATTTTCTTTCTGGCGTTTGCGGTTCTATTGGCCGGAATTGTTCAGATGGCTATTCAGGTTCCAGCTTTGCGTGCCAGGGGTATTTCGATTAAACCGGCATGGGCAGTTCAATCCGAAGCTTTCAGGAAGATAATTATTCTGATGGGACCTATGATAATCGGTTTGACGGCCACTCAATTAAATACCTTGGCCGATGTTTTCATTGCCACCTTGTTTTCGGGGTCGGCGGAGAAAGGGCCATTTTTTTTATGGTTTGGTCAGCAGATAAATTATCCGCTTTGGGAGGGGGCGGTGTCGCAACTTTTCTATTCGCAGCGTCTTTATCAGTTGCCTTTGGGAGTGTTGGGGATATCTCTGGCAACAGCGATATTTCCTGTGATGAGTTCAGATGCCGCTAAAAAGGATTTCACAGCCCTGAGCAAGACAATCTCTCGGGGGATTAGAGGGGCAGTTTTTATTGCGTTGCCTGCGACAGCAGGTTTATTGCTGGTTCGGGGAATTCTTGTTCCGATAATTTTCGAACGAGGCAGATTTACGAGTGAAGATACTGCGCTAACGGTTGGTGTGCTTGGTTTTTACAGCCTGGGTTTGTGTGGTTTCTTTATGCAGCAGATTATTACCAGAGCATTTTATTCGGTGCAGGATTCCAAAACTCCAATGCGAAGTGCCATTATAGCAGTGTGTGTTAATGTTATTCTTAACCTGACTCTTATCTGGTTTATGGGTACCGCTGGCCTGGCACTTTCGACAGCGATTTGTTCCTATTTACAGGTTGTGATACTCGCCTTGGTGCTACGCAGGCGTTTTGGGCACTCTATACTGGACGGATTATCGGCCACTTTGGTAAAAACGCTGGTCGCAACCATTGTTATGTGGCTAATCGGGGCAGGGCTTATGAGACTGATGGCAAATCTACCGGAGACAACATGGTTTGATGTTCTCAGGCTGGCTGTGGTTGTTCCGTCAGCGGCAGGTGTATATTTGCTGGCAGCCAGGTTTTTGCGTATCGAGATGCTTTCTTTACTGACCAGCGGGCGGGCCGGCAGTGAAACAGCATCCAAATAACTCAAACTGACCGAAAAACGTCGATTATTTGTTTTAACGTAACACTTTAGCTAATTGAAGCAATGCTTATAAAAACTTGTGTAACTGCTAATCAAGTAGTAATTCCGGCGAGAATGGGCCCCGAACAAGCTCGCCTGCCGTGAGCACACCTGTACTGAGCTTGTCGAAGTAGTCGAACGGTCGGAGCCGGAATTACTACGCTCGACTCCGAGACACCACTCGGCTAAAGTATTACGTTTTAACATTCTGTTAATGAAGAAATTATGACGAAAGTAAGATAACATAAAATCAGTATCAGCCGCATAGCCTGCCCTGAGCGAAGTCGAACGGGCTGAATCCGCAATTTTGATATTTAATCTTTGATTTTTGATATTTCAAACTGACCACCTGCTGCGACGGGCGCCAGCACGGCGAGTCGGTCAGTTTGAGTAAAATAAGACCGCAGTCACGATTTAACCAGCCCGAACAGGAATAAAAGCTGTTCGTAATAAAAGTCGTTAATTGCGGGGAAAACCGCTAAATCACTGAAAACAGGCGACATTAGCCGTTATTATACTTAAAGCAATTCGGACAATTGCCCGAAATAAGATAAAGGCCCCTTTTTTGCCGGTCTAATCGAAGATTTGTGGCAAAAAACGGTTTTTTTGTTAACTAAACGGAAAGTAAGCTAACACTTTGCGGATTTACGGATAATACTAAAATTATGCTTAAACGCTGGGCTATTAAGTTTCTTTTAATACTTTTCTCTTTTTCCACAGTGGTCTGGGGCCGGAATGCTGCGGACCAGGAAACATGGTTCTCGCAGTCCGTAGGCCGGAAATTTTATGAGATAGCATATGAGACAACTCATTCCAAAGACACCGGCCCTGCAGAAGTTCAACAGGCAATTGTATTTGTGACCGCCACGTCAAATCTTGACAGCAGGGCCAAATATGTCCTGCCCGAAATGATTAAACTCACCAGTCGGTACCCCAACAAGGAGTACAGTGAATTGGTATATAGCTTGCTGGTCGAATATGTAAATGAGTCTGCCGATCTCGAGGTGACAGGAAAGGCTATCCGGTATCTGCTTAACCGTTTAGGCTCTCGGGAGCAACGCGAACAAGCCCTTGCCAGCCTATTAAATGATTTTGGTGACAAAAATATGGCCTTAAACTCTGAATTGTCCCTGCTGCTTGGCGTCCTGGCGGCAGAAAAAACCGACACGGACAATTCTGTGTTATTGTTCCTCCAGGCTTTTAAGAATAACGGATACAATAAGCTGGCCTTTGAAAAACTATCCGAAGTTGCGGGTGACCGGATTCTGCCGGCGATGCGAATGGACCATTTAAGATTCGCCTTGGGACAAAATCCATTAGATATGAAAAACGCACTTGCCTTCGCCCAATATGCCGAGGAAGTGCAGCTTTATCAAATAGCTGCCGATGCATACCAATACTATGCGGATTTGTTTGGTTATCTCAATTCCGACCAGGTTTTGCCGGCTTCTATATATATTCCCTGGATGATCAACTGTTATAACACACAGCGAAATCAACACAAATGTCTGCAAATTGCAGAACGCTTAAGGCGGAAAGGCCGGTTCGACCTTTTGGCAGAAGCCATTGCCGGAAAAGCCGCCCGCAACATTGGCAAAATTGAAAAAGCAAACCAGATATTCAGTGCTGCCGAAGATAAGGCGCTGAAATTACTTGCCAACGATAGTGCCCCATCGCCATACAACGCCGTCAGTGCCGGGAAGCTCGCCTGGTTCTATTGCTTCGCTTTACCCAAAGCAGAAAAAGCCCTGGACTGGGCCAACAAAGCCTACTCAATAGAACCTGATTCGCCATCGGCAGCAGCTATTTTGGCCTATGCACTTGTAATGAACGGACAAACCGACTGGGCCGGAAAAATAATCAAAGGTTACCAGCAGGACCAAATAGCTGCTATGGTGCTGGCTCAAATTCAACTCAAAAATCAAGAAAAGGCTTTGGCGTTTGAGACGCTAAAGGTCGCGATCGCGAAAGACCCGGGGTCACTGGAGGCTGAACGCGCTAAAGAAATTCTGGCCGGCAGCGGTGGTGAGTATATCCCTCCGATTGATAACGAACTCATATTGGCTACATTGAACGAGAGGTTCACTCAAGGAATTGTGCCGACATTTACTCGGCCGGAAAAAATAATCTCGGTTCGACTCAATGTGCGGGGTGATAAGTTCTATTACGGCAGCGAATTCGGCGCCGCCGTCGCAATCAAAAATACTTCTTCCCAGCCGCTTATTGTTTCTGACGATGGGCTGTTTAAGGGCAACATAAGGATTGACGCTGATATTACCGGTGATATTAAGAAAAAAATTCCGAATCTGGTATCCGTCAAAATCCGGCCGTCTTTGCCCCTCGAACCGGGCAACAGCCTGCTTGTTCCCACCCAGCTTGTCACAGGTGAACTCAGGCGGATACTGTTTACTTATCCACAAGCCTCTTTGGACATAGAATTCACGATTTATCTCGATGCCGTAGATGATGTCGACGGGAAAACAGTTAATCGGCTAAAAGACATAGAGCCGGCCAGATTGGTTATTAAACGTCCACGTATTGAACTGACCCGCAAATATCTGCAGAATCGATTAAATTCAATTTCAAAAGGACGCCAGGGTCAGAAAATCAAATCCGCACAACTTTTTGCGGGTCTGTTGGCCGAACAGCAGGCAATGGCCAATCGCCAGCCGCTTTACAAATTTGTGTACGCCGAATGGATGCCGGATTTACTTAAATCGGCGCTTGTGCAGAACCTCGGCGACAAGGACTGGGTAGTCAAGATACATACTATGGCTGCGATGCTTCCCTTGCCTCTGGATTACGAGTTTACAAACGCCATCGCTAAAAATCTGAACGACACTCATTGGCCGACGCGTATGATGGCTACCTATCTGCTGGCTAAGAATAAGGACGGCGGTTTCACTAATGTTCTTGACTGGACCGCAAAATATGATTCAAGCAAACTCGTTCGCGATATGGCATTGGCCCTCGGCGCCGCTGACCCCCAAATCCAGGAAGAAAAGAACCGGCTATCAACAAACCGCCCCCGAAGAATAAAATCCGGAAGCTAAGCAAAAAACATTAGGCCAAACCGCTTACAGGTTCACAATCTTGCTTGAATTTCCAAAAATTTGTATTGTAATATCCCCGCAATTATGTAGAATTTGGCCTTTTACTGGTAAGTTTTATAACAGTTTTTCGAAAGGATTATGTAGATGCCGGCTAAAATAGAGAAGGAAAAGTGTACTGGTTGCGAGTCATGTGTACCCGAGTGTCCAAGCGAAGCGATCAAAATGCTCGACAGTAAGGCGGAAGTCAACGATGACTGCGTTGATTGCGGCGTTTGTGTTGACGCATGTCCGGTAGAAGCTATCAGTATGGAATAATTCCGGTTGGCCCCATCGTCTAGGTAGGCCTAGGACACCGGGTTTTCAACCCGGCAACAGGGGTTCGAATCCCCTTGGGGCTATTTTGCCAATAACTGCAGACCTTTGGCAAAAAGTCAAATCGAACTTTATACAAGACAGGTACGAATTCAAAACCTGCGCCGGCAAAGGCCCTTTTGATGATTGCGGATGTGAGATAAATGCCGTGATTATATAGATTACTTTCGGCCCACGATGTTACTTCGATCAGACGTTCAAGCCGGACACGACTGTTTCAAATACCATAGTGTCGCCAACAATGCCCTGGACGTGGCAGGTGTATTTTCTTCTCTTGAACCTGGTGATATGGGCAAGTAAATATAATCTCTGGCCCGGCTCGACTATCGTGCGAAATTTCGCTGACTCTATGCTCGCAAAACCGATAAAACCGCGCAGCTCATAAACCTGCTTTACAAAAAAACTCGATAACTGGGCTGCGGCTTCAATCATTATTACAGCCGGCATAATTGGCCTGCCTGGGATATGGCCTCGAATCCAGAATTCGTTTTCGGTTACGTCTTTATAACCCAGGATAAGGAATTTTTCCTTGTCGTACCAGAGAATACCGTCAAGCTGCTGCATCTCGAATCGCTGCATATTTACCTTGTTGATAGCAACTTTGTCGAAAAGAGGCTCTGCTGTCAGATCTATGTTTGATAAATCAAATAATAATGGCGGCGGCATTTACCAATCCCAATGAAAAAAGACTTTGCGCATCCGAGACCCCGAGGCCCGGCCTGTACCGGACAGAGGTGACCGGCTCGCTACACGACCTCGGTCGAAATACGCAAAATTTGCAGTTTGCCAAGGACTTGTTACAACTTACTGGGCTGACCTGAGTTCAAGGACGCAGTTGCGAACAGCTTGAGCGGCTTTCTTGATGTCCTGCATCTGCTTGCGAACGCGGGTACCTGCTGCCTTATTTCCGCCCTTGGCCTTGCTGACGTCCGCTTCAATCTCGGCTACCATTGCTTTAAGGTTTTCATACTCCTGCATTTGGTAATCCTCCAATTTCCAGGTTAAAGTTTACAGAAACTTAACGGCTGACAAAACTTTTGTCAAAGAAAAATCCCTTTTTTTACACTAAAAATGCAATTTTTTATTTTCGCTTTCTGGCCTAAAAAAACACCTGTATTTCCCGCCTCTACTTTGTGGTTCCGGGTTAGCCGCTCGAAACCAGAATCCAAGGTCCTAACATCCTTTTATCGGCCTTTTTGGTGTCAGGAGAACAGTTTTTTTGTCAATTCTGCGATTCTCTGGCCCCTGCGCTGGCACTGCCGCTGGACCCTGTCATCGGGTTTGCCGATAGAGACCGGGCCGTAATGGTCACCTTGTGGGTCACCGGCAACAACCATACCGCTGATAAGCATTGCCTCTATTATTCCAATAATTGTGCTTTCATTGCCGCCCCCAATATTTGCGGCGCTGCTGAATGCCCCGCCTATCTTACCATCCAGCTTGCCGTGATGAGCCACCAACTCATCAAACATCTGCTTGAGCGGCGCAGCCATCTGGCCATAATAGGTCGGTGAGCCGACCACTATCGTGTCGTACTCAAGTAAATCGGAACCCTTGATTTCATCGACCGATTTACATTCTGTGGGAAGGGACGATTCGTTCATTGCCCCTGCTATGATTTCAGCCATTTCTTTTGTGTTGCCTGTCCTTGAATAATATACAACTATTGCTTTTGCCATTTTCCTGCCCCTTTTTCTATGCTTGCTTGTGATTTAGACCAGATTCTTCTCATATCATACAACCGGAATTTTATACAGAATATTCTTGATTTCCACTGTATTATAAAGGTATTTTTGGCATAGTACAATTACATAAATCCTTAATATCGTTTGGAATTTTTCCTGTTTTACGCTGGGAAATTGGGTTTGATTGGCTTTGATTGGGTTTGTTCCGGCTTCGCCAGAGGCTACGCCGCGACAAGATTGGCTTTGATTGGGTTTGTTTTCGTGGTGTTCGCGGAGATAAGCATTTTCGTAATCCTTTGTGAAAATAGAGGTTACGCTTATTTGAGTATTCAGCAAATTGGGTTTGTTTCGCATAAAAAGGGGTTGATTTGTAGAGCCTTCTCTACAGATGTAGAAGCAATTAGTCGTTGGTCGATAGTCGATAGTTGTTAGATGGTTGAGGCCGAGAAGGCCGGCATTGTTTTTAATAGATATCTGAGCAACGTTGCGCACTGCCTGGCTCCAAGACAATTAACTATGCGATAATTCAATACTGATGATTTTTGGTATGTATCTGCTGATACAAAAACTTTCGCCTGCTGGCGGTTTGTGTTTACTTTCTGGTAAACATGGATGTATTTTAACATATTATCGAGCAAAAGTCAAGGGAAATTTTTAAGATTCAAATATATTCTGACCACGAAGGAAAGAAGAACACGAAGAAAAAGATGAAAAGTTTTTATTAGGGTATAGGGGATTGGGTTTAGGGGATAAGAGAAGGTGGAATGTTGTTGATTTAATTGATTTTTCGGATTATGATTCGGTTTTTAGTTTGTTGAAAGAAAAAAAGGTACCGGACACCTTTAATTTTCCTCAATAATGATGATTTTTGGCGTGTATCTGCTGATACGAAAACTTTCGCCTTCTGGCGGTTTATGTTTACTTTCTGGTAAACATGGATGTATTTTAACATATTATCGAGCAAAAGTCAAGGGGAATTTTTAAGATTCAAATATATTCTGACCACGAAGGAAAGAAGAACACGAAGAAAAAGATTAAAAGGTTTTATTAGGGTATAGGGGATTGGGTTTAGGGGATAAGAAAAGGTGGAATGTTGTTGATTTAATTGATTTTTCGGATTATGATTCGGTTTTTAGTTTGTTGAAAGAAAAAAAGGTACCGGATACCTTTAATTTTCTCCGAACACCTTTAATTTTCTGGCTTTCAAAAAGAAGAAGGGCCAATCTATGAAAACGATCAATCTTGACAGTTGGGAAGAATTTGAAGAGAAAGTAAAAAAAGGCGACATTGAAACGGAGGAATTGAAGAAAAGCAAAAAAGCTTTTTCTTTAACAACCCCAATTATTTATCGAGGACAGGCAAATTCGAGATGGTGTTTGGAAAGTGTTTTAGAGAGAAAGATCAAAAAAGATTTCACAGTAGATTCTTATTTCAACATGATGCTTGAAGTATGGAATAGACCTGCGAGTACATACAAAGAAAAATGGCCTGACTTAGAAAAAGAAATCAGAGGCCTTAATGTTAATAACATATATTCATTTCTAACAACAGGAGCCAAAAGCGAACAAATAATTTCTTTTATGGCTCATTTGCGTCATCACGGTTTTCCGTCGCCTTTATTAGACTGGACAGAGGACCTACTAATAGCAGTTTTTTTTGCTTTTGAAAGTATTCCCGACAGCGCTGAACAGGTCGCTATATATACCTTCAGAGAACGCACAGGACACATGCCAGATATGAGTAATATGTTGGAACCCACTGCCTTAGAAATAGGCCACAATATTCCGGGAATAGAAAGACACGAAAATCAAAAATCTCACTATACTTTATGTGCTCAGCTCGATAATACGGAAGATTTTAAAAATGCCATATTTAGCAATATGGAAAAAGATATTAATCAGCCCGGTTTCTATCTTGATGGCAATGGCGATGATGTTGACCTTAGTTTGGTACGGAACGTAACATGTAAGTTCACTATTCCTGTCTCAGAAAGAAATAAGGTGCTAAAGAAGTTACAAATAATGAATATCAACCGATGTTTCCTGTTTGGGGAAACAGAGGACAATCGATTATCTGATTGTTGGAACATTATCTTAGCTAATGAGCAGATATAACCCGGTAGGAGGTGCAACTTGTTTGCACACGCGGAATCATTTAATAAAAGAGATTGGATAAATATTAAAGAACCAACCGTGCTACGGCGGGCGCCTTCGCCCCGACGAGCGGGAAGTTGTTGTTAAACAGACTGAATATTTATTGTTAGGTGTGATAAGGAGTAAAACATGACTGAAGTTGATAATGGCGACAAGCAGGCTGTAGAGGTTAATGCTGGCTACAAAATGGCTGTAGAGGTTTTGGTTCCTCTTAATCATAATAGATATAAGGATTATTTTACTCAATTCATTGTTCTTCATTTTGGATTATTTACTCTTATGAAGGTGGACATGCCACCTGATATTTTATTTAAGGTTCCCATTCTAAGTGCTGTTGGTGTAATTTTAAGTTTTATCTGGTTGTTGACGCTTATGAAAATAAGGTCGGATATATCTAAACTTTGGAAGCTTATCGAAGATTATGAAGATGAAAAGTATAAAGATGAAAAGCCGAAGGCGTATATTAAAACACATGAGTCACGCTCCGATTTCTACTCTTCTGGGAGCTTGATGATAAGTGTACCCATTATTATTGGATTAGTTTACCTCGGTATGCTTGTGCTGCCCATGCTGAATCATTTAATAAAAGAGATTGGACGAGCCTTTTAAATGATTATTGATAACTGATGAGTGATTATTTGGCGGAGGCCACTTTGTGGCGATGATTATAATAGA
>SDBV01004580.1_pt1 | contig 19810 bp, 28 predicted proteins | sample 2277081 | NCBI WGS metagenome assembly SDBV01 (sample SAMN10402039, study PRJNA504765) | marine sediment metagenome | isolation source: marine sediment core GS10_PC15, 223 cmbsf | place: Arctic Ocean: Southern Knipovich Ridge | collected 2010
GCCCTCGAACAGCGGGTGGAGGAATTGAAAGGGCTCATGAATGAGGTCGTTGTGGGTGACTGGTTCATTCAGAATGACCCCGAGTTTGAAGCTCGGTGGAACAAAGCCCTCGCAGAGGAGAAAGCGTGACCAGGCTTGAGTGGGCGATCGTGCTGGCGCTGGCCGTCCTGGTAGCGCTGGCCCTGATCGGATTAGTGGAAAGGGTGATGTCATGGATCCAAAGTTGAGCGAGTTAGTCGAGCGTCACATCGATCGGTACCCTGACTCTTACGTTCCCTCTGGCTGGATCGACTTGGCCGAGGATCTAGAAGAGCGCCTGGCCGAATTCGAGAATGATGCGGTCCTTGTCCGGCGGTTGGTCAAGTTGTATAAGCGCCAGCTTCCGCTGATAAAGAAGATCGCGTACGAGGCCGCGAGCGAGCGGGATGCAACGGCTCTGACCGTCCTTCATGCTGTCGGCCTAGCCATCGACGAAAGCCTCGTCGATGAGTGACCTAAAGTTTCCGGCCTGGCTAAAGCTCGGCCGGCGCCAGCTTCGGATCTCCAGAAAGACTCCGCCAAAGTTCGACGAGTGGGAGCGGATGGTAATCGGCATGGACGTCGAGATCGAGGCCGGCGCCTACTGGCGCGGCGATCTCATGGTATGGGGTGTGATTTGGTTCGGCGAGGATCGGGCGACCTCGGCGGTTGACCCCGATTATGGGACTGTCAAAACGTGGGAAAATAACCTGTCGGTCTGTCGCCGGGTTCCGCCGGACCTTGTTGGCCTAACCGAGCATGGGGTGTTGCACTTCGATGCTGAAGGGCGAACTCGGCGGCTGGCCGGCCTTCGTTATTCTCACACGGCTGAGGTCGCTTATCTGGATCCGGAGAGCCAGTCAACTTATCTCGAGATGGCGCTCGAGAATGGCCTGAGTGTCCGGAGCCTGCGGGCTAAGATCCGCTTCGATAAAACCGGCGAGGGCGGGGATCCGCTCGGCGATCCGGTGGAGTTCCAAACCGGGTCAGCGGTCGATCGACTTCGCGCCCTGGTCAAAAAGACCTCGACGTTGATCGAGAAGCTGCCGGATGGCTGGACCGAAGAGCGCGAGCTCCTGCTGGTCGCTCACTCGGCGATCCGTGATGCTCTGCTATCGGCTACCAACCGCCAGGTCGGCGAGCCTATCGTCATGACGAGATCCGAAGACGAGGATGAGCGGATAGCGTCCCAAGATGCGCTGCTCTAGTCCTTTGGTCCCATCCCCCAGCGAGCTTACTGTTCTCCAAGGCCGGCGCGTGCTAGGCTGGCCGGATGCAAAATCCCCGCTCCATCTCCGACTGGCTGCAAATGGGCCTCTGGATCGGCGTGGCCGTGGCTTCGGTCGCGGCGGCTATGGGCATCGCCTGGGTGCTGCTGTTCAGGAGCTCGAGCTCGGGCTGTCTCGACGCCTGGGCGATCGGGGATCCGAGCCCCCATGCCATGCTGTTCTTGGCTCAGGCCGATGCTGAAGGGCTCCTGGTATTCGATGAGCGCCTGGGGGTGCAGGAGTGGGGTTGGTACTTTACGGGATCCGAGGTCGAGTTCATGATCGTAATCGACGGCGAGCGTTGGTCATCTGTGCCCTGCTATCTGCCGGATACGGTGACCTTCCCTGAGATCGAGCGCCGCCTGGCGGATCCTGGTCCTACTCCGGCGACTGCCGGCTTCTCCGAGTGATTCAAAACTTTAAGGGAAGCGACCAGCATGCTTCTGAAATTTCCCCTATAGTGGGGTCAACCTCGGGCGGTGGCCGCCCATTTTATTTTCTCCCAAATGCCTAAAATCCAGCGACGACCCACCAGAACTCAGGCCGCGATTATGCGGGCGCTCGAGACTCATCGTGGGCTGCGGGTTGTTTACAACACCCGCGGCGCCGCCTGGCAAGGTGTCGCCTGGCCGATCGTCAAGCGTGAGCTCGGGGATCCAAAGGTATCCACGATCCGCAAAATGATCGCTGAAGAGTGGCTTGAAACCGACGACCCTGGGGGGATCCACTGGCGCCTCTCGGACTTCGGCCGGCAGGTCCTGCTCGAGCATGGCTATCCGGTGCTTGCTGCGCCCGCGAACATGACCGCCGGAGATCTCCTGGAAATGCTGCGCCGGCGCTATAAGGACACGTGGGCGATCGTGACCGAGGTCCCGGTCCACTACTTCGCTCGGGCCCGGCGCATGGATGCTGTGGCGGTGCCGCTGATCCGGAAGGAACACTCGATCGGGTTTGAGCTCAAAGTCGATCGTGGGGATTTCCTGAAAGAGCTCGAGGAGCCTTCCAAGTACTTGACCGGCATGGCCCTCTTCAATCACTTCTATTTCGTGACGGCGCCTGGGATCGTCCAGGAAGGCGAGTTGCCGGAAGACTGCGGCCTGATCGTGGCCGATCGCATCCACGGCGATGAGCTCGTAACTGCGCCCTGGCTCGGCAAACGCAAGGCGACCTGGGATCTCATTGCCGCCCTCTCTAAGCGCCTGGTCGACCTCTGACGTTAGCTTTCCCCCTGGCCGCCCAGGGCGGCGTTACAAGCTGAAACGATCTATAATGGTCCTGTCCTGCCTATGCGCGCATCCCCCTCGCTACGAGCGTCCCTGCATTCTCTCCATGATGAACTCGACTCCTGGCAGGCCGTGGCCGATCGGCTCGGCTTCAAGTCGAAGGCGACTCCCTGGCGGGTTGCCAATCAAGGGTGGCTTCCCAAGGATCCGGCCTCCCTCCAAAAGCTCGGGCTGCCGGCCCTGGTCGGCGTTCAGTTCGTGCCCGGATCCACGATCGAGTCCGGCGCCTTGATCGGCGAGGGATCTCGATCCTGTGAGTGCGGGGTTGAGTTCATCTCAAACCATCCGCGCCGTCGCCGCTGCTTCTACTGCAGCCCAATCCGAAGGAGTGTGAAACATGAGTGATGAAGTTCTGTGTGGCCGAGATGCGCTGACCCTGGTCAACTGGCCAGGCCACGACCCGCTTCCGATGTGTCCCGATCATGGAGCCTGGGCGGTCAAGGTTGCCGGCTTTGGCCTCGGGATGCACTTGACGACCTCGACGGCTGAGCGAGGCGCGACCTGTACTCAGATCTTGGGTCGTGAAGAGCTTGAGGAAAGGAAAACCGCATGAGCGAAAAAGTCCCTAATCCGTTTGAAGGCGACGAGCTCAAAGGCCCCGAGTTCCGGGCGAAGTTCAAGACCGGAGGCGAGGGTGATAACGAGCTCTACTCGATGGCGGCGCCTGGCTTCCCTCCGTGGGTGTTTATCGTGTTCGATGCGCCTGGCTCGGCCCACTTCAAGATGCTCGCGTCTCAGGATCCCGATACCGTTGTGGGCCCCTACATGATGCATTCGATCGTGTTTCACATCGACCTGTTTTCTCGTTATCAAGGGCTGCAAAACCTGATCGCTGCCGGCGCTCAAAAGTCGTCCAGTGGGATACTCAAGCCTGGCGACCTGCGGGTCCCTCCGGAATTCGATCCAACAAAAACGATGTAGGTTAAATCAAAGAGCGCCGAGTAGCGGGTGAGTTCTACCTGGCGCTCTTGCGATCTCAGCCGTTAGGCTGGCGTCGCCTGCTAAGGTGCAAGGATCGGACGTTTGCCGTCCCTGCGAAGAACTTTGGCATCCACGAATTCCAGAACGCCGTCGAGTACGAAGTCGTAAACCAGGCCCGCGAAAATTAGGACCGTGGCTCCGATGGCAAAGATCTCGTTAGCGAATGCCAGCGGGTCGCCGGAGAAAACCGGCAGGACCAGGTCGCTGAAAATAACCCCGATCGGAATTGAAAGCGCGAAAACGATCAGCCGCATGACGCCCTTCGATGGCTTCGGTCGCTTGAGCAATCCGACATAGATAACCTTCAGGCCCTGAACGATGACCAGCGTCAAAACCGAGAGCGCCTGGATTTGGTCGCTGGTTAGTGCTTGGATCAGTGGTCGTAGTAGTTCCATGTTGCCTCCTCTAGTCTTTCCGGTTACGGCAGGTCGGTCAATTTCTCGACCGTCCAGATGTATTCTCCGTTGAGCGGATCCCCTCCGCCATAGAGTAGTTCCACGGTCATCCGGCGCCGCTCGTATGCGCGTTCCTTGTCGATCAGCGCGTTGATCGTGGCTCCGGGAAGGGTGATCTTCATCGACGTTGAAAGCGCGCCAACTGCGGTCGTGCCCAGGATCTCGGTCTCGCTCTCAACGTCATGGACTCGGTAGTTGCCCGAGACCGGGATCGCTCCGCCGCCGGCGTCATCCTTCGGTTTGATGGTCACGAAGCAGGTCGTTTCTTCTGGAATGGCTGCCATTCTCTACCTCCTATTTGTCGAATTCAAAATCGATGTTTCGTGCGGTCAGGTCAAAGTCGATGCTTCGGGTTGTGAAGTCGAAGTCGATGCTAACTCCTACTACCTGAAAGCCGACGCTGGCGAGAGTGACCGCGGTGCTGACCAAGGTGATCTCGGTCAAAACGACTATCTGATCGGCGGCGACGTTTAAGCTCGGTGCGCTGCTAGCCAGGGTAATCTCGGTCAGCGTGACTGTGATCGGGCCCGGCGCAACGTTCAGGCTCGGTGCCGATGAGACTAAGGTGAGCTCGTTGAGCGCTACGCTGATCGGGCCTGGCGAAACCGTTAGGTTCGGAGCCGAGCTTGCCAGCGTGAGCTCATTGAGCGCGACGGTGATAGCGCCTGGGTTGACCGTAAGGCTTGGGGCGCTGCTCGCTAGTGTGAGCTCGTTGAGCGCGACCGTCTGATCTCCGCCTGCTGCATCGACTGTCAAGTTTGGCGCCGAGCTCGCGAGCGTGAGCTCGCTCAGGATGACTATCACGCCGCCTGGAAGAACCGTTAGGTTGGGTGCGGATCCGGTGAGCGTGAGTTCGTTCATCGCAACCGAAACGGCTCCGGGTACGACCGTCAGGTTGGGCGCGGAACTCACGAGTGTGAGCTCGTTCAACGCAACGGAGATTGCTCCTGGAACTACCGTCAGATTGGGCGCTGATCCTACGAGTGTGATCTCGTTCAAGGCCACGGAAACCGCGCCCGGCACGACCGTCAAACTGGGCGCCGAGCTCACCAGGGTTAGTTCGTTGAGTGCGACCGTCTGCCCGATCGTGACCGTCAGGTTGGGTGCTGAACTCGCTAAGGTGATTTCGTTGAGCGCGACCGTGATGGCTCCTGGGATTACGGTCAAATTCGGAGCAGATGCCGCCAGTGTTATTTCGTTCAACGCAACCGTGACCGCTCCTGGCACTACGGTCAAATTCGGCGCGCTGCTGGCGAGCGCGATTTCGTTGAGTGCAACCGAAACGGCGCCTGGGATAACGGTCAAGTTCGGAGCGGATCCCACCAGCGTGAGCTCGCTTAGGACTACGATCTGGTCGGCCGCTACGTTCAGGTTCGGTGCGGATCCGACCAGGGTGAGCTCGCTCAGAGTGACCACTACTGCGCCTGCAACGACCGTCAAGTTCGGAGCGGATCCGACTAGGCTGAGTTCGTTCAAAGCGACGGTGACTCCGCCTGGCTGAACGGCCAGGTTGGGCGCGCTGCCGACCAAGGTGATCTCATTGAGCGCAACGGTAACTGCGCCCGGAACCACGGCCAGGCTCGGTGCCGATGATGCGAGCGTGATCTCGTTGAGCGCGACGATCTGGCCCGGCGGCTGAATGATTCTCAGCGTCGAGAGATGCGGCGGGAAGGGCTGCGCTCGGCCTAGTCGTGACAAGGTTTTCTAGACTTCAATAAACACGTAGCTGTAGGACTCGACGTCTGCTGCTGCGTCGACCCTGAGCCTCAAGAACTCGGTGGCCCCAAACTCCGGCTCGCGCCCGAGTGGGAACTGCTTGACGAACTGATTTGTGTCGGCAATGAAAACCGCCGGGTCCAGCGGCCGGGTGTCTGTGACTGTGCCCTCGGCGCTGGCGTCAAAGCCGGTAGCGGCCGTCCCGAAATCGAACGGGTCGAGATCGGTCGGGGTTACTCCGAGCGGGTCGACGTTGATGATCCCGCCGGCAACGTGGGCGGTGACGGTCGCGGAGATCAGCTTGGTCGTCAGGAGCTCCACGACGATCGGCGCCGATGCAACGAACGAGTCGAACGATATCCCCCATTCGATGACCTTGCCTCTCAAGATTGCCCGGCCGAGCTTGACTTGGATCAGGGTTCTTATGGCCGCTGTGGTCGAGACGGATGCGGCGACCGCGCTGGTTGGCCTGGCGCCGCTAGTGATTAGATAAACTTCTGCCATTTCATTCTCCTTAGAATGCTGCTGCTCGGTTGATCGCTTGATCTACTTCTAAGATTTCGTTTGGTATGTCTGCGGCTGCTGCGCCCTCCAGCTCGAACTCGATGACCTCAAATCGGATCTTGTTATTGCTGCCGTCAATGGCGGTGTCAGAATGCCTCTGCAAGCGTACATTATTTGTGGCCTGCAAATGAACGGTGGTCTGTCTGTCGCTGATGTCCGTTGATCCGATCAGCGTGCTGTCGATGGCCCAAGACCCGGCCATGTTGGAGTTGAGCATCACCAGCGCCTTGTCGTCGTCAACGGTGGTTATGGATTGGTTGGTTGTAAGCTGGCCGTCCACGTCAGTTGCGAACCTCTGAACGAATAGCTCGGTGCTGCTGGCTCGCACGATCCATACTCCGAACGTTCCGGTAGAGTTTGGAGTTCCTCCGTGATCTCGATACCACGTCAGGGTCGTTACGCCTGTCAGAGCGAAGTTGGCGATTGCGTCTGCCATGTCATCCGCCCCTTCTGAGTTTTCGTAACTGCAAACAAGGAAGGCAGCATTCAACGTGACCGTATTGCTGAGCGTGTGCCCGGCTGGTCCGGCGTCCGCGGCTGCCCATGAAAACTCAAAGTACTCAGTCAGGAAATCGGTGCCGTCGCTCTCGACAACATAGTAAAAAATGTCCCAATCCGGAGCGCCTGCGGCTCGCCTATCGAAACGTAGCTGCGAAGTCGAATTGAAATCGACCTGTATAAGGAAATCGTTCCAGTCATCGCTGTTGCTAGTGTCCGTCGGGTGGTAATTGAAAATCACAAAGGCTCGGTTCAATGCGCCGACCGCGGTAATGTTCTCCGTTAAGGTTCCCGTTGCCAGGACGATGGCGGTGCTGTTCTGCTGAACGGTGACGTTACTTCCAAATTCCACGATTGTTATTTCGACCGTGACTGCCCCGGCGGTTCCGTTCCCATGTCTACGAATTCTCGCAGCGGGTGTTCCTGAGTTGTCAATCATCTCGATGGAGATGGTGTTGTTGTTTCTCCGGTCGGTTGAGCTGGCCGTTGTAAACCGTTGCGACCAGGACATCGGGACGCATTGGGCTTCGTCCTGGCTCTTGCCCAGATTGACGGTGTTGGTTTGGAGCGTGTTGAGATTAGGGAAGGTGGTCTGGATCTTCTCAACGGAGACTACAAAGGCGGCCATTAAAAAGCCCCCGCTCGGTTGATGGCCTGCTCCACTTCGATGATCTCGGTCGGTAGTGCTGGCGGTCCTGCTGCGCCCTCTCGAACGGCGATCATCTGGCGGGTTTGAAGGGTTCTTGTGATAGTGCTTGCAGGGTTCTGCCAGAAGCCTTCAATGTCGTCTGTGCCAGCGGAGAGTGTGACCCGGCCTGCGGCCAGTACCGGAATGTCGGCGTTGTCAATCGAGCCTTCGTGTTCCTGGATCCGGATGGTATCGGCTTCGTGGTTGCCGCCCTGATGAAAGTGGTATTCGGTTTCAATTGAGTTATTGTCGGGTGCGCCGACCACGTCATAAGAGGCGAGCAGCACCATGTAGGTGTCGGCGCCCGGATCTGTGATCGTCATGTCGTCGATCAGGTTGTCGGTGATGGTGGAGTCCGCGTCGGCGACTGTGCCGGATGCGAGAAAAATGTCGCCCGAGTCGACCGGCATCAGGTTCATGGATCGGTCGTCGCATGAAGCGGAAGCGACATTTGTTTGTGAGTTCCATTCGATCTCGACCACCTCAGATCCGCTCGGGCTGATCGATGCGATGCACATAACCGGGTACCACTGGCCGGCCCAGGAACTCTCGGCCTCGAAGTGGATCTCCGAAGCGGCGATCGGAGTGCCTCCGACCGATACCCGGAAGCCGGCTATCTCTCCTGATGTGGCTTCGGTTGACGCAGTGAAGATCAGCAGGTAATCGTCGGCCGGCGGCGTCCTGGTCATGCCGGCGAGCGTCGCCCAGGTTGAGCTCGAGATTGACTCGACCGATGTTCCGGTGTCCTCAAATCCCCCGCTCATTGGAAAGAGCAGCAGCTCTCGGCGCTGGAAGACGCTCGGGTTGGTTGCGCTGCTGCGCCGGTATCTAAGCTCGACCGCCTGCGAGCCGTTGGGGTTGACTTCAATGCTGACTGCCATCGGGACGGACGTGTTATCAACTGAGCTATCTTCCTGGTAGACCACTTCAGAGCCGGCGACTTGGCTGCCGCCAACATAGATTGAGAAGGTGTTCAGAGCGTTGTTTTGAGCGGTGCTTGCCGTGAGCAGATGGCCGCTGAATACGGCAAGGTACTCCCCCGATGGCGGCGTGATCGTCATCGAGTCCAGCAGCGTGTCGGCGGCCTGGTCGAGCGTATCGTTGGCGCTGGCGAAAGCTCTTTCAATGGTCATTAGATTGCGGCGTCGCTGTCCAGCTCTCGAATTACTACCCGGAGCAGCCGCTTGAGAACTACAAACTTCGCTTGATTGTTCAGGCCATCCCAAGCCAGGTAGTCGGAAAGAAGCTCAACCAGATCGGCTTCGTCCTGGGTCTCACGTTGTTGGTTGGGGGTTCTAACTGTTGCATCGTGTGCGTTTAGAACTCCAACTAGCGCCGCGTCCTCGGGCCCGGTGAGCGGGTTTCGGAACTGGAAATGAAGCTCGCCTGGCTCGGCGAAGGTGTCCGGCAGGCCGGTGTGAGTGGCGACGACCTTCCGCTCAGGGATCGGCTCATAAAGTTCCGATGTTCTATTGAGCTCAAATCCGCGCCAGCTCGGCCCGCCGTAGGCCGGAACCCCCGTTCCATCGAGCTCCAGCCTGAGCAGGTCCGCGTTGAAATCCTTTACATGAAACTTGACTACGATCTCCGTCATGAGTTCTCCAAGCCGAGGGCGCGGTGAAGCGCCCTCGGCTATCGCGGTTGATTTGTTCTCGACCTGGCGCTCATCCTACGTGAGCAGGATCAGTCCGTTGGTGCCCCATTGCAACGTGTAATCTCCGCCGTTTGTGGCGGTCGTTCCCAGGACCCAATAGCACATGAGCGGATCCAGCGGCGCGGCGGGCGTGGTATTCCAATGGATAATGTGACTTGGCGTCGCCGGGGTTAAGGCCCCGAGCGCGGTCCAGGTCTCATCCGTTCCATCGTACTCGCCTCTGTCGGCCCCGGTGTCGACCACGACCGCTTGGCCCGCCAGGGCCTGGCCGCCGGCGGTGTAACCATCGGCGGTCCCGTACTCGGTCGAGCTCACTCCGGCCGTTCCGAACACTACGTGCGTGTCGATGTTCGGAGTGTAGGCGGTGTGCAGAGTCGACTGGATCGTATCTCCGCCTGTCCCGATGTCGTGGAATTTCTCCATGAGATCGGCTTTGAAAATGTTGTAAATTACGCCATCTCCCTCAGCCATTTTCCGCCTCCTCGGCTGCTGCTAATGCGATGATCGCTCGACCTTCGGCAATCTTGGCCTGGCCGATTGCCCTCGGTGTCGATGCGACCTTCTCGGACTTGACCGCGCCGGCTGCCCGGAATGCGGTCTTGAGCTTGTCGCTCTCTCGGGCTATCTGATTTCGATAGACCTCGAGTTCGTCAACGCTCATGCTTCTTAGTGCTGCTCCTTTTTTGATCTCCATCTGTCGTGCCTCCTATTCTTTTTTGATCGGTCGGTAAAAGTGGACCCCTGAAGCCGGGTCATAATCCTCGATGTAGTCGACTCCCTCGGTACCTTCCTGGGAGCTCTCTGGCCGGTCGAGATGTGTGGCGGCCTTAGTCTCGGCCCGCAGCATCTCGACTCTAGTTATCTGCGGCCTGGGGGCTGCGATCGTTCCGATCGTGCCGGCCTTGGTTTTGAACCGGAGCGATTTGAGCTTGACAATCTGAGCCGGTGGCTTGCCGGCATCGTGAGCCTCGACCGCTAGGGCTGGCGGCATCTGGTCAAAAACTTTAGCCATGGCACGCTGTTCTTTTCGGTAGTCGCCCTCGTGGCCCTTCGCTATGCCTTCGATCTCGCCAAGGTAATAGAGCTCCTCTGCGATCAGGCGCTGCACGTGCCTGGCCTGAACGATCCGAAAGCTGGTCTCCGGAACTCCGAGCTCGAGATCCGAAAGGATGGCTGCTCGGAATGCGAAAAAGCGGACCCACAATCCATGAGCTCTCGGCGTTCTCATCTCATCCTCCTAGTCCGTTCGTTACTGCTGCTGCGATGATCAGGCTTGCGATCAGGAGCACGATCGGAAGCAAGAACTTCTCCGTGACCCATTTGAAGGTGACCGGCTGGCCGTTGCCTGGCGCTGGCGTTTCCTCGCCGTTCTTGATCGCTTCGACGATCGCTGCCGGCATGCCGCTCAGAGTGTCGCCCTGCTTTTTCTGCTCGGTCTTGACATCTGAAATGTCGCTCACGACCGTGGTTAGCTTCTGATCGGTGGCGCCTCTCCATCGCTCCCATCCGGGCCCTGCTGGCGGTTGGTCGGGTAATCCCATACATCAGTTTCCTTTCAGCCGGAGTGTCAATTCGCCCGCTTCGACTTCGCCCTGGAAGATGATCTGTCCTGGGCTTGGCGTGTCATCTGGCGGCGGGTCGATGCCGGGCCAGTTGAATTCTTTTATGGCCTTAAGCTGTGATGCGTTGGCGCCCTCGAGCTTCCAAAAGCTGACCCCTGGTAGATCCTCGGCCACAGCCCACTTCATGAAAAGGTTAGTTGCGTTGCCGTGGCTGTCCAAGGTCCGGCCGCTTTGTAGGTCGGGGCGACTGGGAGAAATGGCAGGCGGCGGATAACGTCGTAATGGTTGACCTTCGATCGCTGCGCCTGGATCGCTCCGGCGTCCGGCCGGTTGTCGCCGAGCCAGTAGACCTGCGGCGCCCAGAAGTTCATGAACGGTGCGAAGGCCTCGACCGGGAATGCTGGTTGCGCGGTCCTGGGAAAGCGATAGCTGGACAGGGCCTGGTTGACGTCTGGAGCCTCGGCTCGGAGCGCCTCGCAAAGCGCGATCGCACTCGGGCCCATCCCGTTGCGGTGGTATTGATGCTCGGCGTCGATCAGGTAGTCGTCCATCCCGTATCTGAGACAGAGCTGGCCGGCGAGCTTCCCCTCGGCTGCTGCGATGGTTGTGCTCGGCTTGAAGAGCCCGAGCCTGGTCGATCCAAAACCGCCGTAGGTCCATCCCCATCCGGTGACTCGGATCCCTGCGGACTGTAGTGCGCTGACGGTGCCTGGCAATAGATCGGCGTTCTGGTTGTCGGGAAAGCGGATCCGGTTCTCCCATCGTTCCGAGCGGCCGTCATTGATCTTCAGACTTACGCTCTGCAGCCCGAGCTCCTGGCATTGCGCGACCTGGGCGATTGGGTCTCCGCCCATCCATCTGCGGATCTGCCAAACCATAGCGCCCTTGCCTCTGCTTGAGATTGTCATGGCTGGCTCCTCAATCGAAGATGACTTCTCTGAGAAAGGCCAGGAGCGTTCGTAGTGCCGCTCCAGCCTCCCTGTCGGTTATGCCGTCGTATGGGTCGGGCTCGGGTTCAGGTTCTGGATCTGGAATAGGCGTTTCGACCCAGGGCTCGAAGCGATCTGCCCTGTCAGGCTCGATCCAGTATTCGTCGTAGCCCTGGGTGAGCGGCAAGAGATCCGCACAACCCAAGACTGCGTTGAAGCGAACCCATCCCTGGTACTCCTCGACGATCTCAATAACGTCGGCAGGCCGTAGCCATCCCATCTTCTGATTCCGAACGTTGGCCCAGGCCCGGACGTCCAAAATCACTCTCAGTTTGCGCGGTGTGATTGATGCCATCTTTTTTATCTCCCTCCGGTTAGGCCGAAGTCGATTAGCTCTCGCTGCGCTAAGAGCAAATCGACCCCGGTAGGCATTCCGCTTGTGATCGTCATTAGCTCTCGCGTGTCATCCCAATCGGTCCTGGAGATTAGAACGGTTAGGCCGGTGCCTGATAGGTCGCTTAGAAAGTTCTCGATCTTGAGGCGCCTGCCGGCCCGGATCTCAGAAGCTGGTACTCGCCCGCCTGTGTCAGTCCGGATCGATCCCATGACCTTGATCGGCCGTGTCATCCTCCAGGCCGGGTCTTTATGAGCCTTCAAAAAGCGACGGCCAAAAAGTCGAGCCTGGGCTGTGGTGGACTCTCCGGCGTTAATAATTATTTCTCGCTGGCCCCAATCGGCGACCGAGTCGGCGTCGGTGAGGTTGGCGTCGTCGTCTGGACTTTCCCACTGTGGTGATCCGTTTAAGTCCGTGTATTTCACGATGATCCAATTCCAAACGTCGTCAACGTCGGCGCCGATGAAGTCCTCGGTGAGCCGGATTGGCGCTTGTAGGTTCGACTCATCGAGCCGGATCGCATAATCGAAACCTGTTAGAACCGGGTACTGCTCAACGAACAGGACCGGCTTTCCGTCCGGCGTCGTGGCGGCTTCCGATGATAGGACTCCGTAGGCCCATCGGTTTTGTGAAGCGTCACCAAAGCGTGCAGCACTCGAGAGTATCTCGCCCATTGTTTCCCATCGGTCGGCGATGAAAGGAACCAGAGCGAGGGTATTGCTATCGATGTTGCCTTCGTCTGAGTTGAGCTCGGTGACCTCGGCCCGAATGTCTTTGGCGATCTCGGTCAGGTTGATGGCCCCGGTTTCCGAGTAGACAACCACGTTGCTGATTTCTCCATAGATCGTTCCGTCTGAAGGCGGTGTCTGCGCGGCCCTGGCGAAGAATTGCAATGCGATCCCGTTGCTGGCCGGGCTCAGAGTGTCGTCTTGCGAACCGGACCCACTGGCCGTCTTAGACCAGATGGCGGAACCCCCGCCAACATTCCGCAAGCTCAACTCCCAAGCCTGGCCGGCCTCCTGAAAGTCGAAGTCCAGCGTTACGCGTTTGATGGTTTCTCCAGTAGGCATTGCGTATTCGATAGCGGCCTCGTCGTTGTTTGCCCAGGCCTCGGCTTTTGGCGTGATCCTAATTCGATTGTCCCGGTCGTTGTCGGCTAACTCGGCGGCGGTTTTAGTTTCGTTCCAAAACCAGACGTCGCTCCGGCGTTCTTGTATTCTGTCGTCAGCCCACCATTTGCGCCATCGGCGGGCGTTCATGAGCGAAGCCCAATAGCCTACGGCGTTGATCTTGATCCCCTCGGTTTCTTGTTGTAGCGATCTGTCGAGCCCGGAAATCTGGCCCTCCCAAACAATCGTCTGGCTGTTGCGAATTACCACACGCTGCGCTCCTTTTAGCGCCCAAAAATCAGCGGTGTTGCGCTGTACCTCGAATGACGCATCCAGATAGAGCCCTCCCGGATAACCTGTTGAGAAACTAATCCCCTCTGCGGTCAGAAGCTCTCCAGGCGCGTCAATGACCTGAGACAACCCGGTCGAGTAGACCTCGAGTTTCAGATTGTTGGGATCCACGTTAGTCGGAAGCTGCGGCCCGATCTCCTCTCAAAGTAAGGCCCATCTCGGCGTTACGAAAACATCATTAAAAGTCGCCACGTCTGCCACGGTATGAGCGTCTCCGTCTCTGGCCTGCATGAAAAATACGAAGTTCAGTTGCTCGGGAGTGAGCTCGATAATTTCGCCTGCGAAGTTCAAGACTTCAATGATGCCGGTAGCGGTGCGCGTGTAAATCTTAGGGCCTTCAATAATCATCCGGACTATGGATGAGGTGTTGGCTCCGTTGAGAATTCTCATAACGTCTCCCGCTATGAACATTCCGAAATCAAAGAGTACGTTTGTCGAGCCGCCGGTGGTTCTCTTTGCTACAATCCTAAAGGTTCCCTGTTTTTCATCATCCGGTATCGTGCTCGGCTGCTCCACGAAGATAGATCCGGCGTAATACCAGCGGCGCGTTGTGTCAGTCGTGATGGGTATAAAGTCGGACGTCACCGCGTTGCCATCTGTGCCGAAACGAAACTCGCCTTGGATTGTTAGGTCCGATCCGGTATCCGATAATCGAACAAAGAAATGAACCCTCCCAAGCGGGAGCGTGGCATCGGCGACGTCGAAGGCCGCAGCCGATACCGGGCTTGTTCCGATTGACGTGGTAAGGACTTCGCCTCCGCTATCCGTTGCCGCAGTGACGGTGCCCTGATAGTCAGCATAAAACTGCGTTGATGGCAAGACGAAACTCCGATAGTCGGTAAGCGCTTTCCCCAACCACCATCCAATGACTGTGACATCTGGCGTGATTTCCCAACGAGTAATGGCTTCTATCGATCCCGGAACTCCTCCGATGATCATGAAGTTATCCTGGTTGTCGTCGTCGTGATTGTCCAGAATGTCATCGCCGTCTTTTGTCCAGAGCCAGGGGATCGGCGAAAGCCGGCGATCGTTCTCGATCTGTTTGTCGATGTTATTGAAGTCGGCCAGGATCTCCGCCGCGGTTAGTTCTCGGGCGTAGGTCGAGAAGTCCATGATGGTTCCGTTGCAGTGGGTGCCTGCGCTGGTATCCTGGCCGATGAAAAGATCGGCCGCCAAGGTGGGCGGCGTGTAGGTTGGGTCGGTATCCTCTACGACCCCATTGCGATAAATCTTCAGGCCGGACGTTCCCCAAACGAAATGAAAAACAATAATGTCGCCGGCGTTGAAGGCGACGCTACCGATGGTGAAGTTATTCGTTCCGTCTGTAAAGTTGAGCTGATCCCCGAATGCGAAAACCGCCTCGAAAGATGATCCGCCATTGGTGAAAAGCATCCGGTTTATAGCATGGCTGTCGTCTTGGAAGGGTTTGTAAACCACGCGTATCGTTCCTTCGGCGATGTCCAAGACCTCCGCGGCGTTGACTTTGAACGCTATGTCGGTCATGTCTGATACCGAGTCGTGGTCTGTGCCGGCCCAAGTGTGGCCGAGCAAGTCTCCGTGTATCAAGGGGGTGTGAAAGCTCGAGTCCTGGAACTGAAAGCCGTCTGCCCAGATCGTGCGGCCGACTGTTTCGATACTGATGCCGGTTGGCTGCGCTGATGCGATCCCGGTCGCGCTGGCTGTCAGCCTATACCAACCGTCGCCGATTAGTTGGTAAGCCGTGGTCAGGTCAACGTTGTAATGAAGGACCGCGTCGGCCGATGTGACCGCTTCGCCATCGGCCCGCTTGACGTAGGCACTTATTCGGTGCGGGTTGGTGTCGCCCGCATTGATGCTTTGGGTGAATAGAATGTTTGTGTTCCCGGTCCTGGTCAGCTTGACGCTCGATACTCCGGCAATGATAAATTTGCCGTTTTTGTTCTCGGTCGAGATCAGGTCCGAGCCGGTAGTCCAGCCTAAGTCGTAGGTTGCGTTCCCAAAAATGGGATTGGTTATCTGGTTCTGGCTGCCGGACATGATGACGGTGCCCTTGGACCTGCCATCGATGCTTCCGATCAGGTCCTCCTGAATACCACCTTTGGCGCTTGTGAGTAGTTGTCGGACGCCGAGCGCATAGGGTTTGATCGTTAGGTCTACTCGGCAATTCGGCAGCCCTCTGGATCTGAGATCTGCGATAGCGTACTGGCTCGAAAGTGTGACTATTCCTTGGAGAATTTCGTAGCGCAGGTTCGATCCGTATTGACCCCAGAGCGGCTCCTCCGCGATGTCGCTGTTTCCTCTCCACTGCAATGTGAGGGGATCGTTCGGGTCGCCGGCCCGGCTCAGGAAATCCTGCAACAGGTTGGTGGCTGATCGGACTTCCATCTCGCTTTCACCCTCGATGTGGACTCCAAAACGCCATCGTCGATCGAGCGCCCGCGTCCCTACCAAGGTGCCTCCGCCGACTCGGTTGGCCGAGGTCCCACTTGCAATGTTGGCCCCCTGATTGAGCGGCGGCGGTATGAAATCTGTCGCTACCTTGAAAGGCGCCGCTTGCAGGTTGAGCTCGTCGGTTCCGATAACTAGCTTTGCGATCGGTGACGTAACCGCCATTTAAGTTCCCTCTAATCCCGATCTGCTGGCGCGGGCTGCCCGCGTCCGTTCGGAGAGTCTGTCGATGACGAGCTCGGCCAGGAGCTCCTCATCCATCCCGAATGAAGGGTTGACCGTGATGCCGCCGACATGGGTGTCGCCGCCTCCGCCGCTGGCCGTTCCGAGTATGCCGGATCTCTCGAGCTCGACGCTCTGCGCGTGCGGGATGACTTGACCGCCAATGATGTATTCAAAGCCCTGCTCGCCGACTTTGGTTACAGGTGCTAGTGGCCCCCCATGAGCCCGAGCGGCGGCCGGCAAATTGCCAGTGGTCGTGATGTTAAATTTGATGTCGTACTCGCCGGCGATCGAGTCGACCTTGCCTTTGATGTCATCGAGGGTTTCCTTGCTCAGGACCACTCCTGGGCTGCCTGCAAATTTTCCGAGAGCGGCGTCTGAAACGGCCATCGCTTCATCTGCTGCCAGTCCGGTATCCCTGAGCTTTTCTTGGAAGTTGGTTATGACCCGCTTCGCGACCTCGACTCCATGGCCGCCCTCGAGCACTGTGAACGCCAGATCGGCGGCTTCAAGGGCTTCGACCGCGGCCTGGTCGATCAGGCCGAAATCCTCGGCTACCGCAAGAATGAGGTCGAATTCGTCTGTCGTGAGACCGTCGATCGCGGCCCGCTGAATGATCATGTTGAGAACAAAGCGCTTAGTTTGCTCATCCCACTTAGCTGCGATCTCATCGATCTTTTCTTTGGTTTTGTCGAGCTCCCCTCGGAGCTTGTCGAGCTCCTCTTGGCCGGCTGTTGTGTTGGCTTTCCAAGAACCTTCGAGCTCGGAGATCTTGCCTCGGAGTGTCTCGGATTTGGTTTCGAGCTCGCCGGTCTTTTTGACCATCGCGTCGTAGTCGCCGATGAGATCAGATCCGATCAGCATGCGCAATTCAGCGAGCTTTGTGTTTAGGAGAGCGGTACGCTGCTCCTGGGTTATCACGGCTACGCTCAAACCTTCGGCAGCTTCTTTGGCGCGGATCTGCGCCTCCATCCAGCCGTCAATGATCGGTGTGCCGTCCCGGTAAATGTCGAAAAGGGTTTCACTTTTGATCCCGGCCCGTTCCATGTTGTCGCCGAGATTTCCAATGAGTGCGTTGCCGAGCCTGAGCTCGACGTTGAGATCTCTCAGCCCGCCGCCAAGTGCAAGTTGCTCGATTATCAAATCTGCCTCGACTTTGGTTAGCTTGCCGGCAAGCCTGGCGGCGTTGACTAGTAGCACTACGTACTCCGCGTAATCTTCGGCTGTTTTGACAACTTGTGTTTCGTTCTCGGCGAGGGCGTCGGTCAGCCGATCCTCCCAAGTGATCAGGAGTGCGATTGCTTCCGCGGCTGGTGCTAGGAATTCTCCAAGTGATGCCTTCCCCGCATCGGTCTGGTTCTTGATGGCGGCGGTCATTCTGGCGAAGGCGTCTGTGGCGCTGTTGGTGTTTCCGCCGACCTGCTCGATCAGGACCTGGCCGGCTCGGAGCGTATCGTTCAAGATGGCCTGGGCTTTGTCGTTGGCTGTTAGTTCAGAGACGGTCTTGCCCAGGCTCTTAGCCATCGCTTCGTTGGCGTCGCCGACTTTGATGATCAGCCCCAGGTTGTCTAGGATGAGTGGGCTCGCGCGCTTGATGCCGCGGGCGAGTGAGTCGTATAGGAAGGTGGTCGATCCCAAGGCCGGGTTGAGCTTGTTGGCGGCCTTGGCGATCTCCAATAATTCAGGCGTGCTCTGTGCTAGTTCCCTGGCGAGGTCGCCGCTGGCGCCGGCCAGCAGTGTGGCCGTTGAGCTCATGAGCTCAAAGTCCGTGACGGTACCTTTAGCGGAGACTCTAAGCTCCTCGAGAATGTCTCCGGTGGCGCCGGTCTTTTCGATGAGTAGGTCGAAGCTCTCGGCCTGCTGCCGGATAGCTGCGCCTTGAGCAGCAACATCGAATAGCTTCTTGATGGCAATGGCGGTTATGCCGGCCGCGACGCCGACGCTTGCCAGGCCCTTGGTGAAGCTCTTGAAGCCCTCGCCGGCCTTGCTGAACTTAGACTGTGTTTTCTCGGCCTGGTCGCCTAGCGACTTCTGCTTTTTGTTGACCTCCTCAAAGCCTTGGGCGATTGCTTTGACTATGAGGTTGACCTGCATTTTGCCTCTACCGGCCATTTTCCATCCCTATCCAGTTATTCAATGCGATCTCATTCTGAGAGAGCGTAGTCCAATCGAAGCCCTCTGTTCGGAACTTCCTATGTAGCGCGATCGTGCTCTCGATTGCCTGGGCGTGAACCAACAGCTTGAGTGGTTGATCCTGCCATCCGCCGGCCCTCGGAAGTAGGTTATGCAATCTCCGCATCTCCCACGTTTGGTAGGCCGGTCCTGGGAATGGGGCTCGGGCTCGATCTCCTAAGAACTGCCAAGTGACGCTGTCGTCTCCGTCGCCGTCTGCCCATTCCCAGATGGCCTGGAGGAGACTTTTGGGACTGTAAGGTCGGCTACGAAATCCGCCAAAACGACCTCATCGAGCCAGGCCATTATCTTGAGTGGGACTTTGCTGTACTCCCACTTCTCTGGCGGGCCGTCGAGTCCTGGGATGTTCTCCCAATCGTCGAGCAGCGCCAGCGAGACGGCCATTCGAGTTAGGCTCTCGCTTTTGAATTCGATAGCCTCCTCGATGGCCTGGTCTCGCCTGGCCGCGTGCTCCCCGAGCCAAACGTCGGGGAGTGTGACTTTGCATTTTGCGTACTTCGGCCAAGGGCACCCAACTTCCCGGCCCATCGGCTTAGCTGACTGTGCCCCAAGCGGGCGCTACGGATCCGCTCGGCAGAGCTCTCCAGTTGATGACCGGCTTGTTTCCGGCCAGGCCGAGGTCGGCCGCCACGGTGATGTACTCGCCTTCCCATTCCGGGTCTCCGGTGGTCGGTGCTGCGCCGGCTCCGAACTGGAGTGTGACCGTCCTGGCGACGCCTCCGACGATCCCGTTGAGAACGGTAAAGGCGCCGGTGACCGCTGCATCGTTGAGATAGAACTGCCCGGAGAGCTCGCTGTTGGCATGCCCGGTCAGGAAGTTCTTGTACTCCTCACTGACGCCTGTCATCTCGACCTCGTCAAGTGTTCGGCCTCCGCCCGCAATCGTGCCGGGTAGAAGATCGCCGGTTAGGTCTTGAGGTGCTGCGGCTGAGTCATCGATCTGGATCAGGAACCATCTCTCTACTTTGTTCTTTCCTACTGCCATTGTGGCCTCCTAATAGTTGCGTGCGAATAGACAAACCGCGTCGACGTTGCCGCCGGTGCGGGTGTATTGGATCCGGGTAAAGCGGTCGACGTTGCCGGTGACTGCGGCGACTTCTCCGACGACCGTACTGCCGTCCGCGCTGAAAGTGATGAGATCGGCGAAGGCCGCATTATCGATTGAGTCCTGGATCTTGAGAACCCAGGTTCCGCCGGTCGCGTAAACCAGGAGCATTCCCCATCCGCCGAGCGAAGTGCTGGCGCTCGGAGCGGTTCCCCAATCGTGGCCTACCCCATCGATGGTGGCCGTCTCCTGGGACTTGTCGTGGAGCATGACCCCGAAGGGGTTGTACTGAGCGGCCGCGTACTGGGCTGAGTCGGCCATCCAGTTCGTATCGATCGCCGCTATGCCGGCGTCAAAGCTGGCGGCGTCCATCATCTGGATTGCCGGCAGCATGTAAGCTGCGTCGCCCTTGGCCGGCTCGGCGCCGGATCCGAACATGATCGCGAACTCGTT
>SDBV01004581.1_pt1 | contig 19809 bp, 19 predicted proteins | sample 2277081 | NCBI WGS metagenome assembly SDBV01 (sample SAMN10402039, study PRJNA504765) | marine sediment metagenome | isolation source: marine sediment core GS10_PC15, 223 cmbsf | place: Arctic Ocean: Southern Knipovich Ridge | collected 2010
AACTGATGCTGCATTAGATAAAAGAGGCAAAAGAAATAATGATGAAATCACTACAGTTAAAAAGATTTTCATGACTGAGTCTCCTTTGTTTTTTATACATAGACACTAGTATAGTACAATTATGCTTGGTCATATTTTTCAAGGTGTTATTCAACATATATTTGAATAATGATATACTCAAAGCGTTTTGAAAATAGCGTTTCTGCGAGCCTGTCATTCCCACGAAAGCGGGGACCCAATTATATCCCAAAAAATACAATTTTTTTTATTTTTTGATAAATGCCTGGGTTTCAAATGACTGGATTCCCGCTTTCGCGGGAATGACGGATTCCTTCCTCGAAGATGACATGTCTGTTTTGCGGGTATGAGCTCACTCTAATTCATCTATCCCCCATCGAGCCTTAACTTCAATCGACAACCCATTACTTTCCCCACGCGCTAATCGCAAACACCCTGTATAGGCAACCATAGCGGCATTGTCCGTACAAAATTCTGGTCTCGGATAAAAAACTTCCCCGCCTTGCGATTTGATTGTCTGATGAAATACCGCACGCAATTTTTTATTCGCACTCACCCCCCCGGCGACAACCAAACGATTCAAACCTGTTTGCTCTAAAGCACGGCGACTTTTAATTAATAACGTATCGACTATCGCTTCCTCAAAAGCATAAGCCAAATCAGCACACGTTTGTCGATCTTTTCCATATTGTTTCACACAATTTAGCGCAAACGTTTTAATGCCGCTAAAACTAAAATTTAAATCAGGATGATGAATCATCGGCCGTGGAAATTCAAAACGCCCAGGCTGCCCTTCCTCAGCTAATTCGGCTAGTGCTGCGCCACCGGGATAACCCAAACCGAGCAACTTTGCCGTTTTATCAAACGCTTCACCGACAGCGTCATCTAGTGTCTCACCTAATAATTCATATTCACCTAAACCTGTTACGGAAACTAACAGCGTATGTCCCCCAGAAACAATAAGGGCAATAAAAGGAAATTCTGGTGGATTAGGCTCTAACATCACCGCCATTAAATGCGCTTCCATATGATGCACGCCCAGAACAGGCACTTGCCACGCATAACCGAGACTGCGACCAATGCTCGCCCCTACCATTAAAGCACCCACAAGCCCTGGCCCTTTGGTATAAGCGACACCATTAATGTCTGCTTGAGTCACTTTTGCTGTATTGAGTGATTGCTGAATAAGTGGCAGTGTTTTACGAATATGATCGCGTGAAGCTAACTCAGGCACTACCCCACCATATTGCGCATGCAGCGCGACTTGACTGTAGAGATGATGCGCTAACAAACCTCGTTCTGAATGATAAAGAGCCGCCGCCGTCTCGTCACAAGAACTTTCAATACCCAATACCAACATTTAAATATCGATCAATTCTAATTTTCTCACGACACCACGCTCTTCTCGCAACTCTTGCAAAGTGGCGGTTAATTTTTCTCGGCCAAAATCATTATGCTTAATGCCTTCCACCACAGAGATTTTGCCGTTTTTAGTTTGACATGGAAAAGAAAAAATTAAACCCTCATCGATTTGATACTGACCCTGTGAACAAACGGCCATTGAATAAGTCACGCCTTTAGGCGTGTCGTGATACAAACTTCTTAGGCTACCCATAATCGCATTCGCAGCAGAGGCAGCGGATGAAGCACCCCTGGCTTTAATCACCGCAGCACCACGCTTTTGTATGATTGGAATAAATTTTTGAGTGAGCCACGCTTCATCTTGAATCACATCGAGAACCGGCTTACGATTAATTTTAGCATTATAAAAATCAGGATATTGTGTCGATGAATGATTACCCCAAATGATCATGTCCGATACTTTGGTAATCGGCACTCCCGCTTTAATGGCTAATTGCGCTTGCGCTCGATTTTGGTCGAGGCGAGTCATCGCAAAAAATTGCTCACTGGGAATATCAGGAGCATTATGCATGGCAATTAAGCAATTAGTATTACAGGGGTTACCTACCACTAATACGCGCACATCAGAACTGGCATGATCGCTAATGGCTCGCCCTGTTGCCGTGAAAATTTTGCCATTGATTTTTAACAGGTCCGAACGCTCCATACCTGCCTTGCGCGGAACCGCTCCAACTAACACCACCCAATTAACCTCTTTCATCGCGACATTAGCATCATCGGTCGCCAACACACGACCTAACAAGGGAAAAGCACAATCTTCTAGCTCCATCAACACCCCTTTTAGAGCAGGCAGTGCTGGTTTAATTTCAAGTAAATGCAAATCTACCGTGACATCCGGCCCAAACACCTCACCAGCTGCTATGCGAAATAATAAAGCGTAGCCTATATTTCCAGCTGCACCTGTTACCACTACTTTGACATGTTTTTTGGCCACGGTTATTTCTCCTCTTTCAATAAATGACAAAAGTAATCCACTTGGCTTGGATCCCCCATTGCAATAAATTCAGGATTAAGCAGTGAAGACTCAGCGTTATATTGCAACGGTTGGCCCTCTAAATCAACTACAATACCGCCTGCTTCTTCCAATATAATTTGACCTGCTGCGGTATCCCACTCACTGGTTGGACCAATGCGTGGATACAGATCAGCTGACCCCTCGGCTAGCACACCCAATTTTAATGAGCTATTAACACGATTGATGGTATTCTCGGGTGAGGACTGCAATAGTTTTTGCAATCGAGCTTCTTTATGATAATAACCGATGATGATTCTAAGCGCTGAAGTATCCGCCCGGCGAGTGTGAATTTCAATAGGTTCCTGATCAGCTACTCGCTTAAACGCCCCTGCCCCAGAATAAGCGAAATAATACCATTCCTTCTTAGGCGCATAAATCACACCTAAAACGGGTTTACCTTTATCCATCAAGGCAATATTAACAGTGAACTCATCTAAATGATTTACAAAGCCACGAGTTCCATCGAGCGGATCAACTAACCAATAACGATCCCACTGGCGACGTTGATTATAGGCCGGCCAATTGCCTTCTTCTGACAGTAGTGGAATCTCGGGTGCTAACGCTGAAAGCCCTTTCTCAATAATTTCATTGGAGCGCAAATCTGCAGCGGTGAGTGGCGTGTTATCTTCTTTACGCTTAACACCAATTGTTTCAGGATGATTCCAATAGTTTAAAATCCCCTCTCCTGCTTGATATGATATTGAAATCACATGCTTAAGATAATTTGCTAGGCTACTGTCATGCATGAAATTTTCTCTCTATCCATAATAAGGCGGCAATACTGCGTGCCTCACGAAATTCGGGATGGGCCAGCAGTTGATCGATTTGATTGAGTGACCAAGGTATCACTTCAATGGGCTCAGGTTCATCACCTTCTATTGGGCTGGGGTATAAGTCACGCGCCAAAATGATATCCATCATGGATGCCAAATAACCGGGTGATGCGCTCATGCGTGTGAGGCGAGTTAAATCTTTTGCGCCATAACCGACTTCTTCCATCAGCTCACGGTTCGCCGTTTTCAATAAATCTTCTCCCGACTCGACTGCTCCTTTAGGAAAGCCTAACACATAATCATCCAACCCCGCAGCATATTCACGGATTAACAATACTGTTTGATCGTCTAGCATGGGCACAATCATCACTGATCCCCTCCCAAATATCCCTTTGATACGCTCGAAATGTCGTTCTACACCGTTAGAAAACTTCAAATGCAAACCTTCCACTTCAAAGAGTCGGCTTTTTGCTTCAATGGAACTCCCCAGAAGTTGGGGTTTCTTAGGCATGATATCTCCTATTAATATGGCACTGACTTAACATATAAGAAGTTGGAATTATCGACGCACAATCACTTTCGTGCCAATTTTAACAAAATGCTGAGCTAGCCATTTGGCATCATTATAAAATAGCCTTATGCAGCCACGACTACGATTATCAAAGCCCGATAGGGTCGAAGCATGTATCGCAAATCCACGATAATAATGCATGCAATAAGGCATGGGCGCTCCACCATGAGTGCTCAGTGGATATTCCGATGATTTACAATCAGCACCTTGCATCCGATAAATTTTATAATCACCCGCTGCAGTGTGACAACTGCGGCCTAAGTCTGCACACCAAGCTTTACCACCAGTCGCCGGCCCCCAGCGCACTAGATCACCTTGTGAATTGTAGGCCGCAAAACCAAACTTTTTCAGATTAACATATAATAATTTATGCCCTGGTGGTTTGATGTGATAAGGAAAAGGTGATAAATCTCGCCATTTCACATGCTTGATATCGGTGGGCACAATTAGCCAATGGCGATATTTTAATGCGACATTAGTCCGATTTAAGTGCATGATAATGTTACGGCGCTGCTGATTCGGCCATAACCTAAACCAATTCGCATTCGCTTTGAGTTTTATGCAATAATAGCCTGGCCTATAACAATAGCTGTTGCCAAAAGGCTTTGGAGGCGTGCTTGCCAGTGCACTTTTTGAAGCACACCATAGACATAAGAATATTAAAAATATAAAGTACTTGTACAAAAGAGCAACCCTTTTAAGCCAATGCTCACAGCAAATGATGACAACAACTTCAAATATTCCTATTAGTTTATATATTCACTTTCCCTGGTGTATTCGAAAATGCCCCTATTGTGACTTTAATTCTCACACTCTGCAACATGAAGTGCCAGAAAAGACTTATATTAACATGCTTATTGACGATCTAAAACAGCAATGCTCATTTATTCAGGGGCGCGTCGTTCAAAGTATTTTTCTGGGCGGTGGAACACCGAGCCTCTTTTCTGCAGATAGTTTTGCTCATCTATTCGAGCAATTAACAGCTCATTTACAGCTGGATCGCGATATTGAAATTACCCTAGAAGCTAACCCAGGCACTGTTGATCAATGTCATTTTAAAGGGTTTTATAAAGCAGGTATTAATCGCTTATCGCTGGGTATTCAAAGTTTTCAAAATGAAAAACTAACTGCATTAGGGCGAATACACAATGCAGATGATGCCATACGCGCAGTAAATAGTGCACGCCAGGCGGGATTCAACAATATTAATATAGACTTAATGTTTGGCCTACCTAAACAAACACCTACCGATGCGTTATTTGATTTGCAATCAGCCATTGATTTAAAACCGCAACATATATCCTGGTATCAACTCACCTTAGAACCGAATACTTATTTTTATCAATTCCCTCCGAGATTACCCGATGATGATTTAATTTGGGATATGCAAGAACAAGGCCAAGCATTGCTCTCTGAAAATGGATTTGAACACTACGAAATATCCGCTTATTCACAACCTGACTTATTTTGCCGGCATAATTTAAATTATTGGGAATTCGGTGACTATCTCGGTATCGGCGCAGGCGCTCATAGCAAAATCACTACGCTTGATACTCATACGATCATGAGAATTTGGAAAGCTCGGCATCCAAAAGATTATTTAAATCCAAACAAACCTTTTATTGCGGGGGAAAAAATAATACCTCAAAAAGAACTCCCCCTTGAATTTATGATGAACGCTCTGAGATTAACAAAACCCATTTCTATCTCACTATTCCAACAAAGAACTGGGCTTTCAATCGATGAGATCTATCCCAAATTACAACTTGCTTCTGAACAAGGATTGATAGCGTTTAACGATCATTCCATTACAAAAACACCCATTGGTCATAACTTCCTGAATAATCTGCTTGAAATATTTTAGGAGGTTTATACGTAAGTCGATGCTGAGCGGTTATTCCGTGAAAGCGAGCCACCTGTCATTCCTACAAAGGCGACCTAATAACCTGGGCTGTTACATTATCACTGTTTGGTGATGCACTTTCTATTGCATGTTTAACTAATGCTTGTAAACTTTTTTCGAGTATTGTCGCATTAATCAAGCCAGTCATTTTATCTACTGTAATCGTTTCCCAAAATCCATCGCTACACAGCAAAATGATTTCATCGCTCTGCAAAGGCGCATGCACTGCAATGTGAGGATCGAGTATGCTATCAACGCTAATTGAGCGCAATAGCATCGTTTGTGCTGGATGGCTAGCCATTTCATCTTCTGTAATGATTCCTTGATCGACTAATTGCTGAGCTAAGGAGTCATCTATAGTTCGCCATATTAAGCCACTTTTATCGATTCGATACACACGGCTATCTCCTATATGAGCCGCGCAAAATTGATGTTGGTCAAACCAGGCTATTGCACAAGTCGTTTGAGCATCAAAATGATGCTCTTTAACGAGTCGTTTTCCCATGATGGCAGCACTGTCTAGAATAAGTGATCGCATTCCGGTGAGTGCATCTCGCATTATCCAATCGACTTTATCTTGACTGAGTTCAATGAGCGCATGACAAAAATATTGCGCGGCAAGCTCACTTCCTTCATGTGCACCCAAGCCATCGGCGACTACGAAGATGGCCCAATCTTCATCAACATGTGCCAGCATATAATCTTGATTGGCACGACGATTACCGATATCGGTTAGTTGAGCATATTCTAAATTGAGCATCACATGATCCTCTACACGACTTAGATATAAGATATTGGGTGATGACTAGGTGGTGACCAAATGCTGTTGTTAGTATAGACTTCTGATCTGAGTTAAACAACAAAAACCATTCGCTACGATATATAAACCTATGTATAACCCGATGCTGTGAAATGGGGGAAGTGCATATGACTACGAAGAGATTATGAACTATAATTGGCGCTGGCCACGTTTTTATTAGCAGAGCAACGAAGTTGAAGAGGATAAATTGAATGTCAGACCACACTCCAGTGCTTATTATCGGCGCAGGCCCAACCGGGTTGACTCTGGCTTGCTTACTTAAGCAACACGGCATTGATTTTCGTATTATCGAAAAACGCGATAAGCTCACCCAAACCTCTAATGCACTTGCCTTGCAAACACGCACGCTTGAACTACTCGACGACATGGATATCATCGATCGTTTTTTAAAACAAGGGGAGCGAATTACAACACTTAGAATTAACGAAGGGAAAACGGCTCTGGCAGAGTTTAAAACCGATACACTTAACTCCAAATACCCGTTTATTTTAATGCTGCCACAAAATATCTCGGAAGAACTATTAAATGGCCGTCTCGATGAATTAAACGTTCCAGTAGAACGCTCCACAGCACTACTCAACCTTAAAGACACTGAAAACCAAATCACGGCTGTCATTCAAAATACTAATGGCGATCAAGAAACGATAACCTGCAATTATCTCATTGCCTGTGATGGCGCACATAGTCAAGTCCGCCAACAACTCAACATACCTTTTCCAGGTAAAGACTTAGTCCAACACTTTATTCTTGCTGATATGCATATTGATACTGCCCTACCTTCCAACCAAGTTAATGCATTTTTCTCACCGGAAGGGATACTCGCTCTCTTTCCAATGGCTAAAAATTATGTACGCTTCGTTGCTAATCTTAACTCTAACAAACAAACTGCTGATCAAGCGTTAGATCCTGCGAATTTACAAAACATACTAGACAAGCGCACAGCCAAGCAAATTAAAATTAAAGACATTACCTGGACATCTGCATTTTACTTACATAGTAAGAAAGTGAATGAAATGTCTTATAACCATGTGTTTTTAGCTGGTGATGCCGCGCATATTCATTCTCCAGCCGGTGGGCAAGGCATGAATACAGGCATGCAAGATGCCTACAATCTAGCTTGGAAACTCGCTTCTGTCATTAAAGAAAAAGCAAAACCCATTCTTCTCAACAGCTATAGTCAAGAGCGATTACCCGTGGCTAGCGATGTCTTAAAGATGACTGAAATGATGACTAAAATAAGTTTACTACACAATCCTCTGCTACGTGGCTTGCGTCGCATTGCGATCCAATCTATAACTCATATTCCATCATTTCAAAAATCGTTTATTCAGCGCATTACCCAACGTTCTCTGCACTATAAAAAAAGCCTTATTATAGATTATCAACACCAAGCCAATAACCATGCCTTGGCACCTGGTGATTTTATATCGGATGTATTATTTAGTGATGAAAACAATAAGCCAAAATATCTCACAGAATTAGTACATGGTATTGGCCACCATATTCTATTTTTTAGTGGCCTAGAACCCAACCCAACTTCAGCACAAACCAGCCAAGAGCTGATCACCTGGATTCAAAACACTTATCCTGACCTTATAAATATACACGTGATATCCAGTGAACCTAACCTAAAGTCATGGTCTGGCCTAGATGAACATTGCATTTCAGATGTTAAACTTTCGCTACATCATCACTTTCGAATTAAAAACCCTGCTATTTACGTTATTAGACCGGATAAATATATTGGCTATTGTTCGAATTCAATCACAATAAAACCTTTGAACAACTACTTGAATCGATACTTTATTGACACGCGCTCATGATGTAACATGCCACAATGAACGACAAATCGATCACAAAACGAGTCATTGACCTCAGCATTCCCAACAGTCTGCAACAATTGTTGCGGTTACTAACCGCATTTATTCTAACCTTGATGGTTGCCCGGGTTAGCACAAAAGATCTGGCAGCATTAGCATTAGGTTATATCTTATACTTAAATTTTCTTTTATTTATCACGGGCATTAATTATGCTGTGAGTATTTTAGTCGCTAAAAGCTATGGTTCATCAGATAATAATGCAATCACAGACGTGCTCAGCCAGATTGCTTGGACGTCCATCTTATTATCTATCCCTTCATTTTTTCTACTACATTATGGCTATTATATCTTGGTGCTATTTGGCCAAAATCCACAGCTAGCTGCTGTGACACAAACATATTTAAATGGCTTAACCTGGGGGATCTTACCCTTTGTTTTATCAACGGCTTTAACTCAATTCTTATTAGGGCTTGGTCGCGCGCGAATACTGAATCTCTTTGCCGCAAGCGGGCTTGTGATTGCTACATTCTGTGCATATGCATTAATATTTGGACATTTTGGGATGCCTCGCCTAGGTTTAGCTGGCGCTGGCTATGCGCTTAGCATCAGCGTAACGATTAATCTTATTTTTAAACTGATTTATATTCGTAAAAACGCTATAACCGCTAAATATATTAATCTTAAAAAAATATTCCCTATCAATTTTAAAATCATTAAAAATATTATTATTATAGGCTTTCCTATTAGCCTGAATATGTTAACTGAGATACTGGCTTTCTCCATTCTTATTTTTATTATTGGTACTGTCAATCACATGGCCCTAGCCGCTTATCAAGTGGTCTCACAACTCATGTATATACCCCTCATGTTCCCTTTTGCAATCAGCCAAGCTTGCGCTGTGCTTACCAGTCAAAGTTTAGGTGCAGGTAGCACAAAAGATGTCACTAAAATCACACAGGTTAGCGCAATAGTGGCCATCATACCCGTTGCATGCGCAAGCCTACTATTTTGGGTAATGCCCACTTCATTAGTTAAGATTTTTTTACAGGAACATCATGCCAATGCGGCTTCAATAATACACTTAGCAGGCCAGATGCTAATCATCACCGGTTTTTTTCAATTAATTGAAACGCTACGCTTGATTGGAATAGGCACATTAAGAGGGTTAAAAGATGTGAAAGCACCTCTTTATTTCAGTCTGATTTCTTTCTGGCTAGTGGATATCAGCATCGCTGTATTTATCGCATTTGTACTTCATGGTGGCGTGATTTGGATCTGGTTGTTTGCAGGTATTGGCACTGTGCTTGGCTTTTTATTAGTGTATTGGCGGCTTCGGCAAAAACCTGAGCTTCAATTCCCGTAAGCAAAACTTATCGTCATCTCGGCAAAAGCGAGATTTGCCGTTATCCTCGCGAAACCTAAAGAATTATCGTCTCTTGACGTTGTGGACCCGTTGATAACATCACAATTGGCAAACCCGCTAATGCTTCAATTCGTGAAATATAGGCGCGCGCGTTATCCGGCAATTGTTTGTAATCTGTGAGCCCATAAGTCGACTGCTGCCACCCCGGTAAATCCTCATAAATTGGCTCACATTCTTTGAGCACATTCGAGTCAAAAGGTAGCGTCTCTAATATCTCACCCGCATGATGATAACCCGTGCAGATACGGATCGTTTCAAGCTCATCCAATACATCCAGTTTAGTTATAATTAATCCGGTTAAACTATTAGCTTGAATGGAGCGTCGCAATAAAACAACGTCAAACCAGCCACATCGTCGTGCTCTTCCTGTGACAGATCCAAATTCTTTTCCTTTTTTCGCCATGTAACGGCCTATCTCATTTTGCAATTCAGTTGGAAACGGACCCGCACCGACGCGAGTAATATAAGCTTTTGTGACTCCTAAAATCTCATCCAGATATTTTGGCCCAAAACCCGTGCCACAGGCAACTGCACCTGCTGTAGTATTGGAAGATGTCACATAAGGATACGTACCAATATCGATATCCAACAGTGAACCTTGCGCTCCTTCAAACAAAATATTGTCATCTTGATTGTAAAATTCAGCCAACAGTACCGTGATATCTGTAATTAATGGCGTAATTTTTTCACCCATCTGGATGAGTTGCTCATGAACTTGTTCAAAAGGAATTGGTGAGGTCTCGTAATAGTTCACAAGCTGAAAGTTGTGATAGTCAGCTAGTGTCTTAAGTTTATCAGCCATTTGCTTGGGGTGGAATAAATCGATAGCTCGCAGGTTTCGCCTTGCCACTTTATCTTCATAAGCAGGCCCAATGCCTCGCCCAGTAGTGCCAATAGCATCTTCACCACGCATCTTTTCACGCGCTTGATCGATAGCGACATGATACGGTAACACTAGGTTACAAACTGGACTAATGCGCAGCCTTTCTTCAACTGGAACACCTCTAACTTTAAGTTCCGTAATTTCTTCGATTAAAGCCTCGGGTGATAAAACCACACCATTGCCAATTAAGTTCATGACTCCTTCATGCAATATCCCTGAAGGAATTAATCTTAAGATCGTTTTATTATCATTAATAATTAAGGTGTGACCCGCATTGTGGCCGCCTTGAAAACGCACTACCGCTGCGACGTTTTGTGTTAATAGATCAACAACCTTACCTTTGCCTTCATCACCCCATTGAGTGCCTAATATAACTGTTCTTTTTCCCATACCTAATTAGCTACCCTTTGGTTTGTCGTGACTTAGGTTTAGCTTGCGTAAAATATTTAAAAAATTCACCCGTTGGCCGCAAAATCATAACGGTGTCTTTATTGGTAAACACTTGGCGATAAGCTTTAAGACTGCGATAGAATGCATAAAATTTAGGGTCTTTATTATAAGCTTTAATATAAACTTCAGCTGCCTCAGAATCCCCTTCAGCACGAACGCCTTGTGATTGTGCTTTCGCTTTTGCCAACGTGACCGCGACTGTCGCATCGGCACTAGCTCGAACCGTTTCTGCAGCTGCTTGCCCTTGGGCGCGATGTTTAGTTGCCACTTGTTCACGCTCGGTGCTCATCCGTTGAAATACCGAATCGCGCACCTCTTTAGGTAAATCAATGCCTTTAATTCTCACATCAACGACTTTAATACCCAGACCACGTGCACTTTTATTCGCTTTTTCTTTGAGGAGTTGCATCACATTCAGGCGTTCACCTGAAACCACTTCTTTAATCGTACGTTTACCAAAAGCTGCACGCAACGCATTATTAATTTTTTGTTTTAATAAATTCTGGGTTCGAGATATATAGCCACCGGTGCGTTTATAGTATAAAGGTAGGTTATCAATTTTCCATTTAGCATAATAATCGACTAATACATATTTTTGTTCGGCCGTTAAAATGCGTGATGAATCGACATTGAGTGTTTGCAAGCGAATATCAAACTTACGAACTCGAGTGATCAACGGCACCTTAAAATGAAGGCCCGGCACAAACACTTCTGCTTGTTGTGTGCTTGGGTTGGTCACAATTTTACCTAACTGTAAGACGATTGCGCGTTGACCTTCACGAACTGTATACAAACCCATATAAGCTAATATGATTACAACAATTGCAATAATCACGGCTAATGTTGCTCTTGGTGACATCAGTAGTCTCCTCCCCCTATTGGATAACTCGGCCGATTTGAGTTCGATGCGTTAGCAGAAGAAGCCTGTGTGGCTTTTGCATTACTCGGCTCGGGTACCATCGTTGAATTATCGGTTGGCGCGCTAGCCTCAGACTTTTGTGCCTTGTGCATTTGCCGCTTCATGATTTGATCGATCGGCAAATACAACAAATTATTAACACGACTATCGACAATGACATTTGAAGTTTTAGATAAGACAGAAGCCACTGTGTCCAGATACAAACGCTCACGAGTCACCGTGGGCGCCTGTTGATAAGGCTTCAATAATGCTAAATAACGCGCTGTTGCACCTTTAGCATGTAAGACCACTTCACGCTTATAGGCATTAGCCGCGGTCAATAGTCTGGCGACTTGCCCTTTCACCTGTGATAACACTTTACGCGAATAAGCATTCGCCTGGTTGATATAACGTTGCTCATCTTCACGGGCTTTAATAGCATCATCGAATGCAGCTGTGACGGCTTCAGGCGGCTTGGCAGGTTGCAATGTGACATCGGTGACTTTCAAACCAGCTTTGTAGATCTCTAAAGTTTGATTCAGTTGTTTTGCCACCATATCACGCAACTGTTGCCTGCCTGTGGTTAAAATCGAGTTCAAAGTCATTTGGCCTACTACCTGGCGCAAGGCACTTGATGTGGCTTGTTGCAAAGTGGTGATGGGGTCAACGACATTAAAAAGATAATTGCGTGGGTTAGCAATTCGATATTGCACCGCTAGCGATACTGAAACAATATTCTCATCCTGAGTCAACATTTCTGCTTCATAAGAAAAATTACTCACTTGTTGTACATTGATTTTATGTTTTGAGTCGATCATTAAGGGGATCCAATGCACTCCAGGCCCCGGTGTTGTGACATACTTGCCAAAACGTAGAACCACAGCTTGCTGCGCCGGGGCAACCAAAAAGAATCCAAATAATGCCCATATAACAACGACTGCTGCAATACCATAAACAATATAATGCTTATTTTTTGACCCATCACCGGGTTCAGACTGCGAACTTGAACCTGCTGACTTCTTATTACTGAACATTTTTTTAAATAGATCCACTAAATCAGGTGGTCCCTCTTGTGGAGGCTGTTTGTTATGTCCACCATTATCGGCCATAGCCTTCTCCCGTTTTGATTCACCGGTTCATTCTATGCTGGGTTGTGATGCGCTGCAAGTCGGAATTTCTGATTCTTATTGAGCAATCAACCTCCGGTAGTCTTTGCGTTGTAATTCTATCTCAATCACAATTTGACCTGCCCCATCAACCCATTCTTTTTTAACCGCTCCTAACTCATACAACTTGGCACGTAGTTTTCCACTATCACCGCTCAAAATAAGTTCACATCGAATGAGCTGTTGTGCAAGAGCATCTATGATGGCTTCTTCCAATAAGGGCATCCCCACCTTAGTTTTTGCAGATATCCAAACTCGTTTAGGTTTACCATGAGCATCACGATCAATACGTGGTTGATAGGTTTTTTCTAGATCAATTTTATTATAAACCTTAAGTTGTCTGACATTTTCGGCTCCAATTTCTGTTAACACGGCATTGACATCTTGAACGAGTTGTTGAGAGTCTGCACGAGCGGCATCAACGACATGTAACAACAAATCCGCTTCGCGAGTTTCTTCTAGCGTTGCTCTAAATGCAGCGACCAACTCTGTCGGCAAATCACGAATAAAACCTACTGTATCCGCTAAAATCACTTTGCCAATTTTTGCGATATGAATCTGTCGTAAGGTTGGATCCAACGTGGCAAATAGTTGTTCTGCAGCATACACGTTAGCTTCCGTGAGTAAATTAAATAGTGTGGATTTTCCCGCATTGGTATAGCCGACCAAAGATATGCTGGGAATAGAAGCTTTTTTGCGCGCTCGTCTACTCTGAGCCCGTTGCGAGCTGACTTTAGTGAGGCGTTTTGTGATCCCTTTAATTCGAAGATCTAACAAGCGTCGATCCGTTTCCAATTGTTTCTCACCAGGACCACGCAGTCCAATTCCACCTTTTTGGCGTTCCAAATGGGTCCAACCACGCACTAAGCAAGTGCGCAAATGCTTAAGCTGTGCTAACTCAACTTGCAATTTCCCTTCGAAACTGCGTGCTCGTTTTGCGAATATATCGAGAATAAGTTCAGTGCGGTCTAACACTCTGCATTGAAATAATGCTTCTAAATTACGGCCTTGTGCCGGTGTGAGCTCATTATTAAATAGGACGACATCAGCTTTTTCACTTTGTGCAAGTTCACAAATCTCTTGTGCTTTGCCGCTGCCAATAAAAAATTTAGCATCGGGTTTGTCGCGTTTTGTCGTGATGACTGCCAACACATCAAGCGCATCGGCTATGGCTAATTCTTTAAACTCAACCAATGCATCTTCACGAGTTCGCCGAAAAAAATCGATATGAACCAAGACAGCACGTTCACCACCGCGGTGGCGGTCTATATTCATAATTCTAAATGCCCTGCTTTTAGCACATAAACCTTATCCAATCGTTGTGCTAGGCGCTCATTATGAGTCACCACCACAAAGCTTGTGCCTAAGTTTTCATTTAACTGTAGCATAAGTTCATACACATGCCCTGCTGTTTGTTGATCTAGATTACCGGTTGGCTCATCGGCTAGCACACATTTGGGCTCAGTGACCAACGCACGTGCAATCGCTATTCGTTGACGCTCACCACCTGATAATTCACTGATCCTATGACGAGCGCGCGCTTGTAAGCCGACTTGATCAATTATTTTATTGGCTTTGCTGATAGCTGTTTTTGCATCCAGTCCACGAATTAATAATGGCATACACACGTTTTCTAGCGCATCGAACTCAGGTAATAAATGATGAAATTGATAAACAAACCCTAAATATTGATTACGCAGACGTCCTTTTGCCTTTTCATTTAATTCTGCGGCATCCTGCCCAGCCACCATCACTCGACCCGAAGTCGGTTTATCCAAGCTTCCCAGTAGCTGCAACAAGGTACTTTTACCAACGCCCGATGCACCAATAACGGCCACCATTTCTCCCGGATAAACCTCAAAATTTAATCCTTTAAGTACATCGACTTTTAAATCCCCTTCAGCATAAGTTTTATATAAATCATAACAACCTATCACAGGACTTGTTTCGTTTTGATGTTTATTCATAACGCAACGCCTCTGCAGGTTGGATGCTAAAAGCACGGAGTGCGGGTAAAATGGTAGCCAGAAGACTCAATGCTATTGCGACCAAGCAGACTTTAAGCACATCGAGCACTTCAATTCGAGAAGGTACGTAGTCTATAAAAAAGATTTTCGCACTGACAAATTGTATATGAAAAATATTTTGCAACGCATTTGAGATGTCCGTAATACTGAGTGACAGCAAAATGCCGGCCAGCAATCCAAAAAAAGTACCTAACAGACCTATCATCACACCTTGAATCACAAACGTACTCATAATCGCACCGGGAGACATCCCCAAAGTACGCAATATGGCAATATCGGCTCGTTTATCATTAACAATCAAAATTAAAATGGAAATTAAACTGATGGCCGCAATGAGCATAATAAAAAATAATAGCCAGAATAATACGGTTTTTTCCATTTTCAAGGCTTGAAAAAAAGCACCGAATTGCTCAGTCCAGTTAGTTACTGCAAATCCTTGGGGTAGACTATTTTGCAGTTGTTGAGTGACTGCTGAAGCTTGATAGATATTATTAAGCTGCACATGCAACCCTCTGACACCTTTGCCCGGTGGAAATAATTTAGCCGCATCTTGCATATTAATATAGACATAAGAATTATCGAAACCAAAACCACTTGTCGTGTGAAAGACGCCAGAAATGGTAAACGCCCTATAGCGTGGAAAAACACCCGCTAAGGTCACCAGCGTTTGGGGGGTGAATAAATTAATTTTATCACCCACTTGTAACCCTAGCCGATTAGCAAGCGTCTTGCCTATGATTAAGTTAAAACGCCCTGGCACAAGACTCGCTAAATGACCACGAACCATCTTGCTTCCCAACTGCGACACTTTCTGTTCTTCTTTGGGGAGAATACCCATCACTTCCACACCATTGACTTGATTGGATTCCATCAACAGCCCTTTGCCTGTGACATAAGGAGCAACGTGGGTCACAGAGGGTATTTGCTTCACTTCTTTGCTCAATTTTTGCCAGGTGTTGGCAATGCTTTGGCCCGTCATGATGGTGACTTGAGGCACCAGGGCAAAGAATCGGCTACGGATTTGGTAGTCAAAGCCATTCATCACCGACAAGACGGTGATCATCACCATGACACTGATCGCAAAGCTGATGATGGATAACAGGGAAATAATGGATACAAACCAGCTTCGTCGCTTAGCGCGGGTATAACGTAATCCAATGAATAAGGCGAGTGGTTTAATCATAATGGCCTCATCATACTAGAAGTTCGTTTTTCTATAAAGCGGCAAGTTCACTAAGTTTCTACCTAGTGAAGTAGTTGCGATATACTGATCCTCAACTTTAGCATCCTGACACAAGGACTCACTGATGCGACATATTGTACAACCACCCACCCTCAAGAGATTTCCGATTGGAATTAGCAACTATTATAAACTCATCACCAATAACTATTATTATGTTGACAAAACTCTATCCATTAAGGAAATTTATGAAGATGGAGGCGAAGTCATTATTATCACCCGCCCTCGTCGTTTTGGTAAAACACTATTGATGTCCATGTTACATTATTTTTTCAGTACCCACGTGGATGGCGAAAGTACAGGGGCAAGCGGAGCTCGAAGCCTCTGGCATTCAGCAATTTCTATTGATGGGATTAGCGTTTTGTGGGAAAGAAGTTGATGTAATTTATGAAAAAAGGCGCTAGTTTTGCGCATAAAATGTCATTCGTCTCTAATAGGGTTCGTGCTTATCAAATAAAATGTTCAGACGAAATTGAAAACCAAACTGGCTTTGCGTGCATTTTTACAGGATTTTCAAATAAGCGAATGTTTTTACACATCTGCATATGTTTTTACAGCTAATGTATGTATTATACAGAGGCAAGTAAAAGTACTTGGAATTTCTTTCTCCCTTAGCCGGGCAAATGATTCAAATGCTTAATAAAATCATCTGATAAATAATTTTCAACAATCGGAATATCAACTAGTTTATTTTGAGTAAATTCACTTCCAACACCAATAAATTGGATCTCAAGCGCTTGACTGGCTTTATAGTCCCACAATCTGTCACCAACATAAACAATAGTATTATAGCCTTTCTGCTGGTAATGTATTTTTGATCGCTCTAAGGCAACTTTAATGATCTCATGTCGTTCAATATGATCATCGCCACAGGCCAAAGGAATCTGACGGCATGATAACTCTGCATATTTCAATTTAAGCAATGCAGAATCAAGCCAACAACCGGTTGCAATAACAATATCCCAATGCTCTAATAATTTAATTCTTTGAAATAACGTTTCTGCACCCAGTAACGATCGGCAACAACTTGGATCGCTGCGTATTTTTTCTTCTAACAAGATAGTGAAACTTTTTTTTATTCTTTGTATCTCCTCTTCTTTTGGCACCCTATTGGCATGTTTTTCAAATAGCTCAACTGCGAATCCTGAGTCTGTCGAATATCGATATTCCTCCCAATTGTCATTAATTTCTTTTAACCCTAAATATTTCATAAAAGTGGCCACGTACATTTGCGAATCCATGCAAGCAGTGTCCGTCAAAGTACCGTCAATATCAAAAACAACCAGATGTTTATTGCTCATTTAATTACTCCATTTAAATTCATCATAGTCGTTGAAAGTTAATAAAACACTGTGCCAAGGATTTCTCCTAATGATTAAACTTCTCAAGGCATTTTTCAATAAAAAGGGCCTTCGCATCTGTATAGGCTTCGCGATTATTGGGATATCGTGCTGCTAATTCTTGCTTCAGTCTACCATATTGTTCGCGCAAATCGGCATGTTCTAAAAGCAAATCTCTAAAAGCAATTCGCTGCTTAAATGCTTCACCCATTGATATAATATGCACATGATGTGTTCTTTTGATGCCGTAAGGTGGCATCCCTTTAAAATATCGATCATGCGTTTTATCAGGATTCTCTGGCCAATCCACATAGCCTAACGCTTCCAAAGGTTTAGTCCATTGTTGAGCTTCATCTATTGTCTTCAACGCAATAAAAATATCAATAATGGGTTTGGCCGTTAAACCTTCAACAGCTGTGCCACCCAAATGTTCCATGGTTACGAATGGCAAATTGATGGTTTTTTGAATCGCATTTATTTCGGCAAGTGCGTACTTTTTCCATTTTGGATTATAAGGTTCTAAAATAATATCATCTTTAGCTTCCAGCTGATCTCGCTTTGCAACGCCAGCACGATATTCCATCATTCGAATAAACTGTGCTTTACCATTGATATACGCTTCAATATCCGTTGGAAACTGTTCTGCTAAGCAACGTTTAATCCAGGAATATCCTTGTGCTGCTTCTAGGTGTTGAATCATGTAATCTCTAAACACTAAATGTCGTATAATCTCTGAACTTCCGCTTTCAAATAGGTGGATATGGTGCGTGCGTTTGGATTTACTTTTCCAATAAAAGCGACGTCCTGGAATGCCATATTCTCCCATGCAAACATAACCTAATGCTTCAAAAGCAGGGTTTAAATTATCTACTTTTCCTAACTCTTTAACCTCAGCCAAGATATCGATCACAGGCTTGGCATAGATGCCAGGTATTGCAGTACTGCCAATATGGTGCAGAGCCCGGCAGTTTTTGCCAAGGATATGACGTATTTCTGCTGCTTCTGCATCAAATTGAGCAGCCCAACCTGGATTATGGGGGACTAATTCTATCGTTTGCGTCTTTTCTGCATTTGTCATAGCCGGTCCTCAATTTATTGGAGATAGTCGGTCTTGGAGATGGCTGCTCTAAGAATCACTTATTATACCTTCTCAAAAAATCTTTGGAAGCCTGATTGAAAACGATGCTGCTTCTGCTCTGCTATGACTCTTGGAACTCCGTCCTCCTGCACTTAAGTTGCTGATACGGAAACACCATTGTTTTCAATCAAGCTTCTAAAGACTTTTCAGGATCTTAATTAAATTTCAAGAAGTTGCTGATCAGATCAAGTCGTTATTTTGGTGCCTAGGACCAAAAATCAACCTAACTATTCTTTTCAATTTCTACATGAGCTATCTGATCTCAAAGCGCTGTTTGAAGTCGTTGCGAAAGAAAAACAACGTTTCCGTTCTGCGCGCGCCACCGCACGCAGTGCGTTATGGATCCCGCGGTCAAGTGTATGAACGGGACATAGGTAACAGTTGTACCGGGACATAGGTAACACTTAATATTGCATAATTATCACTCAACTCAGGAGATAGTTATGCCTTGGAAACAGGTGGAGCCTATGCTGCAAAGGAAAGAACTGATAGAAAAGATGGTGCCCGGGGCCGGACTCGAACCGGCACGGGGTTGCCCCCGAGGGATTTTAAGTCCCTTGCGTCTACCAAATTCCGCCACCCGGGCTATTTGTGAGGCTGAGGTCGGAATCGAACCGGCGTACACGGCTTTGCAGGCCGCTGCATGACCACTCTGCCACTCAGCCATGATCCTAGATTACAGAGTTGAAGTCTTAATAGGGGATCACCTTCAAACTCGCAGAGATAATATCACCGTCTCAGAGCTTTAGCAATTTCATCAATAATCAAAACAATTTTGGGCTCTTCCGTAGTTTCCGTGGTGGACTAACATGCTGTTTCACCTAGCAAAAAATCATAACCTGAAAGATCTAAATAGAGTCTTTGGAACAGCCTCTTTACGTTAAAAATCCCGTAACATCGT
>SDBV01004582.1_pt1 | contig 19807 bp, 12 predicted proteins | sample 2277081 | NCBI WGS metagenome assembly SDBV01 (sample SAMN10402039, study PRJNA504765) | marine sediment metagenome | isolation source: marine sediment core GS10_PC15, 223 cmbsf | place: Arctic Ocean: Southern Knipovich Ridge | collected 2010
ATCGTAAATTCTTCCATTTCAACGTCAAGGTGTGAGGGGGTCGATCTGGTATCTGATATCTGGCATCTGGTATCGCCCGGCTGAGAGGAAAAAAACGCCGAGCCCGAAGGCCCGGCATTTTTTTCGAACTCCCTCGGTCTACCCGAAGTGAATCGCGTACAAAATCGGGGCGATGATCATCGCCACCACCGAGATCAGCTTGATGAGGATGTTCAGCGACGGCCCCGAGGTGTCCTTGAACGGATCCCCCACCGTGTCGGCGGTAACGGTCGCCTTGTGCATCTCGTCGAAGTCGTCGCCCCACTTCGCGTGTCCCTCGTCCTTGACCTGCTTCTTCGAGTTGTCCCAGGCGCCGCCGGAGTTGGCCTGGAAGATCGCCAGACACACCCCCGAGATGGTGACGCCGATGAGCAGCCCACCGAGCATGTCGACCGAGATCAGGCCGACCACGACCGGCACCAGGACCGCGATCACACCCGGCACGATCATCTTCTTGATCGCCGCCGCGGTCGCGATTTCAATGCACTGGGTGTACTCGGCCTTGCCGTCGGCCGCTTTGATGATCGCGGCCTCCTCGTCGGTCGGCTCGCGTTCTTCCGACTCGGCCTTCTGAGCGGCGTCAAGGGCCGGCCGCAGCTCCGGAATATCGCGGAACTGACGCCTCACCTCCTGGATCATGTCCTGCGCCGCCTGGCCAACCGCCACCATCGCCATGGCCGAGAATCGGAAAGGCAGCATGCAGCCGATCAGCAGCCCCACCAGCACGTAGGGGTTGGCGGCGTCGATATTGACCTCGCCATGCATCTTCGTCAGGTAGGCGGCAGTCAGCGCCAGTGCAGTCAGCGCCGCCGAAGCGATCGCGAAACCCTTGCCGATCGCTGCGGTGGTGTTGCCGACCGCATCGAGCTTGTCGGTCCGGGAGCGGATGTCGCGTCCGAGCTGCGCCATCTCGGCGACCCCGCCGGCGTTATCGGCGATCGGTCCGTAGGCATCGGTGGCGAGCTGGATTGCAAGCGTGCTCAGCATGCCGACGGCCGCCAGTGCGATGCCGTAGAGCCCGGCAAAGCGGTAGGCGAGCAGAATCGCCGCACAGATCACCAGAACCGGGAAGGTCGTCGAGTTCATGCCGACCGCGATTCCCTGGATGATGGTCGTTGCGGACCCCGTCTTCGACGCCTCGATGATCGTCTCGACCGGTGCCTTGTTGGTGGCGGTGTAGAACTCGGTCAACAAACCGACCGCGATACCGGCCGCGAGCCCCGCAACCACGGCCACGGCGAGGCCCCACCACTCGAAGGTAGTTTCCTTGCCCGTAATCAATCCCATAACCGTGACCGCGCCGGCCGGAAACATCCACTTGATGGCGAAGATGGTTCCCACCACCATCAGGGCGCCGGCGGCGAAAGTGCCGCGGTTGAGGCCCGCCTGCGGATTGCCGCCTTCTTTGGTGCGCACCATGAAGAAGCCGATGATCGAGGCCACGAGACCGATCAGCATGATCGCCATCGGCAGGTACACGGCATTCATGCCGGTGCCCTTCTCAGCCGCTTCGAGCCCTGTGAACCAAGCCGCGCCCAGGATCATCGAGGCGATGATGGCACCGATGTAGGACTCAAAGAGATCGGCGCCCATGCCCGCGACGTCTCCCACGTTGTCACCGACATTGTCGGCGATGGTGGCCGGGTTGAGCGGGTGATCCTCCGGGATGCCGGCCTCGACCTTGCCTACGAGATCAGCCCCGACGTCCGCAGCCTTGGTGTAGATGCCACCGCCGACACGGGCGAAGAGGGCGATCGAAGACGCTCCCAGCGAGAAGCCCGAAAGAATATTGAGCACAAATACCATCGCGGATTCCGACGTCAGAGCCTCCGGATACAGGCGGGTATAAAAAATAAAGAGCAGACCCAGACCGCCGAGGGCCAGACCCACCACCGACAGACCCATCACCGACCCGCCCGCAAACGCTACCTGCAGAGCCTCGTTGAGCCCCTTGCGGGCGGCGCTGGCGGTGCGTGTGTTGGCCGCGGTCGCGGTTTTCATCCCGAAGTAACCGGCCAGTGCCGAGCAACAGGCGCCGAGCACGAAGGAAAGGGCGATGAAGGCGTTGGTGTCCTCAGAGACGTAGTAGTTCGTGACTCCAAGCAGAATCGCCACCGCGATCACGAAGACCGCCAGCACCCGGTACTCGCGCGAGAGGAAGGCCATGGCGCCGTCGGCGATCCAACCGCCGATCAGTTTCATGCGGTCCGTTCCCTCGTCCTGGCGCCGCACCCAGGCGGCGCGGATGTACGCGTAGAGCAGCGCAACAACCGCGAACACCGGGACAACATAGATCAAATTGACTGTTTGCACGGAGTCCTCCTTCTTTCAGATCCGATCTTGAGATTACCGCCGATTTCTCGACGTTTTTCCAAGACCGGACCTCCCCTAATCGATCACCGATATGATACACAATTCCGAGCGATTGTGAAATCTTCCTCAAGCAATTCGCGGAGATTTCGGTGGTCGACTCGATCCCTTCAAACAACGTCCATCCAATGCTTCGACCGCCATCCGTTGATTTGCGCCGAAGAGCGCCAAAATCTCCGCAAATTGCTGAAAAACTTCACAACATATCGGGCTGGAGAGTCGTGCAAAATTGTAATTCGGTATGCGTGCCAATAGCTGTACCGTTTCTGATGAAAATCCGGCCTACTCGTACCTCAGCGCATCGATCGGGGCCATCCGCGAGGCGCGGATCGCGGGCCACATGCCGAAGACAATTCCGACCACCGAGCAGAAGATCACTCCGCGCACGGCCCAGTCAACCGGAACGTGGATCGCGAAGTCGGTGAACAAGGTCACGACATTCCCGATGCCGAAACCGATCAACACCCCGATGATGCCGCCGATGTTGCACAGAACAACCGCCTCCATCAGAAATTGGAGGAGGATGGCGGGCCGCTTGGCACCAAGGGCCTTGCGAATCCCGATCTCCTTGGTGCGCTCGGTGACTGATACCAGCATGATGTTCATGATGCCGATGCCGGCGACGATCAGGGCAACGATACCAAGCACAAAGGCGGCGGTCTTGACCCCGGCCGTTGCGTCATTGAAGGCGCGGATCTGCGAATCACTGGTGAACCAGTGAAAGGTGTCGCGGTCGCGCGGGCTCAGGCCTCGGGCCGCACGCAGCACGGACCGGGTTTCCTCCAACGCCTCTTCGAGCGGCACTCCAAGCCGTGAACGCACCGTAATGAAGATCGAGCGCGGATTTCCACCCTCATCGCGCGCGCCGTACATATCCATCCATACTGAGATCGGCATCAGAACGTAGCTGTCGAACTGGCCGCCCATGGCCGACTTCTTTTCGGCAAAGACACCCTGCACCTTGAACTTGCGGCCATCCACCTTGACCGTCCTGCCGACTGGGTCGGTAAAGGGGAAGAGCTCCTGGGCGATTCCATATCCCAGAACTACCACCCTTCGGCCGATCACCACGTCCTCCTCGGTCAGGTTGCGTCCGAATTCCACGTAGTGCGTGTTGTTGTCCGGGTACTCGGGGGTACCGCCGCAGACCATGTTATTCGCTTCGGTGGACTCGTCTCGATAGCTGACCATCGTGTTGTAATGCCACAGCTCTGCGCCGACCAGATCGACGGATTTCGCCCGCTCTCGAATGGCATAGACGTGCTCCATCGTCAGGGGCGGCCAGCGCGCGATCTCACGGAAGTTCAGATTGCGGTTGTTGTTGAAGCCACCCATCGGGAACTTCATGATCTGAAAGGTCCGGGTCGAGAGGACGCTGAGCTCGGCCTCCATCTGGCTTTGAATGACCGAAATTCCGGTCATCACCGCGATGATCGCCGCCACCCCGGCGATGATGCCGACCATCGTCAGGATCGACCGCAGCTTGTGCGCGCTGATCGCCGAGATGGCCATTCTGAAGGAGTCAATCCAAGTCATGAGTTCTCCCGAGTCCGCGTCCGCGTCCGTGACCGTGCCCGACGCCTGTTTCGGACGCGGACTCGGACGCGGACTCGGGTACGGATTGAATCATTACTCATAGTGCAACGCGTCGATCGGGTTCAGCCGCGAGGCCCGGTAGGCCGGGATAAAGCCCGCGATCACGCCCACCGCCACGGACACCGTGAGCGCGATGATCACGATCGGCAGCGAGACGCTGGCCGGCATCAAAAAACGGTCGATGGCCGCTGCGACGCCGAACGACAGGGCAACCCCAATAGCGCCCCCGACGAGGCAGATCATCGACGACTCGAGCAGGAATTGCTGCAGGATTGACCGCCGCTTGGCGCCGATCGCCTTGCGGATGCCGATCTCGTGGGTCCGCTCGGTGACCGAGACAAACATGATGTTCATCACCCCGACGCCGCCGACGAAGAGCGAAATCCCGGTGACCGCCATGCCGATCATCAAAACCACGCCCATGACGTTGTTGAAGGCCTCGAGCAACGAGTCCATCTTGTTGATCGCGAAGTTGTCGTCCTGGTTGGGCTTGAGCTTGCGGACCTTTCGCATCTCACCTACTACCTCGTACTCGAAGTCCTCGACATCGGCGCCGGGCGGCGCCTTGATCGCAAAAGCGAAGCTGCGGTTTCGGCCGCCGAACTCCTTGACGAAGGTGCTGACCGGGATAAAAATCTGGCTGTCGAAATCGGGCCCACCAAAGAAGCCCGCGCTGCCCTGCTTCTCCATGACCCCGATCACCCGGAACGCGGATCGGCCGACCTTGATCTTCTTGTTGATCGGATCGGCGTCGCCAAAGAGTTGCTCGCGCATGGTCGTCCCGAGGACGCAGACGTGGCGCTTGAACTTCACATCGTAGGCGGTGAGGAACCGCCCGTACTCGGGCACCGCGCTCGACACCATCATGTGCTTGTCCGTGGTGCCGATCACGGTGGCGTTCTCGATCACTTCCGACATATACTTCACCGGCCGCCGCGTATCGTCGGTGGGGTTGACCACCGCCTCGGAACCAAGTTGACGCGCCAGCTTCTCGCTGTCCTTGAGCTCGAGGTTGGGACGATTGCGGAACTGGAAGAAGTTGCCCTGGAAGATCCACGGCATCCTCGACACATAGATCACGTCGGTTCCGAGAACCGACACGCTCTCGCGAAAGCTATTGGCGAGCCCGTTGGCCGCGGTCATCGTGGTCACCACAGCGACGATGCCGATGATGATGCCGAGGGTTGTGAGGACCCCCCGCGCCTTGTTGGCGCGGAGAGCCGCGAGTGCGATCCTCAAGGCTTCCACGGATCCGTGGATCTTGCTCATGCCGCCTCGGACTGGAAGCTGTCGCTCGCAATCAGGCCGTCAAGGAGGCGGATCTCGCGGTGGGCGTGGCTGGCGATGTGGTCCTCGTGAGTCACCAGGAGGATGGTATTCCCCTCGCCGTGCAGGGCGTCGAAGACTTCCATGATTTCCTCGCCGGTCTTGCTGTCGAGGTTTCCGGTCGGCTCGTCCGCGAGGAGGATGCTCGGGTTGTTGACCAGGGCGCGCGCAATGGCCACCCGCTGTCTCTGACCGCCGGAGAGCTCGTTGGGCCGATGGTTCATGCGGTCCGCCAAACCGACCCTGGCGATCGCCTCCTCGGCCAGCTTTCTTCGCCGCGCGGGCCGCATCCCGGCGTAGATGAGCGGCAGCTCGACGTTGTGGAACACGTCCGATCGCGGGAGCAGGTTAAAGGTTTGAAAGATGAAACCAATCTTTTCGTTGCGAATCTCGGCCAGATCATCCTCACCCAGATCACTGACATCCGAGCCATCCAACACATAGGTGCCGGAGGTCGGAACGTCGAGACAGCCGATAATGTTCATCAGCGTCGACTTGCCGGAGCCCGACGGCCCCATGATCGCTACGTACTCGTTCTGTTCGATGTCGAACGACACCCCCCGCAGGGCGTGCACGCCGACCGAGTTCATGTCGTAAACCTTCTCCACGGAGCGAAGCTGAAGTCCCATGGCGTCAACCATCTTTTTCGCCATTGTCGGTCAGGGTCACGACCGACCCGTCCTCGAGGTCCCTGCTGATCGCCCGGTAGTTGCCGATCACGACCTGGTCGTCCTCGCCAAGCCCATCGAGCACCTCGATGTGGGTCTCGTTTTGAATACCGGTCTTCACCTGCCTCGCCTCGGCACGTCCATCGGCAACGATCCACACGATCTCGACGAAACCCTCCGAGTCCGGCACGAAGCGGGCTTCCTCCTCTCCCTCACCGGCTGGCTCGACGCCGAGCTGCTCGATCGTCCGAACCGCGACGCTCTGGATCGGCACGCTGAGGCAGTCCTCGCAGACCTTGGTCACGATGTCGGCTGAGGCAGTCATCCCGGGGCGAAGCTCAGTCACCGGATCGATGATCGCCACCTTGACCTCGAACTCGGTCTTCTCGTCGGTGGTGCCCATGCCTGAAGACTTGGCGCTGCTGGCAATCTCCGTGACCCGGCCCTTGAGAGTGATATTCGGCAGGGCGTCGACCTCGATCTCCGCCTCGTCACCGATCGAAACCGACACGATGTCGTTCTCGTCAACGTCCACCAGCGCTTCCATGCCCTCGAGGTTGGAGACCTCCATGATCACGTCCTCGGTGAACTGTGACCCGAGGGCGATCTCGCCGACCTCCTTGTTGAGCCTGCTCACCGTGCCCGCCATCGGCGAGTAGATGGTGGTCTTGGCGAGGTCGTCGCGGGCCTGGCGAAGGGCCGCCCTGGCCTGCCCCCCCTGGTCGAGCGCGGACTGATAGCGGGCCTTCTCGACCTCCGCAGACGCATACATACTGTCGAGAACCGACTGCGACTCGAGGTTGCGGTTGAAGAGCTCCTTCGTACGCTCGTAGTCCTTCTCGGCCTTGACCATGTTTTCGCGGGCCAGGTTGGCGTTGGCCCGGGCGGCCGACAAATTGGCCTCAGCGCTCTCGACCGACGCGAGGTAGCGCTCGCTGTCGAGCTCGACCAGCAGCGTCCCCTGCTCGACCCACTGGCCCTCCTCGACGTCGAGGCGCGTGATCTTCGCTGAGACGTCGGCCGAGATATTGACCTGGATCATCGGCTGGACCTTGCCGGTAGCGGTCACAGTCTGTACGACATATCGCCGCGCAACGCCCTCGGTCTCGACCTCGATCCCCTCGACGCCCCGGTTCCTCGACGCCAGGGTGATGCCGGCAATGACTACAACCGCCAAAATCGGCAACCCGATCAACAATGCTTTTTTCATATCTATTACCCCACTCAATGTGTTGTTCCCAGGATCTCGAATTGCAACCCTCGTCTGTTGTGTACGTCGGCGAGCCGTGGAGGTTGCGTCCCGGCTCGCGCTCTCACGAGTTTCTAGCCGATGCTGAATGCGTTGTACGACCACCACCTGGCGGGAGGGGGCATGGGTTAGAATACCCGCGCGCCCTGAGCGCGATATTGACAAGGAGATTCACAATGCGTTTTCCGAAATCCGTCCGCAACCTCGTGACTGCGATGTTCTGTGGCGCCCTTCTAATCGGTCTGGCTCCAGTCTCGGTTGCCGAGGAAGGCACTACGGCGCCCAACCCCGCGCTGCTCGACCCGAGCCTGGCCACGGCAAAGGCTCCTGATACGTACAAGGTCAAGATTGAGACTACTGCCGGCAACTTCGTCATCGACGTCCACCGCGACTGGGCGCCACATGGAGCGGACCGCTTTTACAACCTGATCAAGATCGGCTACTTCAACGACGTCTCCTTCTTCCGGGTGATCAAGGGGTTTATGGCCCAGGCCGGGATGAACGGCGATCCCGCGGTCTCAGATGTTTGGCTCAAGGCGAGGATACCCGCCGACCCGGTCAAGAAATCAAACACCAAGGGGATGGTGACCTTCGCCATGGGCGCCCAACCCGACACCCGCAGCGCCCAGTTCTTTGTCAACTACGCCGACAACAGCTTTCTCGACGCCTCCGGCTTCGCACCGTTCGGGAAGGTAGTTGAGGGTTTCAACTCGGTCAAGGCGCTGTACAACGGCTACGGCGAGGGCGCGCCGCGCGGCAAGGGCCCCTCTCAGGGCAAGCTCTTCAGCGGCGGCAACGCCTATCTCAAGGGCGAGTTCCCGAAGCTGGATTACATCGTCACGGCGACTATTGTTGAGTGATGCAGGGCGCAGGGCTCATCGGGTGCCTTGTACCCTGGACCCTGAACTCTGAACCCTGTGCCCGAGTGGGCACGGCGGCGAAAATCCGGGCTATAGTCATCCGAGACGGAAACGATGACAGCCGAAGACTCCACGCGTAACCCGGAAGATCGGGCGGCCGACGCCGAGCAGGTCCTGAACCTGGCGGCGGAGCGTGGCCTCCTTTCCGAAGCGGAGGCCGAGTCGACCATCGCCGAGGTTCGTGCGCGGCTCGAGGCCGCCGGGCTGTACGACCTCGACGATCCGTCGATACACATCGTGCTGCCCGACCATCTGTTCGAGGACGACACCCTCGCCAAACTCGCGCGCGAGCTCGGCCTCGACGACGAAGATTGGCTGTCCGGCACCCCTGCCGCAGGCGGAGGCGAGGACGAGACCCCCATCCCCCACGACCCATTCGAGGTCTTCCCGGTCTCCGATTGGGATCGCTACGAGTTCGTGGAGTTCATTGGGCGCGGCGGGATGGGCGACGTGTTCAAAGCCCGCGACTCGCGCCTCGGCCGCCACGTGGCGCTCAAGTTTCTGCGTCGGGACGACCCCGAGCAGGTCGCTCGTTTTACCCGCGAGGCCCAGGTTCAGGCAAAGGTGGACCACGAGAATCTGTGTCCGGTGTACGAGGTCGGCGAGGTCGAGGGGCACCCCTACATCGCCATGCAGTACATCTCCGGTGGTTCGATCAAGGAGATCGCCGATCTCCCTGATATGCGTGAGAAGGCGTCGATCATGGTCGATGTGGCCGACGCGTTGCACGCCGCCCACCAGGCCGGTCTCATCCACCGCGACATCAAGCCCGCCAACATCCTCGTCGAACGCAACCCCGACGGAAGCTGGCACCCCTACGTGGTCGATTTCGGAATTGCTCGCGAGGTGGATACACCCCACCAACTCACGGTATCCGGGATGGTCCTCGGCACACCTGCATTCTGCGCACCGGAGCAGGTGCGGGGCGAATCCTCCAAGCTTGACCGGCGGACTGACGTCTACGGGCTGGGCGCGACGCTGTACTGGTTCCTGACCGGGCAGAGCCCCTATTCCGGTGGGTATCCCGAAATCATGACCGGCATCGCCGAGAGGGACCCGATCCCACCGCATCGCATCGATCGTTCGATCCCGGTGGACCTCGAGACCATCGTTCTCAAGTGCCTCGAGAAGGAGCAGGACCGCCGCTACGCCACCGCCCGCGAGGCCTCCGAAGACCTTCGCCGATTCCTCAACAACGAAGCCATCGAGGCCAGGCGAGCCGGTCTGCTCTACAAGCTGGGTAAGAAGGTTCGCAAGCACCCTGGGCTGGTCGCCTCGGCGATCGCCGTCGTCCTCGCCTTCGCTGCGCTCGGTCTGTGGAGCCTGCGCACGAACCTCCGTACTCGGCGCCAATCCGTCATCGCGCAGCACCTGACCGAACAGGCCAAGGAGATCGAAGGCATGGCCCGGGTGTCGGCAATGATGCCCCTGCACGACCGGACATCCGAAGGGGAGGTCATCCGTGAACAGATGCGGCGGATCGAGCAAGAAATGACCCGGCTCGGCGCGATCGGCGCCGGACCCGGCCACTATGCGCTCGGTCGCGGCTTTTGGGCCCTCCAGGACACGGAAAGCGCGCGCCATCACCTCGAGATAGCCATCGACGAGGGATACACCGGACCGGGCGTATCCTACGCCCTCGGAATGGTCCTCGGCAACATGTACCAGCGCGAGCTCGACCTCGCGCGGCGGATCGAAAATCCCGAGTTGCACCGCGCCCGCATCGATGAGATCGAAAGCGAGCTACGTGACCCGGCCCTCTCCCACCTTCGCTCCGGGAGCGGTTCGTCGATCGAGGAGGCCGGCTATGCCGAGGCCCTGATCGCCTTTTACGGCGGCCACCTCGATCAGGCCCTCACCGCAACCCAACAAGCCTTCGACAACGAGGGGTGGCTGTACGATGCCAAACGCCTCGAGGGCGACATCCTGCTCGAAATAGGGGCCGAAGAACGGATGCGCGGCGACACCGACAAGGCCCTCACTGTCCTCGACGAGGCCGGAGATGCCTTCGCCGTGGCATCCAATATTGCGCGCTCCGACCCGAGCGTGCACGAGAGCGAGTGCGCGCGCTGGACCCAGATCCTCGAGATCAGGAGCCGGCGAGGCGCCCCCGTGGTCGATGCGTTCAACAACGCCGTCGAGGCGTGCGGCCGCTCGCTGCACATCGATCCACAACGCGCTGCGGTCCACGAACGGCTGTCCCACCTCTACTGGCAGTGGGCCGACATCGTGAATGATCGCGGCGGCGACGCCGCACCCTTTCTCGCCCAATCCATCGCCGCCGCCGATCGCGCCATCGCCATCGATCCCGACAGCAGCGCGGCCTTTGCGACCCGCGGCGGCGCCCTGACCGTTGCGGCGCTGGAGGAGCTCGCCAGCGGACAGGACCCCAGACCAACCCTCGAGCGTTCGGTGGCGAGCTTCGAGAAGGCCATCGCGATCGATCCGGAGGCAGTGCTCGCGCACGACGATCTCGGCTATGCATGGGAGCGGCTCGCCCTGTACGAGATGGGCATCGGCCTCGATCCGAGACCGGCTCTAGATCGAGCCGTCGCGGCATTCCGGCGCGCCATCGACCTCAACCCGGCCTATGCCAACGCCTACAACAACTCGGGCATCGCCCTGTGGCGACGCGCCGTGTATGAAATGCGCACCGGCGCCGATCCCGTCCCGACCCTCGACCAGGCCGTCGAAGCGTTCGACGATGCCATCGCCCGCAACCCGAACTACTCCTACGCCTGGGCCAACCGAGGCCTCGCCGGCCGGACAGCCGCCATGTACGGTCTCGACACCGGAGAGAATCCCTCGCACGACATCGAACGGGCACGCGCTGATCTCGACCATGCCCTGTCGCTCAACTCGCAGATCTTTTGGGCGTATCCCGAAATGGCGGCGGTCGAAATCCTAGCCGCACGCTGGGCCATGCGGAACGGCGCATCACCCCGGGCTTACCTCGCGGCTGCCGCAGCCGCCGCCGAAAAGGGCATCGCTGCAAACTCCCAGAACGCGGTCGCCTACCAAAGCGCCGCCGAGGTTCACCGGTGGCGGGCCGAATGGCGTCTCGCGCAGGGCCGGTCGGTTCACGCCGATCTCATCGAGGGCCAGCGGCTGATCGAGCGAGCCTTGCAGCGGAACCCCAGTCTCGCCAACGCCATGGTCACCGACGCGGCCCTCAAGACCATCCAGGCCGAGTCCGAATCCGACCCCCGCATCCGCAGTGCGCTATCCTCCGACGCCGCCTCGAGCCTGCGAAAGGCGCTCGAGGCGAACCCCCTGCTTGCACATGAGACAAGAAAGCTCGACCAACGTATCCGGGAGATTTCCGGCGGTGCCAGGCTTTAGGACCTTGGGAAGTTGCATGCTGAACGTGCAGAGATGGAGAGTCTGTGAGACCCTGTACCCTAAATGACAAATGTGCGTGTCGGGCAACTTCCCAAGGTCCTAAAGCCTGGCACTGTGGAGGCATCTTGAAGAAACGCATGACCCTGTCGGTGATCGCGCTGGCCGTAGTGTCGTTTGCCGGGGCCAATATGAAGGCGTATATCATCGGATACGACCAAAACACCGACTTCAGTACCATCAAGACCTTCGCTTACTATGAGCCCCTCAAGGACTCGGTCGCCGACTCGGCCCCCGACGTGCACCAGATGATCAAGTATCTCCTCATCATTCACCTCAAGGATAGCGGCCTCGAACAGGTTAAAGAGAACCCCGATGTCTACGTCACCTACCACACCAGTTCCAGCGAAGCGATGCGGATGAACGTCACGATGTACTCCTACAGCTACAGCGCGGGTTGGTGGTGGAGCCCACTGTGGGGCAGCGGCATGGACATCAGCGCCTACAGGCAGGGCAATCTGGTCGTCGATGTCTGGAGGCCCGACACAGAGGATCTGATCTGGCGCGGCGCGGTGGTCGGGGTGGTTCCTGACGATCCCAGCCCCAAAAAGGCGCAGAAGACCATCGAGCAGGCGCTCGACAAGATCGCCAAGGAGTGGCGGAAGGTGCGATCCAAGGCGGGAAGTTAGTTACAGGGTACAGGGTTCAGGGTTCAAGGTTCATCGCCACCCCCTGCACCCTGAGCCCTGAACCCTGTGCCCGTCCTCCCCCGCTCGGGTTAAGGTTAAACTGGATAACATGGCGCTTCCGATCTTCCGTTCCGACCTCCAGGACAGTCTTGGCAAGCTGGCACAAAACGAGTACCAATCGACAGAGGAACGCGACGCCCTTCTGCAGACGATTTTCGAAGCCCAAAACATCAAACCCAAGGATGTCGTATGGATGGCCTTCCACCCTGACCGACCTCTGCGCGAGGCATCGGTAAGGACCCTTCGACGGCTGCGGACGACCGCTACCATCAGCCAATTCGTCTCCGAGAGCAGAGGAAAGAACGAGTCTTCGTTGCGTGCCGCCGCCGAAATCGTCTTTGGGCTCAGGATCCCCGAATTCGAAAAGCACCTCATTGCGCTTCTCGGGGCCGAAGACGAGACGGTCCGCGACGCCACCCGCCGCTTTATCCTCTGCGCGCCGCCGTCGAAGTCGCTCGAGACTCTCTTCTGGCGTGTGGTGGACTCCAACTCCACAGGCGATCGCCAGGCCTTCCTTGAACGCCTGGCCGCGATGGAGTTCGACCGCGAAGCCCTGCCGCGCTGGTTGCGCCTCGCTGGCGATGAAGATTCGCAGACCCGGGCGACGGCCCTCAAGCTCCTCGCCGGCAAATGCGCCGAGGAGGCGGTGGACCAAATCGTCGACAACTTGCCGCTAGTGGACTATGCGACCCAACAGCACCTCATCGCGGCGCTCAGCCGGGTCGCCCACACCATTGGTCCCGAATTCGTCGACCGATTGCTGCCGCTGATGGCCTCCGGAGAGGCCGGCAATCGGTCAGCAGTCATCAAGATCCTGCTCAGCCTTGACGATCGACACGAGCTGGTGAAGCGCTACCTGAAGTTCTCGAAAACGCTGGCGGGCTGGGCGCGGGATCGTGCCTTGGACTCCATGAAGGAGTTCGGCGACGACCTCATCGAGCCAACTATCGAGCTCCTATCCGATCCCGACGAGGAGGTGCGCGCCCTCGCCCTGGTGGTGGCCGGATCCTTCGACGATCCGCGGATCATTCCAGCCACCATCGGCCTCCTCAAGGATCCCGACTGGTGGCTCCGCGTCACCGCCGCGGATACCCTCGGCAGATTCAAGGACGCCAGTGCAGTGGACGCGCTCATCGGAACCCTCAACGACCCGGAGGCTCGCTGGGCGGCGGTGGAGGCATTGGGGCGAATCGGTGACGGCAGATCTCTGCAGGCTCTCGCCAAGCTCTTCGGCGACCCCTCGGTGGAGATCCGGATCGAGGTTTTGCTCGCCCTGAAAAAATTCAAGCACCCCAAGATTTTGGAGGCGTTGCAGAAGGTCGCCGCCACTGATCCCGATCGCATTGTTCGCGGTCGCGCCCTCGAGATCGCGGAGGAGGTGGCGAAACGGGACAACACTCAGTTGGAGAACGTCGAACAGCTCCGCGCCAAGGCCCTCAAGGTGGAGGCCGGAGAAGACGAACCTCGCCTCCACGCTCTTTTGGTGGACACCCGCAACCTGGGCGCATCCGATTTTCACCTTTCGGTCGGGCTGCCTCCCATGGTTCGCCAGTCTGCCGAACTGACCTCAATGGGCGGCGAAGCCATCACGGCCGACGAGTCGGAAACCATGATTCGGGAGATCCTCACCGAGGAACAGTGGCAGCGTCTCCAGAACGAGCAGCAGCTCGACCTGTGCTACTACATCCCGAGGGCGGGCCGCTACCGGGCCAACATCTTCCCCGACCTCAAGGGACTCAACGGCGTCTTTCGCGTCATTCCGGAAAAGCCGCCGACTATCGAGGAGATCGGTCTACCCGGTCATCTCGCCGAGATCGCCTCCCATCACCAGGGCCTGGTGCTGGTGTGCGGTCCGTCGGGTAGCGGAAAGACAACCACACTCGCGGCGCTGGTCAATTTGTTCAACGAGACACGGCAGGCGCACGTCATCACCCTCGAGGAACCGGTAGAGTTCATCCATCCCTTCAAAAACTGTCTCATCAACCAGCGGGAGGTGGGAACGGACACCCAGTCCTACACCCGCGCCCTCCGCGCCGCCCTCCGCGAGGACCCGGACGTTATCGTCATCGGCGACCTCCGCGACAATGAGGCCGTAGCGTTGGCCCTGGCGGCGGCCGAGACGGGGCACATCGTCCTCGGCACTCTGAGCTCCACCACCGCTCCCAAGGCGGTGGATCGAGTGATCTCGAGTTTCCCGCACGAGGAACAACCGCAGGTTCGCGCCGCGCTCTCCGAATCGCTCAAGTACGTCATCGCGCAGCGGCTGTTGCCCATCGAAGGCACGCGCGAGCAGGTGGCATGCTTCGAAGTGCTCATCGGCACCCTGTCGGTGACCAACATGATCCGCGAAGCGAAGACCTATCAGCTGCAGTCGGCGATGCAGCTGGGTGCCTCGCTGGGGATGCAGACATTTGACGACGCTTTGCGCCAGCTCGCACGCGCGGGCAAGATTTCCGGAGAGGTTGCCTACCTCCACGCCAGCAACCGAGAGGACTTCGAGTCGATGGTGTCTGAGGAGTTCCTCGAGTCGAGGGTCTGAACTAATGGCTCAGCAGAACCGCATCGACCGCTTTTTGAAGCTGATGAACGACCGCGGGGCGTCGGACCTCCACTTTTCGGTCGGTCGCCCTCCAATGCTGCGGGTCGCGGGCGCCATGGAGCAGATCCGCTACCGGACGGTCAAGGAAATCGACTTCGCCGATCTGGTGAAACCGATCACCCCTCCGCAACGGTGGCAGGAGTTCACGGACACCGGCGACACCGACTTTTCGTACGAGATTGACGATGTGGGCCGATTCCGGGTCAACATTTTTCGCCAGCGTCGAGGAGGCGGCGCAGTGTTCAGGATCATTCCATCCAAGATCATGACCCTGGAGCAGCTCGGCCTGCCGCCGCAGCTCCGGCGGTTGGCTCAGATCCGCAGCGGCATGGTGATCGTCACCGGCCCGACCGGATCCGGCAAATCGACCACCTTGGCCGCCATCATCGACCTCCTCAACGAAAGCAAGAGCTACCACATCATCACGATCGAGGATCCGATCGAGTTCGTCCACCCGAACAAGAGCTGCCTGGTCCACCAACGCGAGATCGGAACCCATGCGGTGAGCTTTGCCGAGGCGCTGCGGGCGGCCGGCCGCGAGGACCCAGACGTCATCCTGGTCGGCGAGCTGCGCGATCTGGAGACCATCACCATGGCCCTCTCGGCAGCGGAAAGAGGCACCATCGTCTTCGCCACCCTGCACACTAACAATGCCATCAAGACAGTCGACCGCATCATCTCGGTCTTTCCGGCGGGCGAACAGGTGGGAGCGCGCAACATCCTCGCCGAAAGTCTGAACGCCGTTGTCTCCCAACAGCTCCTGCCGAAGATCAGCGGTGGCAGGGTGGCGGCTCTGGAGATCGTCTTCGTGACGCCTGCTATCTCCAACCTGATCCGCCGCGGCAAGACGGCTCAGATCACCTCCATTATTCAGGGCGGTGTCAAACAGGGCATGATCGATATGGACAGCTCGATCCGGGCTTTGTACGAGGAGGGCGTCATCACCGCCCGCTCAGCCTACGACAAGGCCATCGACAAGGAAGTTTTCAAGGACCTCATGGAGGAAGCGACCTCGTCCAAAGAGTAGAACGTTTAGACGTTTCGTCCACCCAGGTACTGGGTGCAGGGCGCAGGGCGCAGGGTGCAGGGTTCAGGGTTCAGGGGTTCCTTTTTTCTGTGCCCTGTGCCCTGTACCCTTTACGGATTCTCTGACGAATCCCCTCAACGCGTCGAAGTAGGCGTTCCCGCCGACCAGCCAGGTTTCGTTGTGCCCCGCTCCGACCACTTCGTGAAAGCGCTTCGGGTCCGCCGCCGCCTCGTAGAGCTTTCGCCCGAGAGCGTACGGCACGACCCGATCCGCCTTCGAGTGGATGAAGAGCTTGGGACACGAGATCATTGAGATCTTCGCCAACGAGTTCATCCGGGTTCGGATCATGAACTTCGGCACAAAGGGATAGTGCTTCCCGGCCATGTCGGGTATCGAGGAAAAGCTCGACTCGACAATCAAACCGGCCGGTTCGACCTCGGTCGCGAGATCGACCGCCACCGCCCCACCCAGCGACTTGCCGAATATCACGATTCGATCCGGCTGTACACCGCCCTCCCTAGTGAGATGGCGCCACGCCGCGCGCGCGTCGAGATAGAGACCGTCTTCGGACGGCCGCCCCTCGCTGCGCCCGTATCCGCGGTAGCCGACCACGAAGACCCGCGCCGGGACCCGGGTCGCGAAATCGAAGAGCATCCCCGCGCGATGGCTGAGGTTGCCGGCGTTGCCGTGGAAGAACAGGAGCACCGGATCGTCATCGCCGCCGTCGACCCGCTGAATCCACCACCCGTGCAGCCGCACGCCGTCCTCGGTTTCGAAAAACCGATCCTCGACGACGCACCCTGACCCGTGCGCCACCGCTTCCGTATCCCAGAATCCGTCCGGGTACCGACTGGGAAAGAAGATCAGGGATCGTTCGAAGAGCGCCATGAGCAGGATCATAGTAGCGAAGACCGTCAGTCCGATGGCAATACGTCGCCTCAAACCCATGCCCGTCTCCGTCTCCGTGCCCGAATGGCACGCTGAATTCCTGAACCCGTGGTGCCCCTGGCATATGTGTGGTTCATTTCGGCATCTCGGGCACGGAAACGGGAACGGGCACGGGTGCTGGCATCACTGCCCACACGTGAAGCTCTCCCGGTTGCGTTCGTACCATTTCTTCGGGCTCGTGATATGGAGCGTCTCCTTCTTGCCGTGGAGCTCGGCCGCCACCGCGAGGATCCCGTACTTGGCGTGGACCAGCCCGTGGAGCTCACCCCGCTGGATGCAGATATCGGCCCTGACATGCGCCTTGCCCCCGTCGACCTCGAGGTCGGTCAACGCGATGACCCCTTCCCCCAAACTGACGTGCCCGCTACCGGAAAGGTCCTCAGTCTTGAGCCGACGGTCCATCTTGTCCGCCTTTTTCTGAGTCTTGGCGAAAAGGGCGAAGACCGGCGCCGCGCTCTCCGCCTCGATGGTGAATTCAACCTCGCCGGAGGGTGGGCGGGCAAGAGCAATCCGGCCCTCCGGGATCTCGATCACCCCCCACCATTCCGGTGTGTTTCCCCCAGCGTCGCCGATGTAGGCGCCAGCGTTGCGCAGCACGACCCGGGTCCCGGCCGGATCGAAGACCATCTTCTCGAGATCGAGGACCTTGACCCGGGCGGTGGCCTCGAGGTCCCCAACCACTTCCTTGTCCTGGAACCCGATCACCAGGTTTTCGGCCGCGAAATGGACCTCGGCGCTGCCCCCACCCGTACGTTCGAGGATCTCCACGTGGCTCTGAACACGCCCCTTCCCGGACACGATTCGAATGCCGCCATTGCTTGGGAGGTTTCGATTGTACACCGTCATATCGTGCACTTGAGCCTCCGGCATGTCGATCACGACGTCGGACTGCAAACCCTTGGCCCCGAGTCGGAGGCCTTCATCCCCACGCAGGCTCACCACCAGGTCCTTGCCCTCGAGATAGGGGCTCTCATCACCGTGAGCCGTCAGCGAGTAGCTCTCAAGATGGAAGTTGAGCAGCTCGTGCACCTTTGTGTCGGCGGCGCTGAATCCGAGGATCCACCCCTTGCCCTCGGCGCGGTACCCGAGGTAGTCGACTATATAGTTTGCCTCCTCGGTAACCAGCCGGCTCTCAGGCTCCACCACCCCACGCTTCAGCCGCAGATCGGCGTCGATCCTCCCTGACCCACCGCCGAACGACACCGACTTCGTGCCCATGAGGAGGTCGTTGAGGAAACCGAGATCGGCAATCTTGCCGCCGACCCGGATGCGGGCGACGAGAAACGGCAGCAGGCTCTCCCCCCGATGCTCGCTCGGAACAAAGCGATCGATCGACGCCCGCCCGTCGATCCGGAGGTCGCTCGCGAGCGTTTCCTCGCCACGTCGAAGCGTGGTGGAATCGACGACAAGCCACGCGCCCTTCATCCTGAGGGGACCGCGGGCGCGAGTCGAGAAGCTACCGCCCGCACGGATCGGGCCGTCGAGCGCCATCTCGCCGATTTTCATCGACCGGATCCCGACCGCCCGCGCGTAATTGATGCGGATCTTCATCCCCGGTTCCTTCTTCTTTTTTCGCGGCAGCACGGCGTCGGCGGTGCCGAGTACGAAGTCGATGCCCCGCGCCCGCGGTGCAACGATGTGAACCGTCCTGAATGGGAGGGCGAAAAGATTGAAAAACGCCCGGGCGTGGTCGACTTCCAGAGTCCACACGGTCCCCCGGGAGTGGCTCCGAAGCTTGAATCCGCGGACGTGGATCAGCCCTGGCACCACCGTCCAGGCGTGTTCCCAGTTGATCGTCGTGCGCTCCGGATGCGGCGCCGCGAGCCGCATCAAGAGATCAGAGTTGATAAAGAGGTTGACCCCGACCAGGTACACCACCCAGAGAACGAGACATGCCAACAACGCTTTGCGGGCACGCGGCGTCCGTAGGCGATCCATGAAATCCAGACCCTGCATGGCTCCACACCTTTCCCAGACGAAAGAAAAAATCCAACGACATTATAAACTCGATCCTGGGAGGATGATGAGCCCCCAGGCCCAGACGACGATCGGCAGCTTTCGGTTTGGCGCTGCGGCTATCGCATCGACGGCGCTTGCGGCAGCAGGGATCGCCACTGCCATCCACTTTCGGTACTCAGCCGACCACTGGCGTGTGGCCCTTGTCGGCTGGATCATTGGCTGGGTCTTCTCTCTGGTCGCCATTGCCTTCTGGCAAGGCTGGCGGGGGCACCCGATTCTCGGACGAGAGAGCCGTGATCAACCCAGATGGCGGTCTCCCGAGATTGTCGCCCTGGTCCTCCTCCTCGCCGTCGCCACTGCCCTGCGGGTGGTCGCCATCGAGAACTTCCCGATCCAGCTCCACAACGACGAGATGTCATGCCTCCTCGAGGCGCGTCCCTTCCTCGCCCAGGGGCAGGCCCTCTTCAACACCGGCTGGTATGACTGTCCGCGTCTGGGGTTCTTCCTGACCAGCATTCCGATGCGGATCTTCGGACCGACCCTTTTTGCACTTCGGCTGAGCTCCGCCCTCCTCGGCGTCGTCTCGCTGCTCGCCGCCTACTTACTCGTACGAAGGCTCTTCGGCGTCCGCCCCGCCGTCTTCTTGCTGCTGCTCACAGCCCCGTTTCACTGGCACCTACACTTCAGCCGGGCCGGCTTCCACTACATGCAGGCGGGGGCGCTGACCGTGGTGGCGCTGTGGTTCTTTGTGACGGCCACCGATCGCCGTAGCCCGCTGCTCTTCGGATGCGCCGGCGTTGCCGCCGGGATCGCATTTCAGACTTACTACGCGGCCTGGCTTCTGCCTCTGATCGTGATCGCCTGGTCGGCCGTGCGGTGGCTGTCTGACCGCAACGAGGGCTCGGTCGCCCTGCGCGGGCTGGCAGTCGCCGGCAGCCTCTTCTTTGTCACCACCGCGCCCCTTCTTACCCACTACGCCACGAGACCCTACACCGCCACGTCCCGCACCGAGGAGGTC
>SDBV01004583.1_pt1 | contig 19807 bp, 13 predicted proteins | sample 2277081 | NCBI WGS metagenome assembly SDBV01 (sample SAMN10402039, study PRJNA504765) | marine sediment metagenome | isolation source: marine sediment core GS10_PC15, 223 cmbsf | place: Arctic Ocean: Southern Knipovich Ridge | collected 2010
GTCTCCGCCTCGGCACGGCGCCTGCCGCCCCCGCCGGCGTCGAGGAAGAGACCGAAGGCGCGCCGCGCTTCTTCCTTATCGGCCGCGGCCCTCGCGGCGAGTTCCGCGTCGCCCGTGGCACGCGATCGGGCCTCACGCTCCCGAGCGGCCCCCAGCGCCGCGCGGCCGGCGAGGAAGTAGACCGTCCTGACCTCGTCGGTGAGCGCCGATGGGGTCTCGGAGGTGAGCGACGGCAGCCCCTCCTCCCGCTCCCGCCGCAGCCGGTCCACCTCGTCCTGCCTGTAGAGCTTCACCAGATCGCGCAGGATGTCGGAGGCCTCCGCGGGCCGCCCGAGCGCCAGGAGCATCTCCGCCTGCTTCCGGAAGATGCGTGGCCTGTCCAGTGAGGTCGGCCGCAGGCGCAGGGCGGCCGCCCGGTAGGCGCGCAGGGCCTCGGCGTGCGCCTCGAGCGGGTCCTCGAGCCGGAGCCTTCGCGCGAGACTCCGGTCGTACTCGTAGGCGGCGGCCAGCCCCCGCTCGGCGTCTCCCAGCATCTCGTAGGCGTCCCATCGCGAGACGGTCACGCCGAAGCGCTTTTCGAGCGCCCGCAGGTAACGCGTCGCGGAGACGTGCTCCCGGGCCTTCTTCTGGCGGTCGGTGGCCTCCGCCGCCAAGACCATGTGACTGCGGGCCCGCTCGTAACATCCCTTGGCCGTGTAGCCGACGCGGCTCTCCTCCGGCTCGCGCAGGGGCTCCCAGAAGTAGACGAGATAGGCCAGCACGAGCGACAGGCCGAACACCGCGAACTGCCACCATCCCCTGGGCTTCGGCCAGCGCCGGCGGCGTCGGCCGTCATCTGCGGGATGTCGTATCGCTGCTGGGCTCATCTGCCGACCTCCGTCCGCCCCGGCGCAGGTAAGCGCCGGACTTCAGTCGGGCGCGCTAACGCGCCCGGGCGCGGCCCTCGCTCTCGAGAAGCCGCTTGATCTCCACGAGCGTCATGTTGTCCTTGAGCGCCCTCACGCGAGCGAGGCGCTCGAAGACCGTCTCGCCGTACAGCCTGTGCCCCGACGGCGTCCGGTCGGCCTCGGATATGAGGCCCATCACCGTGTAGTTATGGACGGTCTGGCGCGAGAGGCCCGAGTAGCGCATCACCTCTCCGATCTTGTAGAGCTTCGGCGGTACCACGGGGCAGGCCACCTTTCCGGGCCGGATAATGTAATTTACACTTTGTAATTTACATATCGTCCATCTCCTGTCAAGGACTTTATCCGAATTCCACGGAATTCCTGGACATACGAGGCCCGGCAGACTACAGCTCCAGAGCGTACTCCTGGCGCGCGGCAGCCCTCACCACCCTTAGGGAGCGGTCACGTGGGGCCGGTCGGCTCTCTGCGTTCTCGGCGGCCTCTGCGGTGAAATCCCGCGTTGTAGTGCTACGGCACCGTCTGCGGGGGCCTCGGCGGCGGTGTACTGTAACGGGATGCGATCCGCCCGCCCAGCCTCACTTCCCGAACGCTGCACCCTTGATTCCGGACTCTATGTATCATAGTCTTCGCTCATGGGACTGGGATTCATAGCTGCCGGGCGGCGCGTTGCGTTGTCGGCAGGAAGGCACATTCCTATTGGCCGATGAAGGAATGCGCGCGATGAGATCTGTACTACCGGAAACTGTGAAGGTTGCCTGCCGCTGCACGGCTTTGCTATGTGCCTTGGCGGCCGGGGCGGCCGAAACGAGTTCCGGTGGTGATGTTGACCGAACGGCGGCGTCTTCGTACAAGGACGCAGACTTGTCACCATCCCCCGAGGCCGTCAGTGATGGGCTCACAATCCATGACCGGTTCGGTCGTTGCCTGAATGGCTACGGAATCAACCTGGTCGACTGGCAGGGGTTCCTGCTGAACCCCTATGTAGAGTTCGAGGTGAGAGGGCCGAAGGGTGGCGCCTATCCCTTGAACGTGGTCCTACGGGCGCGGGGGACGTCGCGCCTGATGTTCAACCGTCCGAGCAAGATCTCTGCAAAAGGTCCGGAGAAGACAGTATCTCTCAAGTCGCCTTCCGAAGGCCAACGCGTCAGGATAGCGATCTTTCCCGATCGCGGCGGCGAGAACGAGGTGGAGAGATACGAGCTGGTCCTGGAAGCGACCGATGCCGCCGGGAAAGCAAGCACGTTGCGCATTCCGATCCGCGTGCTGGACCAGGACGAGAAGGTAGCGAAACCGTCGATCCCGATAGAGATCGACACGCGCTTCGACAGCCTGGATACACGCCATTTCGCCAAACCCGGCGTCCTCGAGGCGGCGACCCGGGCGGTGTACGATTGGTTCTATTTCTTCGACCTGAAGCCATTTGATCAAGTCGGTGTCGGCGAAGAGAAGATGCGGCTGCCGCGAGAGAAATGGCGCAACCACGACACGGTAGCGAACGACGAGCCCTTTACCGGGATGTGGGTGTTCTTCAGGAGCTTTACCGGGCCCTACTCGACCGGCTACCCCTGCAATATGCCGGGCGCCAAGGTCCACACTCGTTCGGGCAAGCCGCTTCCCGAGCCGCTGTTTCGTTCGTATGCTTACATTCTTCACTGGCGCGAAGGCCGCACTCCCTTCACCTCGCTGGACGCCGACCGCTGGCACGAGCTCGACCGGCGGAAAGGGCATCTCGACGTCTATGGTCTCACGATACACGAGTTCGGCCATGCCTTCGCATTTCACCGCAAGTGGGCAGGTATGAAGCGATACAAGGATTCGGGCGGGAAGGACGCGAAACGGGTAATCGAGTATCAGGGACTCCCCGTGCCGATGGGCCGTTCCTGCCACATTCCGGGAGGACCGAAGTACGGGGACCGGCTGAGCGGCCGACATTGCTTCCCCATTGGCCGGTTCATTCTGACCAAACGTACAGTCTTGATCGCCGCCGAGGCGGGATGGCCGTTGAATGAGAAGCTTACGACCTTCCTGAAGCCCGCCATTACTACACGCGAACTGCCGGATGCCTCGAAAGGCTCCAGGTACAGGGTCGCCCTGGCGGCAGCGGGCGGCGTACCGTTCTATGACTGGACCGTGCCGGAAGGAAAGCTCCCGGAAGGCTTCTCGCTGAATCGCTTCACGGGGGTGATCGCGGCGACCGGCAAGGTCCGTGCCGCGCGGGGTACGTATACCTTCACCGTCCGGCTGAAAGACTACGATGAGTTGAGCAAGCCGGCGGAACGACAGTTACAGTTGCGTGTGCGATAGCGGCCGGCCAGTTCCGCCGGAAAGAGGGCCTCGTCGGCGAGCGGTCGGGGCGAGGGCAGGGGCTCTGGGCTCTCTACCTGGGGCTGATCTTGTAGTTCGCCGTTATGATCACATCATTCGCGGGCATTGTGAATCTGGTGGTTGGGGCCTTCGCATTTGCGAATCGCCCCTTGCTTCGGAGCGGATTCGTCGTCGTGTGTTCGAACGCCGACCCGCCGGCACAGCTCCATCCCGTGAACACTTCACCTTTCGCCTTGTCCGGCGCGCGGGCCGTGATCTTCTGCACGGTCCTCGGCTCGAAGAACCCCAGGACCTCGGTGCCGCTGCCATCGTTGACGGCCAGCTCGTAGTTGTGCGGTGTGCCGCGCTTCTGGGCCAGGAGCCAGTCGAAGAACATCTGATTGGCATAGACCAGCTGCTTCACGTGATGGCCACCCTTGGGATACGCGGTGTACCTCGTGTAGACGCCGCCCCGGCGCATCTGTTCGACGCAGGCCAGATCGTCCTTGTGGAGGACGGTCCTGTCCTTCATCCCGTGGGCCGCCCAGTAGGGCAGATGCCGCCACCGCGATAGGTCCCTCGGGACGCCGCAGCGGCCGCCCTTGCCGAACGGACCCCACTCGCCGGAGATCGGCACGACCGCCGCAAAATAGTTCGGGTAGTGCTGCGCCGTGGAGTAGGTCCCGTATCCCCCCATGCTCTGACCTGTGATATAGATCCTGTCCGTGTCTACGCGCAGCCGGGCCTTCTCGTAGTTAACGATGTCTATGACGAAGCGTGTGACTTCGGCGCCGCCCCAGAAGCGCCCGATCCACAGGGGGAATATCCCTATGATCCCTTCCGGCTGCTTCTTCCACAACTTTCCGAACACGGAGCCGCAATCCTTTGGGTCAGTGGTGGTATGATTCTTCCCGCCGTAGCCGTGGTAGTGGACGACCGCCGGGTGCTTCTTCTTACTCTTCGGATCGTAGTCGCCGGGAACCGAAAGCTTGTAGGCGAGACGGTTGGTCCACTGCCTGACCTTGCAGTCGCCCTTGTGGACCAGCTTGATCCACCGATTGCCCTCTTTGGTCCAACCCTCCAGCGCCAGGGCCGGACTGGAACACAACACTGCCGCCAAGACCGGTGATAGGTACCTCTTCACGGTCATCTTCCGTCCCACGCTGATCTCAAGCCGTGTACCACAAGCGACTTGATCTCGCACTCGCCGCCCTTCAACGTGAAGCCGAGCGTCCGGTTGGTTCTTGAATATCGCGCGCCGTACGGCAGGTACGGGTGCCGCACGCGCATGCCGCTGTCGGTGACGTTCCGCTGACAGGGGCTGGGCGGCTACGCTGGTGCTACCTCTTGCCCTGTTCCCGAAGGAGTTGGTTTATCCCCTTCGCACTAATGCCGCTTCTTCGGGCAACACCATTCTTGAGAGCCGTGAGCATCTTCTTGTAGTCGGGATCATTCTTGTCCGCAAAGACCGGAGTGCCCATCCTCGAAGCCCCTCTGGCCCCTGACTTCTGATCGTCGCCGCCCTTCCTGCACAGTCCCCAGCCCCCGGCCTTCTCGGAAAGTGGCGCCTGCAGCGCCGCGCTATGTGACGGATTCGTGAGGTTGATATGCCGGACCCGCATGCCGCTCGGAGCAATGCCCCACTGCCCGGCCAGTCCGCCGACATGCCTGCCGATATGGTGTCGGTTGAGACCTGACTTCTCGTCGGGCATGAACTTGCCCGGATTATGGCAACTCGCGCAGCGTTTACCATGCACCTGCTTCAGATGGTTCTGCGCGTCACGCTTGAGCGAAGACGGCGGAAGCTGTCTGTAGTGGCTGTAGTAGGGAACGTTGGAGTCAATCCAGATGGTGACCCTGAAATGGTCGTCCATGGGCATCTTCTTCCCGCAATGCTTGTGATTTCGCAGGTGCTTCGTCAGCTTGCTCAGGACCGCGCCCCTGCTGAGCGGCGCCTGCTCGTCGTAGTCGTTAGTCGGCTGCGCGTGCGTGCTCCCCGTCCCCGGGGTGAAGTGCACGAGCCGCCGGTCCACCAGCTGCATGTAGGACATGTTGTAGGCGGTCGTCTCGTCGCCCGTGAGGTCCAGCCTGCCCTTCGGATTCGGGCCGCCGTGGCACTTGATGCAATACTTGTCGAACACCGGTTGGACCACGGTTGCGTATTCAATGATCCCCTGTGTTCCCCAGTTCGGCATCTTTGGTCTGACCGGCGACTTCATCGAGGCTATTGGCATCTGTCGGCCCCTGGGAGGCGCCGTGATTCCCTTGCGTTGCTCATGACAGCCTACGCAACTGCGCACTTCGCCCGGCATCACGTGGAAGTCCGAGCCCTGCGTCATGAGCATCATGCCGTCCTTGTCGAGCGCGTGGAAGTAGATGCTCCGCAGAGCGGGGACCTCGAAATGCGCGGACCCATCCTTCTCCACGGGGACCGTCCCGACCAACCGGTTGACGAACCAGATCGTGCCAACGCCGATGGCGCCGCCTCGACCGTGCGACTGGGTCGGCTGCTCCATCACGGCCAGGAACTTGATCCGCCCGCGCTTGATCTCCGGTTCAAGCCCAAGGTAGACGTCCTGCAGCACCAACCTCCCCTTCTGACTCCAGTCCGGATCACTCAGAAGCCGCGCGTGCAGGTCTTCCCTCGGCTTCCAGTTCGGCGTGCTGCTGCGGACCGGTATGACAGGCGGACGCTTGCGGGCAACGAACGGCTGCGCCGTGTGAACGCCACGCTTTGCACTGGACGTTTCAAGAATACACTTGCGGTTCCCTGACCGGTCGTACAGATACAGGGCAGCCTGTCTGTGCTTCCTCCCACCGTAGCTGACCAGGAAGAGCTGTTCGTTCAGGGGAAACGGGTCCTGGTATGACCACGGTTCCGGTCGATCGCCGACCGACCCCGTATCATGGGTAATGCGCCGGAAGCCCAGGCCATCTTTCGCTTCCTTGCCCGCGCCATTCCAGACCAGGCCGAGCAGGCCGGTCAGCTTGGAGTGATGCGGGCCGAATATGGTCAGGATCTCAGGGCGGCCCGGCACCTGGTGCGGCCGGCACAGTGAACGCGGATCAATGACCGTGTTGCCGAAATAGAGGTCCATGGCCGTGCCGTCGGGGTTCTGGGTCCAGAGCGCGTGTCGGTTGAAGACGTTCTTGTTAACACCGTAGTCCCAACGTGTGAATATTATCTTGCCGTCGTTCATGACGGTGGGTGCCGTGTCGATACATGTGTTGGCGGAGACAACCTTGCGGTTCCCGCCGTCCGGGTCGCATATGAACAGCAGGCGCCGGGGCCCGCCGGCCTTGCAGGGGGCCTGCCCCACGTCCTTGCTAAAGAATACGATTCGTCCGTCCGGCATCTGAACTGGCGACTGACCCTCGGTGATCCTTCTGAAGTTCGTGCCGTCGGCGTTGACCGCGGCTACCGTGTTCCCGCCGCCGATGAAGATGGTTCTCCCGTCCCACGAGAGGCTGATCTCGTTTGCTTTGGCTTTGCCCCTGCAATCGAAGACGGCCTTGACCTTCTTCGTGACAGGATTGAAGCTCTTGATGACCGCATCCCCCGCGCCCGCCCCCTCGTACATCATGGAATCGTAGACATAGGTCGGCCTCTCGAGGTAAATCAGGGCCGGGAGTTCCTTGATGGCTGTCTCCCAAAGCTCGTCGAGAGCGCCGGCGGCTTTCAGGACTTCATCGGTCATTGGCTGGCCGGTCCTACCGATTCTCTCCAGGATCGGCTTCACAGTCTTCTCGAGCTTTGCCAGGCGCGCGGTATGCCTCCCGCCTGCGCGTGAAATCGGATGCCTTTCCAGCGCCTTCTCCATTGCCGGGACAATACGGCCCTTGCTGTCCCTTGCCGCGCTCTCGACGCCCGGCAGCGGTTCCGGATAGAACTTCAACGCGCGCAGACGTCTCAGGCCTTCCTGGTAGAGTTGTTCTCTGGAGAACTTGGGACGGGGTGGATTGCCCTCGACGTGATACGGCAATTCCGTGGCGAGGTCCTTGATGTGCGGCCGCCACATCCGCTCGAACCCGACCTCGTGACGCAGTTCCGGATGTATGCCCTTTATCGAAAATGCAAATCCGTAGGCATGGCGATTGTTGGTTACCTTCGCGAGGAAATGATTCACACCTGCGCGCAGCGTGACCTTGCCGCGCGATGCACGCGGCATGTCTCCTTTTCCATCCCACCTGACCCTCTCCTTGCCGTTGAGCGACCACCAGTAGCGGCCCGTCCTGCGCCAGTACTCCATTCCCTTGCCGCCCATCCTCCTGTCGGATTCCGGTGAGCGCAGTATGAAGTCGAGTTCGATCTCAGTGGGTCTTCTGGCGGCGATCGTGCGGTACACGTACTGGCTTTCGCCGGCGGATGGCGCCGGGCCGCGCGGCAGCTGCTGGTAATAGCCGTCTATCCATTCCGGATGCTTCGTCCATTCCCGTACGGCTTCCGGTGTAGCGGGGAAGTTTCGCGTAGGATAGGACTTCCTCAGGGAAACCTGGCCGCCCCTGGCCATCGCGTGCTTCTCGACATCAAACTGGTGCCGGAAGCTGGACTCAACATTGTCCATCCAGTTGAGCATCGGGCCCTGGTCGCGGAGCGGGCCGATGCGATACCAGGTGCCCAGCTTGAGCTGCGCGCGCTCGGCCAGTTTCCTCCCCGCGCCGCTGGCAAGCGCGGGGCCGCCCGGGGCGGCGAGTGCGACGACCAGCATGCCCGGGACAACGCAACGCACCCAACCGGGCGTCTCTTCTATCCTGGCCGGTTCGCGTCTCATCATAGCAGGCCTCCTACTTCACCGCTGCCCCCGTCACTGCGTGGCGATGCCCCATTCTAGGAAATGGCGTTGTCTCTGTAAACCGTTCCCTGGGTTCCTATGTAACGGTGTAGTGGCCCAGCCGATGGTGCAGACCCCCCCACGCCCGTTAGGGCGGGCCGAGCCTCGAAGGAACCTGACCTTCGGCAACGGACACCCGACGCCTCTTACTCGCCGCCTATTCCCCGCTCGTCCGGAACCCGAGCGCGCGCAGCGTCGGCTCGACGGATCCGGCCCCTTCTGCGAGCTCCACCTCCCAGTTCCGGAACTCGCGGCGCTTCCTGTAGTCCTTCCGGAACTCGGCGAAGCCGGCGGCGCGCTCGTCCGCGGAGTCGCGGCGCAGGATCTCGCGCAGGCCTTCGTGGTCGGCCTCGATGTCATACGATGCGCGGACGGCATCGAGCAGGCTCGGTTTCTCAAGACGCGCCTTCAGATCCTCGCGCGGCGGGAGGTCGTCCGGCCACGCCGGCTCCCGGCCGAGGAAGCGGCACGCGGCCTCGTAGATCAACCGCGTCCCCCCCACCTTACCGTCGAACGAGTGCCCGGCGATGTGCGGCGTGCCGATGTCGGCGACGTCGAAGAGCTCGCGCGGCACAGACGGTTCGCCCTCCCATACGTCCACCGCGAGCGCGCCGAGCTTCGCTCCCCTTGCCTCGACGAGCGCCGCCGTGTCGGCCACCGCCCCGCGCGCGGTGTTGATGACGACGGCCCGGGGCTTCAGCTTCGACAGAAACTCCCCGCCAAGAAGATGATACGTCGGGTCGGGGCCATCCTTCTCGAGCGGGACATGAAACGTCACGATATCGGAGTCCGCCGCGACCTCATCGAGCGACACGAAGCCCTGCGGCCCTTCCGCGCGCGCACGGGCACCTTCGACAAGCTCAGTGCCAGCGTCCTGAGCAAGTCGAAGGGCGCGGGGCGGATCGTTGAGCAGCGTCTTCAGGCCCAACGCCTTCGCGACCTCAACGACGCGGGAACCGACGTTGCCGACACCCACGACGCCGAGCGTGGCGCCCTCAAGCTCGACCAGCCCGCGCGATTCGAGGACCAGGAGCGCCGAGGCGACCCACTCGGCCACGCTCCGGGCGTTCGACCCCGGCGCCGAGGCGAACTCGATCCCCCGCGAGCGGAGGTAGTCGAGGTCAACGTGGTCGGTGCCGATCGTGGCGGTCGCGACGAATCTCACGCGCGTGCCCGCGAGCATGCTCTCGTTCACCTGCACGGTGGACCTGACGAGCAGGAGCTCGGCGTCGCGGACGGCCTCGGTCGTCATTTCGCCCTTCTTGACGATCCGCACCTCGTCCACGCCCTCGATGGTCGAGACCACCTCGCGGACGTAGGGAATGTTCTCGCCTGCGACGACGAGCATGGCGTTGCCCTCCTGGGTCCGGGACCGGCGGGGATGCTAGGTAAGCTTCCCCGCCCGCATCGGCCGAATGGCCTCCACTGACGGACAGCCCTTCACAATGCGCCACCTCGCACACTCACCTGCCGCACTTCTCCATGGCGACCAGCAGAGGCAGACGGGCGCCCGACAGGAAGCGCACCATGGCGCCACCCGCGGTGCATAGATAGCCGATGTCCTTCGTATCGATATACTTCTGTGTCGCGGTGACAGTGTCGCCCCCCCCGATGACGGAATACCCGTCCGCCCTGGCAATGGCCTCCAGAATGCTCCTGGTCCCGGCCTCGAACAGGGGATTCTCGTAGACCCCCGGGGGGCCGTTGAAGAAGAGCGTGCCCGCCTTGTCTATCTCTGCCGAGAAAGCTGCGATTGTCCTCCGGCCGATGTCCAGGAAGAGCTCGTCACGGGGGAGGGCCTCGACGGCGATCTCCTGCCGGGCACCCTCCTTCTCAAAGGCCAGGTCTACTGGAGAGAGTATCCGGTCCGGGTAGTGTGCAAGGTATTCGCGGGAGGGTTCGATGAAGACGTCGAGCGAGCGTTCTTCGATGAACGCCTTCGTCTTCGCGCCCACGTCATGGCCCTGCGCCATCAGCATCACGAGGCCGGTGACTCCGCATGCAAGGATCCGGTCCGCACTGCCGTTCTCGAGGACCTGGCGCATCATGCCGTAGGCGTCGGAGATCTTGGCGCCGCCGAGGATGCATACCGCCGGCCGCGCGGATGATTCCAGCACCCGGGTGAGCGCGGCGACTTCCTTCAGCAACAGCGGTCCGGCCGCGGATGGCAAGAGCTCCTGGAAGGCGACCATGGACGGTGCGTTCCTGTGAGCCGCTGCGAACGCGTCATTGACGTAGTAGTCCGCCAGCGGCGCCAGGTTGCGCACCAGGTAGGTGCCCAGCATCTCCTCGGGCTTGAGCTTCACCGCGTTCTCGAAGGTGGACATCTCTTCGCTCAGGTAGCGGAGGTTACCCAGGAGCACCGCCTGCCCGCTCTTCAGGTTCCTGACCGCCTCGCAGGCTGCCGGGCCGGCCACATCGTCGATGTAATCGATCGGCCGTCCGAGCTTCTCGGTCAGGAGCTCGGCGTGTTCCCGCATGGGGACCAGGTTCTGGTAGTCGAGGGTGTCGCCCTGATGGGCGATGATTGCGAGCTTCGCCCCCTGGTCCAGCAGGCGCGCGAGCGTCGGAAGGCTCTTGTTGATCCGGTTGTCATTGACGATCCTGCCGGTCCCGGGATCGATGGGACTGTTGATGTCGATCCGCAGGATGACGGTCTTGTCCCGGTAGTCGAAGGCTTCGAGCGGCAGGATCTTCCGTTGTGTTTCCATGAATGGAGTTCCGCTAGCTGCCCATTCCCAGGAACCGATTGGTCAGGCCCACGGCCTCCGCCTGGTCGCTCTGCATGTTCAAGGCCGCCCTGATCGCGTCCATGGACTCGGGGATCACCACCGCCTCCTGGGGAATGTTGATGGCGAACATGATGTCGTCACCGGAGTTGACGATGGTCTCGTCCCACAATCCGATCTCGTACATGTCGCCGCGCGGATGCCCCAGGTCGCGGGCATACTTGAATAGAGATGCGTTGCCCTTGAAGCCGTCCGCCAGCCTGACAACCCTGATGCGCGGATGATCGTTGAAGTAGCCCAGGGCCTCCTCCTTCTCGACCTTCCTCTTCGTGCTCACGACCAGGGTTATGATGTGGCCGTGGGTTACCGGAGTGTGCACCAGGATGCCGGTGGCGCCTACGTGGGGCATGATTGTCATCAGGTCCACGCACTGATGGTTGGGCGCCTCGGCGACCTCGAGCGCGTTCGTGAGCCCCCGGTGATAGTCGCCCGGGTCGGCGACGCGACGGATGATGGTGATCGCCACCCGCTCGACTCCCACCTTGCGGTCCAGGCAGTCGACGACCCGGATAATGCCGGTCGTGTTGCACGAGGTCAGCTTCAGGAACTCGGCGCCGATGCCCTTCTCGTAGTTCGCGTAGCCGTGGAAGAAGACGTCCGCCACGTCATTCTTCTCGCCGCCCTGGAAGACCGCCTTCTTGCCGAACTTCTTGTAGATCTCCTTGTTCCTGGCTCCGACTCCGGCGCTGGTGGCGTCGAGCACGATGTCGACCTGCTCGACAAGCTCGTCGATGGTGCCGGAGATCGGGATGCCGACCTCGTCGAAGAGCCCCGCATTCTCCGGCAGGCAGTTGTAAAGGTCGTAGGGCATCCCCTTCTCGTGGAGGGCCCGGACAGGCAGCGTCGGGGCGACGTCCGCGACGCCCACCAGCTCCATGTCCTCCTGCAGGGCCACCCCGTCGGCCAGTCGCTGTCCGATGACACCGTATCCCACGACGGCGACCTTCTTCACTTTCGACCTCCCCCTTCGATGATCATCGCCCCTAGCACTACAACGCTAGAACCAGCCACAGAGGTCACAGAGGTCACAGAGAACGGCCGAACACCTTGCAGACGACAACATCAACGGAAGCTGTTGCGTCGTACCCAATCCGTCCGCCGTTCTCTGTGCTCTCTGTGTCCTCTGTGGCAGAAGTAGCGTTGTCGTCCTAGCAAGAGCTATCGCTTGCGTTGTATCGCCTGACCCGCTCTCTGCACGATGTCCTCGGGTGTCAACCCGAAACGCCTCCGCAGGTAGTCTTCGGGCCCTACCTCTCCGAACTGGTCCTGCACTCCCACTCTCTCGAGCGGCACCGGCAGCGTTTCCCCCAGCACCTCCGCCACCGCCGAGCCCAGGCCGTTGATGATGCTGTGGTTCTCAGCGGTGACGATCGCCCCGGTCTCCTTGGCGGATTGGATGATGGCCTCTCGGTCGATCGGCTTCACCGTGAACATGTTCAGCACTCGGGCCGAGACGTTCTGTTGCGCCAGCTGCGCGGCGGCCCGCAGGGCCTCGGCCACCATGATGCCGCTGGCGATAATGGTGACGTCCGCGCCTTCGCGCAGCGTGACGGCCTTGCCGATGGTGAACGTCGTGCAGGGCTCGTAGATCTTCATGGCATAGCGTCTAAGCAGCCTTACATAGTACATGCCATGCGTGCGGGACAGCTGCCGGATGGTATCCTCCAGCATTGCGTTGTCCGTGGGCTCGATCACGGTCATCCCGGGAACGTTGCGCATGATGCCGACGTCCTCGAACGGCATGTGCGTGCCGCCGTTGTAGGCGGCGGTCACGCCCGGATCGGAGCCGATCACCCGGACGTTGCACCGGGCATAGGCGCCGGACATAAACACCTGGTCATAGCATCGGCGCGTGGCGAAGGGGCCGAAGGAGTGGGCGTAGGGAATCTTGCCCGTGCGCGAGAGGCCCGCGGCGATGCCGATCATGTTGGCCTCCTGCACGCCGCAGTTGAACGTGCGCGCGGGATACTCCTTCATGAAGGGGACCATTCCCATGGAGTTCATCAGGTCGGCGTCCAGGACGACGATTCGCGGATTCTCGCGGGCAAGGTCGATCAATGTGCGGCAATAGATATCCCGCATCATCGTCGTCTCTTTTGTCGGTTGCGCGTCGGTGTTTATCATCATGCCGATCCGTCAAAAGCGTCCAATTGATGCTCCAGCTCGTCGATGGCCTTCGCCGCCAGCTCCTTGTCGAGTACGATATGGTGATTGAGCTCTATCTGCTCTATGAACGGGACGCCCTGGCCCTTGATCGTGTCAAGAACGATGACCTTGGGTTTGCCTTCGACGGTCTTGGCCCTGCATATGGCGTCCTGGATGTCCATCACGCTCGCCCCGTCGACGTCGAACGTCTCCCACCCGAAGGAAGCGAACTTCGCGGCGATGTCGCCCAGGTCGTTGATGTCTTTCGTGTAGCCGTCCAGCTGTCTCTTGTTGGCGTCCACGAAAGCGATCAGCCGGTCGAGCTTGTGGTGCGCGGCGAACATCGCGCCCTCCCAGACCTGTCCCTCGTTGCACTCGCCGTCGCCCACGATCAGGTAGGTGTAGTTGTCACGCCCGTCGATGCGGTGTCCCAGAGCGATGCCGATGGCGGAGGAGACGCCCTGCCCCAGGGAGCCGGTGGTCATGTCGATGCCGGTCGTCAGGTTGTGATCGCAGTGGCTGGGCAGATTGGTGCCGCCCTGGTTCAGGGTCAGCAGTTCCTCCAGGGGAAAGAACCCTTTCAAAGCCAGAGCGGAATAGACCGCAGGACCGGCGTGTCCTTTGGAGACCACGAGCCAGTCCCTGTCCGGCCAGTCCGGCCTCTGCGGATCGTACTTCATTACTGAACCGTAGAGCACCGCCAGGGCCTCCACGACCGACAGGGCGCCCCCCGCGTGCCCGAAGCCAAGGTGATGCAGCGCCTTCATCGTCTGCAGACGGATCTGCAGAGCGAATCGCTCGAGCTCCTTCTGATTGTCAGACGCTAGGTTCAAAGGAACCTCATGAGGGTCATCCGAACCCATTGTGAGTTGATACCTGCACAGTGTTCCCCGACCGTCTCGAACGGCATTGTTCCGGTCCCTCGAAACAGCCTTGCGACTCGCGCCGCGAGCGAGCGATCACGCAAACGCGGCCGTGTTCCGGCGCTCATCCCGACGCCTCCTGGCGCGGCGATTCGCCGAAATGCTCCCTGGCGGGCCGACCACACGGCGCCATTGAGGGGAACGGAGCTTCCCTCCCTCAATGATGCCGTTCGACCCCGGAACGGCCCGAGGACGGTCAACCAGGACGGACCGGTGGTCCGTCCGCCCCCCCGACGGATTCGCCCCGACCCGTCGAGCAGGAGGCGTCAGGGGGCAGGAAGGCGCCGCCATACGCCGATGGTGACGAATCACAAGAACTTCGAATGAGCGCTTCATGTCTCCAGCGCGCCCTTTATCACATAGGCCTTGCTCTGAGTCATTTCCTCGAGAGTTGCCGATATCCCCTCGCGGGCCGCACCGCTCATTTTGAACCCGCCGAACGGCATGGACGGTGTACGGTACAGGCCGGAGCCGTTGGTCACCACCCCGCCGCACTGCAACTGCGAGGCCACGGCCATTTCCGTGCGGACGTTGCCGGACATGACGCCGCCCGACAGTCCGTACATGGAACGGTTGGCGATCTCCACCGCCTCTTCCAGCGTGTCGAACCCGATGATGGGAAACACGGGGCCGAACACTTCCATGTCGACGGCGATGTCCATCTCGGGCGTGACATCGGTCAGCACGGTCGGGCCCATGAACGTCTCGTCCGTGATCTCCCCACGCAACGGACACTTGGCGCCCTGCTCGATGGTCTTGTCGATCTGCTCGGCGACCTTCTTCGCCGCCTGCTCACTGACGAGGCACCCCAGGGTCGTCTCCGGGTCGAGAGGATCGCCCATCTTGAGCTCCCCGAGCTTCGCGATCAGCTTCGCCGTGTACTGTTCCTTCACCGAGTTCTGCACGATGAACCGCTTCGTGGCACAGCAGGTCTGACCGACATTGAGGATGCGGGAAGCGACCGATTCCTCGACGGCGCGATCCAGGTCCGCATCTTCAAAGATGATGAAAGGATCATTGCCGCCCAGTTCGAGGAACACCCGGGTCAGATTGGTCGCGGCCGCCTGCGCGAGCTTGATCCCTACCGCCGTGCTGCCGGTGAAGCTCACGGCGTTGATCTTGGGGCTCGAGATCAGGGCCATTCCCGCTTCCCTGTTGCACGTCACGATCTGAATCGCCTTGCCGGGGACCCCGCATTCGATCAGGAGCTCGACCAGGCGGATACAATCCAGCGGGTTCTGACGGGAAGGTCTGACGATGACGGCATTCCCCGCGACGAGAGCGGGCGCAACCTTGTGCGCGAACAGATCACAGGGGAAGTTGAAGGGCACGATACAGAAGACAACGCCGAGCGGCTCCCTCTTGGTGAACATGATGTCATTTTCGGTGCCTGCCTCCGCGCCAATCGGCATGGAATGGCTCAGCATGTGCAGCGCCTTTTCCGCATATCCCTTGAACATGTTCGTGACCGAGTCCACTTCCCATTCCGCTTCACCGATGATCTTCCCCATCTGCTTGCTTAGCAGCCGGGAAATATCGGTCTTGTGCTCCTGGACCACCTGCGAGAACTTCGTCAGGATGCGGGCGCGTTCGTGCAGATGGGTCTCGGACCAGACCTTCGCGCCTTCCCGGGCGTATTCGAGGGCCCTTCCCACGTCATCCATCGACGCCGCCGGAACCGTATCGATCAGCTCCTTGGTGACGGGATTGTGGATCTCTATCGTCTTCCCGTCGCTCGCGTCAACGTGCTCGCCGCCGATGATCATCTTCATGACAGCCCCCTTCTCCTGGAAACCGTAGCGCGCCCTGATCGTCCAAGTATATAGACACTCCGGTCAGATCGTGCAAGTGTTCCGGACGCGTCCTCGCGCGATTCTGGACTGTAGGAGGACTACCGCCAGCAGCAGGATCCCCCTGATGAGATCGGCGTGATAGTACTTCAGATTCTCCTCGTGGTTGATGACGTTCGCGATCACGCCGAGGATCAGCGCGCCGTAGAGCGTGTGGCTCATCTTCCCCCTGCCGCCCGTCAGGGAGGTGCCGCCGATCACGACCGCCGCGATGGCGATCAGCTCCCACCCGGCGGCGGCGTCCGCCTTGCCCACACCGACTCGGGACATGAGGAGCACCCCCGCCGCTCCGGCCAGTCCTCCGCAGATCATGTAGACGAGCAGCTTCTTCGTCTTCACGTCCAAGCCCATCATCACGGCCGCCTCTTCGTTCCCGCCGATGGCGTACAGGCTCCTTCCGAAGCTCGTGTGTCCCGCGACCAGGACGGCGACCCCCAGCGTGACGAGGAAGATGAGGCCAAGGCAGGGGACCCCCAGGAGGTCCGTCTTCGCAATGGACGACAGCCACGCGGACCTGTTGGCGACGACGGACTCGCGTCCCGCCATGATGAAGGCCAGGCCCCTCGCGCCGAGCATCATGGCGAGCGTCGCAATGAACGGCGGGATCTTCACGCGGGTGATGAGCGCGCCGTTGATCGCGCCGACGAGGACGCCGAACAGTACGGCGACGAACACGGCGGCCAGGCCGGAGCTTCCGCTGAGCATCGCCGCGAGGACGGACGCCGCCGCCGCGGTCGAGCCCACGGAAAGGTCGATCCCTCCCGAAAGGATGACCAACGTCATCCCGATGGCGACGAGGCCGGTCATGCTGACCTGTCTGAAGACGTTCGCCAGGTTCAGAGGGAGGAGGAACTCGGGCGAACGGATCGACGCCACGATGCACAGGGCCACGAGCGCCACGAGCGGGCCGTGCGAGCGGAGTCGCCCCGCCGCGTCCCGAAGCTTCGTGAGTGTTTCCTGGTCGAGCTTCACGGCCCCGCTATCTCCTTCTCTGCGCCCACAGCGCGATCACCACGATCACCGCCTTGAAGACGAGCGCGTAGCTGAAGGGCATCTTGTTCATCGTCACCATGACTGTAACGAGCTGGACGACGATGGCCCCAAGGGCCGTTCCGAGGATCCTCGCCCGTCCCCCGGAGAAGGGGGTCCCCCCGATGGCGACCGCGGCGATGGCGTCGAGCTCGATGAGCTTGCCGAGGTTTCCGACGTTCACGCAGGTGACCCGCGCCGCCTCCATGTTGCCGGCGACGGCGCATAAGAAGGCGCAGAGGACGTAGACACCCACGGTTACCAGCGCCGTGTTGATCCCCACCAGCCGGGCCGCGCGCGGGTTGTCGCCGATCGCCTCCACGCGCTTCGCGAAGTTGGTCTTCCTAACGACGAGATACATGGCGCCGATCACGAGGAGCACGAGGACGATCTGTATGGGGACCACGCCGCCCACCCAGTAGCTCCCAAAGTTCCCGAACGGCGTGTAGAGCAGGGAGGTGGAGAGCTTCCCCGCGATGATGTGCGCGCCTCCCCTCCCCGCGATCATGACGCCGAGCGTCACGATGATCGGCTGTATCTTGAACCTGGCTATGAGGACCCCGCTGAAGAGGCCGCACAGGCAGGCCGCGATGGCGCTGCACAGGAGCGCGGGCGCGAGCCCCACGCCCGACGTGTAGAGGCGCGCCGTCACCGCTCCGGCGACCACCATCACCGCGCCGACGGAAATGTCGATACCGCCGGAGGAGATGACCATGGTCATTCCCAGCGCCACGAGCATGACCGGGAAGACCTGGACGAGCGTGTTCTTCAACGTGCCCAGATCCAGGAAGTTCGGGGTCTTGAAGACGTTGAAGACAATAAGGACCGCGAAGAAGACCACGGTCCCGTACTTGTTGAAGAACTCCTTCCAGTCGACGGACCCCAGTAAGCCCTCCTCGGCAGCGGGAGCGGCGGCAGGAGTGTCGGCGCTATCCGGCATTGGCGACCTCCCGCTCGTCGTGTCCGTGGGCCATCATTCGCATCATGTTCTCCTCGGAGATCTCAGTGGCCCTGAGCTCCCCGACCTTCCGCCCCTCCGACAGCACGACGATCCTGTCGCAGGAGCGTATCAGCTCCTCCATCTCCGAGGAGATCATCAGGATCGCCACGCCGCGGCCCGCGAGTTCCGTGATGATGGCCTCGATCTCGGACTTCCCGCCGACGTCGATCCCGCGCGTCGGCTCGTCGAGAATCATGAGCACCGGGTTCTTACACAGCCACCTGGCCAGCAGCACCTTCTGCTGATTACCTCCGCTCAGCTCCTTGATCAGCTGATCGGGGCCGGACGTCGCGATCCGCATCTTGCCAATATACGTTTCCGCGAGCTCCCGCTGCGCCTTCCTTGAGAGAATGCCCCCCCTGCTCAGCTCCGGAAGGGAGGCCATCGTGATGTTGTCCATGACGGACATGCTCGGGAAGATGCCCTCGTCTTGCCGATCTTCGGAGCAGAAACCGAATCCGAGGCGGATCGCGTCCCGGGGGCTTCTCATCGATACGCTCTTGCCCTTGACCTCCATTCGGCCTGCGTCCTGCTCGTCATCGCCGAAGAGAATCCTCGCAAGCTCCGTCCGCCCCGATCCGAGGAGACCCGCGACGCCGACGATCTCGCCCGTGGCTATGTCGATGCTGATTTCTTTCGTCCGCCGGCCACGCGAGAGGCCGGTCGCCCTGAGCACCGACTGCCGGTCGTCCGTTCCGCCTGAGACGGTCCTCTTCCTCTCGAGGATCGACTCCGCGTCGCGGCCGATCATGAGCGATACCATCTCGAGCTTCGTGAGCTCCTCGATGGGGTACTCGCCGACCAGGCGCCCGTCCCGCAGGATCGTCGCCCTGTCGCAGATCGTGAACACCTCATCCAGCTTGTGGCTGATGAAGATGACCGATATCCCCTGCTCCTTGAGCTTGCGGATGACGTCGAAGAGGACGTTCACCTCTTTCTCACTGAGAGACGACGTCGGCTCGTCCATCACCAGGAGCCTGGCCTCGACGGAAACGGCCCTGGCGATCGCCACCATCTGCTGGACGGCGACGCTCTGGCTGTATAGAGGTTCGGTCACGTTCACGTCCCCGAGCCCCATGCCGCCGAGGACCTCGCGCGCGCGGCGCTCGACAGCGCCCCAGTCGATCAGCCCTCGGTCCTTCGGCTCCCTGCCGATGGAGATGTTCTCGCAGACGCTGAGGAAGGGAATCAGGTTCAGTTCCTGGTAGATCGTGCTGATTCCCGCGTGCTGTGCCTGCGCGGCGTTCGCGGGGGAGATGCGCTCTCCGCAGAAGAGAATCTCGCCGGCCTCTCTCTGATGTATGCCGGTGAGAATCTTGATGAGGGTCGACTTGCCGGCCCCGTTCTCACCCATGAGCGCGTGCACTTCGCCCGGCTTGACGGAGAGGCCCACATCCTGGAGGGCGATTACGCCGGGGAACGACTTGCCGATCCCCGTCATCTGCAGCAGGTACTCGCCTTTCGAAAGCAGTGAATTCATCTCCACCCACACGCGGGCCCGGCGGGCTCGGAATCAGAAGCCGCTCGCCATGTGCTCGTCGACATTGTCTTTGTCTATTACGATGTCATCGACGCGGATATACTCGGGGAGCTTTTCTCCCTTCACATGGGCTTCGATGGCATCAAACACTTGGTCCGCATAGTAGGGCGTGACGGAAACGATCGTGTGATAGTGACCCGCCTTGATGGCCCGCAGGCCGTCCTTGGTTCCGCCGTTGCCGACGACGATGATCTCACCCCTTGCGTGATCGGTGCCCACCTTACGCCCCGCGGCCATCAGGGCCTGGATCGCGCCAAGGGCTTCCTCGTCGAAATGCCCGACGACCGCGTCGAACTCCACGCCCGACTGAATGATGTTCTCCATGGTCTTCATAGCCGTGGCCCTGTTGAAGTCCCCCAACTGAGAAGCGGCCATCTTCATGTTGGGGTATTCGGCCATCTTCTTCCTGAGGCCCTTGCTCATCCCGATTGTATTGCCGCCGCCGGGAGTGCCGTGCAGCTCGACTACTCTGATCTCCTTCGTGCCC
>SDBV01004584.1_pt1 | contig 19802 bp, 19 predicted proteins | sample 2277081 | NCBI WGS metagenome assembly SDBV01 (sample SAMN10402039, study PRJNA504765) | marine sediment metagenome | isolation source: marine sediment core GS10_PC15, 223 cmbsf | place: Arctic Ocean: Southern Knipovich Ridge | collected 2010
TGAACTCCGTCATAGCACAACTGTCAATATGGGTGCCGAGGGCACCGTTAGCGAACCGATAAGCCAAAACTAATGTATCCTCACTATCGAATTTAGCCAGGTCCGGGTAGATTAGACGGTTACCAAGGCCGAAGACGTGAGTAATCTCATCGACTAGATAGCGTGCCATATCAATGACATGGATAGACTGTTCCAGTAATGGACCACCACTATGTTCACGTTGCAAATACCAATGAGGCATGTCCATCTTCAGATAATATGGTGTTGTACAAGCAGTACGAACATGGGTCACCGGTCGCTCTAAAATAAGGGCACGAGCCTGTTGTGTCAATGGCGAATAGCGCAGCTGAAACCCTACAGAACTTACAATTGAACTCCCTTTGACAGCACTACAGCATTTCTTTGCAGTAAGTAAATCCAGTGCGATGGGTTTCTCTACGAAGGGTGCTTTTCCCGTAGCCGTAACGACTTTCACAATTTTACAGCGCCCTCTAGGTGGTGTGGCAACAATGACCACATCGACTGGCACGTTAGCCAGCATCATCTCTGTACTGTCATAGACTGCTGCCTTGACTTCTGCCCCTAGTGCTGTCGCTTTAGCAATGTCCGTATCCGCCACTGCCACCACTGACACTCCTTTCATTCGAGAGCAGTTGATGGCATGCTTACGACCCATGTTTCCACAACCAACTACACCAATTTTCAGAACTCGATCCACATTCATTAACGCATATTCCCCCTAAAATACTTTCTTGGATAGTCCCCAGAGCAGTGCTGTATCTATGCCGCTTGAACTATCAGACTACCTGACAGAACTACAGTCTCGTTATGGTCCCGTGTCGGCATAACACTTAACTGCTTTCCTCACCGGCTTTGAGATTTCGAAATAATGTCCCCCAGTGTCTCAGTCACTCTGAGTACCTCTTCCTTCTTCATCTCGGGCCAGAAGGGCAGGGAGAGTACCCGTGCTCCTGTATCCTCAGCAATTGGAAATTCGCCCGGGGAATGCCCGTATCTCTCCCTATAGAAGGGTTCCAGATGAACAGGCCGGTAATGAACACCGACACCAATACCCCTAGCCTCCATCTCAGAGGCTACCCAGTTCCTATCCATACCCTTGAGTCGTACAACATATAAATGATAGGCATGCTTCGTCTGTTTTCGCGGGTGTAGAACCTCCACGTAGTTGGTTAGAGACTGTAGCTCAGCATCGTATTTAGCAGCAACTTCGAGCCTCTTCCTGTGTCTTTGCTCAAGCCTTCGCAGTTGATGCAAACCCAAGGCGGCTTGGACATCCCACATGATGTACTTATAACCGAGGTGAATCATTGGGTACTCTTGGAACTCTCCGGTATGGTAACGTGCCCAGGCACCAGAACTCATTCCATGATCTCGCAGAGACCGCACCAGTTGTGCTATGTCATCGTCGTCGGTCACTAACATGCCGCCGTTGCCCGTGGTCATATTCTTAGTTGCGTAGAAAGAGAAGCAATCGATCAGTCCCAAGCTGCCAACCTTCTTCCCCTTATACTCAGCTTCAATGGCGTGGGCACAATCGCTGATTACCTTTAACCCGTGACGCCTGGCAATATCCAATATTCTGTCCATCTCACATGGGTGCCCGTAGAGGTGAACTGGTATTATTGCCCTGGTGCGTTCTGTTATTGCCTCTTCAATGCGCACTGGGTCAATGTTCACCGTATCAGGCTCAACATCGACAAACACGGGTTTGGCTCCCACATAGATTATTGAGTTTACTGTTGCTACAAAGGTCATTGGCGTAGTCACCACCTCGTCTCCCCTGCCGATACCGAGTGACAAGAGACCAAGATGCAACCCAGCAGTACAAGAGTTAGTTCCTATAGCGTGTTTTCTGCCAAGATAATCGGCAAATTCTCTCTCTAGCCGCTCTGTTTTTGGTCCGGTACCGATCAAACCAGAACGCAAGGTGTCGATGACTTCCTCCTCCTCCTCCTTACCTATGAGGGGCTTAGTTAAAGGTATAAACTGCACAGTGTCTCCTCTTTAATAATAGTTTTTCAGTACGGACTTCCTCAAAGCATGAGGTCTAAATTGGAAAGAAGCCCAGCTTTGGTTATGCCTGGTAACGGGTTACAAAAAGGGAAGTAACATCCCTTTGCTCCTGCTATACTTCCAGACAGTTCTTTACCTATTCAGACGTACTATCCTTACAATTCTACATATAACTCTTATTCTATGCAAGTTAGCGAGTCTACCCAAATAATCGGAGTGAATACAGTCAGATATTTTGGAGAATCAAACAATCAACTTAATCCTATACAGAGACAGGTTTTAGGTGAATTTCTAGACTATAGAAAAGAGCAAGGCTTTGAAACAACAGACACAGAGCAGTAAATATGAAACAAGCCGGCGATAATTAAAAATTCACCAGCTTGATAGAGTGGTTAGTATCTAAATGCTTATGCCTCTAAGTTTGGTGCAATTCCAATCACAGAACTCGCTGGTCAGAAAAGGATGAGACCGTGGATGCATAGGTTATTACATACTAAAATCAAGGTGTAGCAAGGCTTCACCTTGCTACATGCAGAGTATTGGGGCATAGCATTAAGCTATAAGGATAAGATGCGAGAAAGCTTACTATTTAGTCTCTCTTTGGTTTCATCTAGCACACTTTTCCCCGAAAGCGTTATCTGAATCTTCATTAGTTTACTTTCGGCATGAGCAACATCAGCAGTAACATTGTCTTCCCCGTCTGTGATTTCCTCGACCCGCTCCACCTCAGGAAGCGTTCTCAGCACATCAATCAAGTCTATCGGCTTACACAGAAAAATTTCGATTAAAGGATTATCGGTTAAAGCTATAATCTCAGTCTTTTCGACCTCAGGCAAACTGTCAAGGTGGGTTACGATTTTCATCATTTTCATTGTGTCTATCGGGGGCAAGATTTCCAATTCCACCCCTGCCTCGTAACCAGTCGTCTCCTGGTTCTCGGTGGATACTGGCGCCTCTGTCTCCAGTTCGCTGGTGTCCGGATTGGCCCATTGCCTGGATTTGTTCCGGGACTTCGGCGGGTATGCCAGGGCTAACTTCAAGGCTCACCCCTGAATCTCTATCAGGAGTGATATTATCCTCTTCTGTCATAGTTGTTGTAGTAGTCTGTTTCATAAGCTGAGATAACGTCTGCTCAAAATCCGCCTCCGACGCTGTTACCTGCTGCTTAAGGCTTTCAAGTTGCGATAGAAACTCTGTATATAGTTGCTGGACCGTACCCTTTAATTCAGATTGAATTCCTTTTACCTTTTCCTCTAACAGTAGTTCTGCCTCATGCTCAGCATTAGCCTTGATAGTCTCTGCTTCTTTTTCGGCTATAGCTACAGCTTCAGCCCTTTTTTCTTCAATCATTTGCTGAACCTGTTCTTCTGCCTGAGCTGTAATAGTATCAGCCTCAGCTTTAGATTACTCTATGGCTTCCTCTTTAACCTGTTTGGCTACATTATCAGCCTCAGCGACGGTTCTTTCGGCAAGTTTAAGAAGTGACGAAAGATGTTCCTGACGCTTGATGAGTGTGTCACGTTCGCTAATAAGCCCGTTGACGAAAGAGACTACCTGCTCCTCATCCAGCCCGGATTTAGCTCTAACAAAGTCGTGCCCCCATAGCTTAATGGCATCTTTGTTGTTACTGTTATTTTTCACGATTATCCTCCACTATGCTCTCTTTGTTACATTATGGCTTACGTAATGGCATTCCAAGTCTTTATGATTCTACTTACTATTGATGCTCGTTACTAAATCCATGAGGTTAGCGAATTCCCTACGATCTGCGCGGGCATGTAACTGTGACTCCTCGTAGCCCTGCCATCGCAGTCTGTCAAGCTCTTTCATTAATTGCTGAGTCTGAATAAATAACCCGAGCTTACGCTCCTTCATGCTTATCATTTTCCATCTCCTTCTACTGTCGTCGCAGGAGTTCATTTTTTTCTCTACATCATATATAACGAAATAACAGTAACCTTGTCAGGTTAGTCATACACCGAATATTGCTAAATCAGCCGTGGTAATTAATAAGATTTAGGAAGGTCTGCTGGCCATGGGTTACCACTTCTGCCCTTTCCCAGCCCATTAATAACATCAAGGATAGCATCCTCATGACTTGCCATTCTTAAGCTATCTTAAACTTACCTTTCTCCAGCTTACCTTATCTTACTTCCCAATGTAATCACCCAAATGGACTAATTAAGGGTAGTAAAAAAGTACTATGTCCTCTTTGTTACATTGTGGTTTACGTAAGGTGAGTGTAAAAGAGTAGCATCATTCCGTGTAGCTTACCATGATATCATCGACATAAGCTTCACTCTGGACTACCCAGTTATCCACCTCTATTTCTAAGGCTAGAACCAGAGTGGCACCAGAGATATCGATAGATGTATCTCCATTTACATCTACACCTTCCTTCCACTCCTCCAATGTGTGATAGATAAAGTTAGGGTCTCCCGGTGGACCAGGCGGACCGGAGGCAAGCCAGCCATTGGCCGTGTCATCTACCCGTGTGGGTCCTTCATCGTCGTCACTGAAGGTCTTATACCAGTCAATCGTTAGAGCGCCGTAGGGCATGGGAGCATCAGCATAGTGGTCCTCCGTGTTGTAGGCATACTCAAAGACCAATTTATCATCTACCTCACCATCATCATTGGTATCCAGCGAGATATCAATGTGTGGCGGGTATCCTTGTACAAGATACTCCCACCAGGAGATTGATTCAATGTCGCCTAGAGTTGTCCCTTCAGGTAGTGGGAATACAATCCTGGCTTCATCTCCAGTCCCCTCAGTCCCTGTAGTCTCCAAGTGAACCGAGTATTCCCCACTATGGGACCGTTCATTCGACCACTCCGCGGTAGCGTCACCAGTGGTTTCCAGCTCGATAGGCTCTATATCGCCTGACACCAGCAACTTAATCACAGGTTTAAAAATGACATCACCCTTCCCCGTGATGTTTACAGATTTATCCGCAATAAAATCTAAGAGAATAATGGTAGTTCCGCCCTCAACCACATCAAAGGGACGGACAAACTTAAGTTTCCCACTGGGTAGTTTCGCCACCTTCGATACGTCATCGTCATCCAGTTCCGTGTCACCTTCAAATATAACTGTAACTTCCTTGATAGTCATCCTGATTTGAGTGTATCTTCCAATTGGTACGGTCGCCCAACCCAGAAGTGCGTCTACGCCTACTTCTTTGAGTTCAAGGAGCTCAAAGGGATTATTGTCATCATTTATGGGTATATTAATCCAACCACCATCACCGTCATCACTTGCCTTATGAACTGCTACTCCCTCTTCTTCTGTCTCTAAGACTTCAATGTGGATCTCTTTTATGTTCCCATATTCAGGTGGGGCATCGGTTACCCGCATCTCAATAGTGCCAGTCTTTGCCTGAGCAATTGACGCACAGCCAGCGCCAGCTAATCCCAGACTAGCTAGCAGGGTCAGGGCTATTGCGCCGCTAATGATTCTTTTCATCTTTCTTCCTTCTTCTACTAAGTATTAGCTTATTTTTTCTCTCTACATTATATATAACGAAAAGACAGTATTATTGTCAGGTTAATCATACTCCGAATATTGCTAAATCAGCCGTAGCAATTAATACGATTTAGGAAGGTCTGCTGGTCCCGTGTTACCACTTCTACCCTTTCCTTTGTTTTCACTTGGTTTATGATCGGCACCACTCTGGTCAGCCTGGGGCCTGAGGATGTATTTTATCCCGCTCTGGGAGTTACCAGTGGCAATTACCGTCAGGTCATAAGTAAAGCTGGTAACTGTATCGGCAGTAACCTGGAATGGCTTGTTCATCTGCAGCTTCTGGCTGGGCAGCTTAATTTCCACCGTTTGCCCCGTTTCTTTCAAAACACCGTGGACATCAGTTACATGGATGAACACCTTATTATATTGACCTTCAGGGATATTACCCCGCCAGATTTCCTGCGTCTTATCGCCCTGCACGAGAGTCAAGTCAACCACTTTTCCCTCAGGCTTAAACTCAATCCACTCACCTGAATCACCACCTAATAGAAGACCAATTTTTGAAATGGATACATCAAGGCTGTCAAAATCCGCGATGGCATTGACTTCATCACTTATCAGAAAGGCAAAGTTGCCCTCTGGGTTGGACACAGGTCCTGCCGGGTACAGTGAAGGTCTCAAGCCAAAATAACCGGCGACCAATATCAGAAGAGCAGCCGCTACCGTTGCCCACACTCTTGGCCGGCCGAACATCCTGGAGAATAAAGATTGCTTCTCCCGACGTCCTTGTTCCAGTTTCTCAATAGCAGCATTGAAACGCTGCCTTGACACCCTCTTAGCACTGGCTGAAGGTATAAAGGAGTACGCCTCCTTCGTTTGCAGCATAGCCCGAAGCAACGGCTCAAGCTGCTTCACATATTCAGGGTAATCATTAAGACAGGCTTCCACGCTTTGGCCGCGGCTAATGCGATCTATACAATCATCAATTATTCTGTCAAAGTTATTATCCATTTTCGTATCTCATCTCAAAGACTAATAATCTGTAACCAGCAGTTTACGCAACTTTTCTATGCCAGCCCGCTGCATCTCGCGCACTGCTCCATCACCCTTATTCAAAATGCTCCCCGTTTCTTTAGAGGTTAAGCCACCAAAGAAACGTAATTCTAATACATTTTTTTGTTCCCCGGTAAGTTGTTCCATCGCCTTCTTTACTCTCTTAAGTTCAATATTATTTTCGGCAGTGGTTACCGGATCCTCATCAGCTTCTACTTCCACAGTATCAATGGGAACCGTCTTACGCTTTGTCATTTTCCTCAAATGGTCTACAACCTGATTATGGGCAATCCTGAATAACCAAGCCTGCATTGGGATGCCACGCTCTGTGTATGACTTTAACGAATCTAGAGCTTTCAAGAAAACCTCCCCAGCAATGTCCTCAGCTTCAGTTCTATTACCGATGCGAACATAAACATAGTGAGCAATCTTGTCGTAGTATTCTCCGTACAGGCTAGCAAGTTTAGTCTCATTAGCTCTTCTCGTCTCTGTCTTCTCGTTGTTTGCTTCAGCACTCATGTTTTATAACCTGTGACATAGAATTTCCTCCCAAGTATACTACAACAGAGTGCTGAAGTTTAAACGACAGAATAGTGCTTACTTCCCCTTTTTTTACTTCCCCCTATTATTGAAGTTCGTTATCAAATCCATGAAGTTAACGAATTCCGTACGGCCGGTACCGGTACGCAACTCTAACTCCTCGTAGTCCTGTCGTCCCAGTTTGTCAAGTTTTTTCATTAATTGCTGAGTCTGGATAAATAATCCGAGCTTACGCTCCTTCTTGGTTATCATTTTCCATCTCCTTCTACTGTTGTTGCAGCAGCCTATTTTTTTCTCTACATTATTTATAACGAAAAAACAGTAAAACTGTCAGGCTAATCATGTCTTCAGAAACATATTTCTACTGGGCCGAAAGAAGGTTTATCTGCAATGTCAGGCGCGGTTGTGTAGTGTCTCAGCCTCATCTAATGTTTGGAAGCTCGAAGCCTCGCTTTGAGATGGAAGCAACTGATTTAGCCTTGCTGGATTGTTACTTTTCATCATAGCGTCTTCCTTGGAGACCATACCGTTTCTCACCAAGTCAACCAACGCTTGGTCTAGGGTATGCATACCTTCTTCCTCAGTACTGAACTCCATGTTACGGGTTAGTTCAAAAACTCTCTCTTCACGGATTAGTTCCCTAATTGCGCTGTTAGTAATCATTACTTCGAAGGCAGCTATTCGCCCTCCTCCAATACGCGGTAAAAGCGTCTGTGATAAAATGGCCTCTACTACTTGTGACAGCTGTATTATGATTTGCTTCTGCTGGGCATGTGGAAACATATCAATTATACGATGGATAGATTGGATTGTGTCGACCGTGTGTAGTGTACCAAGGACTAGATGCCCCGTCTCCGCAGCTGCAATAGCTGTGCTCATCGTGTCAACGTCGCGCATCTCTCCGATAACTATTACGTCTGGGTCATGCCGAAGGGCATGTACCAGGGCATTAGCAAAGGATTTGGTATCATCACCGAGGTCTCGTTGGGCAATGAGGCATCTTTTGTTGGTGTATAAGTATTCAATAGGGTCTTCAATTGTGATAATAGTTCGCGCATCATTCTCATTGAGATGATTAATCATGGCAGCCAAAGTAGCAGACTTACCACAACCCGTGGGTCCGGTAACCAAGATAAGTCCCCTTGGTTTAAGAGCAAGTTTTTTGCAGATTTGCGGTAATCCGAGGTCGTCAATGGATGGAACTTCGAATGGTACCAAGCGAAAGGCAAGACTAGTCGTTCCTCTTTGTCTTAGCACACTAACCCGGAGTCGAGCCAAGCCAGGAACGCTATAGGCAAAATCTAATTCCAGTTCTTCAAGGAAAGTGCTCTTTTGTTCTGGCGTAGCAATATGGTCAAATACCGTCTCAACATACTCAGGAGTAACCGGGGGCAATTCGTTAAGCGGCGTTAGTACACCATTAATACGGAGTACCGGGGGACTCGGTACCCATAAATGCAAGTCTGAGGCACCTTTGTCTACCATGAGTTCAAATAATTCATGGAATCCATTTTGCTCATTCATTATAAGTATTATCTTTTCCTTTTTGCTCTTATTTGTTCTTACTGCTTTTTCCCTCTTGACCTTACTAGCTACTGGCTTATTAGGGGTTTTATCCTTTCTTCCTCCAGTACTGTAGTGGTTCATCCCGCTTCTACTTAAATATAAACGAAATAACGGTAATATTGTCAGGTTAATGATGACTTTAGTGATGTCGTATACGAAATTGTTGTCTGGTTTTCCCAAACTTGACAGTAACACTTGGATAGTTCATAGTATCAACAATCAGACTCTCGTAAAGCCACTGGCACAGCGTACCACATAGGCTTCGCCATCAATCACAGTCTTATCCCCATAGACAGTAGGAGTAACAAATGCTTCAAACAGTGGATGTAGGGATTGAATCTCTAAATAACTATAAATCGTTCATTACGGAAGAGAAGATCGAGGAAATAAAGAAACTGGCACGTGAATTACGCGGTGCCAGAATACTCCACCTTAGCGCCACCCCCTATGGTGGCGGGGTCTCTGAACTGTTGAGGTCAGTGATGCCACTTTTGCGGGATTTAGGCTTGGACGCCGATTGGAAGATTATCTTTGGTGACGAGAAGTTCTTCAGCATCACCAAGTCTTTTCACAACGCTCTCCAGGGGGGTGAATTCATCTTGGACAACGATGTGAAAGAAGTTTATCTTTTCTACAATACCATGAATGCCAAACTCCTTGAGAAGCAATACGACTATATTATTGTGCATGACCCTCAGCCTTTGGCTCTTTTACACTTCAAAGGCAGGAATAACTCCAAATGGATATGGCGTTGCCATATTGATACTTCGGAACCCAACCAGGAGGTGTGGGATTTCCTGAAACCCTTCGCCCAGGAATATGATGCTGCCATTTTCACCATGGACAAGTTTGTTCCCCCTGACCTTCAAGTAGCAAATATCTCCATAATACCACCCGCCATTGACCCCCTTAGCCCCAAGAACATGGCTGTCTCAGCAAATCTTTGCCGCCGGGTTATTTCCTGGGTAGGAGTTGATCTCCGAAAACCCTTGTTGACGCAGGTTTCTCGCTTCGACCCCTGGAAAGACCCACTGGGAGTTATTGATGTCTACAGGATGGTGAAGGAGGATGTCCCAGACCTTCAGCTTGCGCTGATAGGTTCTATGGCACTTGATGACCCTGAAGCATGGGACATTTACTCCAAGGTATCAGAGTATGCCAAGGGAGATTGTGATGCCTATGTCTTTACCAATCTCACCGGAGTGGGCAATATAGAGGTAAATGCCTTCCAGCAGCTCTCTCCAGTGGTTATTCAAAAATCCATCAGGGAAGGATTTGGGCTGGTGGTCTCCGAAACCCTGTGGAAGGGCACACCTGTAGTCGCGGGCAGGACAGGGGGTATACCCATGCAGTTAGATGATGGTGTGAGCGGATTCCTCTGCGAAAGCACCGAGGATTATGCCCGTAAGATTAGCTATCTTTTTCGTAATAAGGAAGAAGCCAAGGCAATGGGAGAGCGAGGCAAAGAGAAGGTGCGAGAAGAGTTTCTCACACCTCGCTTAGTTACCGATGAATTGAGGTGTCTCTGTTCCTTATAATCAGGGCTCATGGATAGTCCTTTTCTTTCTTGTCTCTTTCTTTAGTCACCTCTGTTGCGAAGTCAAAGGTCACCTTCTTCAAATTACGTATCATTCTCTCTAACGTCCAAGCAAGCTCTAGTATCTTTCCCGTCCCAAATACTATCAGAACTACAATAAGAACCAGCAATACTTCCAACAATTCTATATCAAGAATATCTGTTACCCTTATCTCATTGCTTACTAGCTTTAGGACTAAACTTAGAGCTAATTAAGCTACCGTCTATAAACACAGCGCCATTACAAGAGACAATTTCTTCATTTTGTCCTCAACTTGCCAATGAAAATTTGAGTGGTTATACTCATCTTAGTGACCATTATCTACTAAAAGTCTTGACAGAAGCTTATCGCAACACTCTAAAGTCGTTTTTATACGTAAGGCCTGACATATAAGAGAGGCTCTTGGGGGTTAATTGAGAATAAAAATAATTACTCTCGTGAGCTTACTGCTAGTTTTTTTATTCGGTGGAAGCTGCGCCTCTGCCCCAAGCTTTAACCAACAGTTAAGCTCAATCGTGAAGCCATACCACTTCAGTATTGCCAAATGGGAATCAAAGGCTATACTCCACCAAATAGGGCAATGGATTTGGGATGGGAGTGACAAGATTGATGACGGAGTGGGCAACGTCATAGAGTATTTTTTGTTGGTTGAGCAAATAAACACCTTAGAGTCAAAAATCAAAGCCATTAATAACGGTAGCGGCTACGGAGACTCAGCTTCTCTTGAGCTTGAGTTAAACGGGTTGCAACAACAGCAGACAGCCTTAACTAGCGTAGTTGAGGAGATAATAAAGGACCAGATAAGAGACACCCTGGCTGAGCAGGGTATTTTCCATCCCATAGATAAACACATAAGGATAAAAGTTAGTTTCCCGCCATTAACTTTCAAACTAGAAAAACTACCCTATTTACTTGTGGTTTCCCCCAGAAACAGTATAGAGAGCATAAGGGAAATTACCCTGCAACAGAGCATTAACCTGGAAGAAATAGTGGATATTGAAGCTAAAGTTGATGAATTAGGTGTCTCTTCATTAGTGGTAGAGCCTGGTGGCATAGCCACATACCCTAGCCTTGTTACTAGCAACGCTAGTCTACGGTTCACCATTGATGCTGCTACCGAGGAATGGCTACATCAATATCTGGTTTTTAAGCCATTGGGATTTCTATACGTCCTTGATTTGACTGGTGTGTCCCGAAGTTATGAAATTGCCACTATAAATGAAACCCTGGCCAGCATGGTCAGCAAAGAAATTGGTTCTATTGTATATGAAAAATACTACTCTGGGTATGAAAATGGTGCTCCCCAAAACCAGGCAACAGGGTTAGAATTTGACTTTAACCGTGAGATGAGAGAGATAAGAAGAGCAGTAGATAAATACCTGGCTCAGGGAGAAATTGAACGGGCTGAGGAATTTATGGAGCAAAAACAGCAATTCCTAGTCTCAATGGGTTATTATATTAGAAAACTGAATCAAGCCTATTTTGCTTTTCATGGAACTTATGCTGATAGTCCCACCTCTATTAGCCCGATCGGGCTTGAGCTAAAGGAATTAAGGGACCAGAGTGCCTCATTAAAGGAATTTCTATACACAGTTGCCGCAATGACTAACCGCGAGGATTTAAGACAGAATATTAAATAAGAGAAGCATAGAAATAATTGTGACCTCGGTTGCTCCCAAGCCTGATATTTGTTAGACTGTGATTTATATATGGGCCGCTAGCTCAACTGGTAGAGCAGCTGACTCTTAATCAGCAGGTTCCGAGTTCGAGTCTCGGGCGGCTCACTAGAAATCGTATTCAAAACAACCCAATTTGCCACCGGTATTAGCTCAACTTGTTAACAATGGTCTCCCTCTATTGTTAACAAAATTCCCCGCCTCTAGAAGACAGGGCATTAGCCAAAGAACAATAGACTTCTACGAGTTCTGTTTAAGACCATTCGTAAACAGTTACCAGTTAACCCCTGAGAGTATCAATAAGTTCTTATCAGAACTCACATGTGGTAATGCCAAACACGCTTACTATAGAGCATTAAGAGCATTCTGTAATTGGGCTAACTGTAATGATTATGTCAAGTACAACCCTATCAATAAGGTAGACCCTCCAAAGCCAAGCTTAAAGGAGGAGAGATAGTTACTTAACAATATAAGCTGATTACTATTCAATCTCAAAATTACCTACTATACCTCACTCTCTTAACGGGTAGATATACTTAAAATCGGTAGGAAATAAGAATAGCACCGACAGCTGCTGCCACCATCCCAACAATGACTCTCCATGTAAATACCTCGAGTTTTCGATTAAGAAGAAAAGAGAGGATTAATAGGAGTACAACTTCAATACTTATAAACGGTGTTACTAGACTAACCGGGCTATAACTAAGTGCTGTATATCTAAATAGATGAGCAGTAGTAATAAGTATCCCTGCAATAATCAGCAGTATTAAAGAAGAGCGACGAAGTTTCATAAGTTTTTCTCTCTGTCCCTTACGGAATAAAATACCAGCCAATATGAGAGAGGCGAAAACAAAAGAGACAAAAGCACCAGTGGATGGAGAACCGATTTCTTCAACACCTGGCTTAACCAGTATTGGGGATATTCCCCAGAAAAATCCAGCAGCTAATCCGCTAAGAATACCTTTAGTTTTTATTTTAGAAAGCTCGCTCTGTTTTTCTACACCGACACCTTTCTTCTCTATGCTAACTAGTGTCACCCCTCCAGTAATACACAAGATTCCCAACACCATAGGTATATTAAGAGACTCATTTAAAAGGACAACCCCTAAAACTACAGCAATGAAAATGTTGGTTCTGACAAGAGTGGATGCTTTGTTAGCTCCTGATAAGTCGAATACAGGTCAAACTGAAGAATCTTCCCAATATAAAGTGTACGATACCTGCACCCCCAAGTAGAGCTAAAGCTTGCCACGAAAGAGCGTAAACCTTGTTCCACTCTCCGTTTAGAGTTACCGCCAGCGCGAAATAGATTGTTCCAATAAACACTGTAATTATGAGAACAGATAAAGATTCGCCAGTCTGAGACATTCCTCTTCTTACAAAAATTGTTCCCACCGCAAAGGATACCGCTGATAGAACAGCAAAAATTAAGCCTATTTCCATGCCGTATATTATTAGCTAATGAACAAAGAATAGCAAAAATGTTAGCAAGTGGTGATGGAGATTGAGTGTATTCTTTCATATATAAATTGTTAAATACACCCCTAGAAGTCAATCTTGTTCAGAGGGGTGATAATTCAACCAACGAGATACGCTCTTAATATTAACTAGGCAACGATCATACGACTGCAAACTCACTTCGTTTTCCCTCTCGCTAGAGATGCGAATATACCCCCAAAACAAAGAATAGCGAAGATTATGAAAGCTGCTTTTACGCTGATTAGGAAGTTTGAATAGTGTTCAAATGTAATATCAACTCTCCCTATATATATAGTAAATAGTAGCATAGTTATTCCCATACTGAACATCATACCAACCTGTCGCATTGTCGCAAGTGTTGCCGAAGCCACTCCAAATGTTTTGGCATTTACCGAACTCATAACCGCATTGGTGTTAGGGGATGAGAATAATGCAAAACCAAAACCAAGTATCATTAAATCTATTAGAATAAACCAGGTTGCTATTTCCTGATCTAAGAGAGCAAGCAAGGCAAGTCCTAAAGTTGTGATAACCATTCCCATAGACGCCAAAATTTGAGGTGCAAATCTATCTGAAAGTCTACCAGCCAACGGTGAGAAAATTGCCTGAACTGCGGGCATAGATACCAAGACCATACCTGCTGTCTGTGGGCTAAAACCTTTTATATACTGCAGATAGAGGCTCAATAGAAAAGTGACAGCGAAAGTTGCGCTGTAATTAATTAATGCAGCCAAATTAGAAAAGGTAAAAGCCCTATTATTCTTGAATAGATTAATATTTAATATTGGACTTGATACCTTTCTCTCCCACCAAACAAACACAACAAAGCCCATCATCCCAATTATAATCAGTGCCAATCCCAGCATCTCTGGTAAAAGAGAAAAACCATACATTACAGCCACAAGTGAAGGACTATATATTACGAAACCAATAAGGTCAAACTTTTCCCCTTTTGCGTCGGCCCATTCTCCTTTAAGTTTCCACAGGAACAGGGTAATAATTACTACTCCCAGAGGTAAATTTAAAAGAAAGATACTCCTCCAACCAAAGGTTTCTGTTAGTAATCCCCCTATAAATGGCCCAAGGGAAAGACCCAAGTAAACCGCGGCTACATTGATACCAAGGGCTTGACCTCGCTCTTCAACCGGATATACCGTTGTTAGAATAGCTACTCCAGTACCAAGAATCATTGCTCCGCCGATTCCTTGTGGTATGCGAAACAAAATCAGCATAATACCTGAAGTTGAAACTGCCGGCAAGTACGGATGAAATAGTGAAGATGATGATACCATAAGTGAAAATCCTTTTCCGACCGTAAATGTCAGCAATTCTACCAAACGGAAGGAGTAAAACTGACGCTGCTAGTAGATACGAGGTTGGAATCCAGGCTAAGAAAATTGCATCTAATTCAAATTCTTTTCCAATTGAGGGAAGTGCAATATTTATAGCAGACATCGTAAAAGGTGTAATAAAAGATGCCATAGTTATAACAACTAATACTGCTTTTTTATTTAGATTATTCTGCATGTTACTTTTGGACATATCTCTAATATGCAGTTTGTTGTGGTTTATGAGTTACTATACAGCAATAAATTGTTCCAATAAACACTGTAATTACGAGAACAGATAGAGATTCGCCAGCCTGAGACATTCCTCTTCTTACAAAAATTGTTCCCACCGCAAAGGACACCGCTGCTAGAAGAGTAAAAATTAAACCTATTTCCATGCTATATATTATTAGTTAATCAACAAAGAATAGCAAAAATGTTAGCAAATGGTGATGGGGTTAAGTGTAGGCCGTACAGGTCTCGAACCTGTGACACCCTGATTAAAAGTAAACGGCACGTGTCTGGGATTAACAATTACAAAGAGCGTCAGTTATCACACAAAAGCTTATTTTGTGTGATTGAGGATAAAAAAACAGGATCGAGAAACTAGCTCTCGATCCTGTTTATTTCTAGAATTAACCTTAGCTCTTTCCAATTCTAAACATCTTAGTCCCACATACGGAGCACACGCCCTAAGTCGCCGGTTTGCCATTTTTCATAGTTATGGCCCTAGCGTCCTTCATTTCCCTTTTAGCACGGCACTTTACACAGTATGCTTGCATTTGTTTACCTCCATTTTTGATTATGAACGATATCCCATCCTATCCACAATGTCAATAGCCTCCATTAATTGCAGTTTTGGATGTATTGTTACTGAGCTAACCTCTCAGTGAAGAGAGACTTTTCATTTATCTAAAAGGTTTTTTTGTCATAGTTTCACGTTTGGTGCTCAGGCTTGATGTTGAGCGACCCTTTTTATATATCCTTTTATGATGTAGAATCGGATTTAAGAAATATTGGCGTTTATGGTTAGTAGATCCAACGAGAGGGCACTGAGCACAGATTAATGAATCTGATGCGGCTAAGCCAGTATAGATACCACCTAACAGGCCTGTACCGGGGTAGATATCAGTTATTATCTTTAACCTTGGGTTGCCAGCAAACTGAGCAAAGCGTTGCTCAGCACTGGTAATTATTAAAATGTCACTGCTAAATAAGCTAAGACGAAATAGAACCCACTGTAGCAAACTTCTCTTGCCAACAGTTTCTAAAGCCTTGGCACGCCCTAAGCGTAAACTCTTTCCGCCAGCAAGAATAATACAACTTATATCCAAAACATGTCATTATACCACGATAGTTAACTACCCTCTAGGTTAATCTTTAATAAAAGATTTCGCATAGATTATAATCCACAAATATGGGGGTGTAGCTCAGTAGGAAGAGTGCCGCATGTGGACTAGCGGGAAGATCTCACCGACAACAATAGTCAATCAAGCTTTATCTACTCTTACTGGAGTATTAACACTATACATTACCGGGTGTTCTGACCATCCAACCTACAGCAGGGTGCCTTAACTGGCTTCATTAGAAACAAGTTACTTATGTATTTCACTGCTTAATAAAAGAGGCTTTTGTTATGTCAGAGAAAACAATTGCATCTTTCGCTCCCCCAGATGTAGCTGAAAGCTTGACGAAAAGAAAGACCCCTAGAGTAAGAGGCCAACATTAAGGGGTCAATGTGAAGGACAATGAATTACTATTAAGCCTCTTATTTGGAATTTACTTTACGTTAAGGCTTTTTGTTTACTTTAGAGACTTTCATGTGTTGTGCCGGTTTACGTAAAAAAGTGATAGCGAAATTCCTTGATGAAGTATCTCGGATTGTATCCAAGACGCATCTGGTTTAGACAGAAACTATCAACTGCACTGAGACCAAGGGATGTGATAAAGGAATAACCTTCAGTAACTGGTATCAGTACTGCACCAATCGCTTACAGCACTATGAACCGTATTAATTTTACCTTACCACTATCCCATGGCCCACCGTCGCGCACAGCATCTCCATATATTCTTGTGTAAACTTAGTAGGGTGGACCAGACTATCCTTCACTGGTTACTGCTCCTCTTGGCCTTGGGAAAAAGTGCATTGGAATAGTCACTACTGAAATTCGAGTAGTAAGAGCTAGTCCAGCCGTTACCCCCAAAAATTTCACAGAAAGCATTGACGAGAGATAGAAGCTATGCTATAATGCGACTAATTTGGTCGCTTTACGCTCAATAAATTCCCCAATATAGGTGTGAATATGCGATTGACCCAGAGAGCAGACTATGCCGTAAGGATGATGGTGGACTTGGCGTGTATGTCAGATAGCCAGTGGGTAGACGTAGGCGAGATTGCCCAGCGTCAAGACGTAGCGAAGCCCTTCATGGCTAAAATCGCCTCCCAAGCAGCGGCCGCCGGGTTGCTGACTACCCAGCGGGGCACTGGCGGTGGGATAGCTCTGGCCCAACCGGCAGATAGTATTACGATGTTACAAATGGTAGAGGCTATAGACGGTCCCCTAGCTTTCAATAGATGTACTTTTGAACCCAGTCGGTGTCCTCGCTTCAATAAATGCGCTCTGCACCCGATATGGGAGAAAGCCCAACAGCAACTCAAAGAGCTACTGTCTAACACCTTGCTTTCAGAGATAGCACAAGATCAGAAAACACTGGATTTAGTGTAATCTATGATTGGATTGAGAAAGGAGAAACAATGAGGTTTCTTGTTGTCGGAAAGAACAAATATCCAGCCCCACCAGAGGTATTCCCGGTCTTACTGGATGCTATGCTGGCATGGGTTAGCCAGTATAGAAGAAAGATGGACAATGTCTGGGGATTTGCCGAGATATCGGGGGGTGGAGGAGTCTTTAACGTAGAATCTTTGGAGGAGCTAGACTCAATAATGCTGGACTTTCCCCTCGCGCCCTTCACTGATACAGAAATCATTCCCCTGGTGGATATAGAGTCTCAACTCCAGCGTATGAAGAAGGTAGCGCAGGCGATGGCGGCCGGCAGTTAATAATAGCTCAATACCATTACAATGCTCACCTTGCTTGGTGATAAGCACCAGCAAGCTTAACCAAAACCCCAGGTCAAAGGGCAACCAATAAAAATGATAAAGGAATGGGGGTGAGATAGTGAAGAAGATATCTTTATTGATGTTGGCATTGCTGGGTATTATGGTGCTCATCAGTTCCTGCGGTCAATCCCAATCCCCGGCGATAGATGCTAGTGCTTTATATGAAGCTAACTGCGTCGCGTGTCATGGAGCAAATCGACAAGGGATTTCTGAGTTGGGACCAACTTTAACTCCCCAGAGTCTGGCGGAGCTGAGCGATACTGAGATAAGGGACACCATATTAAACGGCAGACCTGGTACGACAATGGCAGGGTTTAAGGATCGTCTTAGCCAAGAAGAAATAGATGACTTACTCCAGCTTATCAAGTACACCTCCCCTCAGGTCGATGAAGGACTCTAAACCCAGCTCAAATTATGGAAAAAATAAATGCATAAATTATCTGTCGTAGCTCTACGAAGACTTACATCTCATCCCAGTATGATTTTGACAGGAGTGGCCTTAGTTATTTTGATTGTTCTCTTGGGTGCTGCCTTCACGACGTCAATTGAGGGAAAGGGAAGGAGGACTGTCTTTAGCACTCAGGTTACACCCGTATACGCCGCCACACCGGATGGCCAGGGACAAGCTATTTTTGAGCAAAAGTGTCAAGGTTGTCACAGTATCGGCGACGGTCAGCTAGTTGGTCCTGACCTCAAGGGCATAACCAGCCGTCGGGATAGAGACTGGCTTATCAGCTTCATTACCTCACCAGACCAGCTTATTGCGCAAGGAGACCCCATAGCCAAACAACTGGTTGAGGAATATGATACACCAATGCCTAATTTGGGGCTTTCTGAACAGGAGGCGAAAGAGGTTCTGACCTATATTGAAACTCAGTCCGACAGTCAAACTGCCTCTTCTGAAGTAGAGGAACAACCAACACTGCTGGCAGCGGATACCACCGGTAATGCTGCTAAAGGCCGAGATATTTTCACTGGCAGCATTTCTCTTAAGAATGGTGGTGCGACCTGTATTAGCTGCCATAATATTGATGGTATCGCTGCTCTTGGTGGCGGCACCATCGCTAAAGACCTGACGGAGTCTTATTCCAATCTGGGTGAGACGGGACTCACTTCCATTCTGGAAACGACACCGTTCCCGTTGATGAAGGCAATCTACGGGCCTCGGCCCCTGGAGGATGAAGAAGTAGCGAATCTGGTCGCTTTTCTCGGGGAGACCGATGACGTTCAACAGGAAGCATCACAGCAGAGTCTGTTCATCTTCATTGTGATTGGTATTGCCGGTTTGCTACTCATCATCATAATTTTACAAATGGTCTGGAGAGGAAGACTTTCCGGAGTTCGCCAATCTTTAGTTAAAGGAGGCTCGAAATGAGCTGGATTCAGGATATAGTAAACCCGCAGCAGCGTCTCTGGGAGGACTTCTATCGTAACCGATGGGAGCATGATAAGGTTGTCCGCAGCACCCACGGCGTCAACTGTACCGGAGGTTGCTCCTGGGAGGTCTATGTTAAGAACGGCATAATTACCTGGGAGACGCAGGCATTGGACTATCCTGACTTCGACCAGAACATGCCTCCTTACGAACCGCGTGGCTGTCAGCGCGGGATATCATTCTCATGGTATATCTACAGCCCCATCAGAGTGAAGTACCCCTACATTAGAGGAGTACTGGTGGACCTCTGGAGAGAGGCTAAGAGGCAACATGCCAACCCTATTCAAGCCTGGGCATCAGTGGTCGAAAACAGTGATGCCCGCGCTAGCTATCAGCGGGCTCGCGGTAAAGGTGGCTTTCGCCGTGCTTCCTGGGATGAGGCAAAAGAAATCATTGCCGCTTCCATGCTTTATACCGCCGAAAAATATGGGGCAGACCGTATTGCCGGCTTCTCCCCTATTCCCTCCATGTCATATCTGAGCTATGGTGGAGGCTCACGCCTACTGCAACTTTTTGGTGGTGTTGAGC
>SDBV01004585.1_pt1 | contig 19800 bp, 17 predicted proteins | sample 2277081 | NCBI WGS metagenome assembly SDBV01 (sample SAMN10402039, study PRJNA504765) | marine sediment metagenome | isolation source: marine sediment core GS10_PC15, 223 cmbsf | place: Arctic Ocean: Southern Knipovich Ridge | collected 2010
GATTCATTTTCGGTATAAAGTTGATAAATATGTTCACATTATCACCCCGACAGGTACCGGTAATTCGATTTTCCGAATGCAAACGCTTGAAGAGCCGGGTACCTCGAGGGGCATTGAGGAGACCGACCATGGCGGTCACGATTCCACTTTGCTGGATAAATCGAATCTGCCGATCGAACACATCGAGCCGATCGTTATCAAAACCCACGATGAACCCCCCGGTGACGTCGAATCCCTCTCGCTGCATTCTTTTGACCGACTCCATCATATCTCGCTTTCTATTTTGAATCTTTCCGCACTCAGCCAGGCTCTCTTCAACGGGAGTCTCAATCCCCACAAACACCATTCTAAAGCCCGCCCGAATCATTAGCTGCATCAACTCAACCTCATCGGCCAACTCGATGGAAGCCTCGGTGCTGTATATGAAAGGATAACCATGAGACTTCGACCATTCGATCAGAGCCGGTAAAAAGTCACTCTTCAGTTTTTTCTTGTCGCCGATGAAATTGTCATCAACGATAAAAAGACTTCCTCTCCAACCCGCCCGGTACAAGGATTCGAGCTCACCTAAAAACTGTGCTGTATCTTTGGTTCTCGGCCGTCGTCCAAACAGGGCCGTAATATTGCAGAACTCACAGTCGTACGGACAACCGCGGGAATACTGAAGGGCCATGGTGGCATACTTCTTCATCTCGATAAGATCCCACTGGGGTATGGGCGTCTCTCTGATACTGGGGTGATCGTCGGTTTTGTAGACCTTTTTGGGTCGACCGTTTTTCAGGTCTTCGAGGAAGAGAGGCAGAGTGATCTCGGCTTCGTTCAAAATGAAATGATCGACTCCCTGGATCTCCTCATGCCTCATGGTGGCGAAGGGTCCCCCTGCCACGACTTTCACTCCCAATTGGTTACAGCGGGCAACAACGTTTTCGAATCCCTGTTTGTTGATGATCATACCGCTCAAAAATACGTAGTCTGCCCAGAGAATCTGCTCATCCGTGAGAGAAGATACATTCATGTCAACGAGCCTCTTTTCCCATTCATCCGGAAGGGAGGATGCGATGGTCAGCAATCCTAAGGGCGGCTGCACCGCCTTTCTGGCGATGAACTTCAGCGTGTTTTCTAAGCTCCAGAATGTCGTGGGAGCGTTGGGGTATACCATAAGTATTTTCACTCTTTAGGACTCCTTGGACGTTGATATTGGTTCTCTTTGCAGCAATCTTCGATTCACTACACCCGATAATTATGTTATGCCTATTACGGGACTTCTTTCACGAAAATTACAAGGGGAAACTGTAAAAGAAGTGTAAAAGTTGGATACACGAAAAACGAGGATGCAGTCATGAAACGCTGGCGGCTTAGGTATCCCATTATCGTATTCGTCCTGGCTCAACTGGCCTGGTTCGGCCTTCTTGGGCTTTGGATCTATTGGTACGTTACCAATTACATCCTGATCACAGAGGTGGGAAAGCAGCTGTTTCCGCAGCTTGTGCTGAACACCTCGAATGTCGCAGCCCTTGTGGGCGGGCTCATTCTTCTAGTGACAATCTCAACGGCAATGACCCTTATCTTTGGAAAGCTCAATCAGCAACTGAACGTGACGAGGATGTATGACCAGTTCATCGCCAACGTCACACACGAGCTCAAATCTCCTCTGGCCGCGATTCAGCTCTATCTCGAGACTCTCAATTCCCGCGAAGTGCCGCGACAGAAACAGATCGAATTCATGTCTCTTATGATGCAGGATGTCAGCAGGCTCGACACTCTTATCAACTCGATTTTAGAGATCACCCTGCTCGAAGAGAGACGATCGATCTACAACTTGGGCACATACCATGCCGAATCTCTTGTGCGGGAATTGATAGGGGAAGCGATGGATCGGTTCAAGCTGCCCGATGATTCTATTGAGATCCGCGGGAAAGCTCCCTGCCACTGCAGAGCCGATCGAAACGCCCTGAAGGTCGTGTTCAACAATCTCCTCGACAACGCGATCAAATACAGTACAGAACCTGTTCACATCACCCTTTCGCTTGCTTGCACTCGAAAGCGATTGAAGCTGGATTTCAAGGATCGCGGGATCGGGATCTACGGAGAGCACCAGAAGGAAGTCTTCAAGAAATTCCGGCGCATATACAACCCCGACAGCCCCTCCGTCAAGGGGACGGGCCTGGGTTTGTACTGGATCAAGGAGATCATACGACACCATCGAGGAAGCATCACGGTCTCGAGTGAAGGAAAGAACAGAGGCTCGACATTCCATATCGAGCTGCCCGTATGCAAACTCGACCATCATGAGAGACCGATTCTGAGAAATGGTAGGGGGGGCGACTTTGGGTAGCGATACCGGAAGCACGATTCTTTTAGTGGAAGACGAAGAATCCTTGGCCGTCGGCCTGGAATACAATCTCATGGAAGAAGGTTATCGGGTCATGCGTGCCGATAACGGTATCAGGGCTATTGAGTGTTTCAAATCTCATTCCATCGATCTGATCGTTCTCGACATCATGCTCCCGGGAATGGATGGGTTCGAAGTTGCAAGAGCCGTTAGAGAGAAATCTCCCCAGATACCGATACTCATGCTTACAGCCAGAACAAAGATTATAGACAAAATCCAGGGCTTGGAGGTGGGTGCGGACGATTATCTGACAAAACCCTTTCACCTCAAAGAGCTGCTACTCCGGATCCAGGGTATGCTTCGACGTAAGGCCTGGTACAATCATGCCCTCGACTCTCAACCGCCATACAGCTTTGCCGACTGCAGAATCGACTTTTCCAATCTCAGTTTGACGCGAGGAGATCTGGAGTTCCGAATGACGCCTCTCGAAGCCATGTTGCTCAAATATCTGATCGATAATCCCGAGCGGATCGTACCCCGTAAAGAGCTCCTGGAAAATGTATGGCAGAATACGTCTCAGTTAGAGACGCGCACGGTGGATAACTTCATTGTGCGTCTGAGAAAATACCTCGAGCCCGATCCCGCCAAACCCATTCACATTAAAAACGTTCGTGGCATAGGCTACATGTTCCTTCCTGAGGATCAGGTGCTGCCCTGAGCAACGGATCCTTGATCAGGTTCTGCCTGAAGGATCAGGTTCTGCCAACGGAAACGGGGGTTCCAGATTTAGCCGAGCTCTGAGCGGCGAGAGAGATCTCCAGGGCCTGCCTCGCCTCGACGCCCGATATTCCCGGTGTGGCGTTTCGCTTTATGCAATCAAAAAAATGGGCAAGCTCCAATTCGATCCCGTGTCCAAAAGTCGGGAAATGGTAGCCCGTTTCATCACAAACAGCAATTCCATGAGACATGAGCTCCAGATTGATCACGCCCTTTGTTCCCACAATCTCCATCCGGAAATCGCAACCCCGAGGGTGCGAATCGGGAAAAACCCACCCCGCCTCGACACAGGCTATGACTCCGTTTTCGAAGTGTATCAGTGTAAAGGTCTGATCCTCCACATTGAAACCTCGAGACGAAAGGAACCCGCGTCTCTCCTCGCAGAAAACCCTCTCAGCCGGTGACCCGGCATACCATCCGCATAGGTCAAAATCATGCACACCGAGAAAGGAAAGCACCGACACCCTCCCCTTCAGGACCTGCTGAGCCGAAGCGGGATTGATTCTCCGGGCAAAGAGGCTCACGACATCTCCGATTCGACCCTCCTCTACGGCTTTCTTTGCCTCGACGTATCGATCCTCGAAACGCAAAAGATGTCCGACCAAAAAATGATGAGACACCCCTGCGGCAGCGTTAAGGATACGATCGGCATCTTCGAGTGTTGTGGCCAGTGGCTTTTCCAGAAGCACGTGTTTGCCGGCATGCAAAGAATTGATGGTCGGTTCCACATGTTGCTCGTCGCTGGTACAGATGCTGACGGCTTCGGCGTCACTCTTCTCGAGCAACTCATCAGCGCTGCGGTACGCCGTTGTACCGTACTGCTCTGCCACGGATTTTGCACGGTCGAAGTCGACATCTGCGACACCAACGAGATCCGCATCAGGCATGGAAGCGTATGATTTGACGTGATTCGTTCCCATAAACCCGACCCCGATGACTCCCACTTTGATAATCTGCATAACCCATCCTTACTCTTCTCTGTATGATATCTTAACCATCTTGTGGCAGAACCACTTCTTGTGGCAGAACCACTTTACAATAGAACCGGTGGTTCTTCCAGCAATACCTTTCCCTTAACGGAAATTTCCTCTACTATGACGCGACCCTAATTCACCGACTAATACAACGGAAGAGGAGCAGAACATGCAAAGAGTCGATATCCCCTGGGGAGTGTGGTACAACGACGACCCGTTTTCTCTCCAGTTTCCCGACAACTGGAAAGTAGAAACTGCAACCATGGCGGATGCCCCGGAGATCTCTGATGACGAGGTCCAGCAAGCCTTTGCTCATCCCATCGGATCCCCCCGCATAGCCGAGATGGCCAAGGGGAAAAAAACCGTGGCCATCGCTGTTGATGATCTAACCCGCCCGACCCAAGCCTATCGGTTTCTACCCTATGTCATAGAGGAGTTACACGAGGCGGGCATCAGAGACGATGATATTACCTTTATCATCGCCTTGGGATCCCATCGACCGCTCATGCGCCAGGATCTGATCAAAAAACTGGGTCAGAAGATCGTTGACGGGTACAGGGTCTATAACCACTGTCCCTTTGACGATCTGCTGCCCGTGGGCGAATCGATGGATGGGTCTCCCATTCTGATCAATCGCATCTTCATGGAGGCGGATTTTACCGTTGCGGTGGGCGCGATCGTTCCCCATCCTGCGGCAGGTTGGGGCGGCGGCGGAAAAATCATCATGCCCGGTGTGTGCAGCATAGAGACCCTGGCGGCCGTTCATGGAGCCGATCAGGCAAGGGGCGGCGGCCAGACTGCCAATATCAAGGGCAACAAACTGCGCGAAGAAATCGACGATATCGCCTCAAAGGCCGGCTTGAATGTGATCGTCAACGCCGTTTGCACGTCCCGAGGGGGCACGGCCGGTCTCTTTGTGGGCGATTACATCGAGGCTCATCGCGCCGGTATTGAAATGGCAAAACGCGTCTATGCAACCGAGGTTCCTTCGGACATCGACGTCGGCATCTTCAACGCCTATCCTGAGGATACAGAGTTCCTCCAGTGCATCAAGGCCCTGAACGTGTGGATCGATCCGGATCACGACCTCGTCAATAAAGGTGGTACGATAGTCGTCACTACGGCAGCAAGCGAAGGACGGGGTATCCACTACCTGGGCGACGTAGGCATGAGGCTCTTTCAGAAAGCGGACAGGCGTCCGGCTGTCGCCAAAAAGTTGGCAGGGCGGCAGCTCGCCTTTTTTTCACCCACTGTTACGTCGGCCGAAGTGACCGACAGATACACGAACGGCGCCGCGTTCTTCAGTGAATGGGAGCCCCTCGTTCAGGAGCTTTCTAGCCGGCATGGCTCAGACACACATGCCGTGGTGTTTCCCTATTGCTCTCTTCAATATTTCAAGTCATAGGAAGAGAATTGCCTGGCATAAAGGATCCTGCCAACATCGGTCTCGGAGAGAAATTGAGCTCTGCGCAGAATGGATCGTGGAATCGAGCCAGAGACCATCGCCGAGCTTCACGGTAACCGTTCCCTCATGAAGTGTCTGAGATGTGACCGCCACTTTAGCAAAGAGGAGCTGATGAGATGACGCGAAGAGAGAGAATCCTTGCCGCTTGCACCGGGAAACCTGCAGACAGGCTTCCCTTTTTCCACTTTTGGCGACACAGCCAGGTGGGGTGGGCCGAACGGGAGTGCCGCAATCGGGGCATGGGCCTGTGCTGGCTGCGCCCGAGTTACGTGCAGAAACTGCACGGCGTAGAGGTCACAGAGCAGCAGATCTCATCTTCGGGAAAAACGCTTACCCGCCGCACCTATTCGACCCCAAAGGGCAGCGTCTACATCGAGGAGAAGCGGGACCCTGGAGTCGGCCAATGGCATGGACAGCGCAGCTGGAAGGACATTTCACCGTGGCAGACCAAGAGACTCATTCGAGAACCCGAAGACTACGAAATCGTCCGATACATCGTCGAAAATACAGAATATATAGCCGATTACTTCCCTATCGAGCAGGCCATGGACTGGTTGGGTGAAGAGGGATTTGTGATCGACCATCTGCCCCACTCTCCCATGCAGTACCTCATGATCGACTGGATCGGCAGCGAGGAGGGGCGATTTTACTTTCACCACGTCGATTATCCCGATCTGGTGGAGAGTCTCTACAAAGCCCTCTGCAAAAGCCGGGACTCCCTACACGAGATAGCCGCTCGCTCACCGGCACACATCGTTCTCTGCGGCGACAACGTGGATGGGTTTCTCGTCAATCCCGGGCTCTTTGAGAAGTACTTCATGCCGGTCTATGAAAAACAGGCGGAGGTCCTTCATAAGCACGGGAAACTCATGGCTGTTCACATGGACGGAAGGGTCGATATTCTGAAAGATCTCATCGCCCAGACGCCCATCGATATTGTCGAAGCTCTGCATCCCCCTCCCATGGGGGACCTGCCCATCGGGGAGGCTCTTTCCCTGTGGAAGAATAAGTCCGTTTGGATGGGATTCCCGGGTTCGGTATACTCCCTGGGGGCCGAGGCAACTCGAGTCTTTGCAGAGACACTCTTGCATGAGGTCGGCCCAGGGGAAAGGCTCGTTGTGGAGGTGTCAACAGAGAACCTCGTCTCCAACGACAACCTGGTGACTCTTACATCGGTGCTGGAGCATGCCGATCTGCCGCTGGCTGACATCGACCCGTAGAACGTCAGGAAGATGAGACAATCTTTCATCATTGATGGTGTGAGAGCGCCGAAGCTGCGGTAACCGTCGTTAGACGCTGAACCGGATGCTGAGTATATCTCCGTCCTGGACCACGTATTCTTTACCCTCGAGACGCATGAGCCCCTCCCCCTTCAGTTCTCGTTCCGATCCGTAGGTAATGAGGTCGTCGTAGGAGAAACGCTCGGCCCGAATAAACCCGCGGGCCAGGTCGCTGTGGATAGCCCCGGCCGCCACCACCGCGTTCTCCCCGTCTCGAATCTTCCAGGCCCGCACCTCGTCCTCTCCCACGGTGAAGAAGCTGATGTAGCCCAGCGCTCGGTAGGCAAAGGTGGTCAGGCGCACCCGGGCGGATTCCTCTATCCCCAGGTCCGCCAGGAAAGCTTCAGCTTCCTCCGCCTCCAGCCGACTGAGCTCCATCTCGAAGGAGCCGGCGAACTCGATGATATCATGGTCGCAGCCCAGCTGCTCCAGGAGCGGACCGTTCTCCCCGTAGCTCTCCTCGGCCGTGTTGAGGATGATCAGAAGCGGCTTCTCGCTCAGGAAGCAGAAGCCGCTGATTGTCTTTTTCTGCTCCGGGGTTAGCTCAAGGGAGCGGATCGGTTGGCCGTTCTCCAGCTCCGCCAGGAGAGTTTGCAGAAGCTTTTCCTCCGCCTGCGACTGCATGCTCCTCAGCCCGCGCCGGCGGTCCGACTCGATCCGCTCCAGCCTTCGCTCCACTATGATCTGATCGGAGAGCAGCAGCTCGATCTCGATTGTCTCCAGGTCCTGCCGCGGATCCGGCCTATTCATCGTTTGCTCCAGCGATTCGTCGCGAAAGTTGCGTATCACCACTGCCAGGGCGTCAGCCCTCCTGAGCAGCACCAACATCTCGGTGGAGAATGCTCCGCCCGAGGGATCGCTCCCACCGAGGCCGACGGGGTCGGTGAGCTGGATGGCGGCGTGCACGGTCTTTTTAGGGTTGTACATCTGGGAGAGCCGCCCGACCCGATGATCCAGGACCTTCACCACCGCCACGTTCGGTTCCGTCTTCTGGACGGTATAGGCCGCTACCAGCGCTTCCGAGCCTGTAAGGGCGTTGAAAATCGTGGTTTTCCCTGCCTTCGGCAGTCCTATCAAAGATATGTCCATGGGTTATGGCCTTCCAATTTTCAGGGGGTATGGGTGGAGTGCCCAAATATACAGAGAAACCGGGGTGTGATCAACCGGACAGCGCCTATTTTTCCCGGCGGTATCGCATCCGGCAGCAGGCGGAATAGACGGGCTCGGGTTTCGAGAATACAATAGGGATACAAGATCTTACCCGGACGACGACCATGAGGAGCATATTAATGGAAGGAAACATCAGGTCCGATATAAAGCCAGGCAAAAAAGTCGCTATAGTCCTGAAAAAAAACCAGCGAACAGGCAAGCTCACCGAAGGGACCGTGAAAGATATCCTGACCAACTCGCCGAGCCATCCGCACGGTATAAAGGTTCGACTTGAGAGCGGAGAAATCGGAAGGGTCAAACATATTATAGATTGAACAGGCTCGGCTTTCGCCCACCCGGCCACTTGGCCAAATCAAAAACCCCTGTTGAACTCCCTGACAGCTTCGAACATGGCGACTACATTTTCCGGCGGCACATCGGCCATGACGTTGTGCACCTGTTGAAATACGAACCCGCCTCCGGGAGTGAGCGCCTCGAGCCGCTCCATTACATGTATGCGTACCTCTTCCGGCGAGGCTGCCGGCAGCATGGTTTGAGTATCGCATCCGCCTCCCCACAGACAGAGGCTCTGTCCGAAATCACGTTTGAGCCCTTGGAAGCCCATTCCTGCACAGCTGGTCTGCACGGGATTCGTGGTGTCTAATCCCGCGTCGATCATATCTGCCATCAGCGGTCTTATTCCCCCACAGCAGTGGAGCATCACCTTCACATCGGCCAACTCCTTCGCCCGGCCCCACAGGAGCCGGTGGCGGGGGTTGAAATACCTTCGATACATCTCAGGTGAAAACTGGGGACCCGACTGCATTCCCATGTCGTCACCGAAGAGAATAATATCGATGTACGGTCCAACGGCATCGAGGTAAGACGCAAGATTCTGCAGATGAATCTCCACGAGACGATCCAACAGGCGGTCGACGGTCTCGGGTTCAGCCCCCATGAGCCACAGAAAGTTATCGATGCGACAGAGAAACTGGGGAATCTCAACAACGTTTCCACCGAATAACCCGATGATGGCGCGATCCGTTGACTCACGCAGACTCTTCGCCTGCTCCCTCAACTCATCGTGACCAACCAGGGATAGGTTTGGTGGTGTGGAAATCGACCACATGATATCCGTCAACACCGTATCGAGATCCGACAGGTTCTCCGGTACGCCTTCGAGAAAGGGCCAGTAAATCTGATCGAAGTAGAGCATGCCTTTTCGCTGCACGCCCACGGCACGGCCGGTCGGGCTGAAGAGGTGCCAGTTGTCTCCCTCCTTTCGGACGTCCACGTAAATTGGTATCAGGCATTCGCTCCCATCCGGAAGGGTCCAGGGCTTCCAGTCACCCTCGTCCAGAGAAAAGCCGCGGCCCAGCTCGATTGTATCGATCCCGAACAGGTCGAGGAGGTCTTGGTCTACCACGGCAAGCTGCTGGATCATGTCATAGACGCGAATGGGTCGCTGCGGAAGCTCGAGGTAGCGTCTCAGCTTGCGGTAGGCAATGGCCATGATTCCGCTGCTGCGGTGGGCTCCGAAGTCAACAGGCACACGGTCGGGTTCCCTGTGGTTGAGGGCATCCATAACTCGATCTCGAGAGGTAGTCGACATGTTCCTACACCCCCTCCCTGTCACGCGCTGATCTTGATCGCTTCGAAAAGGTCCAGGCTCGGGAGCCGAAGGGTGAGCGTATCCCCGCCGGCTTCGAACTCGCATTGCTTTCCGCTTACAAGGCACGCCACACTGCTCGGAGTCCCCGCATACGGTACGGCTATCTCGAGCCCGCTCAGCCGAACCGGGGCGAAATAGCTCACACCGAAATGCCCCGATCCGTTCACGAGGTGCAGAAGCTGATAACCGCCTTCCTTAGGCTCCATTAGAGTCACCTCCACCATCGGCGAGAGGTTACCTCCCACAGGCTTTAAGCCTGCTACATTTTCCAAAAGACCGGCCACAAAATCGATCGTGTTTGTATGTCCCTGTCTGTGATAGAGAGCTCCCGGTTTCCACGGGATATAGATTCCTTGCCCGCTTCCGAAGGGATTCACAGTAAAGCCCGGTCGATCGGTAACCGTCTCGTAGTAGCACCGTTCGGGGGGTCCGTAGTTGTGCGGCGGAATAAGCTTCAACCTCTGTTGAACATTCGAATCATAGGATGCAAAGACATACTCGTTGTCCAGATAGATAAGATCAGTAGCTTCAAAGCGTTTGAACTCCTTCTTACTGTCCAGCTTGAAGTAAGAGGAGCGCATGTCAGACCTCACGGTCTCTATCTCTTTAATTCCGAGGCATTTGAGAGGCAGCGTCTCTCTTCTTTCGAACTCACCATCCACGATACCGCTGAGACCGGTCGAGATGACGGTACCGCCCCCGGAGGCAAAGGCATCCAGCTTTTCCACCAGGGCATCGTCCAGGATCTGGTAGTCCGGCACTATGATGGCCTGGTATTTATTCCATGACCGCTCTACGGCCACGTCCGCCATGAGCGAATCGAACAGATAGTGAGTCTCGACAAGGAATCTGTACCAACCCCTGAATTCGTCCTGGTTTCGCTCCGGGCCGTTGAGCAGGGCTACAGTCGAGCGGGAGATCAATTCCCGGTATTCCTCCTCGTGAGCCGCATGGTAGCGGAAGAGCTCCTTGACCCCTGCAAAACCCGATTTGTCTTCGTGATTATCCAGACGTCCTATCAGATAGAAATCCAAGGCCCCCCCGTTAGCCAGATTCTGAGCCAGACGCAGCCTCTGCTGATGGGGTGAGACCGCGACATGACGGTAGGGGAAATCGATGAAGTCTACGGTGGTATTGCTGGATATAAAATCCGGATAGGAGCTCACGACCCATTTCGTGTTGTCCGAGCCGCTGTACTGCCAGTTGGGCAGGGGCCTGTCGACAGCCGTGTTGGATTCCTGTCTGACAAAACCGTGTCCCAGATCGAAGGCCCTATCGATGAGCAGATCGGGACGGATCTTCTGTATGAGCCTGTCCACCTTCTCCTTGTGCTCCCTCACCGTTCTCTTCTTGAACAGCATGTACTTTGCATAGACAGGATCATCGGTTTGCTCTTTCTGCGGTAACGGTAAGCCGAACATGTCGTTGAAGCGCTGCCGGCAATTCTGACATTGGCAGGGACCGTAGTGGTTACCGCTGTAGTCTCTGGTCTGGTACCCTCCCATATTAAAAAAGATGCCGTCCACCTCCAGGGTCTTCAGAGTTTCCTCGATGATGCCCAGCGCGTAGCTCTGCTGATAATCGCCGCTGATGCAGGCGTGCACATCGCCGTTGTAGTCTACGATCACACCTTTGGGGCTTATGTAGGCCCACTCAGGATGAGCCTCATAGATTGGCCTGCGCAACTTCGAGAAATCCGTCCGGGCAAATACCTTGATTCCGGCAGAGTGACATTCCTCAATGATCTTTTGAAGGCTGTCCCCCTGGAGATAGGGGCTCTGAAAGTGAAAGTCAAGCTGCGTAGGATAGCTGGCTATGATCCCGGATGTATTGATCATCGCGATCGTCGCTTTGAAGGCTTTCATTTCCTCGACATATCGCTTCGCATCGATATCGAGCATGTCGATTTCCCGTAAATTCGTCTGTATAAGGCGCCAGGGCCAACCTTTCCACCATTCAGCCATGACATTTCCTCCGTTGCACCATGGTAGGACAATCGATCCCCTTGTACAACCTTGCTGTCTGCCTGGCCTGCTTGACGGACTGAGATCGGTGTGCCTACAATCTGCCTGTCTTGAAACCTCGATTTCGCCGCGAAGCAAAACTCCTCTTAGCCGCATCGGGGCTCTTTGCCATCAGCTTCTACGGCCTTCAAAACATCGTCAAGGTTCTCTACATCCTGCGTCTCGGCCACGGTCCGGAATACCTTGGATTCTTCAGCTCCCTATCGGCCTTTATGTTCATGGCTATGAGTCTACCGGCCGGAGCTCTGGGGGACCGCTTCGGCCGAAAAAATATCATGGTACTCGGCGGGAGCATCACAATACTGGGCATGCTTCTCCTTCCCCTGACAGAGTCGGTTCCACTAGGATTGCAGAGAATCTGGCCCATTCTCTCTCAGATCGTGCTCACTACGGGTTGGCCGATGTTTACAGTCAACTTCGTTCCCTTCTTGATGGCTGTAACGACCCTGGAAAACAGCAGCAGAGCGTACGCTCTCAACAGCACCCTCAGGGGGCTGGGGATCTTTGTCGGAACCCTTTTGGGAGGATCATTGCCCGGCATATTCGCTGCAGCTGTCGGACAAAACCTCGAATCATCGAGTCCCTTCCGCACAACTCTCTTTGTGGGTGTCCTTCTCAGCTTGACGGCGATGATACCTCTGTTTCTGATCAAAGCCGGGAAAAGAGTTGACAGAAAACAGCAGGAAAAAACAGACGAGAAATTCCCCTACCTTCTCATCTTTCTTCTAGTTCTCTACATCTGCCTCTTTCACACGGTGTGGGCTCTGGTTCGGGTGTTCTGCACCGCCTACATGGACGCCGACCTCAATCTGACACCCTTCTCCATCGGGCTTATAGCGGCGGCAGGTCAGTTCGTTGCCATTTTCGCACCGCTACTCGTCCCAGCAGTGACGGCCCGTCGCGGCAGCGGATGGGCAGTCATGGCGACCTCTATCGGTATGATCGTCGTTCTCTTCCCCCTTGTTGCGTTCCATCACTGGGCTGCGGTGGGCATCAGCTCTATGGGAATTTTTGCACTCTCAGCAGTTTGGATGCCCCTTCTTCAGATCTACCAGATGGAAATGGTCGCAAATCGCTGGCGCTCTTTGGCCTACGGCGCCATCTCAATGGCTTTAGGATTCAGTTTCGGCGCATTCAGTCTGATCGGAGGATATGTAGCGGCGGCCTGGGGCTACCGAAGTGTCTTCTGGCTCGGTATCGCCCTGACAATCGCAGGATCGGTGGTAATGGGAAGCATACTCCGGAGACAGAGGACACAATGATCTAACCTACCAGATGTTAAGCGAAGTGAAAATGGGCCGCGGGAAGTTTACGGTCGACCACAACTTAATTTATGCACCGTTTTGTGGAGGATAAACCTATGGGACGTTCACCTTTTCGCAGAATAGGGTCGATGGTCGAAATGACACCTGACGGACCCTTATGATATTCGATAATGCATAGCGCCATCCTCTCCAGGCACGGTCGCGTTCGCATCGCAACGCCGTCGATGGACCGGAGTTGAGGGGAAAGAAGATGGACGTCGAGAAATTTGCGATAATAAACGAGAAACAAATTTACTATTGACCTCGGCGATAGAGTGTTCCACCATCCTATCATTGAGCAGAACAGGAAATCCATCTTGTCACAGAAAAGGATGGCATAGGTATCATCGTCTTTTCGCCGCAAGCCCATGGTGATGGAACGATGAGAACCTGAAGGCTATTCATGACTGGGAATGACGGTAAACGAAGCAGCGGTCCTGTCGACTTTCAAACGTGGGCCGTGGACGATCCTGATGGAAGGCTTGTCATCAACGGCACAAGAGTGCTGTGGTCACACGCTGACCGGACTCTATTCCGACAAGTTCGCTTGGAAGCGGCAGAGGCTAGTATCGCGGACTTCAGGCACTGCCTGGAGGTACAGATCTCGGCGGCCTATGCGGTCTCAGCAGAGCACTCTGGATTGCTCAGATTATGGGAATGCAGGAACAATTGGGCGAGCAGAATGTGGATGTACGCCAGGCACAACGTGGAGCGTACTAACAGCTGGACAATTCATTTTGAGCAAAAAGACGAGAGCTACGGCGAATGGGAGTGGCACAGCCAGGTTCGCCTTGATCTGGGCTCAACGTATTCTGTCTCATTGCATCGAGCAAACAAATACTGCAGGCTGCAAGTTTCGGTGCCCGAATCTTTGGAGGATTCTGTCGAGGACAGTGGGAACATCCGATGTTCCGATACACCCTACCACGAAGTTTGGGTGTGCTCGACGCTTCGGACGCCATATAACAAAGGGAACTGGAGCAGCGGTTTCATAGGGAATCTGTACCTGGATTGACGTGTCCCGGTCGGTAGTAGCACAAACTCTTACAAAATCTTCTCTGGTTCTTACCACCCAGGCCATTTTTCATTAGCGAGATTGTCGGTCAGTCAGCGCGTTCATAAAAGGATTTGGCAGAATATGACGGGTTCGACAAAGAAGATCTTGCGGCAATCCCTTCGAAGATTTTAGCCCCTGTAGATTATAGGGAATGCTGAATAGACTTTGACGCCGAGAACGAGATTCTCGATAGTGACGCGTTCATCAGGCTGATGGGCTTGTCCGGTCCCTGTACCGTAAGCAATCGATGGTATACCCGCTATCCTGCTAACGCTGACTCCGTCTGTGCCCCCTGTCTGGAGTCTAAAGTCGGGCTTCTTGCCTGTGACCTTCTCGACTGTCTCTGCCAGCTGTTTAGCAAAAGGCGAATGAGGCGATTCGTAGTACCCCACGTACGGCGTTGCACCGACCTCTACCTCGACTCCGGGGACGTTCGCTTCCCCCACCAGCTTTTCTATCTGGGATTTCACTTTCATAGGGTCTGAGCCAGGCGTTAGTCTGATGTCGAAAGTTGCTTCGGCATAGTCCGGAACGACGTTCTTCTTGACTCCTGCGTTCAGGATATTGCAGGATACCGTGGGATAGTCGAACAGTCTGTCGGCCGCTCTCTCCTGCTCGGATGTCAACTTAAGAGCCGCCTTAACATACTCTATTCTGCTTCTTGCCGGTTCGTTCAGTTCCTCAGGGTATTCCAGCTTGAACTCCCCAATCTTCTCGACATAGGGAATCACCTCGATGAGGTTTTTTAGCGCATTATCGCCCAGGAACGGTGTGCTCCCATGGGCGGTCCGACCCCTGGCGATGAGCCTGGTAGCGAGACGACCCCCGAGACCACCCTTGCAGCCAAGGTTGAGGCTCGGCATATCGAGGCCGCCACTACTGCCATCTCCGATCACACAGACATCCCCTTTAAGCTTTCCTGACTCTGACAACCACCTGGCCCCTTCTCCACCACCGATCTCTTCATCCGCTGAAAACCAGAATTCCACATTATTTGGCAACGAATCGTTGAGCTGACTGAGCATCCTGGCAGCTATCATCGCTGCCGCACAGGCTCCCTTCATGTCGCTGCTGCCTCTCCCATATACATTCCCGTCTTTTACTGTTCCACTGTAGGCGGGGTATGTCCAGGACTCGGGTTTGCCCTCAGGAACCACATCAAGGTGTCCCAACCATAAAATAGTACGATCCGACTCGCCTTCTAACTTGGCGACGATGTTTGGTTTCCTGGGATCGTTAGCGTGGATCTCGGTAGCTATGCCATGTTCGTCAAAGTACTCTGCTATGTAGGCAACGCATTCATCGGTGAAACCGTCAGGATGAGCGGTGTTGAATTTGACGAGTGCCGATGTAAGCTCGACAACTTCTTGCCCTGCCAGTTCTGCTTCTTTAATAATCTTATCAATATCCATAGAATCCAAATTACTACAGCAAACATAATAATGAAAGCGTCCGCATTGCCTCATGAAAAATCTAACTCAGATCCTTCAGGATGCCCTCTGCGGCACGTACGCCGCTGGCCCAGGCTGCCACGATTCCCCGACTCGTACCCGCCCCGTCTCCTATCAGGTAGATATCCCGGGCTGCCTGAAAATGCTCGTCAATAAACTGGGGTTTGTTAGAGTAGAGCTTGATCTCCGGATAGTACATGATCGTTGAGGGGTGCATGACTCCAGGCACGATCGTATCCAGAAGTTTCATGGATTTCCAAATGGCCCTTAGTATCTTGGCCGGCATGGCCAGGCTGATATCCCCCGGCGTACAGTCAGCCAGGGTCGGTTCGAAATCGTAGAGGTCACCTGTGAAACTGTCAGTCTTTGATCGCTTCCCCAGGCGAAAATCCCCCACCCTCTGCATCAGAGGCTTATCGCCGCCCATGAGCATTACCATCTGGCCCAACATCTCTGCAAACTCCTGCCCGCTGGCCAGCGGTTGAGTAAATCGGACCGTCTTGAGAAGAGCAAAGTTTACCAATCCGTTACCTTTGTCCTTATCCGAATAGGCGTGGCCGTTGACGCTGTAGTAGGTTCTGCCCGTCCGAGTCTGATACTTCTCCCTCACAACAAAGGCCTGATTGCTGTTCGTACAGAAGGTCCGAACCTTGTCGGGAAAGAAAAACTTGGGGTCGTAGTAGTCGCGAACGATGGGATAGTTTTTCTCTCTTGTTTCGATGCGAACCCCAAGGTCCACGGTGTTGTCCACATAGGCGATGCCCAGGTTATCCATGAGCTCCTGGGCAAATCCGAATCCCTTGCGGCCTGGCGCCACAATGAGCTTGCCGAAACCGATCTCCCTCTTGTCGGTTATGATGTGACCCCTACGGATAGGATCCGTTCGCATATCATGCATGCGAAGATCTTCCATTCTCTCTTTAAGTGAGACGCCGATTCCCTTTTCGCGTAACCTCTCCATCAGCCGTTCGATAAGGAGAATGCCTCCATCCGTACCCAGATGAGACTGCCGTATCTCAAGCAGCTCCACTCCCAGTCGTTCGGACCGACGTTTGTAAACGTCGAGATTGCGGGAAGGTAAAATCGGCGTATCGAGATGAGACGAGACGATCTCGATCATGCGATTAGCGAGAGCGCGGTCCCAATACTCCAGAGGAAATCCGGTCGGGTAGGTAAAGTTCAGCTTGCAGTCGTTCCTCAAGCCTCCCGTGCACATCTCCTCCTGATCGATGAGAAGCAGCTTGAGCTCGGGACGTTGCTCCGATAGGGAGAAAGCGGCTCCCAATCCAGCCGGCCCGGTGCCTACTATGAGACAGTCGTACGTTTCCACCGTCGGCATTACCTCACGTGAAAAGGGAGCCTCTTTGGGCAGACTCCCTTCAACGCTTTATTCTGCACCATCCTTTGTGTTTATTCAATGCGCATTAGCGCCCGTGTCAGACCTCTACCGAGCCCTCGAGCCCTTCCATCGCAGCGGCATCGGGATCGCCCGGTTTGATGTTTAAGCGATCCGCAACGATTTCCGAACCGGTGAAGTAACCCTTTGCCTGCTGAGTTCCGAAAAGCTCCAGATAGCACTCGCTCTCGGCCGCCTCCTCGAAGCGAGGCGCCAGTCGCCTGAAGAGATCGATTGCCCGTTTCTCCGTCCCCTCTCTCGTATCAGGCTCGCTGTAACTGCGCTGATTCGTAGAACCGAGGGGGAGCATGGTACCACCGGCATTTTCACCAATTTCGATCAAGTTTTATGAAGAAGTCAAAGGTCCTCTGCTTGGTCGAGTGAGGCCTTGTTGATCCTTGACTGCGCACGTGGTCACATCCTCTGTCAGGGTGAAAGGAGCGAGCTCCAGTCCGTCATAGCCCAAAGTTGCCCTCCCGTCGATGACCTGAAAGATGTCCTTGTTTCCGTACAACTCGTTACACATCGCAAACTTCATTGAACAAGACCCCTCTTCAATTTACTCATCAGAGCCGAAAACTTGCTGTAAGACGTCCGAAGCTGCGAGTTACATCAAGCGGGCCCGAACCAGACAACGGGACAAGGAACAAGGAAAATAAGAAATCAAGGCAGAAGGGTTAGAATCGCCTCAGTAACGATTCCGTGCTCCTCCCCGAAGGGAATCCGGTGGTTCAGCTCATCGTAGATACGCAGATCAACAGGGGCGTTTATCAGCTTTTTGTGGGCAAACGTGGCATTCTCAACGGGGGCAAGCCTGTCCCTGGCACCGTGAATGATAACCGTCGGGGTCCTGACTCTCTCCCAGAGGGGCAGCATCTTTTTGAGCTCCTCGACATGGACCACCTTCTCAGCATTGGATACCCGAAGGGAGATCGGCAGAATCCAGTTCAGCCCCTTCCACTCGAGCCAATGAGTAAAAAAGAAGATAACCTCGTGGTCGGGATCGACCGTGGCGGCCACGAGCACGAGACCGTTGATCAGCTCCGGATAATCAATCGCCATTTGCACCGCGATGGTTGCGCCGTACGAATGACCCACGACAACCGCACCGTCCCGCACTCCGGTTACATGCAGAACATGAGCGATGATCTCCGCTTGCTTCTTAACGGAGGGCTCGGCCCGCCCAAACTCCGAGTAACCGTATCCGGGTCGGTCAACTGAAATCATCCGTGCCCTGGCAGCAAGGGACGGATCCTTCAGTGTCCGGTTGAATGCATCCAGAGCACCGGGAGCTCCATGAATAAAGAGAACAACCGGCTGGGTTGGACTCCCCGTTTCAAGATAGCGAATTCGCCAACCGCCATACTCATAGTAGGAGATATGCATTTCGATTTTGTCGGCTGAAAAATCATCCGTCAATTTTTTATCAGCCATCCTGAAATCAGGACACCCTGTGCCAAGCACGAGAAGGAGGACCAACAGCAGTAGCAGCAGTATGTAGCGCATGATGAAAACAACCCTCAATTAGTCCCCTAGCGCAGAGGATTACTACCAAAACTAATAATATTTTTAGAAAGAGGCGAACGCTGCGATCGCATCGACCGCTTGCACATCCCTTTAAGACTTGAAACGCCTCAACAATGCCTATATACCATTCTTATGGATTCACCATTCTTATGGATTCACCATTCTTATGGATTCACCATTCTTATGGATTCACCATTCTTATGGATTCACCATTCTTATGGATAGTTCGACGGCAAGGTGGTCGTGAATGAAGATTGCAAGCATCGTGGGCGAAAAACGGGTTGAGCTGACCGATGTCCCCACGCCCAGGGCGAAGGGTAAGAACGTCGTAGTAAAAATCCTGAGTGCACCGATGTGTACGGAATATAAAGCCTGGCAGCGCGGTGATTCTCCGAAACTGCTCGGCCACGAGGCTGTCGGCGTGGTTTATGAAACTGATTCCGAAAGTTCTCTTCGGAAAGGGGACCGCGTTATCGTGATGCCCCAAACTCCCTGCGGGGAGTGCCGGCTCTGCCGGACGGGTGATTACATCCACTGCCAAAACGTCATCGACATGGAACGCGAAACAGGTTACACCCACGGCTTTGGTACCCTGGCCCAGTTCATGCTCAAGCAGCAGCGCCAGCTCATCCCGATCCCAAAGGATGTCTCTCTGGACCACGCCTCTATGGCCTGCTGCGGCTTAGGCCCAACCTTCAACGCGATGAAGAGGATGAATGTTTCGGCCGCCGATACTGTGCTCATCGTCGGATTGGGCCCGGTAGGGCTTGGCGGTGTTATTAACGGAGTCCATCACGGAGCTAATATTATCGGGGTAGACGGGAGTGAATACCGAAGAGACCTGGCAAAAAAGCTCGGAGCAAACCAAGGTTTGTCACCCGGCAGTGATTCCTTGGATGCAATACAGGAGATGACCGACGGCCGCGGAGCCGACAAGGCCATGGACTGCACCGCCGTTCCCAGTGCCCAGCGATTTATGATCGATGCAGTCAGGAGAAGGGGACAGGCTTCGTTTGTAGGCTGGGGAGGCGAAGTTCAGTTGGACGTGCAGACCGATATGATTCAGAAGGGCCTCTCCCTTCACGGGATTTGGCACTGGAACATCGAGGATGCAGATGGCATGCTGAATCTGATTCGATCACGCCGCGACCTGATAGATCATGTGATTACTCACACCCTGCCCTTGACCGCAATACAGAGAGCCTTTGAACTGCAATCAAAGGCTCTCTGTGGTAAAATCATCCTGCACCCCTGGGAGGACGCCGGTGGGTGAATACAGAGCCTGTGTGGTCGGCTGTGGTAACAGGAGCAGAGCCCATATCAATGCCTACGAGCACATCCCCAATGCCGGGGTCACAGCCTGCTGCGCCCCGACGCCGACCAGAAGGGAGA
>SDBV01004586.1_pt1 | contig 19796 bp, 31 predicted proteins | sample 2277081 | NCBI WGS metagenome assembly SDBV01 (sample SAMN10402039, study PRJNA504765) | marine sediment metagenome | isolation source: marine sediment core GS10_PC15, 223 cmbsf | place: Arctic Ocean: Southern Knipovich Ridge | collected 2010
CTGGCCTTGAAAGCGGCTGAATGATTACGTCTCTTTTTGCTCATATTCTGCGATCCCCTGTGCGTTAAGGTTCAAGCAGAAATTACTTCTAAGCCACTGTCCAGTTTTGGGGGTCCACTTCTTTTATTACCCTTGAAAATACGATTCGACCCTCCATGTGAGCAACTACTGGCAATACTTGATGAGGACAAATTAACTTCGATTGTGTGGTAAGGTCATAACTCAAGATGCCCCAGAAGAAAATAATTTACCTCGATTACCAGGCGACAACGCCTGTCGACACCAGGGTAATCCAGAGGATGGAACCTTTCTTTCAGATGGACTATGGTAATCCCTCTAGTACACACATCATGGGCCTCCGTGCAAAGGAAGCAGTTGAGTTGGCAAGAAATGAAATTGCTTCATTCATAGGTGCTAGGACCCAAGAGATCTTTTTCACGAGTGGTGCTACAGAATCGAATAACCTTGCACTGAAGGGATTTGCTGAGAAGCACCGCGACCAGGGGAACCACATCATTACGGTCTTAACTGAGCACCCAGCAGTTCTAGATACATGCAAATTCCTTGAATCAAGAGGTTTCCAAGTAACCTATCTCCCCGTAACTCCATCTGGCCTTCTCAATCTGGAGGATTTTCGAAAAGCAATACAACCCACGACGATTCTGGCTAGTGTGATGTTTGTGAATAATGAGATTGGAGTCATTCAGCCCATTCGCCAGATCGGAGAGATTTGTTCCGATAATAAGATCGCATTTCATGTGGATGCTGCACAAGCCATTGGGAGAATCAAAATCAACGTCGATTCCTTGGGGATAGATATGCTCTCTATCTCAGGACATAAGATCTATGGGCCTAAGGGTATCGGGGCTCTGTTTGTGAGGAAGCGTAACAATCGAATTGAATTGGAACCACAGATACATGGCGGAGGCCACCAGGAAGGAATACGCTCAGGTACCCTACCCACTCATCTGATCGTTGGCCTTGCCGAAGCAGTCAACCTATTTAGGATAGAAGGAGATCAAGAAAACCGAAGGATACAAGAATTGCGAGACTCCCTATCTGAAGGGTTGCAGACTCGTATTGCCGATATTCAGGTGAACGGAGATTTTGAGAACCGTATTTCTGGAAACCTCAATTTATTAATCCCAGGAGTGGATGCTCAGGCACTGATGGCAAACTTATCTCACATTGCATTTAGCAATGGATCAGCGTGCACTTCTGATGCCCTCGAGCCCTCTCATGTGTTGCTCGCAATAGGAGTCCCATACGAGGAGGCCTATAATGCACTTCGCTTCAGCCTGGGGCGATTTACTACCAACGAGGAAATTGAACTCGTTGTGCGCGATTTAACGCGATCTGTAGAGAGTTTGAGATCATTACACCCTGCCTGATACCGCTCTGTGGAACGATAACTAGCCGAAAATCCACCACAAAACTCTCTCCATTCACCACAATACCAATGATTTCAGCCCGATATTCAGGAGATTCCACATCATTTCTCCTGGATTTTCGACACCCACACCAGATTTCCTATGCTTGAGCAGTAAGTTCTGCCTACGCCGAGATAATCCACGTGATACAGGTAACACCCAACATAACCTTAAGCGAAAGCGAAATTAGGGAGGAGTTTATCCGGGCCTCAGGTCCAGGAGGGCAGAATGTAAATAAGGTGGCCTCAGCGGTCCAATTACGATTTAATGTATCTCAGTCGCCTTCGTTGCCGGAAGAAGTCAAGCGGCGGCTATCGAGACTAGCTGGGAGGCGCATCAGTGCTGAGGGCATTCTGATAATTGAGGCAAAGAGGCATCGCACACAATCCCAAAATAGAGATGATGCGATGGGTAGATTAATTGGTTTAATCAGGAAGGCATCTGAATCACCTAAGCCGAGAGTAAAAACTAGACCTACGAGGGCCTCCAAGGAACGTCGCCTGGAGACCAAGCGTCAGCGCAGTAAGATCAAGCGGTTGAGGGGTGAGAAGCCGGAAAGTGAGTAGAAGATTTCAGCTGAAAAGTTCCCGGGCTCCGGCTGTTCAAGAACTGCACAATAAGCTAGACAGTCTTCCTGCGTTCTCAAATACCTTCTCGAACGTAAAAAGAATAGAGCCTCACAGCTCTATTCTTCCTCCAGATCTAGATTAGCAAGAGCCTGATCCACATCCGCATCAAGCACATCGGCATACACCTGAGTTATGGGCACGCTGCTATGCCCGAGTTGTTTCTGAACGAGCCTGAGATTGTATCCGCTGGCCTTGTATACCCTCACTGCATAGGTGTGTCTTAAACTGTGGATCGAATAGTGACCTGGAAGGCCGGCTTTAGCTGCCCACTTCTTGAAGACTTGCTGAATACCCGAGGCGGTGATCTGCTCGCCATGCTTGGATGGGAACAGATTGAGGCTATTCGATTGACGATAAATCAGGTATTCGTGAATCTTGTTTTTAAGTTTGGCGCTAAACTGCACAATCCTATCCTTGCCTCCTTTTCCGTTCCGGACATGGAGTGCATTCTGACCTTTCCTCAAATCCAGGTCCTGGATTTTCAGGTTCGATAACTCTGATACCCGTAGACCTGAACCTAAGGCGAGTTCAATTATCAGAGCATCACGGACAGGTGCTTGAACGCCTCTGGCTTTGGCTGCCAGCGCAGCTTCATAGCAAACTCGCCTGAGCCGTTTCACTTCATCGGTGCTTAAGAATTTGTCTGGACTGATAACCCAATTCATACGGGTTCTCCTTATTTCCATTCTTATACCAATTCTCGTCGATTCTTCTGGTATAAGAAGAATACCACCTACCCCTCACAGTGTAATTATTCATCTGAAAGGAGCCCCTATTGTGGAAGGCACTTCTGCCTCGTGAGGTGACCCTCACACTGAATCCTACCTTCGATCCCCAAAAGCAGCAACTCCGGTGCACTTACCAAATTGCTGGTATGCCACTGCTCGAGTGGGTCGGCCGACAGGTCGTCAATCTCATGGGAAACGTGGATATTGAACAGATCAAAGTGACCCCGGGTGAGATCATAATAAGTACCCCCAATCAGGATCTACCCTACAAGATCGCAAACATCGCTATCGGCGATATCACCATTCAACTAAAAAAGGAGTAAGGACATGTTTCTACTCAATCCCTGGACTTTCGGAAGCATCGTCAAGATCGCACAACTGGTGCTAACTGGCGTAGTTGTCGCGAAGGAATTTGTGGATATGGTCCGCGACAAAGACGAGCACGATGACTGAGCGGCTACCCAGGAAACTGGAGGATAACGTGGTTGATATTTCAATCGGCCACGTTATTCTGGCCTTTGCCACCCTGGCCGGCACATTGACAACGGTAGGTCTGGCCATTGTCTTTGCCAGAGACTATGCAAGGTACCGCCGGCAGAAGGCCATCCTGGAGACTGCCACGGACTTGATAAAAACCATAACCGATCGAAAACAAGGAGATACGGAATGGAGCGAAGAGAAGACGGTATCTTCATCCCCGAAGAAGAAATAAGAATGGCCACCAAGATCCTGGGCTATATCGGCATTGGCTTCCTTGGGCTGCGACTGATCAGACTGGCCCTGTGGCCTCCATTCGTGGCTTGAGATGGGTGACTCGAGGACCCTTCGTATCAACGTTAACTCCCAGGCCGCGCTAAAACTGGCCAGCCTGGTGTCCAACTCAGTCATCCTGGCGGCTAATGTCTATCTTGTGGGATCGGGTATTCACGGGCAGTGGCGTGATCGAAAGCGTGAGCATATTGCCAGCAACCTGCAAATTGCGGCCGAAGTGGCCAACGCTGCGGCTACACTTACCAAGGTGATTACCGATACCATCGAGCAACATCATGCCCCGGGAGATTAAGACCTACCCCCCAGAGGTTCGTCGATTCATAGCCGGTAACCTGCTCTGTCCTTCCTGTGGCAATACTTCTGCTTTCAGGATGGACCTGCGACTGCGGCACAGCCTGCAGATCCACTCCAAGGGTCTGGAAATATCCTTAGATCGGATTCCTACAAAGAAACTCCTAAAAGCCCTGGCTCTGAACCTTCATAAGGTACTCGATAAAGGCTTCTACGAGGACAAGCCCCGGATTGCCTGCGCCAACTGCGGCGAGACGGACTCCATCGATCTGCAGGAGCGGGTGATGGACACCTGTTGGAATAGTGGCTGCCCAGGTTGCTGGTGGTGTGGCAGTTATATCGACAAGGAAGAACTCGTCAACCTGTGTTCGGACTGTATCACAAGTAAGGACGGCCAGGTCAACCAGGAGACTTGCGAATATGGCTGTCCGCAGTACGATTATGGCCTAGAAGAAGTCATGAGCCACTACGGCATTACCCTGGAAGGATTGTTGCGGGATCTGGGCTACCAACCTTTTTCCGCCGGCATAACGGTCGAATGAGCCGGCGAAGATGGCGCCATACGTGGGGCCGGTGGAGATTCCATCGGCCCCTTTTCATTATGAGGAGGACATTCATGCGATGATACATACTACTCTCATTAGCGATATACAGATGCCGCAATGCACGACATGCTCTCACGATCTTTTCTGTAGGGATGCACTGGTGCAACATCAGGTTGTATCTGACCTGAACGGATCACTTTCCGTGCAGGCTCCCCAGCTGGGCTTGGAAGTCATCGGGCAAGGAGTACGCTACTGCAACATCACTTGTGCACATTGCCTGCAGCACCTTAATCACGAGGTTAAAGCATGAGACTGATCTGCGTGGCATGTGGTAACTACGTGCACTTTGAGGTGGATGTGGAGATGGTTCGCTCTGTACAGGCAACTGCTCAAGGCATCACAGTTGAAGACACCTTTGAGGACGACTGGAATGATACAGCCTCCTCCTTGCGAATGGGCGTGATTGACGTAGTGGACTACTGCACCAAGGTGGACATGGAAGCGCTGCGCTGGGATGCTGAGAGAGGCTGTTACGTGAATGCCTACATCACCTGCGCCCGCTGTAGGAGCCGACGTGTGTGCATCCCTTATCAGCCCTGGTCACCACCCAAGGACCATGTGACCCTGGATGAAGAACTATTGCAGAACCGCCACGAGTTTCAGTGGCTTAGAAAGGAGCGTGAGAAGCATGCAGATCAATTGCCGCAGTTGCAGTAACTGCAAGTCTTTCGTGCTCCCCCTCTGGGTGCGGGCCACGTTCATGTTTGAAAAGAACGGCACTATCAGCATCCTGCATGTACGGCAACTGGAGAGCCTGGAGGAGAAACTTGCCGACCAGGGGAAAACCTCTTTCTGTCTGACCTGCAGCGAGTGTGGCGGCGATGCTGAAGTGGTGTTTGATGAGTACACTACCCGGGACCAGGAGAGTCGTGAAAAAGCGGCACTGGAGGCGCTATGACGGAGGACTATAAGAAACACATCACCGAACGCATCAAGGACAAGGTCAATCATTGGATCGAAGAACTGAAGGAGAAGCATCCTGAACTGCTGCTCACCAAACAATGGCGCCTCCTCTGGCCAAAAGGCTTCACTGAAGGCCAGAATGTGATCCCCGTGGTGACCTCTTCCAAACAAGGCAAGTATCTGGTGGGCCAGGTGCAGTTTGTTCTGCCCAAGGACCTGGAACTGGACATGGATGCTGTTGACCTGGTGTTCCAGGATGCTCCCTATAAAGATCCTGCCAGGAAGAAACCCAAAGCACCTGTGCCGCTGAATGAGCCCTTGGATCTACTCAACGACCTGGTGCTGGGAATAAACGGCTTCCTGCAGAGCTTGAATATCCCCATCCCCTCAGCCAGCCGACAGGACTGTTCATGGATCCTCTCAAGCAGAAGGAACATCGTTCCAATCCATTACCCATCCACAGATCGGGTGAGTCAGCCTCAACCCACCTATCCATTACGGAACTGGAAAGCGTGGACGAGGTGAAGCGGCAGATGCGCAGAAGCTCCTACCTGCCTGCCTGGTATGAGTCCATCCAGGGCCGTGAGGTCGCTGATGATCTGCTGAGACGACTTGCTGAAGGCTTTTTGCATTACCAGCGCCAGACCGGCCGGAGTGTCACTCTGCAGGATTACTTCAACAGGTACACCGACTACCTGCGAAAAGAAGGGAAGCTGCATACCTACTGCAAGTACAAGGGTAAGCCGGTGCACCTGGACACTGACGATTGGTGCACCGAACCCTATTGCAGCAAGAAGCCCTTTCACTCGGAATGCCCCCAGGTGACCCTGCGCTTCGGCGCCCAACCTGAAGACTAAAAACCCAAGGAGAAAATCATGCTAAGCGCTTTGCAGCGCCTTTTGCCGATGGCGGAGAAGGTCATCGATAGGAGGACGTCATTGCCTATTCTCAAAGAGATCTGTCTGCAGGATGGCATAGCCAGGGTGACGGATCTGGAAACCATGCTTGTTATGCCTGTGCCCGAGGTTCACGCATACACCATCCCGTTACACTTCTCAAGAAGGTGTTGGCGACCCGTCCCCCGAATCTGTTTGTTAGTGCAAATGAGGACAGCAAGGTCACTATCAGTTATGGAGATCATAAGGTCACCTATAGTAGCAGGGATACAGATGAATTCCCCGCTCTGCCAAGAGAAAAGTTCAAGCCGATCGGTGAATGGAGCCGGGACATCTTCCAGGTGCTGGCTACCCAGGCAAGATACTGCTCCCGGGACGAACTCAAAGCATCACTAACCGGCGTCTACGTCAGCCAGGTAAGTGGGCAATTGGCTGCGTCGGCAACCGACGGCCATGTTCTACGAATGCAGAATGGCTTGGATGTGGGCAAGGCAAAGCCCCTATCCGGTATCATTCCCACCAAGCCGCTACTCCTGCTGGCCAAATTGGCCAGAGGCCACACCAAGATCGGATTGTCAGCTACTCACCTGAGTTTCTCCCTGCCTGGCGACGTGAGCCTATACGTGCGGCTGATTGATGAGAAGTATCCTGAGGTTGAATCAGTGGTGCCCAAGGAGTTCTCCGGTGAAGTGCTGCTGGACCGCGATAAGGTCCTGGCCATCATCAAGGCTGCCAAGCCCTTCGTTGACCGGGCCAGCCATCTTTCGGTCATCAGCATAAACAACGGTGACGGCCGGCTTGATGTAGACAACCTTGAGGAAGACACCTCCTGGCAGGCGCCATTGCCCATCGAAGTCTTATCCGGACCGGGGATTCGTGTTGGTTTTGATCTTGCTCTGCTTGAAAGAGCCATTGCCAGTCAGCAAAGCCCCTTCGTGGAATGGAAATACACCACACCCGACACCGCTTCGGTCTTGAGGGAAGTAGGTGATGAGTGGGACAGTGGAGCGATAACACTGCTCATGCCCATTAGACTCAAAGATAAGGAGGAAGGAGATGCACCAGAACGTAGTGATTGACCGGCCTGATCGCCTTGAGGATGAGATTGAAGGGTTTAGGTTGGATGCAGTTGATGATGAGAAGAACTACACCGCTGCCAGGCTGCGGCTTTGCAGAGATCCTGAGAACCAACAGCCGGTGCTGTTCTACTCACAGGAACTGAGCCGCAACTTCCGAGGACCAAAGGATCCCTTCACCAAGCGCCACCTGATCAAGGTCTTCACGCCGGGGCAGTTTGGAGCTGCAGGCGATGAAGTCATCACCGGCAAATTCCAGGATACTATCCTGGCTCATAAGAGTGCCATTCCCGACTACAGTCCGCTGACCGACATCAGAAGCGATCAGATGAGTCTGTTCTTGGATGAGGATACAGCCCAGTTCCTTGAGGATGTTGATGTTCGCATCGATGGTCTGTCTGAGGACTTCCAGGGGATTGAGTCCGTCTCGGCCTCACCCTTCATGGAGGATATCGCCCGTGATGCCACCCAGATCAAGCGTGAACTGGCCCACCTGAAAGGCAAGTATGCTGTTATCAAGGAGCAACTGGCTGACGAGTTCGAAGAGTATGTGAATCCCCAAACCGCAAGCGATGAGGTCTTCAGCGAAGCGTTGGCGCGTGAGGGGAAGGTACCCAAGCACCTGGTGCAGTCATACCTCTCGATCCGGGAACGCATGCAGGAGTTGGAGTCCCAACTGGGGCAGTTCCAGGTGGCTGTGTTCAATGAGACCGCGCCCAAGATCAGGCTGCCCCGGGCCGTGGATGGCTTTAGGCCCGAACTGGTGGCGGCTGTATGAGTTGCCTGCAAGCCCTTCTGGACCGGGTCAGTGATGAGGACCTTAAAGAGGCCTACGCTGCCCGGTTCAGGATTCAAGTAGGCGAGGCCTTCCATAACAGTAGCCAGGTGGCCGATCATCTGGCCACATACTTGAACGGACGTGACCGGGAGACCTTTGTGGTCTTATTCCTAAACCGAAAACACGCCTTGATTAGCACTGAAGTACTCTTCGAAGGAACGCTCACCCAGGCTGTGGTTCATCCCCGGGAGATTGTACGGTATGCGCTATTAAAGAACGCCGCAGCAGTTATCTGCGGGCATAACCATCCGTCGGGGGAGATTAAGCCAAGCACCGATGATCAGGTCATCACGAGTAAGATCAAAAGGGCCTGCGAGTTGGTTGAGGTTCAACTGCTTGACCACGTAATAACTACGAACGGTGACTGGTACTCGTTTGCTGACAACGGGCTACTGAAATAAGGAGAGCGCTCATGAAGATTGGCTTCATTCAACCGGAGGAGGAGGGCTCCTCAGAAGCTGTACCGGGCTACGCTGAAGCGGCTGCTAATGAGGACGAGGAAGGTGGAAGTTGGCTGATTGTTGTCATAGACTTCTGCATCGTTTACGGCTTCATAGCAATCGTCAGAGATCTGATCGGCTACCTGCGGGCGTGGTGAAATGCTCCTATTAGTCGGTATGAGCACCTACTCCAGCTACTTGCTTAATTCACCTACTTCGATTAACTTACATTCGTAACACGGTCAATAGTCTAAAACGATAGATCCGAGCAAAAGCCCGAACGGAAAGACTCAGGGGAAAGTTTCCCCTGTAGGCATCCCCGCAAGGGCTGCTCGGCTATTGACTGTGTTACAACATCAATCTCTGAGTCTGGCTTACAGGGGATCTCTTGTTGCGGCACTGAAGCTTTTCTGCCTAGACCTTTTCCCCACCGTATACCTACTCAGGATTTCACCCAAAGCATGCTTCATAGGAGAATGAAAATGAAACACGTTTACATCTACTCAATGTTTACTTTCATGATATTGACAGTCTGGGCATCATCACAGGTTATCAATCAAGAAAACATAACGGTGCTGCCGTTTACTAATTGGAATGCTTCGACAGGGTTAGGGGCAACGCAATCCCAGAATGCTCTGACGGATAAAATTGTGACCCGGATTATCCAATCACACCGGTTTAATGTCATAGATAGAACTAACCTTAGCCGTCTACTGGCGGAACAGGATCTGAGTATGACTGGTATTATTGATGAATCAACCACGGTTAGTGTTGGCGGGCTACTTGGCGTCAACAAATTTATCATGGGTACATTTACCAGAAACTCAACCGAGTATCACAAGGCATTGAAAGATGATCAGGGGAAAACCATCGTTGATCCCTACTACACCGCAGAGATTCAGGCTTCAATCAAACTATTGGATGTCCAGTCTGGCCGATATTTGGAAGCGGCTGAGGCAGCGGGGAAGGGAAAAGCTACTGATCGGCAGAACGCCCTGTTGAATGCACTGGATGAACTTGCAGATAGTGTAATCACTAGCTTTGAACAGTATTTTGTAGTTCAAGCATTTATTACTTCCATCGATAAGGCCACGGCTATACTAGACCGTGGTACATCATACGGAGTAAAAGAAGGCATGAATTTCACAGTCTGGAATGTGCTGCGTGGACTTGAAGGTGCAACAGAAATAATCAACTTTGGAGGGAATACCAGGGAAGTAGGACTGTTAAGGGTCGTTTCTGTAGAAGCCAATACCGCTCGCGGTCGTTTTATTGGCAATTACGATGATGTCCACTCCGGCTATCTGGTACGTGAAACCAAAAAAGGAGTCAAAGTTGAGGCACAAATTCTTGAAAAAAAGATGAAACAGGTTACATTGAATGTCGGCCGCAATATGGGGATAAAACCGGGGACGACCTTCCGCGTTATTACCAAGGGGAAGGATCTAGTAGATCCAGTTACCGGCGAAATCTATGGCCAGAAGACCAAGTCGGTCGGCATCATCTATATCACCAGCAGCGAGGAGCGATTCTCCCGGGGTAAAATCGTAGAGGGATTCTACCGTATCAAACAGGGTATGCAAGTGAAACAGGAGCAAATAGTTACCACCAATGTTGGACTGTGGGTTTGGTTTGCGCCACTTTTGCCATCATTCGTGTCAAATGATCTTGCTGGCACATATACCATTGACGCACAGTACACTGGCACCCACGAGGTTGATCTCGATTACACAGCATTCGATGATATCACCAGTGGGAGTAATCTGGAGATCGGTGTCTATGCTAGAAGCCTTTCTTCGGGCATCATGCTGGGGTTCACCTTTGATCGCTACCAATACTCAGAAATGCTGCGAGCCTGGGCGATCTCCGGATTCGCCGGGTACTCTATGGATCTGATCCCAGAATTTGTATTCCTCACATCATCGGTGGCGATTGGATATGGTAATGCGACTCAAAAGATACCTGATAATCTCGTGTCAATCATCAGCAATGATGAAAGTTCCGTACTGTTCGCTAGCGCCCTTCCAATCGGGGCCAGCGTAGGAGTCAACGCCAAATTTGGCAAAGTTGTCCTATCCGCCAATGGATCATACCGACTTTGGAATATTTCGGAGTGGTCATACTGGGTGGAGAACAGCGATGACAATTCGGATGACAGCGGCAGAGAAATCGTAGATATGCCGGCGGCCTATGCCCTTTATCCAGAAGTGAATCTGGGCGGATTGTTTCTGAAATTCGGCATAGCTGTCGAACTTTGATTGCCCAGTGCATTGCACCAGACAGAGCGTTCTGCTCTGCGGGAAAAGGCCGCTTATTTGCGGCCTTTTTTCTATCTCGGATACCCCTCCTTCCACTTCCCAACCCACGTCTCAAATCCTTCCTCACCCTTGTTAATAGTATCGTTATGACCGCTACTTATTTCGGTATCAGCTGGCGCATCAGGTGACGGGTGCCTCTGTACGTTGTAGAAATACTCCTGCAATCTTTCCAGATTAGTCGCATTAGGTGGCTTGATAGGTGGCTTTTCACGGTTGTTTTTCTTGGATTCTTTCTTCTTTATGGGCACCGGTTTTGGGTCGGCTGCGAAGCCCAAATCATGCAGTGTTTTATCATGCTTCATAATGGTTCTCCTTGGTAATTGGTTATTCTGGTATCGGCCGGCTGATTTTCGGATCCGCGCTGCCCCCGAGCAGGATCAGGTTTTCGCGAATCCCCGACGGTGATCGAGCCGCAGCGGGCCGCTGAGGGCGTCATTTTTGGGGCGACCTCCAGCCGGGGAGATTTTCGAGCCGGTCCGGGCGCTTCCGAGATTTTCATGTCGGGGCAGGTGACTGTAAGTTATTGTATATCAGTTACTTACGTTCGGCCTATTTGGTGGTTCGCTAGAATCGCCTCTACGGTCGGAAAATCGGCAGGGCGAGTCTGGGGCCGGGTTTGTCGAGGCTCTCGGGGCCGAATTTTTCGTCCGGCCCCTTCGACAAGCCTTGTTTATTACCCTTCCAGCATCCGGTTATGCATCCTGATTAAATTGGTCCTCCCCTGCTTCTTCCAGAGTGCGAACCTTTCAGCCAGCATATTGTGGGTTGCCAGATCATCCTCCAGCGGCTCTTTCAATAAGCGTTGCCAGGCATATCCGCCACGGCCGGCGCCAGTTTTATTATGGTATGGAATGCTAACGTCATACAGTCCAAAGAGCAGGCAAATGTTGGAGTCTTCTGGATCTGTAACCACACCCATCTTACCGTAGCCGACCCCGAAGACGGTTTCGAATTCTACTTCTGTGGCTCCTTGTTCAACGGTATCATTCCATTGAGTTACGTATTTGAGCGCCTCATCATGATCAGTAACGCCCCACTTTTCCCATAGATAGTCTACCAGAGTATCCGAGTGGAGACTCGGCTCCATGTGATACCAAAGCCAGGCTGTTGTCTGCTGGGGTGGCTGTTTGCCTCAGTACTGGAATTCAGGCTGATGCTCCACCGCTACCAGCCAGTGCTCGGGGTAGTTGGGGAGGAGTTTGTTCAGGTTGTTTATTTTGAAAATTCTCATGTTATTTATCGGTTATATAGTTAAGTGCCCTTTATGGGCTATTATTGTAATCCCGGAACCCCAGGTCCATTATTCATAGCCTTTCCCGCGGTCGTGTTTGGCTTTTGTCTTATCAGTCTCGCCCCATAGTGTGTATTTGGGGGTTGTTTCTTGAGTTGACATATCTGTGTTTTGGTTTAGTCGTTTAAACTGAAATCTAAATATCTAGTACAGCGAATTCTCTGCCGGTACCGTGGCGCGAGACCAGGTACCAGCACGTTTGTCAGAGGAGATGTCAGAGGAGCATTTCTCGTAAGTTCAATAATAACAACGTTGTCAGATGTCAGAGGAGTTTTGAGTTTATAATATATAAAATAAAATGAAAATTGGATCGCTACCGGATTATTTTTATATACAAACTTCTACTTTCTCCTCTGACCTCTGACATTCGTTCATAAGTTACTGTTAATACGCTACTTATAGTGTCAGAGGATCCTCTGACAACCTCTGACACCTCTGACATTTTAGTCAAACAACCCTGATTGCTCCTGCCAATCAATCCGAATACCCCAAAAACGATTGCCCCCCTCCCGAATTGTCTCCGGCTTAGGCAGATACCCGGCAGCCAACTTCCCGAAGGTGTTTGCTGGCAGGTCCTTGTGGTTGATATAATTGTAGAGCGTACTCAGGTCCTTCATTGAAACACTTTTTCGGTGATTCAATGAGTCCACCAACGACTTCATTACCTGATGCTTATCGGAGGCATTATAACCACTGCGTATCACAAGGTTATTGCGGAGCCAATCAATATCGCCTCTATTAACCGCCTCAAAGAAGTCTTCCGCATTGGACCTTGAAAGGGCCTGCAACACCCGCTTAGGCTCGTTGTCAATGACCTTGCCGATCAGACTGTGATCAACCGGGTACTGTTTAAGGTACCAAACGAACTCCTGAAGTTCATCAGCAACGATCTTTATGAGCTCACTGTAACCAGGCCACCAGTCGGTAGTATTAATCTTCACTTCTTGGCGAGGCGCCACATTGAACCTGCGATCATTACTGCTTAGAACCACACCATGGCGCCTATTAGTGGCAAAGAAAAATGAGCAACAGTTTCGGCCATTTATCCGGTCCCGCTGTTTACCCTCGATCTGGATATACTCATCAGTGATGGCAATCTTCATCTTCTCGATGGTGCTCAGGTTCCTCTTCTCCGATGTTGAAAAGTTGCCTGATACTTCGTTTACCAACACCAGTATGTTATCTTCCAGGAAACTGTTGAACTGACCACCAAAGGCATCCTGATCAGTGGATGTGCAATACCGTTCTCCGAACATCGGTCTGAGTACTTTTGTGAAGAGAACGCCTTTGCCTGTACCTTCCACTCCCTGGAACAAATAGGCGGTGATCATCTTCTGCCTAGTCTGGACCAAGTGGGCCAGATCATTATAGAAATGCTCTTTGATCTCCTTATCGTGAGCCAGCACATGATCGATGAGCCTACCTGTGAACTCTGGCAGTTTTGCCACATGGCCTTCGGGTACCGGCCGTTTCAGGATCTGCGGAACCATATATTTGTTCACATAGCCCTCATCGAAGTTGATGATATCATCCTTTTCAGGGTGCAGTTCCAGCCTTGCCCTGCGGTAAACTTCCGGATTGGGAAGGCCCTGTGACTTGTTGAACTGCTCAACATGATTCATGGTAGTGAGTTGCCTGATAACCGGCTCATCCAGACCCGGCTCTTTGCAGAAGGACCTGTAGGTACTGGTCTTTGTGTCAATGAACACAATAGCCTCATGCTCTTTGGACTTCAGCAAGTAAGCATCATCGGGATGGAGGTTGTAGACCCCTTTCCCACTCACGCCCATTCCCCTTGATTGGCAACTGCTGCAGAATATGAACGGCAGTTCCTCATCATTCAGCATCATGACGGCATTATGGCCATCGTTGGTACGATGGGGTGCATCACCGCAGACCAGGCAGTAGATCGGAGTGCCGGGCTTAATATCCTTCGCTGTATGAGTTTCGCCATTCGCGTCTTTAATTGTGTCCCCCAGCCTGAAGGTCATCTTCAACAGATCCTGCTTGGAGGGCCGGCCTTTCTTTTTCTGTTTCCCAAAAAGGCCTGGCAATTTCTGCCAATTCAAAGAGCCTCGATCACCGACAAAACTGGAAACCATGGTGGTCCCATGAGCGAAATAGCGGGCTTTACCCATACAAGATTTATCCAACATCCTGCATTTCACCCCCTGGGAACTGACTAGTTATCCATTTTTCTACCGCAGCGCGGTCGAATTCGCCATGGATTGGCTCGGTTAAGGGTATCAGCACTCGGAGCCGGTCACAGGGTGGCTCTTCCACGCCATTCTTGATCTTCTTTCGCTGGTGATTCTGGCTGGAAAAGACGTAACTGTCAAAATTCCACCGCCGCTGCAATGTCAGCAGTTTCTTGGTGGTCATCTCACCGTCATCGAAATCAAGCATGATGGCGTGGGTGGCGATCCAGCTCTCCGTAGTTTTATGCCCATTGCTGAAATCATTTCCGCTGATTCCAAACTCGGTGGTGAGTTTGACGATCTCATCCTCATTCCACTCAAACTCACGCAATTCCCAACCGTGGGCTACTCGGGCGTTGTTGTATTCTTTTGTCTGTTTCGGATCATAGTCGTTACATACACTGATCTTCATGTGTTGATATTGGTTTAGAGTTCATCTAATCCCCCATGATGAGGGATTTCAGTTCCCTGATGCTTCGCTTGAAACTCAGGGGGTCTACCTGGGCCTGGTTGAAATAGTAGGCCCGCTTCAAATTCTGGAGTTGCTCATTATCGTCAAAGACGAACAGGTGGCGCCTGCCGTCCTCCCTCAGCTCCTTGAGCACCACGCCGCTTAAGCGTAGATAGGCGCTGAGGTAGAAATCTTGCGTTGCTACTTCCATAAGTCTGTCTCTTGGTTGAGTTGGTAAAATAATGCCCTGGCCGGGCAGGCGGCGAATCAAGTTCGCGAGGTGGTTCGTTCGATTAGTTTCATCATGTTATATCTGTTTATGCGTTCATGCCCAAGTGGGCTATATATGTTCCGGCGGGAAAATCGTGCGGGGAATCCGATGAATGGGTGTCGGCTACTCTCGACGGGGATTTGAGAATAATGCATTCGCATTCTTCTGCATACTTCAATATAGAAAAACTCGATTGAATAGTCAAACGATTTGTTAGATTCGCCGTATTAAATACAATATTTCCATCATTTTACTTCATGGATCGGCTAATTTAGGGCTGGGTTTGATCATAGGTTGAAGACCGCAGGCCTGTTGACTTAGATTCATAACGCGCAAACATCCCTAAACAGGAGATATTCATTATGGTGGATCAACAGAATTCTGCTGACGTTCTGAAAATCATAGGTCAGATAAGCGAATTAACCGAGAAAGTAGATGCGCTCTCCGATCGCCAAATATTGAGCGGCTACCAAGAGGTAAGTGCTGGTGACCAACGCCCGTTAGTTAAAGGGGCTGGAGATAAATATCCAATTGTATTCAATATGCCATTCAAGAAAAAACCGAAGATTATTATAGGTCTCTCTTATCTGGATGCTAATACGAGCAAGCAAGATCTTCGAATTGTTGCCAAGGCAGATCAAATCACAGCAGACGGTTTCAATCTGATAGTAAAAACTTTCAAAGATACAGAAATCTGGGGCTATCGCGCAGAATGGCTAGCCCACGGTAGTCTCTGAGGATGGTATGACGGATAATCAGTCAATGCGTGATGCAATTCTTGGGATCCCAAGTGAATTCGTCAATTCTTATTTCCCTTTTCAAGAAGCGGAACTCTACCAATCTGCAACTGATGAATTCATAAAGAAAGTTAATGCTTTCGGGGAAAATTTCACCTCGTGCCGAGTACCGTTTTCTGGTCGGTTTTTCCTGGGTAAATATACCTTTCTTTGTGAACGACTCCCCAGGTTCGTGTGCTCTCTGGTATACATTGGAAAAGATTCGATCAATGAGATAACTCCCAGGATTAAAACCAATCCAGTAGATATTACACCGAATTGGTCCGAGTGCAGTTTCCAAACAGTTGTTGAAGCAGAGCAACTATATCAATCCATAGTAGAAAATCTGCACCAATGTTTTGTCGCAGATGATCAGATGCAACACCAATACGGAGAATTAAAGCCTAAGATTGAGCGCTTGAAGCCAACGAGAATGTATGATGATATCCGTGGCATCTATGGTATGCTGTACGTCGAGCTACGAACATTTCTCCACTTCCTCTTCCCAGATTTGGAGGAGGGATGGTATTTCAAGAAGAGTCAGATTGACAATTTCAACACCTGGCTGGCTCTCCGACCTTACCATTTCCCAATGCTATCCGGCCTACGCAACATGTCATCGGAAGAATATTTTCAGGGAAAGTATAAGGAGGCGGGCAGCAAAGCACTTGAAGATCTTGGAAAGCATTTGACGGAACTAGTAAAGTGGAGCCAAGGGACGCTCGACACTCGGCAACAAGCGAATAGTCTAACCTCTGCCCAGCCCTCAAAATCAAGAAGACAACACAAAAGGTACCCGCCATCTACGATCCAAATAGCACAATCGCGAAAGAGCCCGAAGGGGATTGCCGAGCAACCGGGACCATATGATCATTACGCTCAAATTGAACTTATCAAAAGGCCCGTTTCTGGAGATAGTTCAGGTGGAAAAAAACACAAAAATAAGATTGTCCTCCAGAAGGCCGATGGCGATGTGATTCGAGAGTATATTAGCGATAATCATTTTTCCCTGCTGTATCTTCTAGCTATTCTACCTCACGTTGGGGAGCAAAATTCGGCATTGGAAAGAGATGAGGTACCAGGAGTATTAATACAAACGCTCACTGCTTCACTGGGATATCGTATTGGACATACGTGGACTATAAATACAGCACAGCTATCAACCGTAATATCCGGAATCAACAGAAAATTCCCAAATCTGATCACGGTTGAGGATAATGATCAAACAGGCAAAAGAGAATATTTTCTAAATGTTAGCAAGATAGTTCCCGTGCCTATCGAGATGCCTACCATAGAATAGTTCCTTTAACACAATCCTAAGGCAATACTGAGACAACAGATTGTCAACACATTGCCTGCCGAAAATAGCCTCTGATTAATCATCTGAGGTTTTTTTAAATATCCCAGATCTAACCCGACTGTCGGCTTAATAGCCAACTCGCCGGGGGCCCTCGGCACAACAACAGGAGCAATCCATGTTGTGCCAAGAATGTTCTTTGAAAAGCGAGTGTAGAGAAGATTGTGCCGCCCTTGAGGAGTATGTCAAGTCCAGGAGCAATTTCAGAACAACCTCTTCGAGTAAGGACGTAACCCCGTCTGCCATCCCCGAAAAGGCCTCCAAATTGTGCCAAAAATGCAGGGTAAAAGGTATGTGCAGAGAAGAGTGTGCAGCCCTTGAGGCCTACCTCAAGAGTAAGCGCGGTTACAAAACCACAGATACATCAAAACATGTGAGTCTTTGGGAGTTCATCGAGGGAAAGTCATGGGTATGGGACGAAGCCAATGAATTATTCATTGGTTCGAAGATGCTAAAAAGTAAATACTACAATCTCAGTCCAAATCTCATGAAGCTGATTGATGGCTTACCTCTCACCAATCGTCAACGCCAAATCATAGACCTCTACAGGCGAGGTATCGATATGGCTTCGATTGGTCGTCAGTTAGGCATATCACGCCAAGCCGTAAATCAGGCATTATTCGGTCATCCCAAGCAGGGGGGCGGAGTTGTCAAAAAGATCCAAATGGCTATAGTTCACGACGAGGAATTGAGCGACTACTTGTCAGCACAATAGTCTCACCGGGCTGTGGCCAGTTCTTTCAAATACCGTCCCCAATTGTTCCCAGGTCTGGGTGGACTGGTCTTAGGGTTCAGGCGGGGGCACAAAAATAGGAGGATGTGACATGGAAAATCCAAAAGGCGAATCTCAGGTTAACACCGAGGGCGCTGGTAATTCCCCAGAGGATAAAAACCAGTTGCCTAAGTCACTTCTTGATCGTGCGAAGGACTTCAATAAGAAGTTCAAGATGATCGCGAAGTCAACCGATGGGTCGACCCTTCAGGATGCTCAGGACAAGATCACGCCGATGATCAGCGAGATTCAGAACAGGATCAAGCAGATCAAGGACGAAGGTCACGATTCTGATGATGTTCCAACTCAGCAAGTTCTTTATTCCGAGTATAAGGAATTGGACGTGCAGTTGGTTCGTCTGACGGCCAAAGCCAAAGGCATCAAGAAGGCTCGTACCGAGCTGTCTACGGCTCAAAAAAAGTTCTTCGGTCTTACCCACCGTGGACTCATCAAACGAAGACGGGTCATAGTCACCTCGCAAGGAAGGGGGCAGCTCCGGCTGCCCCCATTTCTGCTGATGAGGAAAGGAATTATGAGATGAACACCAAAATGGATAAACCTGGAGAATCCCCAATGGAACCGTATCGTGATGATCCATTGGACTCGCTACTGGACAGGCTGAATGATCTGCAGAACATAGATAGCATTGAGGAACTGCATCGACTCCAGGTATTGGCTTATGAGTTAAGACCAATACTAGTATGCAAAATGCACTTCTTAGAACAAGTATCTCTGCAGGCGGATTTTCCTGGGGTACAAGCAATGGCAAGAATTGAGCTCGAAGAAACGAGAAAGAAAAGTGCCGAACTCCACCAGAAAATGCTGGAGCTCAGGAAGCGTGAGGGGGCTCTCACACAAGAGCCTAGTTAGTTGAATCTGGTAATGGGTGGTCACAATCGCAGCCGCCCCTTTTTTTCACTATCAACCATAAGGATATCGCTATGATAGATACAATAGATCAGCACCTGCAAAAATACGGCCTCAGGCACTTTGCTAAAGTAGATGACTATACTGATTGGCTAGAAAGCAAATTATCCGCTGATCAGATCCAAGAGATGCACGACTCAGTTTTCCGGCTAGCCCGGGAACCTAACCCGGAGAATATTCGGGCAATATATGACCTCATTGCCGGCGCCCAATATGGCCCACGTGTCCTGTCACATCACACTGATGTTATCAAACAGAGTGGGCTTCATGTCGACACATTGCTCAGAGGACGCCGTGAAGTACTTGATGTGGGTTGCGCAACGGGATACTTGACCACCTGGTATGCCATCTCTAGTCCTCACGGCCACGTCACCGGAGTAGATTTTTCAAGTAAAGCCATTGACTTTGCCAGGGCGCAAGCACAGCGGCTCGGCATAGCAAATGTCCAATTCCACTCATTGGATATTACCCAGGCAGTTCCCGATGGCCGGTTTGATGCCATTGTAGGGGCGCAGTGTTTCGAATTCCTCCCTGACCTAGATGAGGTTGCAGGTGAGCTGGTCGCCCATCTTAAGAAAGATGGAATATTGGTATCGGTTACACATTCCCCCCATGATCTCGATATCGCCGAGTCATTTCAAACTGCAGGACTGAGGGTTAGTCCCATCCGGTATTTTGATGCCCGTGACCTAGGCGAAACAACTAGTGATCAGCGACAACTATTATTACTGGTCAGCGACAATTAAAATTCCCGGCTGATCATGGTATATTTTTCATAGATTTCTCCAGTCTATAGCTTGGTATGTTCAGTTCTAAAATGACGCTATG
>SDBV01004587.1_pt1 | contig 19792 bp, 22 predicted proteins | sample 2277081 | NCBI WGS metagenome assembly SDBV01 (sample SAMN10402039, study PRJNA504765) | marine sediment metagenome | isolation source: marine sediment core GS10_PC15, 223 cmbsf | place: Arctic Ocean: Southern Knipovich Ridge | collected 2010
CTTAAACATGAAAAACATCATTGGTATCATAAGCAGCGGACAAATCAGCCAAATTAATTGATCAAAACCACCCGATGTACTTATATTAAATATTGATATGAATGCTATTATTGCAATTGGAAGTCCACAGCAAATTATCATCATCAACATATGTTTATTAAAAATGCCTTTCTTCTTAGTACTTTCTTTTTCACCTTCTCTTGTTGTTAACTTTAACTCAGTGTTTTCTTTTTTATCCATAATTTACTCCTAATTTTAAATTGTAAAATGCCTTCAAAGCATTATAAAAGATCTTGTAATGAAAAGAAATCCCATTCAAATACACGATCCATATTATTAATATTATATAGTGTTAACTTTAAAGACCTAGTTTCTGCCCTTAAAGGTTCGAAAACTAAAATACCACTTCTATGGTGGCCTCCGGCCGGGTCGCCTTCCCATTTAATAAAGCTGTATTCATACCCCTTATCATCTATTAATTCTGCTATTTCATTTAAATCAAATCCAAGATCTTCCGTATGTGTGTTAAAAGCAATCTGAAAAGAAATATTATCATTCTCTATAAAATCATCCAGAGTTATGGATACACTAATGGAATTTCTATCATCTGATTGCTCTTGCGGAGATGTTAATAAAACTTCCTGTTCGGCTTTTAATTCTGTTTTGGCTGTTATCTCATCTCCTCCTGCTGACTCTACATTTTTTTCTTCTTCATTCTGGATTAAAAATCTTTCAGCATTTGAGCTTGTTTCTTTATCTTCTATATATTTAACTGCCAATTGCTCTTTAGAACCAGCAGATATTTGATTCTCAATATTAGTTTCTGTTTTTAAAACAAAATATGAAGAAATACTTATTACAACTAAACCAGATACAGTTACTGCTGCTCTCATTTTTTCCCAGTTCATTTGTGAGATCTTCTGAAAAATAGAGCCTTCACTAAATAATTTATGCTTTTTAATAAAAGAAAGCATTATAGTTAATCCGAAAAAGTTAAAAAATAATCCCAACAAAATAAAAGGTATCTGAAATTGTACTAAAAATAGCCCAAATGCGGATATTCCGATAATAGGCAGCAAGTTCACCAGATTATGTGCGCAGCAAGCAATCATTGAACCTGTAGAAACAGCACTAGAAGTTACAAGCTCAGCTTTTAATGCCCTGGATTTCTTTAAATTTGCTTTTATATAACTATATAATCCCAGTTGAGTTCCAAATCCGATAGCAAGTATTATTATCCAATACCAGATCCGTAAAAAAGATATAATTGCATTTTTAGGATCGTTAAGATTGCTGAGGTAAAAAATCAATAAAGTTATAAGTATAAGAGAAACTGTTCCAATTATTCCATTCCTTATAATTTTGCTCTTTATTTTATTATCAACACTTAATACTTCAGACATAATTTTAAAAATCTCCTATTGCTCCTGGATTACTAATAGACCATACCATAGAGGGGTATATGGTATAATACTATTATATCTTTTTAAAGACAAGTCTAAAACAGAATATTTTAAAATTAAATTGTATATCCCATAGCTACTACAAGAGGATATCAATTCTTGTTATCTACAAAAACTATATATTGAAATATTTGCTAACTTTTAAGTCTTAGAGGGGCTGGATCTGTTTTCTATCCCACCAATGTCTATTTTTTATTTGATTTTACCGTATTTATTCTTTAGAAATTTAAAGCCATTTTTAAGATAACTCATTTTGTTTTTAATGTATTCATTCTTATCATGGCCAAAAATAATCTTTCCGGCAGGAGCTTTTGCATAATTAAACTTACTTTTGCCATTTTGCCCAAGGAATAACGCAGTTTCCAACTTTTTGTAGACGCAGCTTTATAAATACCCTTTGCCACAACTTTAGGATGTGAACCTTTATCATCAGAGTTATTTAAATTTTTTAAGGTAGGCGCAGCAAAAAAGGCATACTCTCCCAGATCTTCAGTTTTAATTCTATCCATCGAACCACCATAAAAATTTGTTTTAATTAAGCCTGGTTCAATTATTTTAACTTTTATATTTAAAGGCCTTAGTTCATGGTATAAAGCTTCCGAAAATCCCTCTACTGCCCACTTGGTTCCCTGATATAAACTGTACATAGGAACACCGATCCTTCCGCCTATGGATGCTACATTTATAATAGTACCGGATTTCTGTTTGCGAAATTGGGGTAGTATTTCTCTTATCACATCCATCATACCAAAAACATTTGTTTTATACTGTTTTTCCACCTGTACTCTGGATGATTTTTCAAACACTCCCATTAATGCATATCCTGCATTATTTACAATAGCATGTATAACACCATGTTTTTTTACTGTTTCCTGTATAGCCGTGCGGATAGACTGAACATCAAGTACATCGAGATGTAAAAGTTCGATACTGCTTTTATCTTTAAGTATGCTTTCCCTTTTTTCCGGGTTCCTCATTGTTGCAACTGTATTCCAATCTTTCTCTGCAAAGTAGAGTGCAGTCTCGAGGCCAATACCGCTGGATGCTCCTGTAATTAAAACAGTTTTTTTCATAAGGTTTCTCCTTTTCCTTAAATTGAGTATATCTTAAATTAAAATACGAAACCAGGAAATAATCAACAAGGCTGGTAGATTTGTTTTAGAAATTAATTAAAATTAATAAGCTAGCCATAAGCAATCTTCCATATAAGGCCTATATTATTCTGCATACATAAAAAAAGTCCCTGACTCTAAAACAATCAGGGACTTAAAGAAACAACCAGGAATAATTAGAAATCTATTATAATACCTGCTCCAACTACAAGACTGCCAGTTTCTGTGCTATCAGGATCTGCGAATATATAATTTCCTTCTACATAAAATTTACTTAATACTAATCTAGAGCCAACGCTATAAAGCATTTCCGTATAAAATTCATCCAGTTTGAATCCTGTAAAATACAGTCCGCCATATGCTTCCAGAGCGAAAATATTTCCTAATGAGAGCTTTACCAGGCCATTAATAGGAACATCATACAATATCATTGAAAAATCAATATCATACATAACATATAAACCCACATCTGCTCCGATACCAATATTATTATTTATATTAAAAATAAGATCTAATGAGCCGCCTGCTCTCATATCGGTTAATACAAACTCTCGAGTCTCAAGAATATTGTTATAACGGATACCAAATAATAAATCAAAAGAAATTATTTCTTTAGCGTTCTCTTCAGAATTTTCATTCTGAGCATATGAAAATAAACTTACAAATAATAATACAATTATTAAAAAAATCGTTTTGGTTTTCATCTTTTTTCCTCCAAAAAATAATATTATTATTTACTTTATACGCTTAACTATAACACGCTTTTTTTACTTATCAAGCATATTATACTTTATTTTATATATTATTTGTACTTACGAGTTGTAATGTTCTATTAGAGAGAAGAAAAACAACAAGTTACGAAGAACTATATAAAAAATTATTTATCTGAAATAATGCTACTTGTCGAATAAAAGTAGAATCTAATATTTCCAAATTATCAGAATCCAACTAGCAATGCAAAAATCAACAACACAATACCTACAATAACAGAAAAATACCCTCTAAATACCATCATCTCCGCTGAAGAATTATTTTTTTCTGCTGCAGATTCCGGGTTTTTAACAGTATATACGCCAATTGAAATTATAAAAAGCTGTTGCAATACCTGCTATATCATAAAGATCTTCATAAGCAGTACTATTCTCAACACCTAAATATTCATCTAGAGTTTCATCCATGGTTTTAGAAAGACTATTTACAATGAATTGTCCATTATCATCACCAGACAATGCAATTGTTTCTTCAATGCCATCCTGAAGGATTTCCAGGTAATTCAGATTATACGATCTGCCCCGGTATTCGAATTCTGTTTCCGGGGGATTTAGGCTGCAAGCATGAATTACTATAATTAGCAGCAGGAAGATATATGCCCTTTTCATTTGATTATTCTACACTTATAAACTGGCCTTTGGAACCGGCTATCTTTTCGTTAGCTTCATTATAAATTTCTCCCTTAGCACTTATAATTTTTGATTTAATTTCTTTTATTTCACCTTTTATAGTCAATTTTGTTCCTACATTTACCGGTTTTAAGTATCGGACTTTCATGCTTGCAGTGACTGCAAATTTTTCCATACTAAGACATGCATGTGCCATTACTTCGTCCAATAGCATTGCAAGAAAACCGCCATGGGTTATATCACGCCATCCGGAAAAGTACTCGGGAATTATACATTCTGCTTCTGCAAATCCGGGTTTCGGATATTTAAAATCTAGCTTAAGGCCTTTTTCGTTTTTAGTTCCACAGCAAAAACATGTATGATTATTGTCTGGTTTTATTTTCATGATGTATAAACTATATTATTTCAAAGATGATGTCACCATTGGATTGATCAAATACAGCAATTTGCATCCAGGGCATAATGCTTTATTTGATCTACACTTGACTTTTTTACTCCTGCATAAGTATTATTTATTCTATTATGACAGACAAAATATTACCATTTACTAAACAGCAGATAGAAGAAATTATTAAAGAGCACCCAACACCCTTTCACATTTATGATGAAAAAGCCATTAGAGCAAATGCAAAAAGGCTTACTTCTGCTTTTTCATGGGCACCTGGTTTTAAAAACTACTTTGCTGTAAAAGCAGCACCAAACCCCTATTTACTAAAACTTTTAAAAGAAGAAGGTTTTGGCACAGACTGCAGTTCTTTACCGGAACTTGTGCTTTCAAAGAAAGTAGGAATCACTGGCGAAAACATAATGTTCTCATCAAATGATACTCCGGCAAAAGAGTATATAGAAGCAAATCAGCTCGGGGCAATAATCAATCTTGATGATATTACACATATAAACTTTTTGGAAAAGCATATTGGAAAACTTCCCGAACTTATTTCATTCCGATACAATCCAGGCCCTTTAAGAGAAGGTAATGTAATAATCGGAAAGCCCGAAGAAGCAAAATACGGTTTTACAAGAGGCCAATTGTTCGAAGGTTATAAAATAGTTAAAGATAAAGGTGTAAAAAGATTCGGGCTTCATACTATGGTAGTGTCCAATGAACTCAATCCGGAATATTTAATAGAAACCGGAATAATGCTATTTGAGCTTGTTGCAGAAATTGCAGAAAAATTAAATATCAATATAGAATTTATTAACTTAGGCGGCGGCTTTGGCATTCCCTACAAACCAGAGCAAAAGGCAATTGACATTGAATATATTTCGAAGGGTATTAAAGAAGCCTACAATAAGATTATTGTTTCAGGAGGCCTTCCGGAACTAAAGGTTCTTATGGAATGCGGTAGAATGATTACAGGCCCTTTTGGATTTCTTGTTTCCCGTGTTCTTCATAAAAAGGAAACATACAGATCCTATATCGGACTGGATGCAAATGCTGCAAATCTTATACGCCCTGCAATTTATGGTGCATATCACCACATTACAGTTCTGGGCAAGGAAAACGCGCCAAAGAACTTTACTTACGATGTAACAGGTTCTTTATGCGAAAATAATGATAAGTTTGCTATACAGAGAAAACTTCCGGAAATTGATATAGACGATATTGTTGTAATCCATGATACAGGTGCTCACGCCCATGCAATGGGCTTTAATTATAATGGAAAGCTCAGGTCTGCAGAACTTCTTTTAAAAGAAGATGGAACTGTAGAGCAGATTAGACGTGAAGAAACAATGGATGACCTGTTTGCAACACTGGATTTTTCAAGGCTGTAATTAGTCCCTCGAACCTTGCCGAACAAGCTTCCGGAAACTAAGCAAAACTTAAGAATTTCTTAAGGATTTGTTTAAAAATACTTAAGATCTCTTGTTTATATTCTCTTTATAAAGAATAAGCGCAGCATCAATATAGCTGCAGAATATTCTTTAATAAGTAAATCAGGAGGTTTAAGTATGAATAAACTATCAAAATCAACATGGCTTTTAATCGGATTGTTAATCGCGATAACAGCCCTTGGTACAATCTTAATTGTCACTATGCCGCGAGAGTATGTTAACTTTTTTGAAGGACACATGCTGTCCAAATTTAGCAGAACAGAACTACTTAATAATGAATATTTTTCTAATGAGAATGGCGAATTAGACACCAATGCTCTTAATAGAGCACATTACTTTCACTATAAGCCCCATGGTTCCGTATTCCTGTTTATTATTGCAGGAATTGCAATCTTCATAATTATTGGAGCAGTTCATAAAAAGAAAAGGTTTCGCTATATGTACAAACACAGAAATAATTTATCTGTAGAGATCTTAGAAGAGCAGTATGCAGAAGGCAAGATAAGTAAAGAAGAGCTTTTAAGAAAGCGAAAAATAATAGAAGAATAAACAGGAGGCATGACCATGACATTACATTTAGTTGGATTTATAATTTTAAAGGTACTTTCAGTACTTATTTTCGGAGTTATTATTTTTAAAGTGATAATGCTTATTAAGAAAAAATCATTGCAGATGGAAGAAAAATACAAAATAGTAAGAAAAAGCAATGCAATTAATATTCTAAAAGAACGATTTGCATCCGGAGAAATTGATGATAATGAATATAAAGAGAGATCGGCTTTTTTAAGCTCATTAAATTCTTAATATTTTCCTTCTCCCTAAAATATTTGTCTGGTATTGTATTTGTAATACCAGGCAAATTTTATTATAGTGGAACTTAAAAAATGAGAAAACGACAAAAAAATATGACAATTAAAAAGAGGCTCAAAAGATCATATATTGTAATGCTCGTAATGCCAATTTTACTTATCATATTAACTTCCGGTATATTAAAAGTCTTTTACATCGAACCAAATGAAAAATTTTTCTCATTTAATGAACATATGCCGGAAATGACTACTATGAAAGAGTACAATTTTTATAGCTTGATAAATGAACAAATAATAGAAAATCCAGATCTCTTTTTTGATATTGATTTTATAAAAAATCTTGAAAATAATGCTCCATTCCCGGAATGCGGTCTTATAATTCTTAAGGATGAAGAATTAATCTACATTACAGACCAGTTTAATACACCGGAATATATATCAATTTATGCTAAACCGGATGCAAAACCTATAGATCCGGAACATAAGCAATACAGAAAATATCCAAAAATACTTTTTAAGTGGAATTTTAATCTTGAGAATGAAAGCATTGGAACAATTATTTTACTATTTGACTGGCGTGAAGCTGCCAAAGGCTTAATATGGTTTGGCGGTTTGTTTATAATAATTGTTATTCTTGCAATCATTCTAACAAACGGTGTTCTTACTTACAAGGTATCTAAAAGCATAATAGATCCGCTAAATTTACTTAAGTCTGCAGCAACAAAAATTAAAAACGGTGAATTAGACTCGGAGATTGTTTACAATCATAATGATGAAATCAGAGAGGTTGTTGATTCTTTTGAGCAGATGAGAAAAAAATTAAAAGAATCTCTTATCAATCAGATCAAATACGAAGAAAACAGAAGAGAATTGATATCCAATATTTCTCATGACTTGCGGACACCTATTACAGCAATAAAAGGATATATTGAGGGGATTAGAGACGGAGTTGCCGATTCTCCGGAAAAAATTAAAAAATATATGGATACAATTTCTGCAAAAGCAGATGTACTTGAGCATTTAATAGAAGAGCTGTTTCTTTTTTCAAAACTCGATCTTAAAAAAGTACAGTTTGATTTAATAGAAATAGACCTGATAAGTTTTATGAAAGACTGTCTGGAAGAACTTCATTTTGATTATAAGAACATTACAATTAATTATAATTTTAATGCTATAAGTATTGCTGTAATTCTTGCAGATCCGAATCATTTAAAACGGGTGATTTCCAATATTGTTGATAATGCAAATAAGTATAATGATAAAGATAAAACAATTATTAATGCACGTATAAATGAGAAAAATGACAACTTTTATCAAATAGAGATTGAAGATAATGGTAGAGGCATATCAAAAGAGAGCATTCCATACATTTTTGACAGGTTGTACAGAGAAGACTTCTCACGTAATACAGATAAAAAAGGAAGCGGCCTTGGGCTGTCTATTGCCAGACAGATAATAGAAGGGCACGGCGGTAAGATTTATGCTAAAAGTGTATTAGGCAAGGGAACAACAATTATCATAGAACTAATGATCATGGATAAGAAGAATGGATAAAAAGAAAATATTGATAATTGAAGATGACCAAAGTATAGCAGAACTTGAAAGAGATTATCTTGAAATTGAAAATTTTGCTGTAGATATAGAAAAATCAGGCACTTCCGGCTTAAAAAAGGCATTAGACAATAACTACAATTTAATAATACTCGATCTAATGCTTCCTGGAATAAACGGCTTTGAGATCTGTAAAATTCTCCGTAAAGATAAAGAAATTCCAATTTTAATGGTATCTGCAAAAAAAGAAGACATAGATAAAATCCGGGGACTGGGACTTGGCGCAGATGACTTTATAACAAAACCGTTTAGCCCGGGAGAACTTGTCGCAAGAGTTAAAGCACACTTAAACCGTTATGAACGGCTGCGGAATAGTTCAAGTATAAAAGAAAAAATAATAGAAATTCGAGGATTAAAAATAGAATGCAGTTCAAGACGTGTTTTTCTAAATAACAGAGAAATATTCCTGGCTGCAAAGGAATATGATATTCTGTTGCTTTTTGCAGAAAATCCTGACCGAGTATTCAGCAAAGAGGATTTATTCTATAAAATTTGGGGGAATGAATCTTACGGCGATATTACAACAGTTACTGTACATATTAGAAAAATCAGAGAAAAAATAGAAAAAGATCCTTCCAATCCATGCTTTATAGAAACACTCTGGGGTGTTGGCTACAGGTTGAATGTGTGATATTAAAATTTGACTATTAGCTAGTTTACCTGTTATATTATATGTATAAGGGGGTAATTATGGAAATTAACAATATTAATACTACAATTCCAGTGCAGAATACTGTTCCTACGGAACCACCACCACCCGAAGAAGTTCCTATATCTTCTTCCGAACCTGTACCAGCAGAACAAATTGTTCCTGCAGATTCAAATCAAGTAGTAGATTATTTAGCTTAAAAAACATCTAAAATATCTTCCTCTTTTTTTGCAGAAAGGAATGTCTTTCGAATTTTTTCAGATTTTAAGACCTTACTCACCTCTGCAAGGAACTGAATATGAGGGCCTGAATGACTTGCAGGTGAAATAGTCATAATAAATATTCTAGAAGGTTGTTTGTCCATAGAATCAAAATCAATCCCGTCTTTTTTAATAGCAATAGCAGCAACCAGCTCACTTACGGAATCTGTTTTCCCATGAGGAATTGCAACACCATGCTGCATTCCTGTTGTCATTTTTTTCTCACGTTCCATTACAGCTTTTAATGCTTTTTCTTTGTTCTTGATTTTCCCACTTGCAACAAGATTATCAATCATTTCTTCTATAACAGTTTCTTTTGTACTTGCTTCTAATTCCAGAATGATATTTTCCCTATTTAAATGCTTTTTAACTTTCATTGTATTTCCTTTTCAAATACTGTATTATTTTTTTGTACCTTATTAATTTATAGTATATTTTTATTTTTTTACCAACTTATTTTTAACGCATACAATAAATCCGAATATTTAAAAAGTCAACCCCGGATATTAACTCATCAGCAAATTTAAATTCGATTAGAAATATTTAATAATTTGTTGTAAACTATCAAAAAAGGAACACCGATTTTTAAGATTTCACAGATATATTTTGAGAAATCTATAAATTTTTTCTATAATAATTCTAATCGGTGTAATCTGTGGTTTCATATTTATAATTATGTGGCCGGGTTGACTTTATTTTAATAAATTCTGTATCTTGTATAAATCAATAATGCTCCAGTAGCTCAGCTGGATAGAGTGGCGGTTTCCTAAACCGTAGGTCGGATGTTCGAATCATCTCTGGAGCATATATTTTAAAATTTATGAGGAGTATACTATTGGAATTAAGCGATATTGCTACAATTCTTGAAAGCCTCGAAGAAACTATAATATTTAAATTAATAGATAGGGCACAATTCTGCTCAAATCTTATCATTTACGAACCAGGAAAAAGTGAATTCCCCGGAGAAAAAAAAAGCCTTTTCGAGCTACGGCTGTTTTATCAGGAAACTATGGACGCAGTTTTCGGGAGATTCATGATTCCGGAAGAACGTCCATTCTGCAAAGAACTTCCTCAGCCCAAAAGGAATGTAACTCCTCAATTTCATGAACTTAATATTAATAACTACAATAGAATTAATTTAACAGAAAAGATTAAGAAACGCTATCTTAAGCTAATTTCTGAAATGTGTGTTAAAAATGATGATAATCAATACGGTTCCAGTGTAGAAAATGATATTTATGCTTTACAGGCAATATCCAGACGCATCCATTTTGGAGCTTTTTTTATAACAGAATGCAAATTCCAGGATAATCCTGCAGTTTATATAAAATTAATAAAAGAAAAAAATTCTTCAGAAATTATGAATAAGCTTACACGTCCGGAAATTGAAGAAAAAATATTATTAAGAGTAAAAGAGAAAGTAGCCTATGCCCAGGCTAAAGTAAACCAAAATGTCAGAAAAAAAATAGATCCGGATGTTATATTAAAATTTTATAAAAAGTGTATAATTCCTCTAACAAAAGAAGGTGAATTATCATATCTTTATAACAGAAATCTTACATAATTTTTTTCTATAATTAATAATAAGATAGCTTGTTAAAAAATTAAACCCATATTATTATTTATAGATATGGATAAAGAAATATTCATTATGTTTAATAATAAACAATACAAACAGATCTCATTTAAATTTAATCTTGAAACAGATTTTAGAGAAATAATAAAGACACTCGACCATCTTGTCCTGCCAAACGAGGAATCAGAAGCACGGAATATCAAAAGCGGACTACTAGAATTAATTAACAATTCTTTAAGGGCACACAGAGAAAATAAAATAGATGAAAGCATACTAATCACATTTGAATGTGCTAATTCTTTACTTACTATGCTGATAAAAGACCAGGGAAGAGGTTTTGATCCGGAAAAACTTCCATTTCCATTAAATAGCAATATTAATGAAATTGATATCAACTCAGAAGAATTTAAAGAGTATCAAGAAGAAAATAATTATTTAAGGTTTGGAATGGGATTATATCTTGTAAAAAAAATATTTAACAAAATAGATATAACATTTCATAATAAAAATAGCAATATTGTTCCCTGGGATAAAGAAGAAGTAAGCGGAACAACTATTACTGCAACAATTAAGGTAAAATGTAATGGAACGTAGAAGAGATACAAGATTTACAACTTATGCCAAAGTTGTAGAATTACAGAATAAAGGGATCGGATATCTGCATGATATAAATAAAACTGGTTTTAAAATAGGGTTTATAGAAAAAACAAACTTTAAACAAAACGATGAAATTGAAGTTGTAATTATTCCAATTGCAGAATCAAATCTTGCTTTTTTTAAAACCCATGTAATTATTAAGTGGAAAGAGAATGATGAAGTTTTTTTTAATGTAGGCTGTGAAATATCTAGAATCTCAGATGATGATAAAGAAAAATTTGATAAACTCGAATTATATTTTAATTCTATACGAAATAATGATGAATAGTATAGATCTATAATAAAAAATAATTTATAAATTTGATTCAAATAATAATAAATACATATTGGAGCATTTTAATGATTAAAATTGAGTTATTAAGCAGAGCATTAATAATAGCTATTGCAACATTGACTATATGTCAAATATTTAAATTTATTTTTTATTCTATCAAAAATAAATGTTTAGAATGGCACTATTTTGTGTCCCCTGGTGGAATGCCAAGTACACATTCTGCATTTGTAACTTCATTAACTTTTTCTGTTGGTTTTTTACATGGATTTAATACTGAGATATTTGCAATTTCATTTGTTTTTTCAGGTATTATTGTCCACGATTCCTTCAGGCTAAGGGGAACAGTAGGAATACACTCAAGAATACTCACAAGCATATCACATCTAATTCCGGAAGATAAAAAAGAGAGTATACCGCTAATGGTCGGTCATACAATTCCGGAAATTATTGTAGGAGTTTTAATTGGTATTATTTTTTCTTTTATACTAAAATTTATATTTATATAGCGTAATTTGAGGCATAGCTTTGTTAAAGCCTTAGATTCCAAATATAATACTGAATATTTTACATGAAATTTTCGCAGGCTAACTTTTAAACAGAAATTGGGCCCGGTCCTATACTAATGCCGCAGATATTTTCTGCATAGCCTTTTTGGTATTTTCAAGACTGTTAAAAGCACTAATTCTTATATAACCTTCTCCGCATTTACCAAAACCGCTTCCCGGAGTACAAACGACACCTGCTTTATCAAGCAGCATATCAAAGAAATCCCATGAGTTCATTCCACTTTTTACCCATATATACGGTGCATTATTTCCTCCAGTACAGAAATATCCTAAAGTTTCCATTTCTTTTCTAATAATTGCTGCATTAGCAAGATAATAGTCAATAAGTTCTTTTGACTGTGCCTGTCCTTTTTCAGTAAATACAGCTTCTGCTGCTCTTTGCACAGGATATGAAACACCATTAAATTTTGTAGCCTGTCTTCTGTCCCATAAACTGTTTAAAGAATGTTTATTTCCTTTGTCATTATGATTGCTGCCATAGCTGTTATCATAAATATTACATTCTTTCGGGATTATAGTATATGCACACCTGGTACCTGTAAATCCTGCTGTTTTAGAGAGGCTTCTAAACTCCATGGCAACTTCTTTTGCGCCTTCTATTTCAAATATGCTATGAGGAATTGATTCATCCCTTATAAATGCAACATATGCTGCATCATATAAAATTAACGAATTGTTTTTCCTTGCATAATCGACCCAGGCTTTAAGTTTTTCTTTTGTTGCAGTCGCACCTGTAGGATTGTTTGGAAAACAGAGATAAATTAAATCTGCACTTGTTTCCGGAAGTTCAGGCACAAAGCCGTTATCTTTATTGCAATCAAGATAAACTATGCCTTTATATCTACCATTTTCCGGGTTACCAGTTCTTCCTGCCATAACATTTGTATCTATGTATACCGGATAAACAGGATCCGGGATTGCAACCTTAATATCTTCTGCAAAAAGCTCCTGAATATTTGCTGTATCACATTTTGCTCCATCACTTATAAATATTTCATCAGCAGTTATATCGATATCTCTGAATTTAAAATCTACATCTGCAATTTTTTCCCTTAAAAAAGAATATCCTTTATCAGACTTGTAGCCTTTAAATGTTGCATCATCTGCCATATCGTCTACTGCTTTATGAAAAGCTTCTATACAAACAGGCGGAAGAGCTTTTGTAACATCTCCAATACCGAGCTTTATTATTTCTTTATCCGGATTTTCTTCCTGATGTTTTGTTACTCTCTTCGCAATTTCTGAAAACAGATACGATGATTGTAGTTTTAAGTGATTTTTATTGATTCTTATCATTTTACTTTCCTTTTTAAAGTGTTATTGCATTTTCAGCTTTGAGACAATAAATATCAAGAATTTAGAAAGAATACAAGTACTATAGGTAGAAATAATCGAACTTATCTTTTAATGTCATAAATTAATTAAAAAGGGAACACAGAAGGCACCTAGATATAACTTTGCAGGATCATTTTTATCCAATTTTTAACAGGTATATTGTTGGTTTGAGATTTGGTTTAGTGTTAGAACACAGAAATCACATAATTTTAATATAGGGGACTTCGGTAGGATATTTCAATTTGAGTCAATGACATTAACCACTCTTGATAAAAATATAAAAATCAAAAAAAGAAGCCGCCATATGTTATTAAAGCATGGTAAAACACCACCAAAATAACAAGAAATGTCCTCAGTTTGTCGATAAAATACATACGACCCTGTTTTTCTAATTCATTCATTTCTTTTCCTCCGTTAATAGATTTCAATAATTTCATATTTTTCCCTCCAATTTCGTCTTATGGATAAAAAATAATAGAAATGAAAAAATAAAAAAACAGCCTTAAGATTGATTTTATTTGAGTAATTAGTTTGATTTATTTTATAGGTATTTTGATGTAGGTTCTAAGACTTTAGTCTTAGAATAATTAATAAAGAGGAATAATTCCTTCTTTTAAAACATAAATAGTAGCTTGTGTACGGTCAGATATATTTAACTGGCTTAATATGTTGCTTACCTGCGTTTTTACCGTTTTCTCACTGATAAAGAGTAAATCAGCATTAATCTTAAGATCGATGTAGTTTTATCTAATTGTTTAACAGATTTTTAAATACACTTTACTAAACAATTTCCTCTGTGGTCTCCGAGACTGTGTGAAAACTATTCTTAAAAATCAACTTTCTGAACTTTTCAGCTTTTTTGCAATTTAAGCACATCAAACGAGATAAAATTATTGGATGTGCCATAAAAGTGCATAGTAAATAGTTTTCACACAGGCTCTTTACGAGAAACTAATTTCATGAAGTCTTTGCTCATCAATTAAAAGTTATTTCATACTCCGTAGGATCCAGAAGCAGTAAAAACCTTAACAAAGGAAGCTCAAAAATTACTTTGCCCCTAGAAATAGTGCCGCCTGTTTGTGATATTATACTGCCATTAACATCAAAGTTAGAAGTTACAAATGAGTCCTGTACCATCCCAGGTCCATCTTCTCCAATAGTAAATTCGACAAGATCCAGATATTCCTGCTCAGAAATTGGATATTCCGGCTGAGGGCCTAATGCTTCATAAAGAGGGCTGTCTGTTACAGGTACAAGAGGAACTATCTGATAGTATGTTTCAGCATTAAGAAAAAACCTGAAAATTCTATTATTGCCTCTTCTTACAAGGGAAAGCAGCTCTTCATCACCTGGAACTGCTTCTATAATACTTCCAATATCAGTAAAATTGAATTCAATTTCCAGCTCTTTTTCTGATGGCGTATAAACTCGTGTTACAGTTACTCCGTTTAATTCAGATAATTTATTTTCAATTGCTTCTATATTAAAAATACTATTATCTGCTTCATAGCCAAGATCATTTGCATCTTCACCAAAAGTAATTAGATAATCGTAAAATCCGTCCATCATTTCTATATTAATAGAAACAGAACCTGAGCCATTTTTATTTAATTCAATGTCCTGCTTAATTGTACAGGAACTGAATAATAAGTTAATTAAAATAAACAATGTTGCAAGTATACTAGTTTTTTTCATATGCAGAAAATAATCCTTTTTGCCAAATGTGGCAAGTAATATCTAAATAATAGTTTATCATAAAATATCAATTTTTCTTGAAATTTAACGTTTATTTTACCAGAAATATGAAACTTGCAGATATTTTTTTATAATTGCATACCGAACAGAAATTTAAATTGGGAATAATTGAACAATAGAAAACTACTCAGAACCTGGTTTTTAAATCAGTTTTTCTTAAAGCCTGACAGTCCTCGGTGTTTTTTCCCAGATTTTTTTTTCATTCCAGTGTTCTATCCATTCTTCCGGCATAATAAGACTTAAAGCAGCAAGGTCGCCAAGGTATTCTTGAAGCTCAGATAATTTAAACTTTACTCCTTTTGTTAAAGAAGTGAAAGAACCATAAAATTCTGTTTTTACTAGATCTTCCAGTACATCCCAGCTTTTACAAACACCTCCGCCTAATATAATCAATTTTGTATCTAAAATCGCTGTCATATTAACAAGCCCGCGTGCAAATGTTTTAGCTGCCTTCTCGATTACCTTTTTTGCCTTGCTGTCGCCTTCACGGTATTTATTAAAAGCATCTATTGTTGTAGTACCATAATCACGGGCTATTGCAGGGCCTGCAGCAAAAGATTCTACATGGCCTCTGTCTCCACAGCCGCAAATAGGATCGTTATCCATTCCATAAGAAATAAAAGTATGCCCTACATGCATTGCATTACCATTTTTTCCTGTAATAAGATGACCGTCTACATATGCTCCTGCACCAATTCCGGTACTCCATGTTACATATGCGAAATCATCCTCTCCCCTGGCTCCGCCGTAGTTTCTTTCGGCCATTGCAGCACTAATAGCGTCATTTGCAAGCCTTATTCCGTCAGGCTTTAAATGTTCAAATAAGTTATAAAGTTCAGATTCGAGAGGTATTTCTGTCCAGTTATTAGGAGTTATTTCTCTGTGCTCAGAATTTCCACCACAGATATTTGCTGCTTTTAATACATAAATACCATCGTGCTTTTCAAAAGGGCCGCAGGCACTCACTCCAATACCTAATATTTCCTCTTTATCAATATTAAGCAAATCACAGCAATGTGAAATGAGTCTACCTATTTGATCAGGAACAGCAGTATTTTTACCTTTTTTCTCAGTTAACTGATATACCTTTGCAAGCATTCTTTCTCTATCAGCTATACTTACAGTAATTTTTGTCCCACCTATATCAACAGCGGCAAGTATTTTATTCATTTTTTTTCCCTGATAATTTTCTTATTATTTTTCCCTATACTAATAGAAACCACAAAGTTCTGCAAGGTCTGCAAGCGAACCTTTTTTTAATAATCTCTTAGCAACAGCTTCTGTATTTTCTATTGTAAGGTTCGATATCAACTTCTGAACCATAGGCAAATATACAACATCCATACTAAAAATTCGGATGCCGATACCCAAAAGAAATGATATATATCTTTGATGATGTGCCATTTCTCCGCATATTGATATCTCTTTATTATACTTTTTACTTATATCCACAATACGTTTTAATGACCGTAAAACAGCAGGATGATGCGGTATATACAGATCCGCGACTTTTTCATTAGTTCTGTCTATTCCGAGCATGTACTGAACAAAATCATTAGTTCCAATAGAAAAGAAATCTGCTTCCTCTGCAAATTCCTCCATAAGTTCCACCACAGAAGGTATTTCTATCATCATACCAATTTCAAGTTTTTCTTTAAATTTAATACCTTCTTTTTCAAGTTCTTCCCTGCAATTTAATAGTATTGATTTAGCACTAATAAATTCATCCATGGAAGATATCATGGGGAACATAATCTTTGTTTTAATAGAGGCGCATGCACGGAGTATTGCCCTTAACTGCTCAATAAAAATATCCTGGTTCTGAAGTGAAAATCTTATAGAACGCATTCCTAAAAAAGGATTACGCTCATGAAAATCTTTATAATATGAATGTATTTTATCACCGCCTATATCAAGTGTTCTAAAAGTAATTCCCTTTCCCTTTATTTCGCTCACAATTTTTTCATATATCACAAACTGTTCTTCTTCGGAAGGAAAATCATTTCTAATCAAAAAAGGGAATTCAGTTCTGTACAGCCCGACTCCCTCTGCATTAATTTTCATGGCAAATTTTAAATCATTAATTAAATTAACATTTGCAACAAGATGGATTTGTACTCCGTCCTTTGTGAATGTTTCTGAATTCATATTCTGCTCTTCTGCTTCAAACTTTTTTTTAGATTCATTTCTTTGTGTATACGAATTTACAGTATCACTTAGAGGATTTATAAATATTTCACCTTGATTAGCATCCAATAATATTTGAGTATTAAGGCTAATTTCAAATAATTCCGGCATATCAACAATTACAAGAGGGATCCTTAAGGAACGCGCAAGAATAGAAATATGCGAAGTTACTCCACCCCTAATCTGAATAATACCTGCAACATCTTCTGTAGAAAATTTTAAAATATCGGAAGGAAACAACTGCCGTGCAATAATTATCTTCTCCTTATTATCATACTGTACACTTCGCTCCTTCACTAAGTTATTAATAATTCTTAAAGCGAGGTCCTCAACATCTGTCACTTTTTCCCTTATATATTCATTCGGGCTTTTTGAAAATAAAACAATATAACGTTTGGCTGCCGTTAATAATGCGATAGGAGGATTTAATCCTCTATCAATTAATTCCTTAATTTCGTCTATAAAAACATCATCCTTAATCATTAATAAATGTGCTGTGAAGATTAGAGAGGCTGCATCATCCAGTGCTTTTTCAATTTTTCTCTGCATGTCCTTAAGTTGCTTTTCTGTTTCATCTATTGCTTTTAACAATTCTTTTACAGAATATTCTTTAGAAAAGCCCGCATCAAGAAGCTTTGTTACAGATTTTTCTTTTCTTAAAACACGTGATTTACCAAGAGCAAACCCTTCGGACGCAATCATGCATTTAATCAGCATTTGTTTATCTGAAAAATATTTTGATGATATTTTCTTATCTACTTTTTTCTCATGAACATACTTCATAAAAAGATTGGTATTTTCAATTATATTTGCAAGTTGTGATGTTATAACAGTAAGTGTTTCCATATCCTTTGATGTAAAATGATCTTTAATTTTGCTGCAAAGGCTTAATACACCGATTTTAGCTATTCCACGCATAATCGGGACAAATAGATATGATTCAAATGAATTTGCAGAAATATCTAATCCTTTTAAATATTTTTTAATACCAATTTCACTCTTTATACATATTATCTTTTTCTGATTTAAGGATGCAGATGCAAGCTCCCGGCCAAGTCGGTGTTTTAGTTCACCAACCATACTTTCATCTAATCCTGCAAAAGCTCTTAAAAATAAATTATCGGCCCCTTCATCATATAAAAATATCGAACAGCCGTCGGAATCAATATGCCTTATTACGAGTGAGACTATTTTATGTAAGAATGTATCTATATCTCCGGAATCTGTGAAAATCCAGTTCAGCTCACCAAAATCACATAATAATTTATAATGATTCAATAATTATTGCTCCTTTTTATAATGAACATCCAGTACTACTAACTAATATAGATTATACGCTCATGATTAGGTCATTGCAAGTTTCTTTATTTGGTCTTTTATACTATCAACAGGCCCCTCGTTTAAAAAAGTGTAATCTGCCATAGCGATAGGCCCGCCTTTTTCTATATTCTCTATCTCTGAATAATCTCTTTTTGCTGCTTCTTCTTTAGTAAATTTTCTCATTCTATGCGTTATATCATCTTCCGTATGCTCTCTCTGCTCAAGCCGTGCGTATCTTGTTTCAGGAGACGCATAAATATGAATCACCTTTAAATTTTTACTATATTTTTCCTTTAATATCTTGTATTCACTCCATGAATATAGCCCATCTATTACAACATTCTTAAGTTTAACTTCTTCTTCTATTTCATTTAAAGATAAAACAGCATATGCGCCCATGCCGTATTCTTTTCTGAGCTTTTCCCTCATCATTTTTTCATTCTGGGATGTTATTTCTATATTTTCCTCTTTTAATTTATCCATGGTAATCTGGCCGAAACGTATGTACTTCCAGTTAAGCTCTTCTAAAACATCACATGCAATAGATTTTCCAGACCCGCACATTCCAACAATAGCAAATATCTTCTTCATTTCTCCTCCTGCATTTTAAATAAAATATTTCTCACAGAGTGCACAGAGAAATTTGATTTAAACTTCATTTTATTCTCCCATTAACTATTTTTTATTCTATATTCTAATAATCATTTAGTAAAATTGATTGGATCCATTCAATATCCTTTGTGAGCTCCGTGAGCTTCGTGTGAAATTTTTTTTAACACTTTCTTTAAAAATTTTCTTGATAAAACACGGAAATTATACCTTATTAAACTTTTTTATTCAAATATGACCGTAGGTTGTCCAGCAGTTTTAAATATGACCTTGCATTCTGAAAGTCTATATGTACATTAATAATTATCTTAAGTCAATGTCTAGACACTAGTGTGCTAGTCTAGTATTATTATAATCGTGGGTGGGGATAATG
>SDBV01004588.1_pt1 | contig 19791 bp, 15 predicted proteins | sample 2277081 | NCBI WGS metagenome assembly SDBV01 (sample SAMN10402039, study PRJNA504765) | marine sediment metagenome | isolation source: marine sediment core GS10_PC15, 223 cmbsf | place: Arctic Ocean: Southern Knipovich Ridge | collected 2010
GCGGCGACGCGTCGGCATTCTTCGTCCACTTCCGCGTCGCAGAAGTCCCGCCCATTGACCGCAATGCCGACGACCTTGGCGGGGTGCATGAAATTGGCGGCCGTTTCGTTGAACTGCAAAACCCGTTCCAGCGAGGGTATTTTGTGGTCGTCCATGCCGTAGACTCTCTCGCGGCCCATCTGGTAGCAGAGGATCAGCCCGTGGGGCCGCAGTCCGTGCAGCAGCCCCAAGGTGACGCCGCTATAGCGGGGATGGACCAGGCTGCCTTGGCCCTCGACGACGATTACCTCGTGATCCTGATTGGCGAGCACCAGCCGCTCGGCCGCACCGGCTAGAAAATCTCCCACCACGCAATCGATGGGGCAGCCGTCGCCTTCGACCATGATCCCGCTTTGCCCGGTGGCCACGAATTTGGCGTCGATGCCTTGGCCTTTGAGCCCCTCGCTGAGTTCGACGGCCGCCACCATCTTGCCGCAACTCGAGGTATTGCCCACGGTGTGAATACGCAGGCAACCTTCGCGCAGGCCCTGTCCGGTCGCCACTTGGTGTTCGTCGTTGCGGCGAACGTCGATCAGTTGGGCACCGCTTTTTTGCGCAGCGCCGGCGAATTCCCGGTCATTGCAAAGGAATTCGTGCATTCCGGAAACGACGTCCATCTTGCGGGCGATGGCTTCGAGGATGATGGGCCGCCAGGCTTTGGGCAGGCGTCCGCCGGGCGGGGCTATGCCCAAAAGCAAGGTATCGGCCGACGGCGCCTCGGCGATCGATGCCACGATGGGCAAATCGCCGCCGGCACCCAACACTCCAGCGCCCAACAAGTCTCCGCAGCAGCGGCCGGCCGAGTGTTTGTCCAGAACGGCAACCACCTCCCGGGGCCGATAGCGAATGAGGCTGATGGCCGTCTTTGCTCGCAGCGGATCCGTGTACCCTTCGGTGAGGACGATTATCTTCCGCAACATGGCCGTGGCGCCTCCGGTTTTAGCCTTTGCCGCCCAGGGCGTGGTCGACGGCGGCCAGGGCGTGGATTTGGGTGGTGTCGAGCACCGCCGCCGTGCTGTCGCCTTGTCCGACCAGCAGACCGATTTCGGTGCAGCCGAGGATGATGCCGCCCGCGCCGCGGTCGACCAGCCGGGTGATGATCTCTTGGTACTTGCGGCGCGAATCGTCTTCGACCTTGCCCACCACCAGTTCGTCGTAGATCACGCGATGGACCGTCGCGCGGTCTTCTTCGGGCGGGATGATAACTTCGAAGCCGTATTTTTCCACGAGGCGGCCCTTGAAATAATCTTCTTCCATGGTGAACCGCGTGCCCAGCAGGCCCACCTTGTGGAGACCCCGCCGTTTGATTTCCGCGGCCGTGGCGTCGGCGATGTGGATGAGGGGTATGTGCAGATGTGCCGCTACCCGATCGGCCACGCTGTTTGTGGTACACGAGCAGATGACGATCACGTCGGCTCCGCCTCGTTGGGCTTGCAGGGCGGCCGCGGCGATGCGGTCTTCCATGGCGTCGAAGTCCAAGGCGTGTTGCAGGGGCACGATGTCGGCGAAATCGACCGTGCACATCACGCTGGGGGCGTTATGGAACCCGCCCAAGCGGCGGCGAACTTCCTGGTTGATAATGCGGTAGTATTCGATGGAGGATTCCCAACTCAATCCACCTATGAGGCCGATGGTTTTCATGTTGTAGCTCTCTCATGCAAAGATATCTAAACCTCCACGGCCCCCAACTCCTGATAGACCGACTCGACCACCTCGGCGTCGATCTCTTGCAGATCGCGGCCCGCCCCGGCCAAGAGCGAAAGATCGGCCAGTTGGCTGACGCGGCGGGGGATGCCGTGGGTGAGTTGGTGCAGCCGGGCAAGCGCCGCTTCGGCAAACGCGGGCTGCTGTCGGCCGGCGCCCGAAAGCGAACTCTTGATGAATTCGACCGTGTCGCTCTTCTCCCAGGGCTCGATGTCGATCCGCAGCGCAGAGAGTTCCAGCAGGCGATCGCCGATCCGACCCAGCCGCTGGGGCCGAGAACTGAGCACGATGGTCAGACGCGACCGCGAGGTCATGTCGTGCCGCGCCAAGCGGGCGATCTGCGTCAACACGCTTGGGGATGCCAGATCGGCGTCGTCCAGGATCATTACCGTGCCGGTCTCTTGATAGCGGTTCGCACTAAGGCGGTCTTCCAGCCGTCGCCAGAGCGAAACCATCGATTCGCTCCGCGAGGGGTTGGATCGCAAACACTGTAAGATGTTCCAGAGCATCTCCACCGGTTCGAGCCCTTCCAGACCGATTCGGGCCACCTCCATGCCGTCGTGGCGGAGTTCGTCGTCGAAAAATCGAAAAAGAAACGATTTGCCACTGCCCTCATTGCCTATCAAAAGACCCATCCGCTGGTGTTGCTCGACGAGGAAGTGCATTCTGGCCAGAGCCTCGTCGTGCGCGGGAGCACGATAAAAAAAGCACGAGTCGTGGCAGGCTCGAAAGGGCGTTTTTTCCAAGCCCCAATGCGACTGATATGTGTTCATGTCATCCCTCTCCGCCTAGAACGCCCTCGACACTCGGCCTTCGCAAATTCGCCAGAGCGCCTATTTATCAACGTCAAAATTACATTCCGTAATGGTCTTATTTTCGGTAGAATCCTCAGTGAAACTTAATCCCGAAATGTCAGCGGCGGGGCTTGTCCCCGCGTTGTCCACCTCATTGAATCCCATGACCAATCGCTATTTCATGGAAACATCCATTTCCGACTCGCAGGTTACCCTGACCGGCTCGGAGGCACACCACTTGGCGCATGTAATGCGCGCGAGCCCGGGAGACCGGGTTACACTTTTCGACGGCAGCGGGGCCGAGTTCACCGCCGAGGTCGATCGGCTCGAGCGTCGCCAAGCTCGCTTGACGGTCGTCGACCGCCACGAAGTCGACCGCGAGTTGCCGCTACGGATCACGCTGGCAGTGGCCTTGCCCAAAGGCGACCGGCAGAAGTGGCTGGTGGAAAAGGCCGTCGAGTTGGGCGTGGCCGAGCTTGTGCCGTTGGTCAGCGAGCGGTCGGTGGCGCGGCCCCGGGAGCAGTCGCTTGTGCGTCTGGGTCGTACGGTTGTCGAGGCCTCGAAGCAATGCGGCCGCAACCGGCTGATGCAAATCTCTCAGCCCCGCGCATGGAGCGATTTCGTCGCGGAAACAGCCGATGTCTGTTGTCGGCTGCTGGCTCATCCCGGCGGCGAAGCTCCTGCTGGTCGGGAGGGCGAAGCTCCTGCTGAGCCGATGTTTCGTGATAATTCGCGGCTCAGCAGGAGCTTCGCCCTCCCTTTTCAGACAAAGCCTAATGTGTACGAAGATATTCGTTCGGCTAATCTCGACCGGGTGGTGGCAGCCATCGGTCCCGAGGGCGGATTTTCGCACGAAGAAATCGCCTTGGCCGTGGCAGCCGGCTGGCGGAAGATCGGCCTGGGCCGTCGCATATTGCGTGTCGAGACGGCCGCGTTGCTTTTGACGGGGATTATTTCGGCGGCGTTTCTTGAATGAGAGTGGCTACTCGAACAAGGAATCCACATTGCGAGCGCCGTGCAGAACGCGCTCGATGTGTATCGAATCGCCCTCTGGCCGGTAGTAGATAGCGTAGTTGTTCACGGAAAAAACGCGGAGTCCTTCGGCAAGCGAATCGCGGGGAGCACCGAGAAGCGGAAATTGAGCTAGCGCGTGGCACTTCTCCTTTAGTTGCTTGACGAAAGCAATTGCGGCAGTCGGATTATCGTGTGCAATATATTCAAGAATGCCGTCCAGATCTTGCACGGCCATGGGTGAGAACCACGGTTCACTCACGATGATTCTCGCCGCGACAACTGTTGGGCTTTCTCCTCCAGTTGGCGAAAAACATCACTGGCCCTGATCGATGGCCCCGAGTCGATGCCGGCCTGTATCTCGCGTTGAAGTTCCCGCTGCCGTTTCAAGAGACGCACAGCTTCATCCAATAACTGATCGCGGCTACGGAACGTTCCCGATGCCAGCTCGTACTGGATGAATTGCTCATTTTCCGGTGAGATATTGTTACTCATCAGTTTCCCCGTAGTGATGACCCCGCGGTAATAACGTATGTCGCCATGAAACGATCCCCAAGACCATAGTATCAGTACCCGGCTGTTGAGTCAAGTAAAACACCCATATTGCGAGGGGGGTGCCGCTTTTCAACTGGAATTGATACACTGTGGACAAATCCGATAGATGCGAGTGTTGCCCAACATGTCATCCGCTAAGCCCGAACATCTTTCCGCCCAACTCCGCTTCGCCGGCGGCACGCTATTGCTCGAAGGCGTTTCCGAGGCCGGGGTTCGAGCGCAGAGCGGCCGCTCGGGCGCGGCCCCGCTGGCGCCTTGCTTGTGGGACCATCGCGTGCGGGCCTGGCGCTGCGACGCCATGCGCTACGTGGATTTCATCGAGACGCTCGGCCGCATTCCGCTGGCCGTCGAAGATTGCGTACCCGACTGGCCGAGCGTAGACTGGCCGCGGGTGCAGATCCATTCGCTCCGCGACGAACAGCAGGCGGCCGTCGACGCCTGGTCGGGAGCCGCCGGTCGCGGTTGCGTGGTCATGCCCACCGGCACGGGCAAGACCGAGGTGGCGCTTTCTATTATGTCGAAAACGTCCGTGTCCACACTGGTCGTGGCCCCGGTTCGCGATCTGATGTATCAGTGGCACCGCCGCATCCTCGCCGGCTTGGGCTACGACGCCGGCATTGTGGGCGACAATGTTTTTCGACTGCAAGACGTTTCGGTCACCACCTACGACAGCGCCTGCATTCACATGGAGCGCTTTGGCAACCGCTTTGGGCTGATCGTTTTCGACGAATGCCACCACCTGCCGGGCCAAATTCGACAGGACGCGGCCCGTATGTCGGCGGCGCCCATGCGCTTGGGCCTTACGGCCACGCACGAACGCTCCGACGGCCGCCACAAGGCGCTGGACGAACTTATCGGCCCGGTGGTCTACGATCTTCCCATCTCGGCGGTGAAAGGAAAAACCCTGGCCGATTACGACGTGGTGCGGATACCGATCCATCTTTCCGACGCGGAGCAGGCCAGATACTCGGATCTTTCACGCCGGGTGCGGGACTATATGGCCGAGCGTCGCCGGGAGGAGCCGGATTTCACCTGGGAGGATCTTTGCGGCGAGACGGCCAAATCGCCCCAGGCGCGCGGGGCCATGAAGGCCTTTCGCATGAAAAAGGCCATCGAGGACCGGGCCGAGGAAAAGCTCCGCGTGATCGAAGACCTTTTCCGTCTGCACTCGCCCCAGCCGTGCATCATCTTCGCCGGCTCCAACGCCATGGCCCGCGACGTCTCGCGGCGGTTCCTCATCCCCTGTCTGCTAAACCACTGTGGGAAAAAGGAACGGCTGGACATTCTCCAGGGCTTGGCCAACGGCGATTATCCGGCCCTGGTGGCCAACCGGGTGCTCGACGAAGGCGTCGACCTGCCCGAGGTCAAAGTGGCCATCGTCATCGGCGGAACCGCCTCCAGCCGCCAGGCGAAACAACGCCTGGGACGCGTACTGCGCAAATCGGGCCACGCCCGGGCGTACTTGTACGAGATCGTCGCCAGCGGAACCACCGAAGAGCAACGCTCGCGCAGTCGCCGCAAGAGCGACGCCTATGATCGGACGAAGCGGCGGCGGTTGTGAAGCGGTGGTTATGAAAACGGATGCCGCCAACTCAGGTCTGGGAACCTGGCAAAATCACGATCCGTGGTAATCCATTCACTTCCGGATTCTATTGCCAGTGCCGCCAGGTACGCATCGGGGACCAAATTGCCCCGCGTGCCGGTTGCTTTGCAAAGGCGGGTGAAGATTCCCCAGTGACGACGCCCGGGAGACACAATAACACACTGCGGCTGAGAGCGGATTATTTCAGTGAAAGCCAGAGCCCCGTCCACTGTTGCCGGAGGGGATAAAATACGCGGATGAGTGACAATTCTTACGAACCCGCTCAGCACCAAATTGGACACCCCGTACGGCAATTCATTATTGATTGCATCTTGAAGCCAAACCGCGTAGCGATCGCTATTGGGAATATCTTGCCGAAATGCATAGACTAAGATGTTGACATCAAATAGGAGCATCATTCCCATCCATTAAGTCAATCAGGTCGGCATTGCTATCAAGATTGACGCCCGGCAGAAGCCCATCGCCCGACATGCGAGGTAGTTCAACCCGCTTGCGTTCGCGTTCTTCGGTACTCCTTGCAAGAACCGCGCGCAAACTGTCTTCTATAACCGCATTGAGGGTCTTCCCGCTTTGGGCAGCCAGCATTTTGGCATCGGCCAGCAATTGATCGTCAAGTCGAATAGTGGTTCTCATACATCAAAGCATACCATATAAGCATCAATATGTCAAGATCTTTCCTGGACCCACATACGCATCTAAAAAACGCCGCAAGCGGCTGGGCTAACATGAACTTCTTCAGATGTTACAAAGAACCATTCTTTTGTCCTTCCTTCCCTTCCTTCCCTTCTGTAAATTACCCGTCATGCTAACCCGCGACCTGGCCCTGGCCGAATATCGAGATTGGAAGCTCGTTCCCGATCGCTTAACCCGCGCCCGGCACGGCGGCTATCTGGAATATGCGCGGCAACTGCTGGAAATTTATGGCACGGGCGCCGGTCGCACGCGTCGCGAGTTGCACCTGGCCGCGCGGGAGGTTTTTGCCGACGAAGAGGATTGCCCGCCGCGGCGGATCGACGCTTTTTGCAAGCTGTTGGACGACGTTTCGGTTTATGACAGGGATTCCCGCGGCCGCGCGGCCGCCTTGCGTAGGACCGTATTTCGCGCGGCCACCCCCGAACACCCGCTGGTGAAAAACGTGGATCGTCTGTTCGAGCACGACGAGGCCGAGGTCAAGCAGCGGATCGCCCAGGGGCTGGGCCGCTCTTGGGAAGAGATCGACGGCGATCTCTTCGCCGATGTGATGGAGTTCCATCGCTTGAAGAGCTTCGAAGGTTATGCGGACGCCGCCGCGCTTTTGGCCCGCTACAACGTGGCCCAGGTGCAAGTGGCCCTTTTTGGCGCGATTTCCATGGTGGTTTGGGCCAGCGACGATTTCAAAACCATTTTGCGCTACGCCAAGCTTGCGCGGCTGATGCACACCATCGAGCGCGCCGGTGAGGGCCGCTATTGTTTCCGCTTCAACGGCCCGGCCTCGCTGCTTCGTCAGACGCGTCGCTACGGCGTGGCCATGGCCCGTTTTCTGCCCGCCCTGGTTGCCTGCCGTGGCTGGAAGATGCGTGCCGAAATTCGCACGCGACGCGCCAGCCGCACCGTCTGGCTCGATCTATCATGCCACGACGGGCTCAACAGCCACTTGCCCCCGCCCGATGAGTTCGATTCGTCGGTGGAAGAGACGTTTGCCCGGAAGTGGGGCGCGGAAAAGCGCGACGGCTGGCAAATGATCCGCGAGGGCCAGGTGCTGCACCGCGGTCAAAAAGTATTCATCCCCGACAATCTCTTCCGCCACGACGACGGCCGCACCGTGCTCATGGAAATCGTGGGCTTCTGGACGCCCGAGTATATCGAAGCCAAACTGCAAACACTGCGGACGTTCGACGACCACCGCATCTTGCTGGCGGTCTCGAAAACGGCCGGTGCGCAGATGGGCGAACTGCCCCCCGGCACGATCGTCTACGGCTCGAAGCTCTCGCTCAAAGACGTTCTGGCGGCACTGGAATCGTTCGACGGGCGATAGCCTGTCTGCCGCTTCCATGCCGTCAAATACTAGGCTTTGTCTGAAAAGGGAGGGCGAAGCTCCCGCTGAGCCGCAGATGACCACGAAACATGGCTCAGCAGGAGCTTCGCCCTCCCGACCGGTTGCCGAGTCCCTCATTTGCCGACTTCGACCGTCTGACCGCTCCTTTCGGATATCATGCAGGCGACCATGCCGGCGTGTATGCGGCGGGCCACATCGATGTCGGCCAAGACGGGCTTGTCTTGCAGGGCGGCGTCGACGAAACCTTCGATGCACTCCACCATTCCCCGGAAGCCGTGCGACGGTTGCCAGGCCGGGTGGTGCTCTTGCACGCTGGGCTCGTTGGTTTTTCGCCATTGCCATTTGCCCGAGGTGATGTCGACATGTATTTCGCCGTCACTGGCGTAGATGTCGAGACTGATGGAACTCTGCTTAGAGCCCAGCAGGAAGAATTCGTATTGCCCGATGCCGCCGCCGTGGAACTCGAGTGTGGCGAAGCCGTGGTCCATCATATGATCGGCGCCGGCATAGCCGCCGCTGACGCTTGCCCGCAGGGGTGGCTGGGAAAAGATACAGTCGAGCAGATCGATGTACCACGGTGATACCCAGGGGAAGAATCCCTGGCGCTCATTTTCGTTTTGTTCTTCGGTGATGCCGCGTCGCCAATCGCAAAGCAGACGGACCTTGGCCGTCATGGGGTGGCCGAGGCGGCCGCTCTCGAGCAGGCGCCGCACGGCGGCAACCACCGGCAGGTAGCGAAGCTCGAGGTCGAGTTGTACGACCTTCGCAGAGGCTTCCATCAAGGCCAGCATGTTGGCGATTTCGGCCGGTTTGTGGGATAGGGGCGGTTCGCAAAAAACGTGCTTGTCCGCAGCGACGGCCGCCGGCAGGACTTGGGCATATAGCGAATGGGGCAGGGCCAGCATCACGGCGTCGATGGCGTCATTGGCAAGCAAGTGGCGATAGTCGGCATAAGTTTCCAACTCCTCGCCGAACTGCCGGCGGGCGAATTGCCGCGTCGAATCGCTCGCCGCCGATACGGCCACGACACGGGCCGTATCGAGTTGCTTGAGGATGGGTATGTAGGCCTGGCGCGGCCACTTGCCGAGACCGATGAGGCCGATTTTTAATGTTTGCATGGTTTCCTATTTTAACAGTCTTGCTTCGAGCCAATTGGCGTGATCTTGCTGGTCGGCACGGTCGCCGAAATCCACGATCAGGTCGAGACGCTTGCCGCCGCGGATGTCGAGGCTTATGGGGATTGGGGCGTCGCGGCCGCGGACGATTGGGCCGGAGTATTTTTTGCGGCCGTCGACGTATACGCGGAAGCGGACGCTGCCCCGGCCGGCGGTGGAGTCGTCGATTGCGGTGAAGGCCTCGAATCGGGAGAAGGGTTTATCGAGGAGATACGTCAGGCGCGCGGAGCTGTGCGTGCCCAGGCCTTTTAGGAAGAGGCGGCCGCCGCAGCGCAGGCGTCCGCCGGTTGCGTTTCGGTCGATGCCGTAGGGCCATGGCAGTTGCAGGTAGGGGACGTGGCGATATTCGGCCGCGGCCAGGTCGGATAGATAGGTTGCCTTGGGGCCGATGGGTTGCAGAAAGACCAGTTCCTGGGGCGACGCCTGCCAGTCGGCGGCCTTGTCGGTTGGGTTGGCGGACAGAGAGATGGTTAGCTTTTGGGCGTCGAGCGTGATCCTCCGGGCGAGCAACAGGCTGCCGTCGGCCAAGCCCAGCCAGGCCTTTATATCATCTATTTGATCGTCTATATCATCTATTTGATCGTCTATATCGTCTATATCATCTATTTGATCGCTGCGGGCGGCCGATGGCAGGGCGTTTTCGGGCGGGTTATTTTTGAGCGGGGGCGCGAAGCGGATGGCTTCCACACGCCGCAGGTCGGTGCCGATCGAGCCCATCTCGGTTTCCATGCGGACGTTTTCATCGTCGATGCTGAGTATGCGGCCGGTGAGTTGGTCGCCGTTGAGGAGTCGGATTCGGCCGGTGTTTTTGGCGTTTTCGGCGTTCTCGGCGTGAGGGGGGGGTTTTGTGTTTGTTGCAAGATTGTTTGCGTTAGCGGTCCAATCCAAGAGACTCTCGGCGTCGGCCGTGTCCACGGGCAGTTCGAAGACGAGGCCGGCGAGCAGTTCGCGGGGGATGGTGACACGACCTAAGAGTGCGGACTCGATTTTGGCGGCCGTGCCGTCGTAGTCGATCGTGTCGGCACGCAACAGGCCGCCGTCGGCGAGAACCACAACCGGGCCGCGTTTTAGCCCGGCCGCACGGCCCCAGCGGAGCAGATCGGCGGCCGAGATTTTTCGCTCTGGGCCGTCGCCTGCGAAGGTGAGGTTCCAGTCGTCGTCGGCGGCAATCAACCGGCCGTCAAATGGCGTGCCATCCAGGGCGATTGCTTGCGGTGGTTTTTGCGGCGAGCGGTTTTGTGCAAATGCGTTTTGCGATCTGGCAGCGGCGGCCGTGGCTATTGCCGCTAGGAGCAGCGCCAAGCACGCAGCGGGGCGGACAACGGTCGGTGATTTTTGCATGGGCATTGTTTTCGCGTCGTTATCGCTGGAAGATGGGCAACGCTGCATTGGGCATTTGCAGGACGATGCAGGCCATGGCCGTGGCGTAGTCGCTGGAGAAGGCGGCCTGCCAGGATCCGTCTCGGCCTTGGCGCGAGATCATATCGTCGCGGACGGCCGGATACCACTTTTGCCACGACTGTCCGCCGGCGTGCCACATTGCCTGGACGGCGTAGTATTGACCGTAATAATAGTAGCCCGCCTGGCCGCTCTGGCCCTTCTTCGGCAGGAATTTCATGAGATAGTCGATGCCCTTGGCGATTTCGGGACCTTCGTATATGCCCGCGCTGTAGAGGGCCACGACCCCGGCGGCCGAGCGGGGGAAGAGGCTCTCGCCACCGGGCCCCAGCATGTAGACGAATCCACCGTCGGGGTTCTGGCTGCGTTTGACGTATTGGATGCAGCGGTCGATGGTTTCCTTGGGTACGTAAACACCGGCGTTGCGGGCGGCGCGAAGGGCCATTATCTGACAGATGGTCACCGAGAGGTCGGCGTCGGCGCGGACGGGTTGGTATCGCCAGCCGCCTTGGTCGTTTTGGGTGTTGACGATAAGTTTGACGGCGGCCACAAGCTTTTGACGAAGCTCGGCCCGGGCACTCATGCCGTGGCACTCGGCCAAGAAGAGGGTGGCGAAGCCGTGGCCGTACATGGGGCCGCGGCTGGTGGCGCCGGGGGCCACGATAAGGCCGCTTTTTTGCGAACGGGACAACAAGTAACCGATGCATTTGGAGATTTCCGCGCCGTAAGGCCCGCGGTGGGGCGTGCTGCCGCCGGACATCATGGCCATGCCGGCCAGTGCCGTTACGGCAACATTGCCGCGAAAATTGCCCGAGCCGAAGGAGCCGTCGTCGTGCTGACGCGAGGCCAGCACCGCCAGGCCGCGCTGCACGGACTTTTCGGTCTCGGGCGTGATCAACTTGGCGGCGGTTTGCTCGGGGCTTTGCGCTGGGTTATGCTCCGGCGGGGACGGCTCGTCGGCCGCGGCGGGCGATACGCAAAGGCATAGAACAACTAATCGTAGGCCGGATCGCCACCCGGCAATGAGTCTAATCATCTTTCGCCTCCGATAAGCGCTTATAGTATTCTTCGATCATCCGTTCGTATTCCGGCAAAAATTGCTCGACGGGGTACTGTAACATTTGCTCGCGATCCCGCGGGGGCAGTTCGCCCCAGAGCCGTTTGAGCAGAGCCCGCATTTGTTGCATGTCGGTTCGGCCCGGCGGGGCGGGTTCCTTGACGGCTGCGCTGCCGCCGCTCTGTCCGGGGCTGGTGCCCTTGCCCGGCTTTTCGCCCTGGGAGGGTTTTTTCGACTGGGCGATCTTTTTGCGTTCGCTGCTTCCGCCTTGGCATCGAGCTTGGCCGGGTTTGCCGCCGCCGCAACAGCCTTCTTTCGCCTGCTCGATGAGGCGGTCGAGTTGCTCGATAATCTGCTGCTGGGTTTGCTGGGTGGCGGGACCGGAGTCGTTTTCGACAATGCGGTGTTGGACGGCTCGCATTTGTCGGGCGATGTTGATAAGCGGGTTGGCTGGGGCCGCGGCCGATGTTGTGGATTCGTCGGGCGGAATAGTATTATTTTTGTCATCTGCGTCGGCCCGACGTAGTTCTCGCAGAAGATCGCGGACGATCTGGTCGCCGGGGCGTTCGGCGTGGGAAGGCTGCGGGGTTAATGTTTTGCCGGGTTGGTCGACAGCGGATTTTTTCTTCGGGGCGAAGAGTTCGCGATCCAAGTCGTCCAGCGGCTCCGTGGCTGGTGTGGCAAACGAAACGAGAATCGCGACGACCGCCAACATTGCCGGCATCGCCGTTTTGATTATATCTTGCAGCTTCATGGTATTATCCTCTGTCCTCTTTAGTCACTAATCGGCTGCCGGGAGCAGTTGCAGCATCAGATCGGCCAGACGGCGTTGTTCTTCGGCTAGTTCTTGATATTCTCGACGTATATTTTCGGGCGGTCGTTTTTGGCCGCCGTGCTCTTTTTCCAACTCGCCGGTTCGCTTGTTGATTTCCTCTTGCAGCATCTTGAAGAGTTTTAGCCGCGCCAGGAGTTTTATTCCCTGGCCTGACGATCCGCCGCCTTTTCCGCCGCCGCCGCCGGAATCCTTTTGTTCTTTTTTAGCGGATTTCAGGGCGTCGAGCAACTGTCCCAGGCGTCGTTGGGCGTCGTGCTGGAGAGCCAGGGTTTGGCCGCCGGTTTGGCGTTGCCGCAGCCGGTCGGCCGCCCCTTCCATTTTAGCGGCTGCCGTGGATAAAGCCAGCTTGAAGACGCCGGCCTGGCCCGTCTTGTCGGCTAAAACACGGGTGTCTTGGGCCAAAACGGCTTGCTCGCGGGCGAGGTTGTGCAGACTGGCCAGTTGGCCCGGCGTGAGCGGCGGGGCGGATTTTTGCATGGCATCGAGGCGGCGTGTTTCTTCGATCGCCTTGTCCTCTCGGCGGACCAGGGCCTTGAGGGCGTCGAGGAGGCCGGCCATTTTTTCGGTCGCCAGTTCGGCCTCGGCGCGACGGCGTCGCTGGGCCAACTCTGCGGCCGCGCGCTCCAGAGCCTGCCTTGCCCGGTGGGCTTCTTTTTTGGCAGATTCCACGTCGCCTTTTTGGACGTTTTGGGCGGCCTTGCTCATGGCCTCGGCGGCCGCGGCCGTTTGTTCGGCAGCCCCTTGGGCAAGGAGGCGTTGCAGGCGGCGGGCGATTCGTTGGGCTTCTTCGGTGATCGCTTTTTGCTCGTCGGCCAGTCGCGGCAGTTGCCGCTCTTCGGGCTTTTGCAACTTGTCGAGCAATTGCTGCTGCCGGCGGATCAATTCTGCCAGTTGCGATTCGGCTTGGCGGAGTCTTTTGACGAGCCGCGTCAGTTCGTGCTCGCGGCGGTTGGCCAGGATGTTGAGGACCTCTTGCAGGTCGTCGATAACGCGCCGCTGGTCGCCGCTCGCCTGGCCCATGCGGTTGCGGCGGAGGTTGTCGTCGGTCCCGCGCATGACGGCGGCAATGCGTCGCTGGGCGATGCTGTGCAAGGCGTCGCCGAGAGTCTCGGCGGCCAAGGGGTCGCTGACGTCGAGCTTTGCCAGGGTTTGCGCCATTGACTGGGTGATGCGGTCGAGCCATCTGGCCAGCTCGGCTTGATCGCGGGCGGCGATGCGCAGTTCGGCGGCCTCTTGCGGCCGCAGGTCGCCCAGATCCTTGGTCAGGGTCTTGCGGCCGAGCCCCAGCGTTCTCGTTCGCAAGTCTTCTTGCTCGCGGATAAGCCGGCCCACCTCGCGGTGGAAGCGGCGGTAGTTGTCCCACTGGGATAGCCGCCCCAGCATGTTTTGCAGGGCTTCGATGACGACGACCTGGTTCTGATCGACAATGCCAAGGGCCGCGAGCGTGGCGCGGTCGGTATTTTTGGTATTTTTATTTTCATCGGTCGTCTGTTGCCGTCGATGGACCTGGGCCGATTTGACGGAAGCGGTCATTTCGGTGGTGATTATCGTAAGGTTTTCCTTTGCCAGGCGGTCGATCTCCCCCAGCAATCCGCCCATGCGACGTTGCACCTGGGGGCTATCGAGGCGGTTGTTTTGCAGGTTCTGCAGCAGGCTTAGGATGCGTGCGGGCACGCCGTCTTCACCACCGCTCAAGGCGACGGTGGCCTGGCGTTGGCCGCGTTCGGCGCGGCGGAGTTGGTCGAGGCCGACCGGGCCGAGTCGCCCGGTTTCTTCCAGGCGGATTATGAGGGCGGCGACTTGCGCGCGGGTTTGACGCTGCATCTTCAGAACCCGTGCCAGTTCGGCGAGGATGAATTCCTGCCGGGCAGCGATGCGGTCGGCCATCTGTTGGGGCGTTATGACGATCAGCCGCCGCGTGTCGCTCCTGCCTTGTTGGGGTCGATAGTCGTCGGCCGTGACGTAAAAGACGGCCTGGGAGCCCGGCTGCAGCCAGGCGCCGCCGAGTTTCAAGCCGTCGAGTTTCCAGCGGTAGTCGATCGGCAGACTTTGGCCGGCTGCGCCGATAGTGGGAAATCCGTCAGTAGGGCGTTGGCCGACGCCGCCGGGTTTATCGGATTGGGGGGCGGTTTTTGGGCCTTCGAAGAGCACGATCTTGAGTTCATTCGGGGGCCGCTCGACGTTTGGCGGCTTAGCGTTTTCCAGGCGAGCCAGAAGCGTCACGTTTTGCACGGCCAGATCGTCTTTGACCAGCACTCGCAAGGGTACGGTCGCTTGTGGCGTTGCGTAGACGGTGGAAGTGGGCCGCTCGATGGAGATGCTGGGGGGCCGGTCTTCGACGGCGCGAATGTCCCAGCGCATATCCGCGCCGCCCTGGAGGCCCTGGCGGTCGACCATTTCGAACCAGAAGTCGGTGGAATCCTCGACCACGAATCCGCGATCGGCCGCAACGACGAAGCTCAAACCGTCGCGACTCAGTTGGGCGGGAATGGTTTTCTCCCGACCGAGATGCATGGTGACGCTTCGCAGGCGTTTGTTGGCCGTGGCCTTGATATGGACGGTGCTGCCCACCAGTGCGCGGAAGCCGGCGGCCCGATTCTCGTCCAGGGTGACCGTGGGCCAGGCCGTGTACGACGGCGGTACGAGGCGGACCGAAAGCGAGCGGACCGAAGGCGGTTCGACCACTTCCACGTCGATCCACTGCATGGAACGGTCGTCGCCGCCTTCGATTCGATAGGAGAATTCCCGCGTGACGTTTTCGCGGCGGGCCAGCAGGGTTTGGCCCAAGTGGCGCATGGGCTCGGTTTGTTCTTCCACGGCGCCGTCGGGCTTTGCTAAGCGGTAGAAGATTTTGGCGTCGGTCGGCAGCTTGGCGCCGGCGGCGTCGACGGCCTCGACCTCGAAGATTCCGCCGGCCGCCACGCGCTCGACGCGATGGACCAGCTCGAGGTGCGTTTTTTGCGGCCAGGACACCTCGCCGAAAGGATAGGCCAGCCGGGCCACGGCCACTTGTACCCAAAGCGGATCGAGCAAGGCGAACGTGCCCGCCAGCAGACACATGGCCACGGCCGTGGTCGTGGCCCGAACGGCGGGGCGATGGTCGAGCGAATCGGTGAAATTCAAGTCCTGGGTTTTCGCGGTCGTGGCGGCGATTACCGCCCGACGCAGAGCAGCCGAGCCGGCCAGGGGGTCGTCTTCGGCCTGGTCGAGAAACTCCACCGAACTGGCCAGGCTGTCGCCGAGCTGGGGGAAGGTTTCTTCAACACGCTGGGCCAGACGTACCGGGGCAAGACACCGGTGCCACTTTGCAGAGGAAAATTGCAGGTACAAGAAGCGGTAGGCACTCCAGCCCAAGAGTCCCAGCAGGGCCAACGCGCAAATCACCCTCATGCCCGGGTCCTGGAAGCGAATCCAATAGTCGATCGTGCCCAACACGGCCACGCCGGCCACGGCGGCAATCACCAGGCAGCTTACCCCATGGGCCATGGCCAAAGCACGTTGGCGGCCGCGGAGGCGTGCGATCTTTATTTCCAGGGGGTGGTGCATTGTGGTTTAATGGGGAGGGTAAGGGGAAAGGGTTTTTAACACGGAGACACGGAGGCACGGAGAAATAAAAAGTAAAGTAGGGTGCGTCCGCAACGCACCAGGAGTGCCCCTCCTCGTATTCCCTTCGTATTCGTTTTGATTACTCATGTGTCTCGGTGTCTCCGTGTTAATCTTTCTTTCCCCGTCTTTATTCATCACGCCATCCCCTTCATTTTACGTCCGATCCATTCTATTACCAGCAGACCCAAAAGCAGCATCAGCAGCGGCCAACGGTTCCATAGTGGTCGGGGGGGCAGCGTGGCGACGGGTACTTGGCGGCCGGGTGGGAGGTCTTTGATGAGACGGTCCGACTCGGCGACCGAATAGTAGCGGCCTTTTGTTTCTTCGGCTGCCTGCATCATGGCGGTTTCGTCCATGCGCACGTTTTCGAACTCTCCCATGGGGGCGGCGACCACGAAATCGACTGCGGCCGCGCGATCTTCGACCGCGGGGCTGGAAAGCCAGGCGTGGTATCGGCCGCTGGCGGCTGACGGTAAAACGCCCTCGAAAATCCCTTGCGAGCCGCCGCGACGCAGTTTCAGCGAGCGGGTTTGGCGGCCTTGTTGTTCGACGACCACCGTGGCGCCTTCGTCGTCGGCCGGGGCGCGACGGGGATCGGAGAAACGCAGGCGGAAGCGGACCGGACGGCCGGGGAGATATTCGCGGCGGTCGGTGGAAAGCACCACGGAGCCTTCGCCGCCGAAGAGTTTCGAGCGGCTGAGGTAGCGGATCATTTGCACCCAATAGCGGGCGAAGAAGGTGTCGCCGGCGCGCCATCGCCATCGCCAGGTCTCGTCGGTGGCGTGGAAGAGCACCTTGCCGGCGCCGACGTATTGCAAGCAGATCAAGGGCAGGGGTCGGCCGTGGGGCCCGGCGCGGCGGGGGTTGACGGCCAGGACTCGTGTCCCCATTTTCAGATCCGGTGTTTCCAGCATCCAATACAAGGGCGGCAGGTTCTGCCAGATTTCCAGGGTCTCGTTGGGGGTGTCGCCCAGTTGCATGGCCGGGCAGGCAAGGCCCAGATCGGTGGGCAGAACTGTGAAGCCTTCGCTAATTGTTCGTTCCGGCAAGGGCGCGCGGATACTATCGAGTTTTATCGGCAAAAGCGCGGCAAGCGGCGTGTCGCGCAATCCCAGCGGCATGTGGCGGGGTCCGGAAATGAGGATCAGGGCACCGCCCTTGGCCGGCTGGCCCACGAATTCGACCAGATTTTTCATGGCCGCGCCGCCAAGCTGTCGCGGGTCGACGTCGCCGAGAATGATTACGTCGTAGGAAAATATTTCTTCGCGGCGGAGCGGAAACACCCGCAGGGCCGTGGCGTCTTGTTCGGCAGATTTCACGTCGGCGTCTTGCAGCACCGTGTGCAGTTCGATGGTGTTGTCGCGAGCCAGCATGTTTCGCAGGAAGCGGAACTCGTAGTTGGGATAGCCGGCGGCCAAAAGCACGCGGATTTTTTCCTTTCGCACCCGCACCGTGCGCTCTTGGACGTTGTTGTCGGTTTGCAATTCGCCTTCCAGCGGCAGCACCTCGACGCGGAAGCGGAACTCGCCTTCCTGCTGCGGCCGGTAACGCAGCCGCGCCTGTTGGGTTTTTCCATGGCCTTCGATCTTGAGCTTTGTGCGGGCCAGAACCTGGGGCTTGCCCTGGCGTTTGAGTTGCACCTCGACCTCGCGGTCTTTGAATCCGGTGCCCGTGAGCTTGATTTCGAAGGAGATGATATCGTCGACGAAGACGACCTCGTCGACCAACAGGTCGGTGAGCTTGAGGTCGCGCAGCGGCCGCCGGTCGCCGGTTCCCACCACGAAAAGCGGCACGCCCCGCCGCCGCGCGGCGGCGGCCGCTTCGGCCAGCGACGGGCCTTCGGTGTTTATGCCGTCGCTGAGGAGTATGATCGCGGCCGGGACGTTACCGCGGAGGTCCTTGAGCACGGCCTCGACGCCGGCGCCCAGCCGGGTGGCCGGCCCGCTGGGCTTGAGATCGCGGATGCCCTGGATGAGTTCCTCGAAATTGCCGCTGCGGCCGCCGGCCGTATCGCCGTTTTTTTCGCCGCTGATTTTCGTGCCGCTGAGGGTGTAGAATCGCAGCTTGTGATCGTCGCGGATTCCCCGCGGGAGGGCGGCTTTCTTGCGCAGCAACACGCTTTTAGCCAGGTTGAAGCGATCGAGGTGGGCAGCGAGGCCGCTTTTTTCGAGCCGCGCGTTCAGCTCCTTGGCGGTCCGCTGGTCGTAGCGGTCGACGATGCTCATGCTTTGCGAGTCGTCGATGAGCACCGCCACATAGGGCAAGCCCGTCCGCTTGAGGGCCAGTGTGAGTTGCGATATCATCACCAGCACAACCGCCAAGAGAGTCAGGCGGACGCCGGCCAGGCCCAGCTTCCAGCGACGTGAGACCTCGCGGCTCTCGTGCAGATAGAGCCAGACGATATAGGCCGCCACGGCGACTCCCAGCAGGAGCGTCAGCCAGGGTGCCCAAGGCCAGACGTACTCCAGACTCCAGGCCGTACCCTCGCCCCAGTCGGCCTCGACGCCGAGCAGTCGCTGAATCCAGTTTGGCAATGTTCCGTTCATTGTGCGTGGTGTCCGAATCGCCAGGCTAAAAATGATTCCAGTAGCAGTAGGGCAAAAACCGCGTATAGCAGGGCCACCCCCAATTGGCCGCGCCGCGCGATGGGGCTCAGCGGAGCGGCTTGGGAGCGGGACCAGGTGGTCTGGATTTCGACGGGCACTCCCGCCAGCACGTCGTCGCGAAGCTGCTCTTGGGAGAGTTTTGTGAGGTCGCTTTCGATCGTGTCCACGTTCACGGCGTAGACCAGGCCGCCGCTATGGGCCGACTGCTCTGCTGTGGCCGGGGCGGGTGCGACCGTGTAAATTCCGCTTATGGCGGTGTCGTCGAAAGTCCAGACGGGCGAGTCGCCGCGATGAGCGATGGGTAGTTTGACTTGTGAGCCGTCGGGGGTTTGCATTACCACCGAGCCCACAAAGTCTGCCGCCCCTTCCAGCATATCGCCGACCAGCCGGTTGCGTTCGGCGATTTGTCCGCCCACGGCAAAGGCCAGGATTTCGTGTACCAGCGGGACGAAGCTGGGCCACATGGGCATGGGTCCCCAGGAAGTGTCGGCCGATGTGGCTACCAGCACCACGCGGCCTTGGCCGATTGTTTCCTCGATGATCAGCGGGTGGCCCGACTCGGTGGCCAGCACGACGTTGGCCTTCGACCGCGGGAGCCGCAGCAGCTTGAAGAATTTGGAGACGGGCGTGTTGAGCAGGCCCGTTTGTTCGCGTCCGCGGAATTTTTCCACGATCGCGTGGCGGTATTCCAAGGGGTTTAAGCCCGTGGTTTTGCGGTCGATTATTCCTTCCAGGCGGGCGGGGAGGATACGCGTTGTGTTTTTATCGTTTTCCGCCAGGCGTCGGTTGTAGCTCTCGGGCAAGACGCGGTCGCCGAGGAAGAAGACCAGCCCGCCGCCTTCCTCGACGTATCGCGCCAAGGCTTGGGCCTCGCTGGCGGTGAATTGGGCCACGTTGCAAAGGAAGATGCAATCGTAATCGGCCATGTTCAGTTCCAAAAGCGCGCTTTCCGGTACGACTTTTGGGCATACGAGTGTTCGTTCGACCTTTCCTTCTTGCGGCGCCAGGGCGACAACCAGGTAGCCGGTGGTGCCGCCGTTCATAACACCGCCGCCGGCCGGACGCCCATCGACGCAAAGCACCGATAGGCACGATTTAACCGAAAGGGCCAGCCAGCGTCGGTTGTCGATGTCGAGTCGGTCGCCGGGCGTGCGGATTTCGATCACCGCTTCGCCCGGCGCGGCGAAGCGGTACGAAAAGCGGACGGCTGCCGAGCCGCCGGCCGCCAGATCGACGGTTTGCTTGGCCGCCTTTCGACCGTCGATCCAGAGTTCCACGCCTTGTTCGCCCTGGGGATTGGCGCCGAAATTTTTGATCGTTGCCGTCACGCCCAGCGGCCTGGCCACGGTGACGAACGGTTCGTCGACGCGAAC
>SDBV01004589.1_pt1 | contig 19791 bp, 19 predicted proteins | sample 2277081 | NCBI WGS metagenome assembly SDBV01 (sample SAMN10402039, study PRJNA504765) | marine sediment metagenome | isolation source: marine sediment core GS10_PC15, 223 cmbsf | place: Arctic Ocean: Southern Knipovich Ridge | collected 2010
TATTTCTCCCATCTCTCAGAAATATCCTTCCAATTTACTTAATCGAGAGATACAGTTGAACGGCCTAAAACAGGCCAAGGAGTAGTATAGTGAGTTTAGGTACAGTAAAGTGGTTCAATGCAGGCAAGGGATTTGGTTTTATTACACCGGATGACGGGGGCGATGATCTGTTCGTCCACCATTCGGAAATCAAGACCGAGGGCTATGCGAGCCTTAATGAAGACGACAAAGTCTCATTTGAAGTGGGAGAAGGCAAAAAAGGCCCGTGTGCAAACAACGTGGTTCCCGCCTGACCAGTCAACATGCTTAGAATCGAAAAGGCTCTGCTTCGGCAGGGCCTTTTTTGTTTCGTGCGTCTTCCGATGTCACAAGGCACTGACCTATCTTTTGCTGCCCGGAAATAAAAAGAAATAAGAACTGCTTGAAAAATCGGAGAAAATGTGGTACAATTAGTGAACTTCATAAAGATAATCTGGGCCTTGAGGCCTCAGACGAAGACAACTTTTCTGTTTGCTGATCTACCCGATAGGAGTAACGATGGCAAAAAAACTAAAGACTTCGGCGGAAGGCAGGAAATGTATGTATCCGCACTGCAAACGTCTCTTGAGTATCTATAATCATGATGACTACTGTCATATACATCGTGGCCAGGCGACTCAGAAGGATATTCTTAAAACTCCATATCACCATCAAGTATGAACCGATTCTATGGAGTACTTTTCTCTGTCGGAGAGGGTTGCGAACCTTAGAGGCTGAAATGAAGATGTTCAGCAATGCAAGGTGTCAGGAACCTTTTTTCGGCACCATAACCTCAGTTTCCACAAGCATTTAACTCATATTGGGGCATAGATTTCCTTGCCTCCAACAAACTCCAGCCCAAAACTCGCTCGGCGCCGACCAAATACCACAGAACAACTCTAATCAGCAATCCAAAATAGTAAAAAGCAACTCAAAAATAATCAATAGAAAATCGTCAATCCCAATCCCACCCACCATACACTCAAACGCACGCCCAGCGTCCCGCCAATGGTTAACCCGCACTGTTAGTGCGGGATGCCCCACGACACCCCACGCCTCACTAAAATCCCCATTTCGCCCGATAAAAGCTTGATTTTTCGCCCGATGTATGGTATAATGCTCATCTGTATTTGCCGACAAAGCAACACCGAAAACAGGGGGGAGTTACAAGCCGTGTCCACAAAACCACCGCCCAAAAAAAGTAAAATAAACGCACGCCACCGGCGTGCCTCAATATCACTTAGCCCCCTGCAATCGCAGGGGGTTCAAACCCTGACGAGCCCAAATATGCAAAACAAACCCAATCACCACTCGGCAAAAATGCGAAACGAACCCAATTCCACCCCCGACGAGCCCCACTATTCACGATTCACTGCTCACTATTCACTATTTTACGAAAACGAACCCAATTTACCCCCACGGCCACCCTGCCCCATGCGAAAAACGCGAAACGAACCCAATTTCATCCCGCGCGCGAACCCAAATATGCAAAACGAACCCAATTTGCCCCACCAACGCCATCTCACCACCACCTTTTCAGCAAAACGAACCCAATCTCGCCCTGCAGCCACCGGCCCACGACCCAAAAATGCGAAACGAACCCAATTTCCACCCAGCCTGTCATTCCCGCGCAGGCGGGAATCCAGAAATTCCGCCCACGACCCAATTTCGCGAAACGAACCCAAACACGTACGCGACACGACCTGTCCGGAAACCCCAATTTTGTCCCGGCCGCCTTTCCGATCTGCTCAGCGAAAAGATCAAAAGGCCATTGACAAGCAGGCGACGAGTTCTTATCATGCCCGGCTTGCAGGACGGATCAGGGAGTTGTTTTTATAATTTCAGGGACAGACCCATGACTAATGTGATTTTGCAGACGGATATTGCCGATGTGCAGGCCTTGCACGGCAAGGTGCGGGACATATACGACTTGGGCGATAAGCTGCTTTTCGTGGCGTCGGACCGGATCAGCGCCTTCGATGTGATCATGAAGACGGGCATTCCCTGCAAGGGGATGGTGCTGACAAAGATTTCGCGGTTCTGGTTCGATTTCTTAGGCGATACCGTCGAAAGCCACCTGATCTCCGATGATGTGGCCGATTTTCCACCGCCGTTTTGCGACCATGCCGATCAATTAGCACATCGCAGCATGTTAGTTAAGAAAACCAAGGTGCTGCCCGTTGAGTGCGTGATTCGGGGATATCTGGCGGGTTCCGGCTGGAAGGAATACCAGCAGACCCAGAGCGTCTGCGGCGTGAAGTTGCCCGCCGGTCTAAAGCAGTGCGACAAACTCCCGGAGCTGATCTTTACGCCCGCGACAAAAGCCGAGCACGGCGAGCATGACGAGAATATCGACTTTGCCAGTTGTGTCAACGCCATCGGCGCAGAAGCCGCCGAGTACGTGCGCGACAAGAGCAGGGAGATCTTCAACAAGGCAAGCGCCCATGCCGAATCCAAGGGGATAATCTTAGCCGATACGAAATTCGAATGGGGTGTTGTTGACGACCGCATCATCCTGATAGACGAGGTGCTCACGCCGGATTCATCGCGGTTCTGGCCGGCCGACAAGTACGAGCCGGGTCGCGACCAGGAAAGCTACGACAAGCAATTCGTTCGCAATTATCTCGAAGATATCAATTTCGACAAGTCCGGCCCGGGCGTCGAACTGCCCGCCGCCATTACCGAAAAGACTTCGGCCAAATACATCGAGGCATACGAAAAGCTAACGGGCAAAAAGTTCGAAGTATAGGCATCCTGTTTATGCCCGAGCCGGTGGTCCATCTTGACAGTGTTTCTTTCCACAAGAACACGGTAGAGATTCTCCATAATATCTCCCGGCGAATTGATGGGCAACGTCAAATATGACAACGAAAAACAGACAACTCTCTTTGCAGTGGGCGCAACTGATTGCGCTTGCCGCGGTGCATTTTCTTGCCGATGTTTTTCCGGGCATGATGCATTCGGTTTTGCCGGCAATACAAGCCGAGTTTGGCCTTAGCATCGTATTGGGCGCTGTGCTCCTGGGCGTTTTCAACTTCGCGTCCAACTGGGGGCAGGTCTTTACCGGCCATATGCGCCCCGAGCAGACAACGCCGCTGTTTATGTATCTGGGTCTGATGTTTGCAGCGTTAATCTGCCTGCTGGCGCTGCTGCCGCGGGGGGTCGAGTCATTCGGGCTGATGCTGGTTCTAGCAGTGGTAAGCGGCGGCGGCATTGCGATTATTCATCCTGAAGCACTGCGTGCGATTCACGCGTTGGATCGAATCAGTCCGGCGACGAGTACGGCGGTATTCATGATCGGCGGTATTTGCGGTTTTGCTCTCGGGGGCAAATACTGCACAGAACTCGTCGCACACTTTGGCGGCGTGAAGGGCCTGTTTCCTTTGGCAGTGTGTCCGATCCTGTGCATTCCGATTTTGTTGTTCCTGAAGGTGCGTCTTGCGGTTGAGCCGGCCGACATGTCAAGTTCACACAGCCGGCGGGACCAAAATCGGCTGTCGTTTTGGCCGATTATGCTGATGGCGACCCTGGCCGGGATTTCGACATGCACGATTGTCTGGATTGTGCCCCAGAAACTGGCATTGGACGGATTCGAGCTTACGTTTGGAGGGTATTCCGTGATGATGTTTTCGTTAGGCGGGGGAGCGGGGGCGTTTTTCTGGGCGATGGCGGCAAATCGACTCGGCGACCTTCTGTGCACGCTGGTGTCGATTCTTTTGGGAGTTTTTCTGATGGCGGGCTATTCGATTATGATTAGCCACCGGCCGGCGGTATGGTTGTTGTTTGCCGCCAGTTTCTTCGCATTCGGGTCGTATCCGCTGATGGTTTCGATAGGTCGTGGTACGTCGGGTCCGCGATTGGGCCGGCGCATGGCGCTGATGGTGGGGGGCACATGGGGAATCGCCAGCCTCTTTCCTGTGGTCCTTGCCCCGGTGGCAAAGCACTATGGCGCCCAGACGATCCTGTTGTGGAGTCCGATGGGTTATATCGCCGCGTGTGCCGTGTGCCTTTACATCATGTTGCAGATCGGGGCGACAGATACGCGCGTTTTCGCGAGGCGACAGACATGCCAATGAATTACGACATGCACATTCATACCGAGTACTGCGGCCACGGCTTCGGCATGACCATCGAGGCGATCCTCAGACGCGCCGACGAGATTGGTCTGCATACTATCGCCGTGACAGACCATGTATTTAGGCCGGCGGACTTGCCGATTATTTCACGCATCCGCCGCGACATCGAACGCCACAGAACCAAATGCCGCGTAATCATCGGCGCCGAGATCGATGTCGACGGCGACTACTCCGACGGACGGCTCGTAACCGACGATTTTTCCGGGATGGACTATGTCATCGCGGGCTTTCATTACGTGCCCACTATCGGCAATTATCCGCGTTGTCCCGAAGACTGCGATTTGAGACCGGACGATCTCCTGAAGGTGTGGCGAAGCTCACTGATGGGTATAGTCTCTAACCCGGCGGTCGATACCCTTGCCCATCCCGGCAGGCTGGTGGCGGCGGCTGTCGATCTGGATGTCCACTTTGACGATGTCCTGGCGGTCTACGCCGAAGCCGCGGCGCTGGCGGCGGAGAACAATGTCGCCTGGGAGATCAATGAGTTGACCGGCTGGCGGCTAAGCGATCATTATCAAAAGCAGTGGTACCGGCTTTATCAGATCGGGCTGGATGCGGGGGTCAAGCTCATTTACGGCTCCGATGCGCACGACCCGTCGTCAATCGCAATGAGCGATTTTACACAAATGACCCTGGAAAGCCTGCCGGCCGGCTGCCTCAGCCAACCCGACGATGTCCTCAGGCCCGGCATATAAGGTTTACAGGCTCCAGGCCTTGGCAAACATTTCGAAACTACGGTCGTAGCTCTTTTCAGCCTCGGGCGGGAAGCAGCAGCCCGGAAGTTGTCTGCTCGCCAGATGATAGCTGATGCAATCGCAGCACACACCTCTCCTGTCGCAGCTTGTATAGGTACAACCGCAGTCTTTCAGGTTCTTATCTTGCTTGCATTCCATCGTCAATTCTCCACAAAAGGGTCTATTATGTCTCCGGTCTCTCCTCATCAGACTCATGGTTCCCATAAATACCAAAACTCCCCGGCGGCAATCAACAAAAAAATTGTAGATCCGGGAAATGGGCGTGTGTGCTGGGATTGGGCCGAGGGATTGTAGATTGTAGATTTGGGGGTTTCGACGGAAATTGGGTTCGTTTCGCGAAATTGGTTCGTGGGCGGAATTTCTGGATTCCCGCCTGCGCGGGAATGACAGGCTGGGTGGAAATTGGGTTCGTTTCGCATTTTTTGGGTGTGAGCGGGGTTTGTTTGTTTGGAATCGCCTGCGGCGATGCTGATTGAACAGGTCCCTCGACTTTGGGCCGCTGCGCTTCGCTCCGCAGCCCGACGCTCGGGATGACAACGAGGGTGCGGATTGGGTTCGTTTCGCTGAAACAGGGGGCGGCGGGACACTTGGTATGCGGTAATTGGGTTCGTTTTGCACATTTGGGTCGTGGGTGGGTGGTAATTGGGTTCGTTTTGTATAAATTGGTTCGTAGTTGGTAGTTCGGGATTCGTAGAGTGGGTTCGTTTCGATTTTTTGGGGTGGGGCAGGGTGACCATGGGCGTAGATTGGGTTCGTTTTGCATTTTTTGGCCTTCCGCAGGTCCGCTGGGGATGAGATTGGGTTCGTTTTGCCGTTTTTTGGTTCTCCACAGGTCCGGCGGGGTGTAATTGGGTTCGTTTCGCTGAAAACAGGCAATAGGCAATAGGCATGAGGCAATAGGGGGGATAAAATTGGGTTCGTTCTGCATTTTTTGGTATTCCACAGGTCCGCCGCGGCTGAAATTGGGTTCGTTTTGCATTTTTTTGCCGTGGGGCCGTGTGGGCGTGGGGTGAATTGGGTTCGTTTTGCGTTTTTGGGGGGTGGGCGTTTCCCCCACTTCCGTGGGGGTTAAATATAGGGGTGGCACGCCTTCGGCGTGCGTTCGATTTAGGGTTCGTTTCGCGTATTTGCGCCGTGGGTAGGCGTAAATTGGGTTCGTTTCGTGTATTTGGGTCGGGTGGACAGTGGGCGTGGGGTGAATTGGGTTCGTTTTGCATAATAGGCCCCGACAGGTCGGGGGAAATCCTCAATCCGAATGTCGAAATCCTCGACACGCTCGACAAGCTCGGGGCAGGCAAGCTCGAAATTCGAAATATGAGGCTCGAAACGTGATGTGAGTGTTGGATAGGCACGGTTTGTAACTCCCCCTGTTTTTCCCCCACTAAAAGATGGGGGTTAACTACTGGATGCACGCCTGTGGCGTGCGTTCTATCTGACCTCCACTGGCGACGCATTATACCATAGTTCGGGCAGAATGCAAGCTTTTTCTGCCGAAATGAGGATTTTATTAGGGCGGATCTTTGCCGCGAAAAGGCTCAAAAGGGGGAATTTGAACCACGAAGGCACGAAGGGGCACGAAGGAAGAAAAGGAAGGGGCATGGTGGGTGCAGCGGCGCTTCGCGGGAGTCGCTTTGCGACTCCCTTTGGAGCAAAACAGGCCGTGCCCTTTCGGAGCGAGCTCCTTCGGGCCCAATCTGTTTTGCTCCGGCGACTTCGTCGCGTGGCGAAGCTTGGTTTGGGTTAATGCGGTTGCTGTTATGGGGGGGAAGGACACGAAGATTTTGGGGGCGAGCTTTCGACAGGCATGAGGCGGGGGCAGCGACGGCTGCGCGCGGCCGTCGGTGCCCTGTGTGATTACACAATCCCGCCATCAAACAACCTCCCCCTCCAAGGTAGTTTGCAGTTCGTAGTCTCCCGGCGTGGGAAACAGGTAACCGTCCCCAGTTTTCGCCCTTCGATGTTGGTGGTTTTCAATTAATTGTCCCTCTACCCTTGCACGAACTTGCGCGAATTGTGCGAAAATCGGGGATTTTTCTTGGGTCCAAAACGCTTAAGTCGTTGTGAGTACAGGAGTAAAATTTTTTTATTTTTTTGGTCCGTAGCAAGATAGTGCATGCGCAATTGGTGCTATTTGGGGGAAGCGGATAGTGGATAGCGGATAGCAGATAGGGGGGGGAATTGGTATCGCCTTCGGCGATGTTGTTTTTTGTACCCCAGCGAGGCCTGGGGTTAAACGGATTTGAAGCGCTTCGCTTTGTTTTTTTATTTCTGGATTTTCTGTTGACTATTTAGTATTTTGGGGTAGATTCGATTGGTGATGAGAGGTGTTGGGTGGTGTTTGGCCGGGGCCGAGTGAGTTTTGAGTTGGAGTTTGTTAGAGGGAAGGTTGCTGGGCCACGAATTGAGCTAAACGCTTGTGGGAAATGAGTTTACGTTGCTGAAATTGGGGTCTGACCCCTTTAATTATTCTCCGTGGTTGCCGAATACGGTAATTAATCTAAAGCCCATTCTGCCGGCAGAAGAATGGTGAGTACCTACAACGGAGTAATACAAAGACTGATACGGAAAGGGACCGAAATGTTCTGGAAAATTTTCGCTGTGGTATTAGTTCTGCTCTTAACTCCGTACCATGTTGCGGTCGGAGTCCCAAATGTCTGGGAAGCCGTGCACCTTGCCGTCGATGTCATCGGAATCCTCGGTATACTTGCGTATTCCTGGGAGAAGGGCATTTTTGGCCGGGCATTTTGGAAGTGCTTTTTCGGCGTACTCTGCGTTTGGATGGCAGTGTATACGTTCTTGCTTCCCGAACCTGCTGGCGTTGCTGAGATTGAGACCCCGGAGTGGTACTCGAACTTTGGTGTTGTTTTATCGGCAGGTATTAATCTCTTGTGGATACTGGGAATCTTCCTTTATGCATTCCGTGCAGAGGAGATGTGGGATTAGACTGCAATGTGGTGGGGTCGGATTCGTCTGTTGCCGAGACCGATTACGGCTATACCAACAGCGGCGACAGCGATATCATGGCTTCGGCTACGGGCGACGGTGCGTTTACGTTATCCAGCGACCTAAACGGCAATACCACGAAACTGCCCACATCGAGTGCAAATGACACTATTGAGTACAACTGGGACAATAAGCTCCGCTCTGCCTCCAAGGCGTACAGTGCAAAAACTCATGGGCACCTAAATCTTTGTTCGTTAACAAGTTAATATTCAGAAGTTGAGCCAAAGTAAGCCGAAATATGTCGAACTTATCTTGACAGTATACTGGCCCAGCGACTTCGTGCGTGGTCGAATTTGCTGTTTTTCGGCTTGCATAGTCATGGCTGGCGTGATTTTGAGTTGGAAATCTCGCTTTGGCTGTGATGCCAAAGAGTACCGCCAAGTCGAGTACCGATCCGAACTTTAGTTCGGCCTGGCAGGTGAGCGAATACAAGTATGCAATTGGTTACCGTATCGAAGAGACCAAGCCTAATGATGTTGTTGCGACACACAGCTTTAATACGTTGGGCCGAAAGACAAAGACTGTTGCAGATTCTGGCGGAGGGGGATTGCAGCAGACTACCGAGTGGGCCTTTGACGGATTTTGACCAGACGCATTTCGCAGGACAGTTACCCTTGATATGGAAATGCGAAAAACAGGGGATAAAGAAAAAACACAGATGGCAATATCGGCCTGCAAAGAGGCTTTGCGCCTTGCCGGCACCTTGGGCGTCAAAAACCTGTAATTATGAATAGGCCGACTTATAGATCGCGGGAGATTGACGAATAGCCAAATAAACGAGATACTTAGTGATTGCGGTGGGCTAAGAGCCCACCCTACAGCTTTTCTCGGAGTTAAATTATGTCGGGATAAGGCCTTACGGGCGTGTTGCCCAAATACATTACGGCAAAACACCCTTCAGGGTGATAAGTTTCCGCGAGAGAAACTTTGTTTTACCGCAAAGCACGTTTTCCGCGTTTCAGAGTGGATTGTTAATATGGGACAAGTTGCCTTTTTGCCCTCTTCTGCGTTGAAAAGCCTCGCAAAAGAATAGCTTTTGCTGCGTTTTTCGCCTTGAAGAGAACAAAAATTCAAGCAATTTTGCTCAAAAGCTATTTGAGCAACAAGCCCTTAAGTGATTACATAAGAAAATCGGACAGTGGAGAATCGATAGGATTTTGGTTTTCGTCGTGCAACTTTGGCCGTATAATAGGCAGGGGCCAGAGAAAGGGGGTCAGAAGAATGGGCGGACAGACAAGAGACAAGCGATGGCCGGCGGCAACCGCGGTCATTTGGGCGGCAACCGGCGTTTTTCTTTGCCTGGCGGGATGCGATAAACAGTATCCTGCGGCTGAGACGGCGCTGACGGCTGAAAACAGCGAATCGCAGGACGCAGGCGCAGTTTCCGAAATCGTCGAATCAGGCGATCCGAACCTGCCTCGTCCAACGTCGCCGGCACGCCTTGATGAACGACGACGGATGGTCTCGCTGATAAGGGACCACTACGGACTGGCCGAGGCGAATATCCTGCGGGCGATAGAGAACGTGCCGCGACACTGGTTTGTGCCCGCCGATCAGCAGAGATACGCCTACGACGACAGGCCGCTGCCAATCGGACACAAGCAGACGATATCGCAGCCTTTTATCGTCGCATATATGACGTATTTGCTCGGTCTTGATAAGAACAAGAAGGTGTTGGAGATCGGCACGGGCTCGGGTTACCAGGCGGCGGTGCTCAATGAGTTTACGCCGCATGTTTATACGATAGAGATTCTGGAGCCGTTGGGCAAAGAGGCCCGGAGCCGCTTTGACAGATATGGCTACACAACCATCACGGCGAAGATCGGCGACGGCTATGAAGGCTGGGCCGAGCATGCGCCGTTTGATGCGATCATCGTAACCTGTGCGCCGAACAACATCCCCAAACCGCTGATCGAACAACTCAAGCCCGGCGGGCGAATGGTCATACCCGTCGGCAGTGTTTTCAGTGTCCAGGAACTCGTGCTGGTGAACAAAGACGACAAGGGCAAGATTACAAAACGGTCCCTCATGGCCGTCCGCTTTGTGCCCATGCTTCGCAAGTGATGCACGAGCGTACAGAAGCGATCCGATCAAATCGAATACGCAGCCCGATCGCCGGATTGTTCTGTGGCGCCGGCGGTGTCGCTGCCGGAGGGTAGTTTGTCGAAACGGTGGGAAGGGTGGTTCCACGCGGCCGTAACGAGATTCGTTTCGGCAAGATAGTCGGCGACTTTGCTCATGGCCTTGCGCCATGCCGAATAGATGCCGCAGTTTCCAGGTGTGCCGCCGCATTGACTGTGCCGCATGAAACAGTCATCAAAAAGCGGGCCGCCTTCGATAACTTCAAATATCTCCAGAATCGAGATATCTTCGGGATCTCTGGCGAAGATGTAGCCTCTCCCGCGGGGCGATGCCGCTGTTATAAATCCGGCGCCTGCGAGTTGCCGAAATATCTTTGCCAGGTATTTTGATGGAATACCCTCTGCCCGGGCGATCTTTTCCACGGTGGCGGGCAGTTGTGTCATATGCCTGACCATATACATCATCGCATGCAATGCGTAAGCGGTAGCCTGTTTGACTTTCATTCAAACTCCCTGCACAGATGTCTGTCAGCCGGCAAGACTCTTGCCGTCGATATTCAGTTCATCGATTTTCCTGTATAAGCTCGATAATCCGATGCCCAGGACCTTGGCGGCGTCGGCTTTACTGCTGTTATGTTTGTTCAGCACGCGCATAATATGCTCTCTTTCGTAAACCTTCAACGCCTGACTGAGGCCTTCCCTGTTTTCATCAAGCCGGATGGTCGCCGAGCCCATAAGGCCCACATCGGCGACCGTGATGCGGTCGGTCTCTGCGAAGATGCTTGCCCGCTCGATAACGTTTTGAAGCTCACGGATGTTGCCCCTCCACTCGTAATTCATCAGTACGTCCATGGCCTGGTCCGTTACGCCGACGCAACTCTTGCCCATCTCGGTATTGAACTTGCCGATGAAATGCCGGACGAGTTTCGGGATGTCCTCTTTTCGTTCCGACAGTCGCGGCAGATGGATACCGACCACATTGATTCGATAGTAGAGATCCTCGCGAAAACGTTCTGCCTTAATCTCGTTCTCGAGGTCCTTGTTGGTTGCGGCAATCAATCGCAGGTTGACGTCGATCGGCTCGGTGGACCCGACGGGCAGGATCTGTTTGTCCTCGACGGCCCGAAGGAGCTTGACCTGGCAACTCGTGGGCATATGACCGATTTCATCGAGAAACAGTGTCCCGTCGTGAGCCGTTTCAAACAGTCCTTTCTTATCTTCGATGGCGGATGTGAAGCTGCCCTTCTTGTGCCCGAACAGCTCGCTTTCCAGGAGGCCTTCGGCAATGGCGCTGCAGTTTACCGCGACAAACCGATGAGAAGCGGTGGGGCCGAGCGAATGGATCGCGTGGGCGACCAGTTCCTTGCCCGTTCCGCTCCGTCCGGTGATGAGCACATTACTTTGTGTCCGGGCGACTTTCCTGATCGTCTCGAAGACCTGCTGCATCACGGGGGCGTCTCCGATAATCTGCTCCAGTCCCCCTTTTCCGTCAAGCTGCTGCTTCAGTTCGAGATTCTCCCGCGTCAACCGGCGGTATTGAAACTGTTGGCGGATCTTTATGATGATGTCGTCGAACATAACCGGCTTCATCACATATTCGCTGGCGCCGAGCTTGATGGCTTCGACCGCCATCTCGACGGTGCCGTAGGCCGTAATTATGATCACACGGGTGCTCGGACGAATCTTCATTGTCTCGGTCAGCACCTTGATTCCGTCTGCGCCGGGCATTTGTATATCGAGTATGGCAACGTCGTATGGCTTCTTCCTGATCGCTTCGATGGCTTCGATACCGTTTGAAACAGCGGTAACATTCATGCCCTCTTCCCGTAACACTTTTGAAAGTGTTTCTCTAAAGGTCGCTTCATCGTCTGCCAGCAGTATCTCGTTTTTCATTTTGAGGCTCTCTTATTGACCATTGGTATAAACATTCAGTCCTTTCCGTCGTCTTCCGATCCATGGCGTGTTGAAGCGGTCGCCTCCTTATCCGACTGCGGGCCGCTTATCAGATGTTTTTTGGGTCTGACGGGCACGCGGATGGTCACCGTCGTTCCTTTGCCGGGCTGTGAATCCAGATTAATGGTTCCGTCAAGCTCGTTTATCAGGTTGTAACTTATGAAAAGACCCAGGCCCGTGCCCTTGCCAATCTCTTTTGTGGTAAAGAATGACTCAAAGGCCCGCCGGCACACCTGGGGCGCCATTCCTATGCCCGTATCGGAGATGCGAATCTCAATCATTTCGTTCTCGAACTGCCGCGTAATCTCGAGAACATTCCCCTCCGGCTTCTTGTTTGCCGACATAGCGTCAAGAGCATTAATGGTGATATTGAGCAGCACCTGTTCAAAGTGAAGAAGATTCAGCCAGACCATAGGCAGTTGGCTGTTGGGAACGCTTCGGATCTCGACCGATTTGGCCCGCCGGTCGAACCGAATCAACGCCAGCGTATTGTCTATGAGGGCATTGACATCGACCCATTTGTACTCGCTTGTCGCGGGTCGTGAAAGGCTCAGCATTCTCCTTAGAATCTTCGAAATCCGATCAACCTGATTATCGATCATCAACAGTTGTTCTTTATCCTCGTGGCGGGTCAGCTTTCTCGCCAGGTACTGCGCTACAGACGACAGACTCGCCAGCGGATTGCCTATCTCATGGGCGATACCGGTGGCCATCTGCCCGATTGCGACCATTTTTTCCCGCTGGGCCATCTCAATGCGGGACCGCTTGAGCATCTCGTTGATCTCGGCGGTCTCTTCGGTCCGCTCCAGCAAATCATGCTCGAGCTTTTTGTGTTCGGTCAGGTCCTGTCCGACGATTACATAGCCGAGTTTTGCGCCGTCGATGCCCGCGACCGGACAGCTCTTCGCCTCGATAAAGCTCTTCTGCGAATCGTCCAGATTAAACTCGACGCCTTTGAGTCCGCCGACGACTGTTGGGTCGGTATCGAGCAGTTGACGAATATGGCTTGCCAGGAGAGGTGGAAAATCCTCCACCTGGGGTGATTCCAGTTGGATGTCGCCCTGTCCGGCCCATTTGCGCGCCGCGGGGTTACAGATCGGCACACGTCCGTCGGTGGTTACAAACACAAGTCCCTCGGCCATCGCCTTGATCATTGCCCGCAGAACATCATGATTCCTGGCGGCTTCGAGTTCCTTGGCGGTCATTCTCGTGATAACCGTTCTCGTCAGGTACTGCGTCAACATTACCGTCGCCACAAAGGCAACAAACTCGCCGACGACGTATACAGGATGATGCCAGAGAGCCTTGTCTGTCGGGATCAAGAGGTCGACATGCTCAAGCAGGGGCCAATCGTTGAGTTCGCCCACGGCCATCACGCCGAACATGGCGATGGCTGATATGCCGACAGTGAACGATAGATTGTTAGGCAGGATAATGGTTGCCAGTATGATATGGAATACGTAGAACAATACGAAGGGATTTGTTATTCCGCCGGAGAAGTGCAGCAATGACGTCAGTATGATCAAATCCATTTCCACCTGGAACATTCCAAGGACCAGGGGCCAGGAACCGCCCTCGGAGCTTTTTTTCGGGATCGCCAGATGGTAAACAACGTTGAGTACAAAGAGTAGAGCGGCGCAGATATAGATCGGTGCAGCCGTGGCAAGAACAGAAAGCCTCGTGCCGGCCAGACCGGCGGCGACAATGCCAATGCAGGCAAGCCAGCGCAGCCGGATTAGCCACCGGAGGTGCCCGATGAGAACACCCCGGACCACACCGGGCGGTTTTTCATGTCTGGAGTACGGCATAATTTCGTCAGACTCTATCATAACGCAACTTTTTATTCGGGCATCTGGTACCACTGCTGATCTTTCACAAGCCGGGCCTGTTTCTCCTCGTCAAGACCTATCTCCTCATCCGTCAGGTAGCACGCCGGATCAGGCGCCCATGGATCATTGAAGTGCAGGTCGGCGCGGACCCTCAAGGCGCCTCCGCAAGCATCGAAGAATTTGCACAAACGACATCTGCCCTTGACATACTCTCTGCGATTCCTCAGACCTTTGAGTATCGGTTCGTCGGGATCCGACCATATTTCGCTAAACGGCCTTTCATGGATGTCGCCCAGGTCATAGTGTCCCCAGAACTGGTCGGGATGGACCTTACCGTTGAAATCGATGCAGCCGATACCCACGCCGCTGCTGTTTAGCCCGCCGCCGTTCCATGTCAGCAGCTTCCAGACGTTTTGGGCTTTGGCGGGGTCTTCACCGAGCAGCTTCAGATAGACGTATACGCCGTCGACGTGGTTATCGACGGTGAGGATGTCGGTCTTTTTGCCCGCTTCCTTAAAGGCCCTGGTCTTTGCCATGATCATTTCAATCGCGTCTCTGCTCTGGGCATGGGTCAGGTCCTCACTGGAGATGCCCTCGCCGCGTCCGCAGGGCACGAGATGATAGAAACAAGCACGTTCGATATTGTTGGCGTCCAAGAAATCAAACAGCGCCGCCAGGTCTTCGACGTTTCGTTTTGTGAGAGTAAGCCGCAATCCAATTCGCACGCCCGCGTCCTGGCAGTTCTTTATGCCCTCCACAGCCCTCTGGAATGCGCCGTCGACACCGCGGAATTTGTCGTTAATCTCGCCGATACCGTCCAGACTGATGCCCACGTACGACACGCCCCGGTCCTTGATTGTCTTTGCCGCCTCCTTGCTGATAAGCGTGCCGTTGGTCGAGATAACGGTGCGCAGGCCCTTGTCGCCGGCATAGCCGATCAACTCAAACAGATCATGCCGCATCAGCGGTTCGCCGCCGGAAAACAGCACCGACGGCACGCCGAACTTCGCCAGATCGTCAAGCACGGCCTTGGCCTCCGGCGTAGTCGCGTCGTTGCATGTCTTGCCTGTACCGCTGTCGTTGTAACAGTGCACACACTTGAGATTGCAGTTTCGCGTGATGTTCCAGACCACGATCGGGCGTCTTTCAGACGCTTTCTTTGGAACGGCCTCGCCCGGTCTTTCGCCCGAGCCTTTCATGCCGTAACGCAGCCAGTCGCCCGGTGTGACTTCTTCGCAATACAGCTTACTTACGTTGATCATACAAAATCTCGTTCAATAAATCTTGACGTTATGCTCTATCTGTTCGCTTCAGGTGGCACATAAGCACAGAATGGCTCCTCTGCCATATAGTTTCCCTTGACCGAAAACGCTCTTGCGCGGCAGCCGCTGCAAATCCGGCGGTAGCCGCAATACCCGCATTTGCCCTCCAGCGCATCTGTGTCCCTCATGCGCGCCAGGTCCTCGCTGTTGTACCATATGTCCTTCAATCCCTCCCGTAGGACACTGCCGCACTTAACCGGCAGGTATCCGCAAGGGAAAACATCGCCCTGGTGGGCAACGAATATCACTCCCATTCCCGCCAGACAGCCGCGCGTCGGCTTGCCGTGCGGATGTGCACCCGGCGCCGCACCATGCGGTCCGTGAGCGGCGCGGCGCGTCTGGTGGAGCCCTCTTTGCCTTATCACCCGCTCATAATGCGGGCCACATGTGACCTTGATCTCAATCTCGCCGCGTGCATCGAGCCGACATATCTTAACCAACATGTCCTCGTACTGCTCGGGGCTGAGCATGTCCGTCTCGGCAAGCACCTGTCCGCATCCTACCGGAACAAGCATGAAGATATGCACCGCCACCGCACCCAACGATTTTGACAACTCGTAAATATCTTCGATCTGATGAGCGTTGTTTTTCGTCAGGGTAATGTTTATCTGGAAGGGAATTTCCTCAGCGCCAAGACACTTTATGCCCGCCAGCGCATGGTCAAAAGACCCCTTTAGTTGTCGCAGTTTATCGTGGATGTCCGCCGTTGCGCCGTCAAGGCTTACGGACACGCGGGCTATATCGCTGTCCTTAATGCGCCGGGCCGCCGCCGAATCGACGAGCGTGCCGTTGGTTGCAAGCGCCGCACGGATGTCAAGAGATCGTGCATAGCCGATAAGTTCGAACAGGTCCTCTCTGCACAACGGCTCGCCGCCCGAGAATACCAGTATGGGCATAAAGGGCTGGTCGGCGCCGACGTCAGCCAATTGGTCGATGAGCCTTTTGGCCTGGACAGTCGTCAAATCCTGACAAGCGGTGTCGTTGTCGTCGATCCGACGACAGTGCGCACAACTGAGATTGCACCGGATCGTACTTTCCCAGAACAACAACCGCAAAATCTGATTTGTCTTAATATCTTCGGCCATGATTATCCACCATTTTCCGTTAGGTCTTCTTCGGCGATCTGTCGCGCCTGGGCGACGATATCGCCTGCCAGTTTCGCCGCCCTGTCAGGGCCGTGCTCTTTTGCCACCGCATTGACGTTCTTGATCACACAATGAAGAAGCTTGTTGACGATCCGCGAGACCATCGACTCCATCGCGTCCCTGCAGTCGGCGTTCTGCCTGGGACCGACAAAGAAGCGGTCAGTTTCATTGCGTCGAATGCGGTCGAACTGTTCCTTCATCTGTCCGACAAGAGGGCCGATCTCACGCAGGTTATACCAGTCCATGAAATCAGCCGTTTTTTCGCAAATGATCTCGACCGCCTGGTCCACATCCTCCTCACGGAGCTTGACGTTCCGGGCGACCACGTCGGCCAGGTCATCCACGCTGTAGAGATAGACGTTTTCGATTTCATTTACGGCAGGTTCGAAATTCCGCGGCACAGCGATATCAATGATCAGGACGGCGCCTTTGCGGCGTTTCCCGAGCACTTTCCGGAAGGTATCCTTCCCGAACAAATAGTCCTGTCCGCCCGCCGAAGCAACGACGATATCGGCGTCGGCCAGATGCCCCTCGAGGCTCTCCCACTTGTCGGCCTGGATATCATGCGCCGCCGCCAGGTCGACCGCCCGCTGGAACGAGCGGTTCACAACGAAAATATTGTCGCATTTGACATGCTTGAAATGTTCCACCAACAATTCACCCATTTCGCCGGCGCCGAGAACGACCACTTTTGCCGAAGAAATGTCGCCGAAAAGCTGCCTGGCGAGATCCACGGCGACGCCGGCGACGCTGACACGACGGTTTGCTATTGTGGTGTTGGAGTATATCTCCTTGCTCGCAGCAAAAGCCGTATGAAAGAGCCTGTTGAGGGTCTTGCCCGTGCTCTCGACGCTGCACGCAAGCACGTAGCTTTCCTTGACCTGCGCGATGATCTGCGATTCACCGACGACCATACTGTCCAGACTCGAACCGACGGTCAACAGGTGGCTCACCGCCTCGGCACCGAAACGCAGGTAAAGATACTCCCTGAACGCATCAGCCTCTATACCGCGGTCATCAGAAAGAAAAGCAATCAGATCATCCGTATCGGGGGCGCCCCTTTCGTCGGTGGCGCAGTACAACTCCACCCGGTTGCACGTCGACAGCAGCACAAACTCCGCATCGGTGAATTTCGCCTTCAGCGCTTTGAGGGCGCCGGCTGCGGCATCGCCGTCAAACGCCAGGCGCTCCCTGACGGAGACAGGAGCGGTCTTGTGATTCAGCCCTAATACGAAAATATCCATTCTACCAATCTTCCATCACACCCCCATAACAGGCGTCGCTGCATCATGGGGAATCATGGATCGTCCCACAGAACATGGCGACTCCCACTGTCGCAAATATTATCAGGAAAAACGCCGCTATGGTCATGTATGCAATTGCCCTGCCGCCCAAACGGACGAAGAACCGCAGTATCAGCATGACCGCCAGGAGCAGCCATGCCAAAGTAATCAATACGGTCCTGGGATCGATCAGCCATTGCGACCACGTCTTTTCACCCACCTGGATCTCGATCGCCGCAAGCCCGAGACCGACAAAGAGGCCAAAGCTGACAAGAACAAAACACGCTTCAATCCCGAACGCGTTCATCTGCTGCAGCCTGGCAACGCTGGGCATGCGGCCTAAGACCTTGCCGATTTGTTTTTGTTTGAGCCTTTTGTTCTGCAAAAGATACATCCATGCCGAAGCCGTGGAAAATGCGATCATCGCCCCGCCCATTATCATCGCCAGTCCGTGAGCGATTCCCCAGGGCGTCGTGGCCGATTCGTACTCCCCGGCCACAGGCGACGCCACTTTTGCGCTCAACAGCACGATCAAAAGCATAATCCACGTCATCGCAGAGCCAAACCAGACCTGCGAAACGACAATGCTCATGAAAAGATATGCCAATGCGAAAGTGATCCCCAGAAAGATCATCGACTCGAAAAGTCCCGTAAGCGGAAACGCCTCGAGTGAAACCGCCCGGAAGATCAGCATCACCGACTGCAGCGACACCCCCAATGCGATCAGGGCCGTCAGCAGGCGCTTGTATTTTTCCCCGCCGGCCGCCAATTGACGAACCGCAACACCGCCGGCAAGCATATACACGACAAGCACTGCATAAAACACAAGTTTTTCATTCAAGGGCAACTGCAACATTTTACTTCCTTCGAAACTTTAAAGACCGAATCGCTTCACCGGTCCATGATATACGTTGGAGGGACCTTCTTTAGTTCTCTTTTTGTGTGCAGTTGACAATACTTTTTGACACCGCAGGCCTTGCTCATCTCCTGGACCGTCCGATCCACCTCGCCTGAATCGGCACCGTGAACCATCGTATACAGGTTATACCGCCATGACGGCGACATCGGTCTTTGATAGGCATGGGAAACCTGGGCAAATGACGCCAGAATCCTGCCCACCTCCTCGACACACTCCGGGGAAACCTCCCAGACGACCATCGAACCGGCACTTAGACCAACCTTGATATGGCTGACAACCGCTCCGATGCGGCGAAGCTTGCCGTCGGTCTCCCATTGGCGCAGCACTTCAAGCAGCTGATCCGGCTCAATGCCAATCCGGCTCGCCATATCCCTGTACGGCGTCAGCGTCAAGGGAAGACCCTTTTGAAGGACCGCTAAGATCCTTTTTTCAAGATCGCTCAGTGTTGATTCCATTTATGGGAACTCTTACGACTCTGAAAGTCCGTCGGTTTACGAAAACCGGGACTATCATAATAAAAAACGGTATCCGATGCAAGAACATCCCACCGGCCGGCAGTTTCATTATATGGTTAATCGGCAATTGGAAAACGCTATTTCCCCAAAAAGCTAGTTTTCGGCATAATTTCGACGATAATTGTGCCGGTTGTCAATTATCGGACTTTCTCAGATTTGAAAAAACCGACAGTGCCCAACTTACCCCTTCGCCTCGTCAACCGCCTCTTCACCCTGAATATAGGTCTTCTCACGGTAGGCCATGGCAACAAAGATAAACAACACCGACGTAACCAGCATCACGACAGTAAAGAACCAGTAGTAGCTTGGTCCTTCCAGTTTGCTTGAGCCATCTTCGTTTTGTATTACTTTATTAACGACTGCGGTGAAAATGTTTCCGAGGGATATCGACAGGAGGTAGATCCCCATGATAAAGGACTTCATCTTTTTGGGGCCCTGTGTGTAAGCGAATTCGATGCAGGTGATTGAGACCATCACTTCGGCGGCGGTTATGATCAAGTATGCAAGAACCTGCCATCCTACGCTGGGTGTGTTTCCTGCGACGATCTGTTTTTCGATGAGAGCCGAGACAGTAAAGGCAAGGGCGGTTACGAACATTCCTATGGATATTTTTCTCAGTGGTGTCATTTTGAAAACTTTGTTTATGGCGGGATAGATAACATAGGCGAATACCGGTATGAGCATCATTATGAACAGTGCGTTAAGTGCAGTGAGTTGAGCTTCGTGCCAGTGCAGTCCCATCCATTGGCGGTTCATCTTTGCGGCTTGCAGGATCCATGCAGAGCCAGTCTGATCGAACAGTGAAAAGAACATTGCGACAAAGACAAAAATT
>SDBV01004590.1_pt1 | contig 19791 bp, 3 predicted proteins | sample 2277081 | NCBI WGS metagenome assembly SDBV01 (sample SAMN10402039, study PRJNA504765) | marine sediment metagenome | isolation source: marine sediment core GS10_PC15, 223 cmbsf | place: Arctic Ocean: Southern Knipovich Ridge | collected 2010
AATATCATCCGGATTACCGTTATCGTTGAGGCTCGCACCTATACCTGCAAATCCGTTCAGATTGTCCAATGAAACCGCCATCAGCGAAGCCTCAACCAGTGTACCCAGGTTTGAGTTACCGGTACCGATATCTGCCGTCGCAATGTCCATCTCAAAACCAGCAGTACCTACAACAAAACCGTAAAGATCAACAGCCACATCGCCTTCAATGTGTAAAAGATCTTCTTCGCCCGCGACAAAAGTCATCACTATTGGATCGCCGCCGGTTTCAAAAGTTTCATTTACTTCACCACCGGTAGTGTTGACCCTGATACCCAGATCGCCTTTTAAGGTAAACCCTTCAATACCTACAAGCTCAGCGCTGCCCGAACCGGTCAATGCATAGGACCACTCCGGAGGCTCGGAAGTACCCGCTTCGAATTTTCCATAAACTACAAATCCAACATCCTCTGCACCGATCAACAAACCTGTTCCGGCCTGTCCCGCATCCATATCTCTATCGACACCTGCAAAAATATCAAGGCTTGACAGCGCCATTTTCATAACTATATCGTCAACTTCAACAGTAAACATCGAGAAACCACCGGCGGTAAGCTCACGCAGGCTCACCTTTCCATCGGGATCGTTAAGGACCAGGCCTACCCCGCCTTCCAAACTGATTAATGCATCTTCAATAGACGCCTGTAGGAAATCCAGATCCATACCCATATCTATGTCTACCACGCTTAAAGTAGCCTCGGCGTGGATTTTTTTAAACTCAAAGAATACAGCGTCTTGAACCTCTATTTCCTCATCATTGATATCAAGGACTTTATTGATATCCAAAATAAACGAAGCGTCAATAAGCAAATTAGCGTCTACATGAACCGTAGCCGAAGCATTAGCGTTCAGCCCCAAAGATGTAAGCGCCGGGCCTAAGTCAAATTCTTGTTCCAGTTCTGGATTAATATCTATAAGGACATCAACGACTAACAGAGGATTACCATCGTTCCAAAGTAACGATGCACTCAAAGCCGAACCTTGCATTTTAAGGTTGGTGTCCTCAACCATCGTCTTGAATATACCTTCAAGTGTAGGATATTCGCTAATACCTTCTACATAGATAAAGTAATCTTCAACCGCATCGTGCAGTTTAATAATATCACCGATTTTATAAGGATCGCCGGTAAACAAACCGTTAATGCTGGTGTTGATCAAAGGCAATTCGGTATCCAGCGGAGTTAAGCCAATGATCGCATCGCCAATCGAATCTATCCCGTTCAACAAATCCAGGAAATAACCTTTGAAATCGAAATTAAGGAATCTGGCTACAAGTCTTCCGGTTTCGTTTTCACCTGTCACACTTATACTTAAAGGGTTATTGATATCGGCCCAGGTAAATTTAAGAGCAGCACTGACAATAGTAAACGGTGCCGTTGAACCCGGCAAAAGTGCGTATATTCCAAAGTCGCCAGTGAAAGTCAGGTCATCTTCGGTAATATCGCCTTCGACTTCGAGGGTAAACAATTCCAGGACAGAATTATTTTCTAACTCATGAAGCCGTAGAAGACCAAGAGAACTGTCTTCACCGGTAAGAGGATCGTATGACGGATCGTGCAGATCAACGGAAATTTTTACACCATCGTCAATAGTGAGCAATCCGTTTATCAAGCCGACCTTGATAAAGCCGATTTGTCCAACCGCTTCCACGGTGCCGACCAGGTTGATCTCGCTAATGCTCAGTTCCGAACCGACAATAAGATCGCTGTCGGTATCGATGAAGAAGCCCATACTGTCGACACCAAAGATCAGGTGCAGTACCACTCTAAAGCTATAAGTCACCTCACCCTTAAGGCTAAGTGCCCCGCCCAAAGCTTCAACGTCGATCTCTCCCTCACCGGCAAAATACTTATCGATCCTCATATTAAAGATTACTACTTCATCGCCATCTTCGCCTACATGAGTTACGTTGTCATCGATGTCATCAAGATCATCGAGTGCGTCTTCTAATGCATCATAGTCATCGATCGACTCACCGATCTCGGACATGAAATCACCCAGAGGACCGTTCTCGAGGAAACGGGCTATAATTGAATCGTTGCCTTCAAGGTCATCCAGAGACAACCCTTGAGCGGCAAGTCCGGCAATAAGTGCCTGTGCATTATCATCAGTGGCAACAGGCAGCCCAATAGGATCTGACGCTGAAGGTGCGTTTCCAGACACTGACTGCGAAAGTGATGTACCAACAAAAGGAATCGTGTTACGGCCTAAAGTGTCATCGATATTGCCCAATCCCTTGAAAGCGGTAAGTCCTGCACGGAACACTTGCATCTTGTCCAGCAACAAGTTCGTATTGGGAGTCTTCACATTAAGATAATGGATGCCCATGGTCAGGGCGCCTTTTTTAACTACAAAATAACCACTTCTGGTAGCATTATCCCTTACATTACGTAGATCAGGCACAGTATGCTCACTCGTTTTGCCTATCAACTGAACTTGACTAATTATAGTACCTGCACTTGTACCGGCATCAAATACAACACCTCCAGGAACATCGATATTGGCATCAACCTGCAAGGTGTCATTGGCACCGGTGCCTTTGACGATGATGCTGTAAACATTATCTATAATAACGCTCTTTCGAAGCACATCATTAACAAAAACATGCAATATCCATGGATTCGCCTCATCTAATATCAGGGAGATCGTCTCTCTGGCATCATTGGAAGCAGTGATAACCAACGCAGGCCTTTCCTGAAGATCATGAAGAGCAAAATCCTTTATACTCCAGGTACCTCGACCGCGTGTACCCACCACCAGGGCATCGCCTAAAAACTTACCGGGCGCCGGATTCGGATCCAGCCTACGAGGAATGTATTCTATATCTACTACCTGAGCATTTGGAAGTCCCTCACCAAGCTTGATCCAGGTAGGATATTTATCAAAGCCTTTAGAAAGTAATTCGAATTTAGCCTCGACTACTTTAGCGAGATCTTCAACTGCAACTTTAACCGCGAACAAGGAATTGGCTACCACGTTACCTTCGACCGCGGTCTTTACATGCCCAGCCGTGGTTTCTCCAACCTTAACTTTAATTTCCAGAACTCTGTCAAATGGATCCCAGCTTATCTCAGGAGAATCTGCCACGGCCGCACCAACAACAAAGTCTATCTTAATCCCGTTAAGCCAGGAACCGACATGTTTCGCCTCAAACTTTATTTTGCTCCCGTCTACAGTTTCGATTTCAGCCCAGGACTTTTCAGCGTTCTTAAGATTGCCTGCATCAATACGGCTGGCAGGTACGAAATTAAAGGTCTGGTAAACACCTTTCGAGGTACCAACTAGCAGAATATCATCCTTGACTGTGCTGAATCTCAATCCCTTATTACCTGTAGCATCGGTTAGATCCACTAACAGCGTAAGCACCTCAACATTACCTCCGCCATGAAGTATAAGAACTCCGCTTTCAAGAATTGAATCGCCCTGTTGAGCTACTTCAATATTCAGCTTCAGATCGATCGTCATATTAGAGCCGTAAACAACTTCAACCTTCATATCGCTGCTTCCTGAACTCGTGTCAGTCAAAACCAGCTTGTCATTGGCATCATCGAAAGAAGCAACAAGCCCTGAACCGGCAAACCCAGCCGCAGTATTGATCATATCCACAACATGACTTACCATCGTGGCACCGCTAAGCCTGACCTCGAACGATGTTCCATCATGATCTGTGATCTTTATATCCGGCCCAGCCAAACCCTTAATAAGTTCCAGCGATGACAACTCGGTCTTAAAGATGCCTGAAGGACCCATCCCCACATCGGTTATATTGGTCCAGTTGGCACCGCCATCCATCGTTACAGCTATATTCTTGGAACTCATGGCATAGGCTATTTGCCAGTTAGTAGGATCGATCGCAAAATCTATAATAACTTCGTTACCGAGAGGGTTAACTCCCCATACAGCAGCATTACCTGCGCTATTCCTGACATATACCCACTTTCTTCCTGCTATATAAAGAACCTGCTCAAAAAGAATATTCTCGGCCCCGCCGTATGCAAGAGCTGTAACCCCATTAAAATCAACACCGCCAAACAGAGCCGTAAAGCTGCCGCCATTATCTGTACTTTCGTATATTCCTTCATAAGCAAAAGCCAGGCGACTACCGTTTATCGGACTGACCGCAGCCTGCGCATGATCAAAACCATCAAATGTCTTATCATCGTCAATCATCACTGACTTAAGAGAAATACTGCTGGTTTCAAGCAATGTATTTGACGAATCATATTTATACCGTGTAATATAGTGTAGATTGTTACCGACAGCATAGCGGTATATAAAACCGCCGACTTCTGTAATGATGTTGGCATTGCCGTCACCCAGAGAAACAGAATCCCAAAGCGTGGAGTCTTCTTCAAGTTGCTTCTGGTTTCCAACATCCTGAGTTCCACCGACAATTACACCATTGATCGTATCGTAAGCTATATCACTAAATTCCGTTATACCAAGGTTTCCGTGAAGGCTCTGCCAATAACGGCCTGTACCGTCTGTATTCGTAGGGTTGGTCAGGCTGTAAATACCGCCATCATCAGCTTCGAGCATAGTTCCATCCGGAAGGAAGGTTATAAACCTTGAATCTGCATGAGGTGCAGTGTTTACAGCTACAGGATTGCCTAGGCCAACATCGCTGTTAAATGCCGGCAATGCAGCACCGCTGCCGACGATCTGCGTCTGCAGAACAGGTAACGCTCCGTTAATGGCCTCTATCCGGAACAATCTGCCCGCCCATTGGGTAGCCTCAATTTGACTATCTACCAAGCTCGCCGGATTGTATATTGAAACCTGTACATCGCCGCCAACATAGATAAAGTCAGCATTCGTTGGGTCAGCAGCAATGGAGAAATGCATTCCGCCTTGTGCACCGGGATTTATATTTTTGTAAGTCTCAGGCTGAAGACTGGATGAAGCGATCAGATACATATCATCGCCAAACAGAGATCTGGTATCAACTGATGGGTCTGGATCGGTAACCAGCTCTATGCTCCTGCCTGGAGATGTGATAGCAAACTGCAGCAAATACTTATCAAAAGCAACTGTCGCAATACCGACTATACCAAACTTGGAATCAAACTGAGCTTCGATAGCACGGGCTACGTTAGCCATACTATTAACATTGCTAAAGTCAGGCCTGATAATCCTTGTGACGCCGTCAATTGTAACCTTAAACGCCCGAGTAGCACCTAACTTTCTCCATGCCTCGTAGTTGCCTGAACTAGCCTTAACCGTTACACTTTCAGCAGGCATCGCTGAAACACTCCCAGCGACAAAAACGGCAAGTTCTTTTTTGACCAGCGAAGCTGTAGCACCGATCAGCGAAAGCCCGTTAGCAGGTTCGCTAATTTCACCGATGATCTGATTGACATTATCCGGACCGATCTTAAAGATCATACGTTTGAAAACAGGGTTATAACTGACATTGACATAGTCTCCGCCATAAGCGGTATCTATTGCCGTTTCAAATCCCGCAGCTACGGCGTCCATATCGGCTGCACCGGTAAAGTTAGGGGCAATATCTTTGCTAAGTCCGTTTACCATAATGGAAAAGCCTCTGGATGAACCCAATGCTTCCCACGCAGCAAATGAATCATTGTAAATCTGTATAGAGGTTGGGAATTTCACGGCCCTTAGCAGTTCAAAGTCTAAGCGATCCGCAATCGTAGCGCTGGCAAAATACAGGGCATGACTGTCGTCAAACAAACTTATCGCGCCGTCAGGAACATGACTGCTTATTTCTTTGATAGGCACACCAGATGTACTTGTGATTTTAAACTGCTCCTTGATAGCGTCCCAGCTTACTTCTGTGGCACCTGGACCGAACTTATCACCGGCATTTAGAGCTCCCTCAATAGCTGCCGCAACATCTACCATCAGCAAAACTCCGGTAAAATCGGGTGTTATCAAACGAGCGGTATTACCCATTACCACTCTAAATGATTTGTTATCACCAACGGAATTTTGCCATGTTACAATGTCAGTGACCGCACCTCCGGAAGTCGCCAGAGTGATCGTCGCTTCAAGTGAACGATTGTAACCATAACTTACAGAACCGAAGTTGACTGTAGCAGTGTCCTTGAAAATCGATGTCTTCCCGGATCGAACTCTACCATCAATTGTAAGATTATCGCCCGTTTTCGCTCCGACAAATTTAAATACATTAGTAGGTTCCCAGGTAACATTTATAGCATTAGCCCCGAAGTTGCCGCCAAGGTTAAGTGTTGCCTTGATAAGATCTGCAACATCTTGCATGTCCACGCTTGCAGCATTGATCGTGGAAAACTGTGGATTGATATATTTCCCGGAACCGTTGAGGACCACTACAAATTCCATATTGTTACCAAGAGCTTTCCATGCCTGTGGATCATAGATCTCACCTTCCGGTCCCTGAGGACTTACTATCATCTGGCCGGGGGAGAACAGGCGGAGGTCTCCAACAATATTAAAATATGGAGTGCCAAGAGTATCATTAAACAAACTATTGGCACCTGGGGCACCCGCAGGTGGCGTCACTTCTATTTTCAACAACGTGTTACTTACTATCTGGAAGCGAAGATTAGCAAGGTCCCATGTAACAGTCGTGGCATCTTTACCAAATTTCGCATCATCGTTCAGACCTGCCTCAATAGCACCCGCAACCTGTTCCATTGATGTAACACCGGTGAAATCAGGATTGATCTCAAGACTTTTTCCGTCGATCGATACTGTAAACACTTTGTCGCCAACAAGTGTCTGCCACTTTGTAAAATCAACTCTATCCGCCGGTGCAGCAGCATCAACTGTTATGGTAATTATTGCCTTATCGACCTCGCCCAAACCAGATGTATCAAGTTCACGGGAAAGAGGTGAATCCATTATATAATCCCAGGTCACACCCAGATCGTCACTGCGGAAGATACCCTTCAACTGGCCTCCAAAACTACTTTGAGCTGGGTCTCGATAACCATAAATAGTAGCTGCGTAAATGGTCAAAGTAGGAACATGTATAGCCAACTCTACTCTGCCCGCAGTACGGAAGAGACTCATTGCATTAACCGGCAAGCCCGTACTCTGAATCCAGACAACACCATCATCGGATTTATAGATCCCCGCAGTAGTAGGTCCAAGCAGTGTTCCGCCGGCATCGGGATCCGATAAACCCTCTATCGTCCTAACATGCTCAAGAGCATCTTCAAGACTCTCGAATTTAAAAATTCCGCCTGTATAAGTAACTTCTATGACCCCCGCTCCGAATGCAGTATCGATCTTTGTCTGCATCGCAACTTTAATATCGTCCATACTGGCAATGACAGAAAAATCAAAACCGGTGATCGTTCTGGTAATGCCTCCGACAGTAAGATTGAAACCCTTATCATTTCCAACCGCCTGCCACTTGCCCGGTTCTATAGAACCGGCTTTTACCGAAAGAGAATGCTCTACTGCATCGTCTTTGATGGAGATAGTATTTATGTCAAGAAAAGCTCCTTGACCTCCGACCACAGCGGCAAAATAAATGCCTGTAAAAGCAGGATTGCCATCAGAAATTACGATCATATCGGTTACCGTACCCTCAGGAAGGTTCGAACCTGAGATCTTATTCCAACCAAGACCACCATCTTCGCTAAGATAAAGACCACCGCGATTACCAACCTGGTTAGTCGCAACCAGCACACGCTTTATTTTAGAAGTAAAGACTACTTCAATATCGTTATACTTAACCCCATTTTCAATCGCTTTGAAAACTATACCGCTGTTGAGATCGGAAGGATTAAACAGCACGCTGGCTTTGCTTACATCTGTACCCCCGGAAGTGCTGCCCCCGAAAGAACTCATAGAATAACTGCCCGCTCCTGAATTGGTAGCCAGTTCTGCATCAAAGGTTCCTTCGTTGTCAACTGCTGTTATAATATCATTGGCTGTTGATGCTCCAACAGCTATCTTGATCGTCAAGGTATTGGTGCCTGCTGTGTATTCAGCTTCTTCCGCCCCTTTAACAACACCGCCGGTGAAAACGATCTTAAGATCGTCATATGATACGCCAGGCGAAGCAGCGGTAAATTTAATAGCCGTATTTTCCCAGCTGGGGAAGATAGTTCCCTCAGCCGAACCAACATCTCCGCCAGAGGTAACATCTTCATAAGTAGTAGCGGCATAGTATACACCTGAACCGTCGTTGCTGGCCTGGAATAACTCAGCATCGAACTTTCTGCCAACTAAAGAGTTAATGTATGCCACTACTTCGGCGCTTGTAGTGCTTGGTGTGAAATATATAGTCAGACGTTTATGTATTGGATCGTAAAGACTGTTAAGGGTAGTAACATTATAATTATCGGTAATGATATCTCTTATTTTGATCCCGCCAAATTCTTCGGCTCCGAGAAGATCAAAGCTGTTGCCCCCATCGGTACTCTTGAGGATACCAACAGATGGACCGCCCTTATCGCTGCTGCTGGCGCTGCCCGTTCCTACATAGATAATATTAGGGTCACCCGGATCAAAAGCTAAGGTCCCGACTGCCAGGGATGGATATTGATCCGTAAGCGGGTACCAAACGGGGGAAGGAACTTCGATCTCACGACCTTGTCTGACTTTAAGGGCTTTGTATAGGATTTCATCCATTGCTTCATGATTGGCCAGAAGCGGATTGACACCTGCAAAATTGTCGCTTACATAATAAAGGCTGTCAATATAACCTTCACTCTTCATAACATCGGTTGTTGCGACAAAATCAAGGCCATGGGTATCGAACATAGCTTTATATTCGAACATTCGGCCTTGTAAATAGAAGTCCGACTTGCTGTCCACAAAGGAAGTATCTACGTTGTTGTCAAGCACTTTAACTTCATGGAAAGTCTCTCTACCGTTTAATGTTCGGTAGATTATACGTTTAACCGTGCCAGGCGGACCGCGTGGAATGTTGCTCACTGTGATCCTGCTGTAAAAAGTATCGACTTCGGCAAAGTCAAGATCCAATTTGGTTTCGGAACCTACAACCGAAGCGTTGCTCTCAACACCGGTTTCATCGACAAATGTAACTTTGTATTGATAAGTCCCGCCGGCTGTCAGACCGCCATCCCATGAAAGACCAAAGTTCCATACTTTGGCCTTGTATTTAAAATCCCCCGCAGTATTTACATTATTTATCGCAGTAACGACTTCATTACCAGTCGTCCCTCCGATTCCCGACTGGATACTGATTGTCAGCGTATGCGTCACCGAATCGTAAGAAGCAGTTACAGGTGCACCACCGGCTTTTTCAACGAACTCTACTTTCAATCCGTTATATTCGGAACCTACATCGTCAGCACGTAAAATGAAACCATTGTAATTACCAATATGATCGACAATTCCAACCGCTCTGATCGTATCACTTCCACTGGAAGTTACATTTTCAAAAGAACCACTGCCGGGAGATAGCTCATAAATACCGCTGCCATTGACACCCGTGTTGCTCAGTAACTTCTCTAAGTCCACAGAGGTGACAATCGGTGCAAGTGCCTTTGACGGTGAATAAGGCTCCACTTTGATCATCGCATTTATATCGTCTGTTCTCCACAGACCTCCGTTAACTGTACCTATATAAACAATGTCAGGGTTATCAGGATGCACAAAGATCGATTGAATTGCTGCAGAAACCGGATTGCCCTGTGGATCCATACCCATGATCTGGCCGCTTGTAGTTTGCTCGGGACCCTGTGTCAGCCAGTCGAATTGACCTGAAAGTGCAAGCTCCAGTCCATCGGATACTTCACAATCACCTGTTTGGTTAACAACACCAGGCGAAGAAGTGCCCGCACCGCCGGCCGCTGTATAGACGATACATCCGGTAGCTCTCAACTCAATATTGCCGCTCTGCGAAGTGACCGGAGCCCGTATTATAAGGTTCTTAGCAGTTCCCTGTGTCTCAAGCCATATCAAACCGGAATCCGCCGCATGTACCATAGAATCGACGATCATCGTACCGTCTTCGGTCTTTACCATTATCGCTCCGCTGCCGCCGGACGCCACTATGCCGTATTTTGCCGGAATGCTTGCGATCACGCCGCCGGCAATTGTTCCGATAGTGAGGTAGTCAGCATCACGGTAAGTCAAATTGCCACCGTTATTGACTTCTGCCGCAAGGATTTCAACATTATTGGCATTACTGTCCAGATCAATAGTTGTGCCTACAAGCTTCAACTGACCGGCCAGTATGCTGTCACCCGCTGTTTGTGAAATTGTACCGCTGGCTTTTAATTGTACCAGCCCGTCAGCACCCGCCACGCCACTGCCGCCGCCCGAGGCACCGCCCTTAGCAGAGATGTCGCCTGTTATGATCGAACCGTTATGATTAATGATCGATACTATACCAGCGTCGCCTCCGTTATCACCATCAGCAGCACCATCCGCACCACTAGCCGTAATAGTTGCCACCAAGGTAATATCTCCCGATCCGACAGACTGAATTAATATTTCGCCACCTGCAGTGCCTACATGTCCTATTGCTGATACATTTGGTATTCCTCCCTCAAAAATTGCTTCGATAGTCAACTCATCAGCATCCATATAGCTCAGGTCGCCGCCATTAGTGATAGAAGCAGCAAGGATTGCAACATTATTGACATTGTTGCCAAGGTCGATACCCGAGCCTTTAAGTTTGAGTTTTCCGCCTTGTATTATCGTAGAGATCTTCTGAGTTATTGTTCCACTGGCTATTAATTGTATCAGTCCGTCAGTCCCATTCGGCGCACCCATACCAGTGCCTCCATTGTTGGAAATATTGCCTGCTACGATAGAACCGTCATCATTGATGATCGAAATGTTACCACCGTTCCCTCCGGCGGCACCTGGCGTCGTAGAATTTAGCCCGTTAGCTGTTACGTCACCCTGTATATTAATATCGCCGGCCTCAGTTGATCGCACGATTATTTCGCCGGCATTATCTCTCGTAGACACTATCACGCCACTGTCTGCTATTGTTAGCGCATTTTTAGCTTTTATTGTTGCGCTTGCTCCGCCAAATCCGATCGCACCGGCAATATTCACAGTGTCGGTGTCAATATTAATTATTTGATTAGTGACGATCGTGACCTTATTCTCTTCATTCTCGATTCCGTCTTCATTATCAAATTCGGCTACAAAAAATCCGACGCCGGTAACTGTAAGATTACCACCGTTGATAAGAACATCATCGTTAATATTCACATTACCCGATGGCTTAAGTTCAATGCCGCCGTCATGTGTCTCTAACTTTCTGAAAGACACGTTGCGGGCTTTATCCTGGTTGACTGTTATATTACCCGTGTTCGCACCTATGTTAGCATTGGCAATAATATTATTGCCGATACTTGTCGCCAGGTTAACGCCCATCCCGCCTGCAATAACTGCGTCGATCGTCAATGTCTCTGTTATGTTAATATCAACTACACCGCCGGCAGTAATTGTGGCATCCATATTATCGAAACCGGTTGCACTGATTATTTTAAAGTAGCCATTTTCTGATAATACTGCGCCGTTTAGGTCCACATGGCGTGCAGATGTAAATTCAATGTTACCTGTTGTATAGATACCCTGGCAGGATACGTCCTGAACATCTGTGATTGTGAAATTGTTTGCAAATAACACGTGACCATTAAGATTGATATCATGGCTGCTGTCTGTTCCAAGGGTAATATTTCCTGATGCCGAGTTGATCGTACCAGTAACTGTTATGCCGCCTCCGGTCGAAGTGATCCCCAGATCATTCGCAATGGCAACGTTGCTCTGCAAATCGATATTGGTAGTAGCACCTATTGTAAGATCGTTTAGTGGATCAAGTGCACCTATCGCTCCGCTGATATTAACCGATTGTGCCGAATTTATAGTTAAATTGTAATTATTACCGCTGGAACTGTTGACGGTCCCGGTGATAGATATGGACCCTACTGTGCTCGTAAGGGTAACATTACTTTGGAGAATAACAGAGTCATTGATAGTAATTGACTCCAAACTCACATTGGTAACGTGATAGGGATCAGTTCCCCCGGGACCAATAAGAACGGTCTCGCCCGATCCGACGATAGTCAAAGATGCATCCCCGATCCCTATGATATCCCCGGTAATGTAAACCTTACCGCCATTATCCGAAGACGAAAGATACAAAGACTCGCTGATCATCAGCGGCTGATTCTGGTCCCCAATATGTATTGCACCCCCGGCACCGGCCTCGATCACACCCGAGATACTCCCGCCATCGGCAAAGCTAAACTCGTCGGTAACGCTGCCGCCGGTGACATTCTCTATACTGCTAAAGAACGTCTGGCTGTTCAGCGTACCGGAATTTCTTCCAGTGATCACCCACTGGTTGCTGCCGTTGCAGCCCTTGATCTTGTCATCACCGGAACGACCGTCCACCAGCTCACTGATCAAAGCCGCAGCCGCCATCATGATAAAGGTATCCGATAAAATACCTCCGATAAGTTTTTCTACACTTGTAAACGCCGACCCGTTCAGTGTCCCGGCGTCTTCACCGGTGATCTCCCAAAGATTTATTGTATCTCTACCGATAAAAGTATCACTACCCTGACCGCCATCGAAACTGTTGGCACCCGAACCGGCGATCAAAATGTCATCGCCACCGCCGCCGGCAAAACTCAGCAGCCCGCTGAACCCGGAAGCGTCGGTTGTATTCTGGCTCCCGCCGCCGGTGATCGTTACCTGTTCAATGCCAACAAGACTATTCGTCTCTCCAATGCCTACATCCAGGAATGAATCGGTTAATGTGAAATCTGTATCCCGAACCTCCGTTACTGTATCTTCCCCGTCGCCTCCGTCAAGTGTGTCATCGCCAAGACCACCGGCCAGCATATCATTGCCCGCACCGCCGGCCAGCATATCATTGCCAGGACCGCCGGCCAGCATATCATTGCCCGCTCCGCCGAACAGGATGTTTGCCGCTCCGTCACCGATCAGAATATCGTCGCCACCTCCCCCGACAACATCTTGAATATTACTTACTCCCCCGGTACCATCTGCAAAACCTAGAACAAGATCTACATTGACGCTTTTGTCGTATTGGGAGTAATCGAATTTGTTAGAGCCGCCCCCTCCGTTGACTGTCCCGCTTAGCTCGCTGAGACCATAAAATACAAAAGTATCTGACCCGGAACCACCGACCAGATTCTCAACCCCCGCAAACGACATACCTTCTACACTGCCGCCGTCGACATCGGTAATATTCCAGATACAGTCAGCATCCGGACCAACAAGGGTATCGCTGCCTGACTGACCGTTAATAACAAGGGCAAAACCTGACTCAAGTGACTGGTCAATAGTGATGATATCGTCGCCACCTCCGCTGTTAACTGTAAGCGCACCATCCGGGACTTCAAGAATTGTAGAAGCTAATGTCCCGTTACTGCTCTCAAATACGATAACGCCGTTACCGCCTATCCCGTCATCCCTCAGCTTAAGTGCGTTTGAGTTCGGACCAGGAATGTTGATCAAAACCTCCAGCGGTGGACCCCGTCCGGAAGAAGTAATAAGTATGGTTTCCATTCTTGAATAGGAAGAAACCACGACTCCGCCCAGTTTAATGTTTCCGGATTCGGAACCGGTATAATTCAGTTCTAATGTATCGTTTACGTCCCCCTGAACCTCAACAATATCGCCGCCGCCAGACCCCCCATCAACGGTCCCGCTGATGCTCGAACCGAGGGCAAATGCGAATGTGTCATCGGTGCTGTCAGCACCTAAAAGGTTCTCAATACCTGTGAAATCTATGCCCAAAACAGCACCCGAATCTTCCCCGGTAACCTCCCAGGTCATCTCCCCGGAACCCACTACTTCCAGAGTATCATTATCGCTGTTTGAAGAGTCGGAAAACGTAATACCCTCGGGGATCGAAAAGAGCACATCCATCTCGACAGTCAGTTTGTCGTCCTGGTCAGCCCCATGAATTTCTATGGATCGCGTCGCAGCTAGAGCCTGGCTTTGCAGCACCATATTGGTACTGTTGTCTACGATCTGGATCTCCTGCCTGCCGTGCTCAAAGCGAAGAGTCAGGTCACTTGACACACCGGCTAAAACCGCAAAAGACATATCCGCCGACAGCAATAAACGGGGTTCAAGAGACTCGAATTTCATGGGATTTTCCGTCTCGGAATGCGCATTCAGAGCAGGCTTTGAATCAGTCTTTCGCTTAAATAATCCCAAACTTATGCCTCATTTACTAATGATTGTTTCTCGTTCTAGCGCATGTAAGACACGCCCAAAAACTCCGCCCTCGCAAAGAACACGCAAGCGAACGCCCTGGACAAATGTGAAACTAAACGTAGGTTTTTAGGGGGATTCAGTGAAAAAACGACATGAAAAGCGATATGTCTAACAAAAAAGCACTCTCCACTCAACCTCTCCTTATTCAAACCTAAAAGCAACATACTTCTTGTACATGTAACTTTATAATTTAAGCTAGGGATATTAAAAACGATGCTGGTTATTCTGTCAAGGATAATTTAGCTTTTGGATGTAGACATACTCAAGCCAGTTCTAATGATTCCATGCATAAAACCCCGTTAGCATCCCCATAAAAACCGTTTTCAGGACTAAAGATTGGTGAATAAAAACTTAAAGTTTTAAAAAAAAAACAGTGATGACCTGTGTTTCTTGTGTGTTTTATTTTATTACGCAGCTTTTAAGATAATCTTCAATATCACTCTTGCGAAATCGCTTACAACGGCCTATCTGGTAGCAGGTTATCTCTCCACGACTAACCATGCGGTAAACCGTTATAGGATTTACACTTAGAACACTTGCCAACTCTTTTACGGACAAAAACTCCTTTGCTTTCAATGGATCCACCTGTTCGGGCGAGGATACCGCTGCAGGCTTTTTTTGGGGGGGGGCGTTGGCCTTTATGACAAAAGACGTATCGCACTTTGGACACTTTACTTTCTTGCCTATGTACTTATCCGATACTTTGAATCGGGCCTTACAATTTGAGCATAACGTTTTCATACAGCCAACCACTCCTCCTCTGTGATTTATTAACGTTAAACATTATACAATAACAAATACAATAAGTCTATACTTTTATTAATTTTCTTATACTCTTTTATACTTACGTATACTTTTGAAACTTTCCAAGTGGTGCAGAAACGGTGCAGAAATGGTGCACTCTCTCTATTGGAATTGGTATTAAACTTGAATTACTGAATAATACCTGTATAATGAACTGCCGGTTTGGTCTTTTGCAAAGGACTGCGTAGTCTAATTACAGGTGATGGGTTGGGCAGTTGGAGGATTGATGAAAAACTCAAGCATAGCATGCTTAATTGCTGTTACCGCCTTGCTTATATCCGCACTCACCTGCCCCGCAAATGCCGGTTCTCTCTCAGCATGGGGCCAGGGCGAAATCCCCACAGGATATGATTTCGCCAATATCGCAGCCGGTTACAATCACAGCATAGCCGTCAGATTGGACGGTACACTCGTCGCATGGGGAGATAACAGTGATGGACAATCTGACGTTTCTACAACAAACGATTTCCAACTCGTAGCTGCCGGCGGATGGCACAACGTCGCCATCAAATCCGACGGTTCGCTACACGCATGGGGATATAACTACTATGGACAATGCAGCCTTTCAACAGAGACCGGCTATCTGGACATCGCCGCAGGATGGTGGCACAGCCTTGCAATAAAGTCCGATGGTTCGCTGCAGGCATGGGGCTGGGACAACTACGACCAGCTAAACATACCGGCAGGGACAGAATTTGCTGCCATAGCCGCAGGTGCCGGCCATAACCTCGCCTTAAAAAACGACGGTTCGCTCTTGGCATGGGGAAATAACAATTACCTGCAATGCAACGTACCGTCGGGACTTGGCTATCAGGCTATCGCCGCAGGAACCTATCACTGCATCGCGATCAAATCCGATGGCTCGCTCGCGGCGTGGGGATATGATGACTATGACCAATGCGACGTCCCGCTCGGTACCGGCTACATCGATATCGCCGCAGGATATGAACACAGCGTAGCGATCAGATCCGACGGTTCACTCTTCGCATGGGGACGCAACGATTTCGGGCAATGCGAAGTCCCACAGGGCAACGATTTTATAGCTGTAACAGCGAACCAGTGGCACAATATCGCCATCAGATCCGACGGAAGTATTGTGGCGTGGGGGTACTCGTATTTCGGCCAGTGTACCGTCCCAAACGGAAGCGACTTTGATGCAATTGACGTTGGAGAGCACCACGCCCAGTCCATACGATCCGACGGATCGCTTACAGCATGGGGAAGGAATAACTTTGGTCAATGTGATGTCCCAGCCGGGACAGACTTTATAGATACTGCTGCCGGAGGCTGGCATGGGGTCGCGTTGAAGTCGGACAACTCGCTGATAGCGTGGGGAAGAAATGATTTCGGTCAATGTGACGTTTCTGACGCAAACGATTTTCAGGCCGTCACAGCCGGCCACGATCATACCATAGCTCTTAATTTAGATAACACGCTCTCAGCGTGGGGCAGAAACGATTATGGCCAGTGCAATATTCCTGACGCAAACGATTTTCAGGCCATCACAGCCGGTTTCGAACACACCCTGGCATTAAAAACAGACGGTTCACTTACCGCTTGGGGAGATAACACTTATGGTCAATGCGATGATCCTAATGGAACCGATTATGTAGCTATCTCCGCAGGCGATTACCACAATCTGGCGATCAGGTCCGATGGTTCGCTGGCGGCATGGGGGCGGAACACTGATGGCCAGACCATCGTCCCATCGGGCACAGATTTTGTGGCCATCGCAGCCGGATACAAACACAGCATGGCATTGAGATCGGATGGATCGGTTGTGGCATGGGGTAGTGACAACAGCCAGGGACAGTTAGATACCCCTGCTGGGACAAATGTTCTGGCGATTGCTGCAGGATTTAATAACAACGTGGCAATAGTACATCTGATCCCGGGCGACTTTGATGCTGATCGTCAGGTAAATCTTGTCGATCTCTCGGCATTCGCTTCACGCTGGATGGATACAGGCTGTAGAGAGAGTAATCACTGGTGCAGCCAAGCCGACCTAAACAAGCTAGGTTCGGTAGAGATAACAGATTTGATGATACTTATTCAGTACTGGCTCGAAGGCCCATAATTTTTCCTTTATTGATGACCTGCTACCCGAAAACTGTACCAGTTAAAGTGAGAGTATAATCGACTTTTATTGTATACTATTCAAGTATCAAAATGCACCCCTCGGCAATTAGGTGAAGGGCCAAAAGGGGAAAAACAGGAGCTGAAACCGTCTCTTGCACTCAAAGAGCTTTTTGTCTCACTTTTGCTGAAAACGTACATCCATCATAATTCATTGCAAAACGAACTTTTAAACGGTATATTATAAGCTATAAGAAATGAAAAATATAAATCGAAACATCCTGCTCCCGGCATTAATACTGTGCCTTATCATAACGATTCTATTTATACTTAGAAACAGACCCCATGATATAACCGGCACTCGATATTTACCTCCGCAGGGAAAACCTTATTCTACTCAGGAAAACTGGCCGATGTTTAGAGGTTCACAAAACCTAAGCGGCACCGCCGTTGGTTCGCTGCCGGATGAGCTTAACCTCAAATGGAAATTCAAAACCGAAGGTTCCGTCAAATCTTCGCCGGTTGTCTTTGATGGGATCGTATATTTCGGTTCGCTGGATACATACATCTATGCAGTCGATCTGCAAACCGGAAGTAAACTCTGGTCGTTTAAAACCGATGACGAAATAGAGGCATCTCCATGTGTAGTGGACGATACGGTTTTCATAGGCTCAGCCGATAGCTTTCTCTATGCCCTTGATGCTAAAGACGGTGATCTGAAATGGAAATACGAAACTGACGGCAAGATATTAGGCTCTGCCAACTGGACGCTCTCTGGCGATGGGAAAAACACCTGGATAATCTTCGGCAGCTATGACAATATGCTTCATTGCGTCGATTCCAAAACCGGCACAGGCATCTGGACCTACGAAACCTTAAGCTACATCAACGGAGCCCCTGCGATCTCCAACGGAAAGGCAGTAACCGGCGGCTGTGATGCGGTGGTTCATGTTGTTTCGGTAAAAGATGGAAAGTCCATATTCCAGATCGACGCAGGAGCCTATATCGCAGGTTCTTGTGCCTTAGAAGGCAATCGTGTGTATGTCGGTAATTATGATAATACGCTGATCTGTGCGGATATCGAAACGGGACAGGCAGTGTGGCAATATGCAGAATCTGAGTCTCCATATTACTCAACACCTGCAATTTCAGATGACATACTCGTAACCGGCTCAAGGGACAATAACATCTACTGCCATGACAAAAGAACGGGTAAACTTTTATGGAAATTCAAAACGCTCGACGAGGTAAACAGTTCGCCGGTTATCTGCGGCGATAAAGTTATCGCAGGCTCTGACGATGGAAGACTGTACATGATAAATATCGAAGACGGTAAAAAAATATGGTCCTTCGAGATCGGCGAAAGCATCGGCTCGTCGCCGGCTGTGGCTTCATCGATGGTATTAATAGGAAGCGATGACGGCAACGTTTATGCCTTTGGACAAAAATAAAGAGGAATTATTTTGAAGATCGCTCAGCTTACACCCGGCTCAGGAGACAATTTTTACTGTGAGAATTGTCTGCGCGACATCTCACTGATAAAAGCCCTTCGCAGGACCGGGCATGACATCACGATGATACCAATGTACCTTCCTCTTCAAAAGCAGGATGATCTATCCGGCAACACGCCGCAGTTTTTCGGCGGCATAAACGTCTTTCTTCAGCAAAAGATCTCACTTTTCAGGAAAACACCGCGATGGATAGACTCGTTGCTCGATTCGCCAAAACTGCTTTCATGGGTAAGCAACAAGAGTTCCATGACCCAGTCAAAGGACCTGGCTGAGACTACTATCTCGATGTTGAACGGTGAAAACGGTCATCAGCTAAAGGAGCTAAACCGCCTGGTCGAATGGCTTGGGCAAAAGGAAAACACCCCGGATATCGTGTGCCTCTCGAACATCCTGCTTGCGGGCTTTGCAAAACAGATCAAACAAAGACTAAATATCCCTGTCGCGTGCCTGCTTCAGGATGAAGACGGTTTTCTTGATGCGCTCGGGGAGGGTTACTCAAAGCAGGCCTGGCAGATACTTTCCGAACGCGCAAACGACATCGATATTTTCATCGCAGTAAGTAAATATTTTGCAGATGAGATGGTGCGGCGTTTAAAGATCGACAAGCAAAAAGTTCGCATTGTCTATACCGGCGTAGATACCGACAAATTTACCGCACTAACCTCTCCGCCGCCGGTTCCGACGATCGGCTTTCTTTCCAGAATGTGTTTTGACAAAGGGCTGGACATCCTTGTCGATGCTTTTGAGCTTATCAAACAAAATGAAAAGCTTAAAAATGCAAAGCTAAAGATCATCGGCGGTAAAACCAAAGGTGACATTAATTTCATAAACAAGCTCGAAAAAAAGCTTGCCGCCCTGGACATCCTGAAAGACGTCGAATTTATTTCCGATTTTAACGAACAGAGGCGAGCAGATTTCTTAAGCAGCATCTCGGTTATGTCAGTACCCGAGAAAAAACCCGTCGCTTACGGTTTATATGCCCTCGAATCCATGGCTAGCGGGGTACCTGTCGTCCAGCCGGCAACAGGTGTCTTCAACGAATTGATCGAGATCACCGGCGGAGGCGTACTCTATCAGCCCAATACCCCGCAAGCCCTGGCAAATGCCATGACGCCGCTGCTGCTTGATAGTAAAGGAACCTTTGAAATGGGGCAACGGG
>SDBV01004591.1_pt1 | contig 19783 bp, 14 predicted proteins | sample 2277081 | NCBI WGS metagenome assembly SDBV01 (sample SAMN10402039, study PRJNA504765) | marine sediment metagenome | isolation source: marine sediment core GS10_PC15, 223 cmbsf | place: Arctic Ocean: Southern Knipovich Ridge | collected 2010
GATGGACAGCGACCTCCAACTCGACCCGGAAGACCTGCCTTTGCTGCTGGATGAATATGACAAAGATCGTGACATCGTAAGTGGTTTCAGAAAAAACAGGAAAGATTCCATCTTCAGGATTATCCCTTCAAAGATCGCTAACGTGATAATGAAAAAAATATCAGAAAGTGATTTCACAGATTTTGGATGCACCTTCAAAATAATCGATGCAAAACTTATAAAAAGTTTTGACCTTGGCCCTTACAAGATCATTCATCTGCCAAAAATCATCTCTAAAGCACAAAAATGTGTCGAGATCGAAGTCAACCACCATCCTCGCAAATATGGAAAGTCCGGATGGACATTCAGAAAACTCTTTGCCTACAACATGGACAATATAGTATGTCTGTCACAAAGGCCTTTTCAGATACTAAGTTCTTTATGCTTAATATTTGCTATTTTGTTTTTTGTCAGGATCGCCCTGGCATGGCTATTCGATTTCTCTGTCCTGCAAACCATAACACCCGGCCTGATACTAAATGCCATCATAATTAGCTTACTGATTACAATTTCAGTATTATGCTTGATCGGTGAATTCGTAATAAGAAACTTTATAACTTCACAAAAATACCCCGCTTATGTTATACGGGTTATATTTCAAAAGTAACTCTACGGTATGATTTAATAGCTTCTGGAAAACCGTAAACAGATAAAGGATATTTCAATGGATAAAGAAAGCAACTTTATAGACAAAGAAAAGGCTTTTGTTGACAATGCAAGCACCACTTACACACTGAGTGAATCAGAGTATACACGAATCAAAAGGGAATTAGTTCTTCGTACTTTTCATCCTTTCATACAGTTTAATAAGAACGGCTGCACCGAAGGATCAGTTCTGCAGTTGGGATGCGCCGATGGGCATGAGACAAAGTTACTATCAAATCTGACAAAAAAGCTGGATGTAATTGAAGGTTCCGAAGATTTTATAAAAGATTGTAAAAAACTCAACTGCACAAATGTTCGTTACATACATACGCTTTTTGAAGAATACAATATTTGTAACGAGGATGAACAATACAATTATATTTTTGCAACCTATGTCTTCGAGCATGTCTTCGATGTTCAAACGATATTAGAAATGGTGAAAAGTGTTCTCAAGCCTGATGGATTGCTTTTTGTGATAGTCCCTAACGCCAGGGCATTGTCCAGACAACTGGCTCTGCATATGAAACTTATACCCGGTTTAAGAAATTTAACTGAAAATGACAAAGACCACGGCCATAGAAGAGTATACAATAGAACCGCATTAAACGAAGATATGGAAAAGGCTGGGTTCGAAATCGTCGCTCAGGGAGGAATACTTTTCAAACTGCTTGCAGATTTTCAATTGGACCAATTACTTAAAGATGAGTTTTTAACAAGAGAGCATTTGGAAGGATTGTATAAATTGGGACTGGAATATCCGGACTTATGCGATTCACTCTATGCCGTTTGCCGTATGAAAAAATGATTGGAGAATTATAAATGGCATATCTAACCGATGAACAATTGAAATCTATGGGATTTAAAAATATCGGTGAAAACGTACACATCTCAGAAAAAGCCGCTATTTATAATCCTGCCAATATATCGATTGGAGATAATGCCAGAATAGACGACTTTTGTATCATCTCCGCTGGAGATGGAGGCATTGATATAGGAAAATACGTTCACGTCGCATGCTACTGTTCGATCATTGGCAAGGGTAAAGTGGTGCTGGAAGATTACGTAGGCATCTCGGGACGAACATCTATTTACTCAAGTAACGACGATTATTCTGGAACCTGCTTTACGGTTCCTACCCTCCCGGATGAATATCGAAACATACATAACGGCGATGTGATATTGAAAAAGTTTGCGATCGTGGGAACCGGAACCGTCATCCTTCCGGACGTCCGGTTAGGCATAGCTGCATCGGTCGGCGCGATGTCATTAGTAAGGAGTGACTGCGAAGATTTTGGGATTTATGTCGGCTGTCCTGTAAGGAAAATTGGCAGCAGGAAGCGGGATATTCTGGAGCTCGAGCAAAAGTTTCTAAAATCATTAGAAGCCTAAACAAACTTAAAACCGAAAATTGCTATTCGCCATTTCGACATTTTTTCAGGTGTATCTGCACCACCGTAATATCCGCAGGCGTTATCCCCCCGATCCGCGAAGCCTGACCAAGCGTAAAAGGCCGAAAAAATCCCAGCTTCTCCTTCGCCTCATTTCGCAAGTGCCCGATTCGCTCGTAATCAATATCCTCGCCCAGCTTAATATTCTCAAGATTCCTGAACCCCTCGATCTGCTTGGCCTGCTTAGCCAGATAACCCTCATACTTCGCATCGATCGCCGCCGCCTCAAGCACATCCAAAGGCGGATCCATCTCACGAACCTCCGCCATCTCCAGCAACTCGGCAGCCATTCCCAACTCGGGCCGCTTCAATCGCTGCCATAAAGTTTTTCCGCCCACACGAGTCTTTTTCAGATACCCGCAAAGTTCGGCGATTGCCGAAACCTTGTTTTCAAAACAATTCCAGCGATTATCGCCCACAAGCCCGACCGATCTGCCGATTTGAGTCAAACGTCGGTCGGCGTTATCGGACCTCAGCGACAATCGATACTCAGCACGAGACGTAAACATGCGGTAAGGCTCGTCAATGTCCTTCGTCAGAAGATCGTCAATAAGCACCCCGATATAAGCAATGTCCCTGCCAAGAACGACCGCCTCGGCGCCCCGGATCTTCCGCGCAGCATTGATACCCACCATGATCCCCTGCCCCGCTGCCTCTTCATAACCGCTGGTCCCGTTGACCTGCCCTGCCAAAAACAGCCCACCCACTTTCTTACTCTCAAGATTAACCTTAAGCTGCACCGCCGGCGAGTAATCGTATTCGATCGCATACGCATAGTGAATGATCTTCGCGTTTTCCGTCCCCGCCATCAGCTTGAACATCTCATCCTGAACGTCCTTCGGCATCGAGTTACTGATACCGTTGCAATAGATCGTCGTCTGCTCGGCGTCCTCAGGCTCAAGAAAAACCTGGTGCCGCGACTTATCTGCAAACCGCACGATCTTAGTCTCAATACTCGGACAGTACCGCGGGCCCGACGACTTTATCTGACCCGTATACATCGGAGCCCGATCAAGGTTATCACGAAGAAGTTGGTGTATCGCTTCATTGGTATATGTGATCCAGCAAGGTATCTGCTCACAGCCGATCTTTTGATTAAGAAATGAAAATGGCTTAGGATCATCGTCCCCCGGCTGACACTCTAGTCTTTCGTAGTCAACCGTTTTCGCGTCAAGCCGAGCCGGCGTACCGGTCTTTAGCCTGCCGAGCTTGATCCCCAACTCCTTAAGAGAATCGCTAAGCTCGTTGCTCGCAGGCTCGTCGAGTCTCCCGCCCGCCCACTGCTCGTCGCCAATGTGCATCAGCCCGCGTAGAAATGTTCCCGCTGTTATTATAACCGCCTGGGCATTAAACTCACTGCCGCCCTCGCACCGTATGCCCCTTACAACACCACCGTTGGCAAGAACCTCGGTAACCATCCCCTCGATGATCGTCAGGTTCTTAGTCTCTTCAAGACGTTTTCTTACATAGTCTTTATATTTGTGTTTGTCCGCCTGCCCGCGCGGGCCCTGGACCGCAGGGCCCTTCGAGCGATTCAGTAATCGAAACTGTATACCTGTCGCATCTATCGCCTCACCCATCAGACCGCCAAGCGCATCGACCTCACGAACGATCTGACCCTTGGCAAGACCGCCGATAGCCGGGTTGCAGCTCATCTTCGCGATCGTATCTTTGCTGATAGTTACAAGAAGTGTCTTTACCCCTATCGTCGCAGCCGCGTGCGCCGCCTCTGCCCCTGCATGTCCGCCTCCGACTACAATGCAATCAAAATCGTTATTCATTTTGACATCGCCAGTGCAACCGCAGACGCGATCGCGAAATTTGCCGTATGAGCAATGCTGATGGTTATCTGTTCGATCTGCAATTCTTCCGCGATACGTTTTACCTCGCCGCTAATATTAACCTGAGGCTGACCCAACGCATTGTTTATAACCTCGATATCCGTCCATGCGATCTCACCACGCCATCCTGTTCCAATAAGCTTAAGCACCGCCTCCTTAGCAGCGAAGCGACCTGCAAGCTTTTCGACACGATTTCGTGTCTCCGCAGCATCGGCCTGCTCACGCGACGTAAAAACCCTATCCAGAAAACGGTCCCCGTGCTTTTCAAGCATATTTTCGATACGCGGAAAATCAACTAAGTCTATACCGTGTGCTATGATCTTCATAACTGTACTTGAACCTAACGATTAATCATTGCTTTGCGATATGCAAGGTCAACACAGAAATCGATAAAACCTTCCATGTTCGGAATGTTGGCCTGTGCCACGATACCTGATATCATTTTGTCGAAAAGAATTCTTCGTTTTATGAATTTAAGTTCCATCTCGACCTCTTTTTGAACCTGCTCGAAAGGAACATTCTTTTCAGCCTGCTTAGCTTCGAGTTTAATAATGAACAAATGTCCCTTATAATCTATCGGACCGGTAAACTGACCCGCTGGCATCTCATGGCAAAGACTTTCGAGAATGCTGTAAGGCTCTGCCAGCGAACCCAACGAAACCCGTTGCCAAAGACCGCCCGCAGCAGACTTGTGACCGTGAGAATATCTTTTCGCAAGCTCCCCAAAATCGGCCCCGCCGCTTATCTTCGCAGCGATCTCATTCGCTTTATCAAGGGCAACGCTTTTTTTGTCGGCACCTGCCGCGACCTCAACCTTTTCAACATCGATATCGATAAGACGAAACTCAATGTATCCTGACTGTTGATACTTCGCAGTCTTTACCATATTGTAATAATCGATCAGTTCGCCGTGCGTTATAGGCAGGTCCTCGGGTATCTCTTTCTGCATATAGCTTTGCGTAAGGATCATCCTCGCCTGGTATTCCTTAAACGTCTTCCAATCCATACCACCCTGTTTTAATGCCTTTTCAGCGTCCGCATAGTTACCCCCATACCGTGCGATAAAACGATTCGTCTCGCCTTCGACAGCTTTTTCTATCATCCTGTCAATGTTGTTAGGTGCATTGCTCCTGGCCCGCTTATACAAAAGCATGTCAACAACTTTGTCCTTTACCGCAGAAGCGATCAACGGCCCTGCCTGTTTTACAAATTCGCCATAGTCACTCCTCATCGCCAAAGGCGTCAGCCGATCGATAAGAGGAGCAACGATCTCGTCGCTCGTAACCGTTTCGCTGCCGACTGAAAGAACTAGCCCACCGGAAGGAGCTGGCAGATCCGCGCGCCGAGCAAGCGGAAAACTCTCGATCTGCTCATCAGAGAACTTACCGGTCAGTTTGCGATTAGAACATCCAAACGCAAACAACACTGACGACAAAACAACACAGAAAACAAACATCTTCAAAAAACTCTTCATATATATCTCCAATGCACCATTTTATCCGCCCGGATTATAAACGATTTAAACCAATTGTGCGAATTTTTTTACTTTTTTCCTATCGTCCCTCCTGCAGTCTTCTCTATCCCCACAAACAATATCCCGTCATAATTAGGGCTGTTAGTGTTATAATGCTTGCTCCATGCAAACGAATGACCGGTGCTGTCTTTTAATTCGGCTAGCGAAAGATAGCTATACTCCCCAGGCCCCATCATCGTTTCAGCAGCGGCATCGATGCCGTCAACGTCCTTCGAAGCAGTTTCGCCTGCTTCGCTGCCATAATACAAAGGCACCAGCCGAATAGAGGCCACCTTTCCTTTTGTCGGCGAGTAATCACGAGCGAAATATCTCGCTTCGGATCTATAGCTCGAAACTATATGCCATGACCCTACACGGCAAACTAAAATCGCATTCCTTTTTTTCGCTTTTGCATATGCACGCTCTATCGTCTTGTTAAAATACTTATATCTGACTTCTTGCGAATCCTGCCAGCCTATTTTGAGTCCCCTATTGACATATTGATAGTAATTGGAAGCCTTTAACAATTCCATAGAAAACAGTATTTCATCCTGATCTTCGGATGAAAACGTCTTTATATGTTTTTGAAATGTCTGCTTTAGTTCCTTTAGGTAACTGTTCATCTTGTCATAAGTGTCTTGTTCTGCCAATCTGACTATCTTCGCATCTATCGTCTGCCGAGCAGTCTCGGATGTAGACCGGCTGGATATATCATGCAAAAAAAGTGTTGTGTCTTTTTTGTGGTGAAAGATCGAATGCTCTATATCAATCGCAGTTAACATTATTTTACCTTCTGCACTTTGCTCAGCATTAAATTCTTTAATACATTTTGGAACCCCTACTGGCCTGGCAGCTTTCGGGGTACCCAGACTTGCCGCTTCCAAGAACGGACCAAGCCCATAGCATGATTCCCATGCAAGAACGACAGGTTTCTGTGCTGCTAAATAAACTGCCAACCTGTACTCAGCCAGTCGCAACTCTCCAATACCGTGTATTTCACCGAGAAATATGATCTCGTTATCTATTAACGATGACGGCAGCTTTTCAAAACTGTTATCGGGTAAAAGAACTAAATTCCGCTTCAACATATCTTCAAGCTCTACAGACGACGGAGCGGTTGTTATCATCGAAAGACATGAAGATAAAAAAAGTAATGGAATAAAAAATAAGATTTTTTTGTGATTCATGTGATAATCCTTTGCATTTTAATTTTTCATTTTTTCAATAGCTTCCGCAGCACCGTCATCAGCGTCCCCGGCTGGAAATAATTCTTCGTCAGCCGGATATTAACCTTACGGCTGTCCAGTATCCGTACCGACCCCGGCGCACGCGAAAACAAGTCATTTACGTTAACCGTCTCTTCAAACGTGAACTTAAGATCAAGCTCGTCGGCAATAAGGCTCTTTATCCCCCACGCAGAAGCCAGTATCCGTATCTCCGTCTGATCGATCAACACCCGGACCTGATCGGGTATCTTGCCGAACAGGTCCGTAAGCTCATCGACAAGCAGATTAAGGTCCTCGCTGTTTTTCGCGGTCGCGATCCGCCGATAAACGTCCATCCGCTGCCGGTCAGAAGGGATATAGCTCTTTGGAATATACGTCGAAAGCCCAAGATTCACCAGCGCCGTCGGCTCGGCCTCCACAGGCTCGTTCTTCAATCGCTTAACCGCCTCGGTAAGCAATTTACAATAAAGCTCATACCCAACCGTATGAATATGCCCCGACTGCTCGGGCCCAAGAATGTTACCGGCCCCGCGTATCTGCAAGTCACGAAGCGCGATACGAAAACCGGCACCAAGCTGCGAATATTCTTCGATCGCCTTTAACCGCTTACCCGCCACAGGACTGATGCTCCGGTTCTTCGGCAAAAGCATATAAGCATGCGCCCTGTGTTTATACCTTCCGATGCGCCCTCGAAGCTGATGCAATTGCGCCAACCCGAACCTGTCGGCATCGGTTACGATCATCGTATTGGCATTCGGAATATCAAGCCCGCTCTCGATGATCGTAGAGCACACCAGTATATCCGTCTTACCGGTTACAAAATTTATCATCGCCCGCTCAAGCTCACTCTTGCCCATCTGCCCATGCGCGATCTCGATCTTTATTTTAGGATCGTTTACTATTTTGTCAAGGTCAAACGCAGCTTTCTGTATACTTTGCACGCGATTATGAACATAAAATATCTGCCCCTGTCTATTGACCTCCGTCATCACAGCCTTGCGTATCATTTCCTTTTCAAACCTGCAAACGCGCGTAACGATGCTCCGCCTGTCAAGCGGAGCCGTCCGCAGGGAGCTTATGTCCCGCAGACCAAGCATCGACATATGCAGCGTACGCGGGATCGGCGTCGCCGTCATCGTAAGGATGTCAACGTTAACCCGAAACCGTTTCAGCTTCTCCTTATGCGCCACGCCAAAACGCTGCTCTTCGTCGATGATTAGCAGCCCAATATCTTTAAACCCAACATCCTTACTAAGTAAACGATGCGTACCGATCAAAATATCGACCTTGCCCTCTTTCGTTCTCTCAAGAATATCTTTGGCATTTTTCGTAGTAACAAAGCGATTTATCGCTTCGATCGTCACCGGAAAATCCGCAAACCGTTCCCGAAACGTCCTGCTGTGTTGAATACACAACACCGTCGTAGGCACAAGCACCGCCACCTGCTTACCCCCCTCGACCGCCTTAAACGCGGCCCGCATCGCAAGCTCCGTTTTGCCATACCCAACATCCCCGCACAGCAACCTGTCCATCGGAACGCGCTTGCTCATATCCTTACTTATACTCGCTGCCACCGCAAGCTGGTCCGGCGTCTCCTGATAAAGAAAAGACTGCTCGAATTCCTTCTGCCACAGCGTATCGGCCCCGAACGCATGCCCGCCAAGCTTCTGCCGTCTCGCCTGCACATCCAGAAGGTCCGCCGCAAGCTCGTTAACCCCCGCTGCGACTTTTTCCTTTTGCCTCTCCCATTTCTTCGAGCCGATCTTGCTAAGATCGGGCCGACGCTCCATCGTCCCAATATACTTTTGCACCAGAGAGATATTATGCACCGGAACATGTATCAGCGCCTTGCCCGCATACTCAAGCGTCATATACTCGCCGGCGCTTTCGTTGGTGCCCATAATCTTGATGCCGACATACTTGCCAATACCATAGCTGATATGAACAACATAATCGCCTTTTTGCAGATCAAGCAGGCTTCCCACCGGCGTCGCACTCTTGATCGTACGTATCCGACGACGAACAGCATACTGCCCGAACAACTCGTGATGACTTATCACAATACTATTTAGCGAAAGGATTATAAACCCCTGCCCAATAAAACCGATCACAAGCCGAAAGTTATCAGGCACACTTCCGTGTATCTGCTCGATGATCTCACTAAGCCGATCGACCTCCGCAGAGTTCTCGCAATAAAGCAAAACATCCATCTCATTTTTAGGAGGCAAAAGCTCTGTAAGGATCGCCTTATTAGATTTGAAACTCGCCGCACCCTTATGCTCGAACTGCTGAGCGCTCGTCACATCAAGCTCCACTTCCGCCCCCGACCCGAACCGCGTCAGTTCTAAGATAACATACTTTTCAAGCCCCTTGGCAACCGCCTTCCACGGATACAGCCCACGCGCGTCCTCAACACGTTCCAGAAAAACATTCGACACATCCGCAATGTCCACCGGCTCTTCAAGGATTACTATCGTATCGTCCGGCAGAAGATTTACGAATTGCTCCGTATCCGAAACGAACATGTTTTCCGAAAACCCAACGATAGAGATCGTCTGCAATTGCTCGCTCGATCGCTGCGTATCAAGATCGATCCTGCGAATGCTCTCGACCGTATCTCCAAAAAATTCGATCCGAACCGGCTCCGCCTGCTCTACCGCACCCAGCGAAAAGTTCCGCGCACTCTCCATCGTCACCGCCGAAAATATATCGATGATCCCCCCGCGCTGCGCAAACTGGCCCGGCACGTCAACCGCATCCACCCGCTCAAACCCGTTATCGAAAAGCCAGTTAACAACAAGCTCCGGCTCGACCGTCTGGTTAACCTCCACAGCCAGCCCCGACTGCGCAATAACCTTAGGATCCGGCACCGGCTGATTAAGAGCCTGACCGCAAGTACTGACAATAAGCTCCGATAGCTCCTTTTTATCCGAATTCGCAAGCCCCAAAGAGATCCGCAACCGCTGACTCGCTATTTCATCGGTCGCATCGATCCCGTCCGACCGGTTCTCCCAAACAGGAAAAGTCTCTACCGCCCGCGACGTAAACACCGCAAGATCGTCAGCGACATTATCTGCGTCGTCGATATGAGGTGAAATATAAAGAATTGGCCTTTTTAGTGTTTTACTGATACAACCCGCCAGCATCGGCGCAAACGATCCCCACGTCCCGCTAACTTTTACCGCCCCTTCACAAGCCTTGGCATCCGCCAAACGGGATAAAATCTCACAAACCTTTTTGTCTTGCGATATATCCACTAACACCGGCGATAATATCAAACTTTCTGCGCAAATACAAGCAATCTACGCTATTAATGGACAGCCAAGATGTTTTTTTGCCCCATTATCTGGTTGTATTTTCATTCACAAAACACAAGTTTTTCCTAAAATCGCCCCCTCAATTGGCCGATAAGATGGTACACAGTTATTATTTAGTCTCTTACAAATGAGATTGAACGCAAAATGGCAAAAATGTAAATGGACGTTATGTTTTTGTTTTGAAAATTAGGATTTCGGTAATTCGATATTGTTTCGGATTTCGAATTTAGTGCTTAGGATTTCCAGTTTATCTGGTTAAGGAGTAAATATGAGATTCATAGCGATCATTCTTAACATCGCCCTGTTTTTACTTGGCATACAACAGCTCGTACTGGGCTACCCATGGGAAAGCAAAGAGCTGGTCCTGATGGTGATGACCGTCCTGTGCCCAATGGTCAACATGTTCATCTTAACACACGTCCAGGAAGAGGTTTCATGGCTCGCATTGCTCTTAAAACGCAAGAAACTCGAGCAGCAGGAACACATTATCGAAGAACAGGAAAAAATAGAGAGGAGAAGAGGAGAGAAAGAAAGAAGGAAACTCGAAGATACCAAAAGCTAAAAAAATATATAAAAAATCCCAAAAAATCCACCACCCGCAAAAATATGGTGTATAGTTTAGTGGTGAGGCTCCGGGAGGTTTCCATTTAGGCTGGTAGCATATAGCGAAGCTAGGATAACGGGGCCATAATATAACATACGGGGGCACGCAAAAACGTGTCCCCAACTTTTATACCATCCAATTAGAGCTGTGCTTTAGCCGCCGCAACTACTGCATCGGTCGTGATACCAAATTTCTCAAAGCATACCTTCGCAGGAGCAGATGCCCCGAACGAGTTCATACCAATAAAGACCCCCTTATCGCCGATCCACCTCTCCCATCCAAGCTGCATACCAGCTTCGATACCAACACGAGCGGTAACAGAGCTCGGTAAAACCGATTCCTTGTACTCGTCGCTTTGAGCAGCAAACAGTTCCCAGCTCGGCATCGAAACAACCTGCGACTTAACTCCGTCAGCCGCCAGCTCTTCACACGCTTCCAGCGCAAGGCCAACCTCAGATCCCGTCGCGATAAGCAGCACATCAGGGCTGTCCTGTCCGACAAGAACATACGCGCCCTTAGCAACATTCTCCGCAGGCGTGTACTTATTCTGATCAAGCACCGGTAAGCCCTGACGCGTAAGCGCAAGAACCGTCGGCCCGGTTCTGTTCTCTAACGCAAGCTTCCACGCCATCGCTGTTTCGTTCGCATCCGCCGGCCGAAGCACAACAACGTTCGGCATACAACGCAGCGACGCAAGCTGCTCGACGGGCTGATGCGTCGGACCGTCCTCACCAAGCCCGATACTGTCATGCGTAAACACAAATATGCTCCCATAACCGCTAAGTGCCGCAACCCGGATCGCCGGACGAACATAATCGGCAAAACACATAAACGTCCCACCGTAAGGGATAAGCCCGTTGCTAACCGCAATACCGTTCATGATCGCACCCATCGCATGTTCGCGTACGCCGTACCGAATATACCTGCCGTCCCGGTTTTCCACCTGGAAATCGACCGCACCTTCAAACAGCGTATTGTTAGACGGCGTAAGGTCCGCCGATCCGCCAAGCACCTGCGGCATGTCCGGCATAAGAGTATTCAGCGTCTTACCAGATGCCTTGCGCGTCGCCACCGAACTGCCCGCCTCAAACTTCGGCAGCGATTCAATATCAACACTAACCTCGCCGGAAACGATTCCCTTAAGCTCGGCGGCAAGCTCCGGATAAGCCTCGGCATATTTTGCAAACCTCGCCGCGCACTCGTCCTGCAGGCCCTTGCCCTTTTCGATAGCCGTTGCCATATGCTCGGCAACCTCATCCGGAACATAGAAACTCTTTTCAGCAGCCCAGCCGAACTTTTCCTTGATAAGCTTTATCTCATCGTCACCCAGCGGCGAACCGTGAGCTTTGTGCGAGTCCTGATAATTCGGGCTGCCATAACCGATGTGCGAGCGGTACTGAATAAGCGTAGGCTTATCCGTTGAAGCTTTCGCTTTTTCGACCGCCTTATCGAACGCCTTTATATCGTTACCGTTGCCAACCTTTATAACGTGCCATCCGTAAGCTTCATATCTCTTTGCAACATCTTCCGTAAACGACAGGTCAGTCTCGCCGTCGATCGTGATGTGGTTATCGTCATAGATCGCGATAAGATTATTTAGCCCAAGGTGCCCCGCAAGGCTCGACGCCTCGCTCGATACACCCTCCTGCAAACACCCGTCACCGGCGATAGTGTATATCTTATAGTCAATGATCTCGTGCCCGTTACGGTTATACCTCGCAGCCAGGTACTTCTGAGCTATCGCCATCCCCACAGAGTTCGCGATCCCCTGCCCCAACGGCCCGGTCGTAACCTCAACCCCAGCCGTGTGCCCATACTCAGGGTGCCCCGGCGTCTTACTCCCCCACTGACGAAAGTTCTTAAGCTCATCCAGCGGCAAGTCATAACCCGTCAGGTGCAGCATCGAGTACAGAAGCATGCTTCCATGCCCCGCACTCAGTACAAACCTATCGCGGTTCGGCCACTTAGGATCAGCCGGGTTAAATCGAAGATGACGCATCCAAAGCGCATACGTCGCAGCCGCCATACCCATCGGCATACCAGGATGACCGGAGTTCGCCGCCTGAACTCCATCCATCGACAAAAATCGTATCGTTTGAACGCAAAGCTCGTCAAGCTCACTCAATCCCCGAATATTCTCAAATTTCGCCATCATAACTTCCTGCTGCCAAGACTCCATTTTCACTTAAAGGGAAATTGCTACAGACTCCCAATAATCACAGCCAGATAGATTAACAAATACCCTCCCTCCTTGCAAGCATTTTAAAAACCAAACCCCATTTTTCCTCGCCTGTCGCGTCGTAGCCTTTGGCGTAGACGGGTCATCCCGACAGAGCGCAGCGACGAGGGACCCGCAGATCAGAAAAATTCCACCGCCGAAGGCGGAATGTAGGGTGTGCTTTTTGCCATGAGCTTGTCGAATGGAGCACACGCGAAAATAATATCTAATATCTAAAACCTATTATCTCAGATACAATTCATGCCCCAGGTACGTGATCCGCCGCCGGGGTCGCCCTTACTTCGAGGATTAGTGAAATAGTCAATAGTAAATAATAAATAGAAAATCGAAAGCCCCCGCCTTAATAGCCGTCATTATCCCTACCGGCTCGTCAAGCCCCTTTTTTGAATTTAAGCAAAAGATGATAAACAAGTATCTCCCGTTTGAGGCTTGGCCGGTTGTGCTTAGTTGTATAGCAATCATTGATGGTTTTAATATTTGCTTTTTGCCATCGCCCACCTTTTACTAAATGTACTTTGGCTTTCTTTTTATCAATCTCATCAGAAATTTGTTCTGCCCAATAATCATTATCGTCAGACTGAACATACCCTAACATCCCCACAATGCCAGATTCGGGAGCATAGTTGCCTGATATAAACTCCCCCATACCCGCATCACCAACATATTTACTTGCTGGAAACCCTGGTTTTTTAAGTCGCTTGGCCTCAAATTTAATGTAAGTACGGGGCTTTCTTCCTGTTCGCATGCAAATAATATCAGATTTCTTTCTGCTTTTACCCAATCGTCCTCCTGTGTTCTCTGGAGGATCTTCTGTTATGCTGTAGAGTGAGTCAGAATCAGAAGATAACGAACTGTCGATATATTCATTAGTACATCTGACAATCTCTCCGGTAATGTTTGGTTCTTCCTCGTTGGAATAATCCGCGTCGCTTTTTATAAGTTTTTTATGCCCGGAACTAATAAGGCGTAACACATCACGGTAGAAAGCAGCCCTGTAATCGCTATCGTCACTAAACTGGCCGACTATTTCACGTTGCCTGGAAGTTACCATAAAATTGCCACTCTTATCTTAACTTCTCATCTATGAACTCATCCGCTTCGACAAGAGCTTGACTTTTAAGCCAGTACAGCCGTTGTCTTGGTTTGAATATATATGTCCGCCTGTCTTCGTAGATTCGCAAACAGCGAGTAAAATACATCCACTGATTACTTTTCGTTTCAGTAAGTTTCTCTTGAAGCAATCTCAACTCACGCCGAGTCTTGCTGTTTTTAACTTCTACGACCTCAGGCTTTGTTTTCAAGTTACGCTTAAGATGGTCTACAATTATAACTGCGTTGCTATCCGTATATAACACTTTAACCTTATGAACGCTTCTCTTGCCAGTATGATCAAGGAACAGATCGAGTTCTTCTTGGAAAATACTAGCAAAATCAGTAATCTCTTTTTTACTCGCCGGCTCAACCGCTTCTTTTGCGATTTTTCCATCATTTAATTTAATGCGTACTCTAAGCATGTCTTCGATTAACCATCGCTGTTTCTTACTTACCCCTAAAACTCCATAAAATTTATTATTCATCCTAGCTAGTAATGCATCTAAGATAGGTTTGATAGTTTTAATTTTGGCATTGAACAGAGGCGTTCTTTTGTCCTCCTCCACTTGACGTATCTGCTTATCTGCAGATGCTATGTCATCGTGAAGATGGGCCAAGTTAGCAATCTCATCGTCAGAAAAACTTAATAATGGCATCACTAATTTCTTGAGGTCGTTAAGATTAAAAACATCACGTTCTATACCCATCTTGACAGTTGACCAGAATTGCAAGTAGTAGGCTAAGTCTGACTTCAAAAACAATGCCAATGCTTTTAATTTGTTGGGTTTGCCACCAGCTATTCCTATTTGGCGAGGAGGAACTATGAAAAAATCCTCAGAGTATATTGCAAATCTTCTAACATCATCAACAAAAATATGCGGTGGATGACATATTTTTATAGGACTTGCTTGCCCTTTTCTAACATGTTTTTTTCTATTTACTGTAAACATTTCTCTAGAAAAAGAATGCAAACCTCTAACCCCTTTTAATTTGTCCATTTGAAGAGACAATTCGCCCTCGACACCGTCACAAATTTCAATTTTCTCAGATGAACTTTTATCCCTTAGTTGCAGTCCTTCACCAATATGTAAAGCATTTTGCTTAACAAAGTCTTCAAGGATTGGCATGTTAGCATTCAATCTATTCCAAAAAGCTTTGTCCCGATGTGTCCCCCACATCGCTAATTTCCACGCAGTAGAAGATCCACTACTGACTTCTCTGAGGGGCACTTCTTTAATGGTAGAATAATTAACAAAAACAGTCCATATTTCTTTGGCTTTTGGATTTAATTGTGAAGAATATTCTGAAGCAAAGGGAGCGTATGTGATGATGTAATGTTCATTTTTGTCCCATTCATTTCTGCCAGAGAAAAAGAACGCGGCAGTTGGATTATCGGCTTTCTTAAAAAGATTATGCCTCAAATTTGCAAAGTTAACAACACACCAGACCTCGATGTTTGAAAAGAAAGTACTGCGAAATTTCTTAGCTTGGTTTTTAAATAATGTAAGAGCTGGAATCAAAAGTCCACATTGCCCGTCATCTGCGATTAATTTAGCGGTTTTCCATGTAAAAGCTTCTGCTAGCTGATAATTATCTACAGGGTATTGCTTTTTATTGGCATCTATCCATTCAGTTGCTCTAATGTCACACAGCGTTTTGTCCTTCTTTTTATTTATATTTTTCCATGGCGGGTTACCGACTATCCAGTCGTAACCTTTCTTCGGCACGGATTTCACCCACAATGAATCACCATCAAAAAAACCGCCTTCACAATAGAAAATGTTTTTCTTACTAAGGTCGGGCAATTTGAAACTCGGATAGGTTTTTAAATCTGGTGGATTAATGTAATCTAGTAAAGTTAATGATAAACTCAATTGCGTAACCTGACAGGCTTCTTTGTCTGCATCTAATCCAAAAACATGATCAACTAAAAGACTTCTTAGTTCTGTTGGCTTAAGCTTTTTAGAAGACTTTCTTACAACGCTTTCGATCATACGACGGTAAGATTGCACAAGAAAAACACCAGAACCGCATGAAGGGTCAAATATCTTCATGCCTTTTTTAAGTGGGTTTTTGGTTTCTAATTCATCGAGAATGAAATTTACTAAATGAACAGGCGTATAATACGCTCCCTTTTCACGACCTTTGCCTTTTTGATGTAAAAACTGCTGATAAACAACAGAAAGTGTTTCAATCGGGATGTACGAAAAATCATAAATATCAAATAGAGCTTGTTGGCCAGTTTCCGGATCTCCACCCTTAAATGTACAAGCAATTTCTTTAATATGCTTTGTTGTTATCTTTTTGCTATTTGGCAATGGAAAAACCGAACCATTTAGGAATCCATCCAAGTAGGCTTCAAGTTGATATAATTTCTCCTTCTCTGCCGCCCTACTATAAACTTGCTCTTCACTTACTCCGGCAAGAGAAAGTCTCTTATCAGATAAAATCCCCCGGTCTCTCAAGTATTTAAGATAAATATACTTTCCTATCAGAATGTGAGCATCTTTGGGCGCAAGTTTGTATTTATCTCCAGTGAGTACTTTTGAAAGTTTTTCAAGGTTTGCCAAAAGTTGCCTGTCAACCCGTCTTTCCGTAACAATCCGTTGTTGTTGCCAGATGTCTCCAGAATCAATCTTCTTAGAAGTAAAATCAGAAAGCTTGCTTAGAATTTCGTTTGCGTCTTTAGCGACTGCAAGAGTTCGGTCTTCGTCGCTTTTGTTACGGTCATACTCAAACCCTGAATACAGCCTAACATTCTTTGGAGTGACAACCATTACAAATGGAACTATATTCTGATTCCAGACCCGTTCATGGATTTTCTCTGCCCGGCTCTCATTTTCCGCCTCACAAACATATACGACCGGCGTAAGCGAACCTTTCGACAATTTATCAGAGGAGTCAGAAAGCGTATAAACGCCTTTAAGATTGCAACCCTTGTCTTTATTGGTGTCTTTCTTGCTTGCTTGGGCAAAGAAAAAAGAATAACCATAATGCTCCTTTAGCCTGGCACCTTTAAGAAAGGCAGGGTTATCCTTGTATTCTAATTTCTTTATAAGTAGTTGGCTATTCATGTGGAGGGCTTGGACTAAAAAAACTTACAAACATTCAGTATATTGTAATATTCATATTTAAAGAATCAAAGAAAAAATATTAACTTAGCCCCCTTTCTTTTCTTCGTGCTCTTCTTACCTTCGTGGTGAGTTTTAGCTTTTCTCTGCGTCTCAGCGTCTCTGCGCGAAAACTTATATAGATGTCTCTCTTTAAATAGTCCCGCGAAGCGGCTCCACCAATAGAAAATAGAAAATAGAAAATCAAAGCCCATTAACTCTTTTAACTTGCCGACCTCAAACATCTTTTTCCCCATTTCCAGCCCCCAATCCCACTATTAAGCGTTTTTTCCTACTCACGTTTTTTTCAAAAAGTGTGCTTTTGTGTAGCTGTGGTGCGCTATGGTGCGCGCATTTGTATTTTTTTTCCACTTTTTGCATAAAAGCGCGCGTTTTTTCATAAGTTCTTTCTGTCATTTTTCCCGCAACAAAACGACTCCTCTTTACCACTTCTAGCCCATCACCCGGCCCGCACGGCCCCGTCACAGCCGTTTTACGGACCCACCGCCTCTCCTTGATCGGCTCGGATACCCCTCATTTGTATTTTTCACCCTTTTTTCATTCACGACACTTCCTGTCTTTATGTTTCGCCCAATTCCAGATGTGTTTGGCTTAGACAACAAAAGTGCCAGCGGATTATCTGCCTGAAGGCAGTTTCCACTGCGATCTCCACAGCCGGATCAGGCCCAATTTGATACCAAAACCACAAGATGTCATCAGAAAAATGGTACTATAGACGTTTTTTTAGGGAAATATTTTAAAAATTATTAAAAAAATTTCAGTTTTTTTAGGCACTTATTCGCCTATTTCGCGTATCTTACCAAAGATGACAGAAACTTTAGCTATTTTGTCCCAAATGGGTTAACATTGAGCGGTTATACAATCGCGGATGGTGTTTTACTCACCAAAGTACCTCTTAAAATAAGGTTGACTTATGCTATAGCGGTGATTTCCTAATAAAATGTTTTTTTATGACCCATCTTATATATTTTAACATTGAAACGTAAAGTGTTATTCATACAGGGTTTACAGACATATAAATCGGCCCGAAACGGTTTCCCAATGCGGACACAAAAGCGAAAGGGTTGACTTAAGCGTCAGGAAATGATATGATGTGCGGGAATATGGCAACAACTAAGAAGACAACTAAGAAAAGGACAAAAGCCAGAAACCCAGAACTCGGTAAAGTTAAACGAAAAAACGCCTTTAGGACATACAGTAAGGCGATGAGTTATATTTTCGGGATGACAGACTACGAGCGGCAGCGGGTTCTGCGCTACAATACCACTACGTTCGATCTTGGGCGCATGGAAAGATTACTCAAAGGTGTTAGCAATCCTCATAAGAAGATCGAGACGATTCATATCGCCGGCACCAAGGGTAAGGGCTCAACGGCGACGATGCTTGCCAAGATGCTTGAGGCAAACGATTATTGTGTCGGGCTTTACACATCGCCGCATGTTATGACATTGCATGAGCGCATCGTGATCAACGGCGAAATGATCACCGAAAAAGAGCTGCTCGGTCTTATCAACCGGATCCACGGTACGCTGGAAAAGATGAGCAAAAAAGATGATGCCCCGACATTCTTCGAGATTATGACGGCGATGTCTTTTATGTATTTTGCGGACAAGCAGGTTGACCTTGCGATCATCGAGACGGGACTTGGGGGACGGCTTGACAGTACAAATGTGTTAGAGCCCACACTTGTCGGTATCACAAGCATAAGTATCGATCACCAGAACGTTCTTGGCAAAACGATCGACAAGATCGCGAAAGAAAAGGCCGGGATCATCAAAAAAGGCATCCCAGTAGTCACCATCATACAGGACGACCCGATCGCGATGCAAACGATCCAACAGCATGCGACAACCGTAAAGGCTCCGCTTAGTATTACGGGTAAGGACATCGATTTTTCGTATCGATTCGAGTCTTCCCGCGAGCACGGCCCGCATACGCGAATATGCGTGACAACTCCGACAAGCCGATTTGAGCATCTTCGTGTTCCGCTTCCGGGCGAACATCAGGCAGTTAACTGCGGACTTGCCCTTGCAATGCTGGACAAGCTCAAGGCTCAGGGCTACGAACTTGACGACGAAAAGAGTAAAGAAGGCCTTCTTAACGTGTCTATGACAGGACGAATGGAAATCATCAGCGATGATCCTCGGATCATCGTCGATACCGCCCATAACGCAGCAAGTATCAAAGCACTGATCCAGGCTATCGGACAGCACATTCCGTACGATTCTATGATCGTTATCTTCGGATGTAATGCCGATAAGGATGTCGACGGGATGCTTAACCAGCTTCAATACGGGGCCGATAAGGTTATCTTTATCAAGAGTAACTCACCAAAGGCAGTAATGCCGCACGAACTGGCAGAGAAGTATACCGAGATATGCGGGAAGATGTGCCAGACAGCGATCAGTATTCGCGATGCTGTGCGTATCGCCAAAAGTGCCGTCAGCAAAGAGGACCTTGTCTGCATAACGGGCAGCTTCTACCTGGTAGGCCAGGCCAAAGAACAACTCCAGACGATACTTCCCAAAATGCAAAGCAGCTAGTAATGCCGGAGGTATTACTAGCGTTCATAGTTCATAGTTCATAGTTCATAGTTCATAGTTCATAGTTCATAGTTCATAGTTCATAGTTCATAGTTCATAGTTCATAGTTCATAGTTCATAGTTCATAGTTCATAGTTCATAGTTC
>SDBV01004592.1_pt1 | contig 19780 bp, 12 predicted proteins | sample 2277081 | NCBI WGS metagenome assembly SDBV01 (sample SAMN10402039, study PRJNA504765) | marine sediment metagenome | isolation source: marine sediment core GS10_PC15, 223 cmbsf | place: Arctic Ocean: Southern Knipovich Ridge | collected 2010
AACCGAATTGTATAAAATTAATATTAAATTTATCCAGTCTAGAGCTTTAACTAATATCTTTTTACAACATAAAGCTACATTAAAGATATTTATAGAAATATATTTAAACTACGAAAAAAATGATGATAACTATTTTTTGGGGTATATATAAACCAAAAGGAGTGTCCCAATTTTCTAAATTAGTATTATACAATACAAAATGAATAACATAAAATGGGATTTAATAGTAAATGGGTATAATTTCAAAAAGAATTTTAAGATAAAAATTAAATATTAAGATCTGTAATTTTATTTGAGTAATTTAAAATAAACTTAACGTAAACCATAGTTTAAACTATTGTTTCTTCAACAGCAAATTCATGCCGGATTCACTAGCTTTCAAAATTTTAGAAAACATATCAGAAAAAGAATTTCAAAAGAATTCTGATTTAGTAGTTCAAAATCTTCTTAATAATATCACTACTCAGTTAAAATTAGATCCTTATCAAACAAATATTAAGTTTATAATTATTAGAAAAGAGATTTCAGAATCAAAAGATGTTTTTAATATTGGAGTTAATCGATACACTCAAAATAAAACCTTGATAATAGAAATATATGAAAAGTACCTAAAGTTCTTACCTTTCATTCTGCTCAGAGAAATTTACAATAGGTTTGTCCCTCTTAAAATAATAGACTATGAATCCGTACAGTTAGTTATTAATCAAATTATAATAAAAAACTTATCAAAACATAATGCCTTAAATGAATGGGATTCACTCATTAAAGGACATCTTGAACATTACGACGCTCCTTCAAAAGGTTTTGACCGTTTAACTCCTTTTGATCGATTAAAAAGCTTTTTTGATCTAAAAGTAAGTGAAATACTAAACCATATTCGGTTTTTTTTCCATTATATACGAAGAAATATATCATTAATGAGTGACAAGATAGAAGATGCAGCTAATGATCTGCACGACCTTTTTTTTGATGAATTTAAAAACCACATGTTGGATTGCATGACTGATAAAGATATGATAGAAACTGTCAGATGTCTAATATATATTTTCTATAAGATAAAACTCAATAGAAATCTTGGGCAATATCAAAATTATTTTCAGAAATTAAAAGCAAATGGTCAGCTGCAAACTGAATTAAGTCTAAGGAGATTCATCAAAAATTTGGAATGGATTAAGAACGAGAGTTATATTGCTCCTTCTTATAAGGTAAACTGGAAAACTCTTGATATTTGTGTTATTTATATCTTTATTAGATTTAATCCAATACTAAATAAAGCTAAAATTTACAAGATTATAAAAAACCTACCTTTTTTAACAACTTCTAAATTTTCTCGAAGTAATTTTAGTTTAGATTTATTAGGGATAATTTTCATTCCTAAAGTTTATTTAGAAGATTTAATAAATTTAGTAAAAAGATTAGAAAATCTAGGATATATCATTAAACATGATTTATTATTACTAAATTATTATAATGCTAACTTCAATTTAAACTACTTAAGAAAATCTTCACAAAAACAACTATTAGTTGAATTGAATCATTCGAAATATGAGAAAAAATACGAAATTGAATTCAAATTAGATTATGGCACGAAATTTTATAAACCAATTCTCAATATTCTAGATTTTTTACTTCTTGATCGAATACCATATTATAGCGTTACGGGATTAGGATTTGAAAGGAAAGCTGAAACCTTAAAAACTTTTAAATCGGATTTATTAAGTGAAATTTCGACTGAACGCGCGAAAATAAAGGATTTGAAGATTATTTTAAACTCTTTTAACAATTCAGAAGAGTCAAAAGCAGAAATTTTGAAATTCCTAAAAATAAACAAATATTTTGGCTTCTTCTATATTAAAATGATGTTAGAAGATTGCATTACTTTAATAGGGTTTATAGAAGGAATTATAATGAAGAATCCAGAGATTACAAGCTTTTCTCAAATACAAAATGCTTTAATAAATCAACAGCATTCGCATTTGATTGAGGAAAACATTATTTTAAACAATAATTATGCTAAGAATATAATTTTGAAAGAAGTTTTCTCATTTTATTTCTCATCGAAAGAGATTTTAAAAAAAAATATTGAGAAATATAAACAGTTTTATGCTTTATTTAATTCTTGCCATAACTTAAGATTATTTGACTTAAATGCCATAAAAAAAATACTTCTTGATAAGGATTTAGTTAACACTATTTACCAAAAGAAAGATGATAAATTAAGAAATTCATATGAAAAATACAGACTGTATAAAATCACGAGTCAGAAAATTGATGATATTTTGGAGAAATTTTTAGCTCATAAACCTCCCATCATTAAACCAAATCTAATTAACACAGTAATATTCATACAATCTTACAATTTTCTTCATTTGATCTTAATTGATTCTTCAGAAACTCGCAAGAAACTTAACTTAATTAAAGTTGTTTTTCAGAAATTTTTTATATTCAATGTAACTGATATAATCACGAATAAAAACCTTCTTTATGTAGAATTACGAACTTCATTTCTCAGTAATAAGGAAAAAGAACAATTATACTCTATTATATATAACTACTTTAAAGAAAATATTGTTTATGGAAAATCCTATTTATGGTCCGGATTTACTACAGCATTTTCACTTAAAAATTATTATGATTTCCACAGTAAACAATTCTTTTACACAAAAGATCTTTTTGAACAATATTTTCTTTCCATACAGAAACTTTTAGGGGAATCCTTAAAAATCCCTCAAGATAAACCAACTTCTCCTGAAAAGTTCTGGTCTAGGGAGAGAAACATATCCAATTTAATTAAAACGGTCAATGAACGTGTCTCAAGGGAACACATCGATTTTAACATTTCCCACCTAAACAAATTGTTAGACTTACATTTAAATCTTGAAGAAAACTTATTGGACATTGAGAAATTTAAAGAAATTAAATTACAATATTTCTTTAAGAACTATATTAAATCCATAAAATTCATACCTGCTTTTCAACATTTTGGATTTAGCCAATCCTATTTATATCTTTATCCCACTGATTTAAATAAAATTGATTTAAAACTTCTTCTGATGAATACATTTCAAAATGTTAAGTATCCTGCTTGTTTAGATGACTCAAATTCGTTTTTAATAAAGTATATTATGCCATACAATATCCCTAACGTTAAATATTTGAATTGCTTAACAAAGACAAAACAAGTAATTCGAGAATATTGCTTATTCTCTATCAAGAAAATTATACCAATACTTCGCTTCGATTATAATCTTGGTGTTGATGGTTGGACCTATAAAAAAGATGAATTCAAGAAATATTTACAAAACATACTTTTCAACCCAAATTACAATATCTCCGTTCCTAAATTAAAGGAGTTTGAAATTGCTAATAATTCAGACACCCCCTTCACACCCGAATCTCTTGAATATGATTCTTTAACGCAGATATATGATTACTATTCAATCGATATAAAGTCATATTTGGGCACAAGAAATTATAAGACCATAAAGCATATCATAGATTTGCTAAAGAAAAACTTAATATTTCCTTATTTATCTTTAAAGAATTTGAATCTTCATGAAAAAATCTCTATCATAATACCTAATCTGAAACCAGAATTAAATGAAACTCTCATAAAGATTTTCAATTTTTTCAATTATGGATTTATTTATGAAATTAAAGGGGAATATTTCATTTACGGATTTCCTCAGGAAGTACAATTTCAAAACGGATTGATGATTAAATTATATCTTCCTAAATGTGAACTCCATGAATTTGTACGGCTTTTTGATTTATTGTTTGAATATTTAGAAATTAAAGATTATTTGATTTTAAATGATTTAATTGATGGTAAACAATTAATAAAATCCATTTTTGGGAAATTAGATTTTCTAAAGAAATATAATCCTTTAAAGAATCTCAAATGGAATGAGGAAGATAAAATTTGGATGAATCATAAATTATTTACAGAAAAATTTGAACCTATATATCCAGATTTAATTTTGAAAGAAAAGAAATAGGTTTAGATATTATGAAATCTAGTAAAATTAAATAGGAATGAAGAATCAAACAACAAGGCTTAAAAAATTCATGGAAAAAGATAATAAGAACGGAGAAATACCCAAAAAAATCAAAGTTGAGGATGAAGAAGGCCTCACAGTCTCTTATGATAAAGAGGAGCTAGATGATCGTTTCCCGCACTTGATAAAGGAGTTGTCTGAAAAAACGAAATCGCTAAGAATAAATGCGATTGATAATGAAAATCAGCAAAATAACAAAGAGGAGCTTCAAGATTCGAGTAAATTATATCCAACTGAATTATACAATCCCACTGCTATTGATTTTATTAGAAGATGTACAAAAAAAGAGGAGGCAACTATTATTTTGGATTATTTGTTAAAAAGGGATGAAATTACTCAGGAAGATTATAGTAAAACCAAAAACATCATTTCGCAAGAAGGAGGGTTAAAGCGGTTTATTGATGAGAGTGGTGGTCTAAAACGACCGGGATATTATATGAGAAAATATTATAAAAGGGACATTAAAAATCAAAAAATAAATACTAAAAAGGATTAGTATCATTTGACAGATGATGACCTTATGACAAAGTTAGCTACTTGCTCGGTAGCGATGATATTGTCGCCCCAAACTGATGTCATTCCTTATCAAAAACTATTCTTCTAATCTTTTTCGAAAAAGAATTCCCTTCTCTGTCAAAAAATACTCATCGTTATTCTTTTTTATAAGATCTAAATCAAGTAAAACAGGGATTCTTCCGTTTATGCAAGAATTTGGTAACCCAGAAAATAGCTTAATCGTTTCAAAATTTCTTGCTCCTTTATCAATTGCGAGTAGAATTTCAATTCCCATGTACCCTAATAGGTTTTTTAAATCTTCGTGAGATTCTTCTTCTGGCATCATAAGTTCAGTATAAAAGTGCTCTCTAATAGACAGAGGTTTGTTTTTTTATTAAAAACCAATAAGCAATTAATTCTTTATATCATTTATTCTTGATTTTATGTTATTCATTTTCTATTTTTGTATTTTTTGGAGTGCTTCCATTTTGATTATAATTTCCATCGGAGTTTCTCAACTTTGGAAGATGGGAATTCAATATTACGGGTTCCGATTCTTTTGGTAGCAATTTTCTCATCCATTCTGGAAAAGCAGCAGTAATCTGTAAATTTGTCTTTAAAACAATATAAGTTTCAGAGTTATAATTTAATTCTTCAATAACGTCATATTTCTTTAAGAAATCTATATTTTCCATTAAAGAATCTAAGGATTTCTTTGTTACTAATTTTGGTAATTTATCTTTTGAGATTAAACCATTTCTTAATTCTGAAAGAACACTATATTTTTTTGGATCTGCCATTATTTGAAATAATGTTAAAGAATCTTCTAATATCTCCTCCTTTGTTTTTTTTTCATATTCACTAAAATATTCTTGTACTTTCGGTAAAAGTAATTCTATTAGTTCTGGTTTATCATCAATATATTCAATAACACTATCAGGCGGTATTCTTTCAGCATTTACTTCTTTTAGAAGCAGCACGTACTTCTCTACAATGCCAATTTGATTAATAAAAATAAATTGCTTATCAACTAGTGTTTCTATAATTTCATCAAAATTCATTTCTGGAAACTTTTCATTAAACCATTCACTTAACCATTCTAAAGGAACAGGACCATTGGATAACTTCTCTAAAGTTTGAAATATGTGTATCTCATCTAGCAAAAGTGCTATTTTCTCTTCCTCTGTTTTTTCCCTTGTCTCTTCAATTATTGTCCAATATAAGTTATTTACCCATGCCTTTATTAAGGAATCGTTTGTAATAACGTTCTCCTGATCTTTTTCGTCAAAATTATTTAATTCATTTATATAGAATGCCGTAAAAATTTCTTCATTTGATTGTAATCTTTCTGAAAATTCAGAGCATAAAATTGAGATTTTTTCTTCAACTTCAGGAGGAATTTGCTGATCAATAATTATTGAAATCATCAACATTTCACTATTTCCACGAGCCCAATCTGAATGAATTTCAAAGTAATAATTCATCGATTTAAGGTTTTCAAAAGAATGAGTAAAAAACCCTTCATTAAATTGTTGATCCATAATGTTAGCTATTTTTATAGATAAATTTTTATCTAATATGTTTTTCGGGTAAGAATAAAATACTAAAGGACCAATTTTTCGATGAAAATATGATAAGGTGACAATAGTCTTCAACTAATGAATCTCCATAGCAATTATTTATTTTACAAATAACACAGTTAATTTTCTAATGTAAAACCTAGAATAAATTAATATTGAAGATTATATAGTATTAAAGATAAATAAATATATCTTTACTAAACCTCTAATATCTTTAGGTAAGAATTTTAAGCATATAATTTATGTTAATCGTATAGCTTCAAGATTTTTAAATAAATAACAGATTGTGATAATGTGTCCTGTAAAGTTTGTTGGGTTTGATCTAGATGACTGTCTTTTTGACTCCTCAGGATTATCTGAGAGAGCAAGAGTTAAAGGAATAGACGCAATGATTAATCTTGGTTTGAAAATTGACAGAGAAAGAGCAATAATGATAATACAAGAAATAGTTAAAGAATATGGCTCAAATTCTTCAAAACATTATGATTATTTTATTCGAAGATTAAACCGATTTAATAATAAAATAGAATATATTTCCTACACTGATTATTATAAGTATATTGCTGCCGCAGTTATGGCTTATCATGAAGAGAAAATTAATTCAATACAATTATATGATGATGTTAAAGAATGCTTATGGAAATTAAGAAAATTATCAATAAAAACCGCCATTATCACTGATGGAATCTCTATCAAACAGTATGAAAAAATTCTACGGCTTAGAATTGATAAATTGATAGATTTAGTTATTATATCAGATGAAATCGGAATTAAAAAGCCTAATCCAAAGTTATTTAGTTATTGGTTAAAAAAAAGTGATATTCAAGGACCAGAAACGATATATATTGGAGATCGAATAGATAAAGATATAATTCCAGCCTCACTAAATAATATTCATGGCGTTTATCTTCATAGAGGAGGAAAATATGAAAATTACAACGCAAATTTTCTTTCTAAAGGAAATTTTAAGCCAGATTATGAAATAACTAATTTAAATGAAATATTTGATATAATTAATGAAATTAATAACAGTACAAATCAAGTATAATATAAACCATGAAAGTTGCTTGTATTCAACCTAAAATATTTCAAGACAAAAACAAGTGTTATTTTGAAATTGAGCAAATTTTAAGTTGCTTATTAAAAAAGTATAGCAAATTGGATATTTTATGCTTACCAGAAAGATGGGTTCCCGTATTCAGAGATCTTTCTGAGAATTTTCAAGAGGAAAGAGGGGAAGATTATTTATTTATTAAAAATCTTGCTAAAAAACACAATATAAAAATCTTATCCGGAGGAATATGGGAACTAAGAACTAATTCAGAAAAACCCATTATTACATGTTATTTTATTAATGAAAAAGGTAAAGAAATAGGTCGGCAAGATAAAATTCATCTTTATTCTTCTGAAAAAAAACAGTTCGAACCAGGAAAAGAATTAAAGCTATTTAAATTGGATAATTCATACAATTTTGCAATTCTAATCTGCTTTGATATGGCTTTTTTTGAAACACCTCGATTAGCAGTTGAATCTGGAGCAGATATTTTATTTTCACCAACACAAATAAGAGAAGATGGGATGTATAATTGGGATGTTTATTTAAAAGCGCGCGCTCTTGAAAATAGAGTGCCGATAGTAGCTTGTAACACATTTGGAATCTTTTACAAGAGGAATTTTGTAGGAAATAGTAAAATTATATCTTTCATTGGAGGGAATATTAGTCCATCGAAATTGAAAATAGTAGAAGGTCCAGTTGGGTCAAGTGGTTATGTTTTTGATGATATTGATGTAGAGTTTCCAAGAAAGTTAAGACGTATCCGACTAAATGAAATAATAGCAAAGAATGAAATATTAGTTAAGAGAATTGATAATCAATAAATAATCATTAAATTAAAAATAAGTATGAGAAATTCTAAAGAACTTCAAAAAATTCTTTTTTGTGGAATTGAAAATGGCGGGAAAACATCTATCTTATTAGTATTAGATAAAAAATTTAGTTTATTATCATCAATTAAACCTACTATAAAAGCTAAAAGAACTTCTCATATTAATTCGTTATTAGGTCTCTCAATTGTGCGTTGGGACTTAGGTGGCCAAAAAAGTTATAGAAAAATCTACTTGGACAACAAAAGTAAATATTTTACTGGAATGCAATCAATATTTTTCGTAATTGACATTCAATGCCCCGAACATTTTGGGAACTCTTTGATTTATTTAAAAGATGTTGTAAATATTATTTTTGTTGAACCTCAGCTTGATAATTTTCAATTTTTAATTTTACTCCATAAATGCGATCCAGATATAAAAAACAATACCGAAATCATAGAAAATATAAAATTTCTGGAGAATAAACTTCCACCAATAATAAAAGATCTTAAATTTTCGATTTATAAAACTTCCATTTATGATGAACCTAGTTTATTGAAGGTCTTTTCAGATGGTGTCTTTCATGCCACTCCTAGATCAAAAATGGTCCAGGTTTTATTAAAAGAATATATGAGCAAAACTTATAGCAGTAGCACCCTTTTACTTGACGAAAATTGTTTTATAATTGGAAGTAGATCAACCAATAAGGCTTATCAGAGAATATGTGAAGCAATTGCCCCAAGATTAACTCAAGCGTTGGAAAAATTAGAAGAGTGGGATATAAATACTATAGATATTGTTACAAATATCGAATTCCCAGAAAAACAGTCAGATTTTCAAAAAGAAGGTATTATTTTTCTTAGGAGATTAGATATCAACAATACAAGACTTTATTTGGTTACTCTCTGTTTAAACAAAAAAGTAAAAATCAAATCCTATGAATATCTACCTATATTAGCTAACAATTTAAAGAATTTATTTGAGAGCTTTGGATAGATTTATTTAAAAACTTTAAAATCTTATTAAAAGCCTCTAATATTTTGTTTTAAATAAAATTAACTTCTGAATTTGATAGAATTCAAAATATTTTAGAAATAAATATTCTCATTTAATATTGCACAATTATTCTTACTTTTAGTGACCCCTCTCTGGGTGTTGTTTAAATACTTAAATTTTAAAAAAAATTAAAACAAAGGTTAAAAGAATGATTGCAAAATCTAATAATATAAATTATGTAGGACCCAAGGCTTTATTCGATCCAAATTACATCCCACCTCGCTTATTATATAGAAAAAAAGAAGAGAAATCATTATTTTCGATTTTAAGTGATTCTCTTTCTGATAAATTTTATCTCAACATATTATATCAAGGAATTACAGGAATAGGGAAAAAATCTATAGTAAATAAGGTGATAAATGATCTTTTTTCACAGAATAAAGATTACATGAAACTAAATAAAATCTGCATTGATTGTAAAGAAAAAAATCTTGAAGAATTGATTTTTTCCTTACTTGCTGAATTAAATAACCTATCAAATCTAAATTTTGATTTTGCTTCTATCCTTAATTCAAAAATATCCCATTTATGGAATATATTTAAATTAGCATGTCAAAAAAGTGATCATTTATTTCTAGTTTTTAATAATATGGAGTATTTACAGCCCGAAATTATTAATAAATTTTTGCTGTTGGGGAAAGATGCAAATATTACTCTTATATCTACAGTGAGCAAGTCAATAAGACCAGCAACAATGGATATATTTTCTGAATTTGATTTCAAAAAGAAACTAAATTTTTTCTCATATAAAGAACTCTATTCTATTATTAACCAGAGAGCCCTATTAAGTTTTTCCCAAGAAGTTGATAAGGAACTAATCTACTATATAACAGATTTAATTTGTGAGCAGTATGTTCCTGTTCCAGGAAAAGGAATTGAAATTCTCCGGGATCTTTATCCGTTATTAAAACGTAAAACACGAATTAGTCATTATGAACTATTAGATATTTGTCAGAATGATTTTGATACTTTTCAAATCTCGGATGAATTTAGTATGTTAAATTATATTTCTGAGGAAGATATTCTAACTGTTATATTCTTGGATAATCTCTCGAATTATTTTATGAATTTTAGGAATTACTATATTTCTTTTAAAAAACTACATGAATTATATGATATCTCTTGTGAAGCATTAGAGTATAAAAAAAATATTAACGAATTCCAGAAATTAATTAAAGATTTGGTAAATATTGGGATTATAAAACCTTCAAAAAGAATAAAAACCAAATTAGATACTTATAAGCATTACAATGCAATAAATAGCGAATTTTACTTCATATTAATAAATCCTAAACAATTACAGGTTATAATTGATACGATTTTTAACCAATAACAATTTTTTTAAAATTTTATTTGTTAATTTCAATACATTGTAAAATATATCAATTAGAGTTAACAATTAAAAACAGAAAATGTAGAAAAGTTTTTTTTTTTATGATACCTACTATATATATAGATATAATCACTTTATTTTTTTAAATAATTAAAGAAGATTGGAGATAAGTTTTGACTTATATTAGAAAAATTTCCATGAGTGGATTCAAATCTTTTGGGGATCGGACAGTCACCATTAAACTTTCAAGTGGTTTTACCTGTATTGTAGGTCCGAATGGCGCAGGTAAATCTAATATTATTGATGCACTTTGTTTTTCTTTAGGTAGATTATCCAAAAAAACCATGCGAGCTAAAAGTTTGGAGGATCTTATATTTGCTGGTTCAAGAGGAAAAAATCCTTCTCAAAGGGCGGCAGTTACTTTATATTTTGATAATACTGAAAATATTTTTCCCGGAGGTACAGATACGTTTGAAATAACGCGCACTATCAAAAAAGGAGGTGGTGGTGGTTATAAAATGAATGGGAAAAAAACTACCCGCCAACAAATACTTAATGCATTGGCAGCAGCTAATGTTGATCCTGATGGTAGTAATCAATTTGTCCTCCAAGGAAAAATTGTTGAGCTAACACATATGAATGCTGAAGACCGTAGAAAATTTATAGAGGAATTGATAGGTCTTCAAAAATATGATGAAATGAAAGATGCTACATTAAAGGAATTAGAAAAAGCAGAAAGAGATCTAGGACAATTTGAAGGTATCTTTAAAGAAGTTTCTAATCAGCTTAAAAAAGTTGAAAAAGAGAAAAACGATGCGTTAGCATGGAAAGAATTAGATGAAAAAATAAATTTTTTAAATTCTCAATTGATTGCTTTGAAAATTTCAAAATTTCGAGAAGAAGAAGATGATTTAGAGAGGAAAATTGAAAATTCATCCAAAATAATTGAAGAATTGAAGGAGAAAATTAATCGACAGGAAAATATTCTAAATCAAGAAACGCTCGTTATGGATAATGTTCAAAAAACAATTATCGAAAAAGAAAAGGAAAGAGAAGTGATAACGGAAAATATAACGCAACTAAAAACTCAAATATCTTCAAGTCAAACTACATTTAATCTAGACAAAAAATCAATTGAAAAATTAACTCAAGAAATTCAAACTCTTCAAAGCAAACAAATGGAGCTTGAGGAAGGACAAACTTTTGATTCTTTAATAGAAGGAGTCAAAAATGAAATCTCGGAAAGTGAAAAACACATTGAAGATGGTAAAAAAGAAATAGAAAAAAGACAGCAAAACCAAACTGAACTTGATGTTAAAATTAAGAACAGTGAGGATGAAAAATCACATTTTAAAGCAGAAATTTCCAAAATACAACAAAATATTTCATCTAATAAAGCTCAAATTAAAGTTTTAAGAGGAAATATAAAAAAGAATGAACAAAAGAAGGAAAAATTGGAAATCGAGTTAAATAAATTAAAAAAAGATGCTGAGAGTGTAGATGAAGCTATTGAAATAACAAAAAAGGAAGAAATTAAAATCAGAAAACGAATTGATGTCTTCAAAGTCAAAATTTCTGAAGAAAATCAAAAGCAAAAAGATTTAGAGAACAAAATTAACAGCCTTCAAGTAGAAAAAAATCAATTTAATTCAAAACTAGTAGACTTTCAATCTACATTGTCATCATTGAATACAGAAATCGCTATGTATAAAAGTAATATAGGGGAATTAAATGAAAAAAAAATATCTATCGAAAAAAAAATTGAAGAATTAAGTAAAGGCAGAGATGCTGAGAAAGTAGTAAAAGAATTATTAAGAGAAAATGATAATATAAACAAGAATCTTAATGACCTAAAAACTGAATTACGGGAAAAAAATTCAAATTATAAGAAAAACGAGCAAAATTTAGAATTATTAAATATGAAAAAATATTCTTGTGATTCTGAGAGTAATGATAACAATGCAAAAATTGATAGTATCAATACAGAATTAAAAATCCTTAGAAAAGAATTAATAAAGTTAGACCGAGAAAAAAATCATCTTGAATTGCAAGTTAATACTTTAAGTAAGAATGTCTCAAACTTAGAAACAGAATCAGAAAAATTAAATATTAAGAAAGAAAATATTCAAAGACGTTTAGAAGAACTCTCGAAAGAAAAAGAAAACCTTACAAAAAAAATTGAATCATCAGAAATAGAGTATGAGAAAAATACAAAGGATATTACTGGAATTCTTCAGATTTTAAATATGCTTACTCAAAACATTAATATTTCTGTTGAATCCATAAAAAGTAATATTCAACAATCTAATGCAGAAGCAATAGAATCATCAGCGGAAGATTTTAAAAAATATATTTTAGATATAATAGATATAATGAAAACTATTGAAGGTGTTGGAGAAGACATTGAAAAATCTAATGGAATGTCAGTAATGCTCAATTCTATCACGCAAACACTTAAGTTATTTACAGATAATGCTGATACGACGATAGGTCAACTAATTGAAAAGGTAAAAGAATCAGCTGACGTTGAAATACAAGAGTCTACATCATCGTTTGACAGTTTTGTTCAAGATCTAATGGAAATTCTTCAAAATGTCTATCTCTCTTTAAGAAAATTAACTTTGTCTAAAAGCCAAGAATTATACAAACAATTTGAAGAAATTTCAGAAAATATAAATTCTCAAACTGAAGATTTTAATAAAATTGAGAGAAAACTTACTGAAGTTAATATTCAAAAAAAGCATTATTCAGAAAATTTATTAACATTTAAACGAAGACTCGATGAAATTAATAAAAGAAACCTTGAATTAAATGAAAGAAATAAAAATGCAGATACAGAAATTAGTGAGCGACAAGAGATTATAACTAGTAGGCAAAAGGAAAATGAAAACTTAGATATAGAGATTGAAAAAGTAAAAGGAATAAAAGACTCACATTGGGATAATATTTCTAAAACTCAAGATGATATTGATAAAAAACAAAAAGACATAGAAAATTTACGAGAAAAACTACAAGAATTGCATGGGATTCAGAGTTTATTTGATAATATTACAGAAATTGATGGAAACATCCAGAAACTGAATATCACAGTTGAAGAAAAGAAAAATCTTATTTTGGATACAGAAGAAAGTATAAAAAATTTACAAACTGAAGAAAATTCATTGCAGAAAGACATTGATTCACTTACTCAACAAAAAGAAAAATTTTGGGAAATAACTGAACATTTAAGAAAAGAAATCGATGATGAGAATTTAATACTCGAAAAAACTATGGATCGTTTAAGGGCATTAGAAAATGTTATGAGAATAATCAATTCGATCGAAGAAATTAAAAAAGAAAATATTGAATCAAATCAAAAAATTGGAGTAAGCTCAAAAGACATAGAAGAATTAAGTTTTCAAGAAGCTAAAATCCAAAAAAATGTGGACAATAAACAAAAAATAATTGATTCTTTAAGAAATGAAAAAATTACAGAATTAGAAGCGCAAAAAGCAGCTCAAAATAAATTAAATAAATTAAATAAAGATTTACAAAAATCTCAAGGAAAGTTAAACGAATTAAATAAAAATAAAGAAAGAGATCAAAAGATTATTGGATTAGGGCAAGATATTAAAGACACTGAAGAACAAGTTGAATCAATAATAAAAGAATTAGAACAATTCAAAGAAGAGTTAAATAAAGAAAATATCGAGAAAGATGAAAAACAAGAAGAAATCGATAGATTTACTAAAGAAAAGGATGAATCTTGGAAAAAGCAAAAACAGTATCAAAAAGTTGTTACTGATTTAAAATCAGATCTTTTAATGGAAAATTCTAAAATTAATAATTTTGAATCAAAAAAGATCATGTGTAATGATCAAATAGAAACGTTATTCCAACGTTCTAAAGAATATGGTTCTTTGCCTCCCATTACGGCTGATCTTTCAGAAGTAGAATTACAATCAGATGTTTTAGAGGCAACTAGGAACAAAAAAACACTTGAGCCAGTTAACTTAAAAGCTATTGAACAATATGACGCAGTAAAGGAAAGATTTGATGAAATTGATATGAGACGTCAAACTATTCAAAGAGAGAGAAAAGCAATTCTCGACGCTATTGATAAAATCGAGTTGGAAAAAACCAGAACATTTATGAAATCCTACCATGAAATTAATAGAGAATTTTCGCGTATATTTCAAAAATTATCACCAGGAGGTTCCGCGAAAATGATTCTCGATCGTCCTGATAGACCCTTCGAGGGAGGGGTTAGCATTGAAGCCAGACCTCGGGGAAAGAAGATTTCGAGTTTGGAGATTTTAAGCGGAGGTGAAAAGACTTTAGTTGCTCTCTCGTTCATTTTTGCGGTTCAAGAATTTTATCCGGCACCTTTTTATGTTTTAGATGAGATCGATGCAGCCCTTGATGGTCCAAATGTTCACAGAGTATCCATGTTGCTGAAAGATTTTGCCTCGCAAGCACAATTTTTGGTTATAAGTCATAGAGAGGAGAATATAGTAAATGCGGATAGAATATACGGGGTATCTATGCAGCAAAGCGGTATCACCGACATTTTTAGCGTAGATCTAGAAGAAGAAGCAAAACGTATTTTAGAGGTTGAAGATGTTGAGCCAAGTTTGACAGAAAATTAATTAACTAATTTCAATAAGATGGTGGATGAAGATTCCAGAAGAACAAAAACCGGAACAAAATTATAATTTTAACAAAAGGACTGTAAAGGAATTAAGAGAATTTGCTTCTAAAAATAATATAAAGATCCCAATAAAATCTAAAAAGAATGATATCATCGATTTACTTCAAAATATAGTATCTCATCCTGAATTTGTTGATCGATCTCAAGAACCAGAAGAAATTGAAGAAGAATGGATCGCTGAATTTGAAGAAGAAGAAGATGATCTGGCTTTAATGAAAAAAGAAAAAACAGAATTGAAATTTTGGCAAAAGCCTCCATTTTCAAGTTTATTAGATCCGGAAATAGCAAAGGAATCTGAGATTGCTTTTTATGATCTTTCAAGTTTAGTTGATAATTTTTTTAATAAGATGTTAAACGAAGAATTAATCAATTATAAGATTTCAGGAATTGCTCTTAAGACTTCAGCAAGCTTACATCATTACAAAATTTCAAGTATTATTAGGGAAGAAGTACAAATTCAAAAGAGAGAAGAATTAGAAAGTTTTCGACAAAGACATTCAAGATCAATACCAAAAGCACTACCTCAACCGATTCAACCTAAACTGCAAATTGCTACAAAAGATGAGTTATTCGATGCTATGAGATCTGCGATAATAGAAGTTATGCAGAAAAAAGAAAAGTTAAAAAGACGGAGGATGAGAAGAGAGGAAGTTAAACAACAAAGAATACAAATGAAATCTAAAGCTCAATTACCTAAAGAACTTTTAAAACATATTAGCGGTAAAGAGCAAACAGTAGAAGAATTACATAAATCATGGTATAATCGAATAAAAGCTACAATTAGTTTAAATAATAAAGAAACAAGTTTCTATGAATTATTAAATATCATTAAGAATGAAGAAAAAGGTAGTATAGGTAGAAAATTTTCTTTAGTAAAAATGTTTTTAGCGTTAATGTTTTTATCAACTGGAAATAAACTCACTTTATCTCAAGATGAAGATTTTCAAAATATTTCTATTAATATTAAATAAAAATTATGATTTTAAATAATGAAAATGAACGAAAGAGAGGAAAATTTGGAAGAAAACCATGAAAACAATAATAAAGATGAAACAGATGAAGGTTTTAAAGAAATTCATAATGAAAAAATGATTAATTTTGAAAAACCGGATGAATTATCTGAAGATCTTGCAGAAGAAGATCTTGTAGAGGAAAAAATTAATGAAGATTTAAATAAGGAAGTTCAAATAAAAAAACAGTTGATGGAAACCTCAACAGGAAGCCAAGAATTAAATGAAGAGACATTAAAACAACAGATAAGGGATTTTCATCGAAATCTAATCGAAGCATCTCTTTATGCAGCAGGTAGCCCTTTAACAATAGAAGAAATATCGAATAAATTGGAATTACCTAAAAAAGAGGTTGAAGCATTAGTTAATGAGCTTGTATTTGATTATCTAGATAGATCTGGAGCTTTAATAGTTAATCAAGTTGGTGAAGCATACCAACTGGCTTTAAAACCAGAATATGTAGAAAAGGTCTCGAAATTCGCCAAAGGAGGTGCTATAGCTGAAAGGTATTTAAGAACATTAACAATCATAGCATTAAAACAACCTATATTAAAATCGATGGTAATTAAATTAAGAGGTAGTGGAGCATATGAACACGTTAAGTATCTTTTAGATAATCAATTCATAAATGCTATAAAAAAAGGGAGATCTCAAGAACTAACCACAACAGATAAATATGCTGATATGTTTGGCTTACCTAAAGATATAAGACAGATGAAAAATATCATGGTTAAACAATTAGGAATTGAACCAGAGTCTTCTTATAAACACCCTGGTGGTAGCGAAAGTTAAGTTTATTCTCTTAATAAGTTGATGAAGAAATATAATATTATAATTGAATCTTCAAAAAAATGACTTAATTCTTCGTTGTCTTGTTTTAACGTAGAATTTCAAGTTGCTCTTCGAGGATCCTCTTTCTTTCCTTTAATTGTTTTAGTTTTTCTTCCTCTCTTTGAACTATTTCTGGATTTGCTCGTTGACTAAAAGGTCCACTCAATTTTTTTTCGCTTTTTTGCTTATGCTCCTCAATTAATTTAATTTGTTTTGAAATGCGCTCAATTTCTATATTTAAATCAATTATTCCCTCTAATGGAAGATATATTATTATTCCTTGAAGGACAATTCGGGCAGAATGTTTAGGTACATCAGTTTCATCAATTTTAAATTGATTTTGATCTATGTGGGACAAGGCGATAATTTCTGAAGCTGTATTTTTAATTAATTCTCGGTTATCACCAGTTTGTATAATTAATGGTATTTTCAAACCAGGTTTAATATTAAACTCCTTTCTTACACGTCGAATTTCACGAATTAATGATGAGATTAAACCAAAATCTTGATCAAGCATATCATCTATTAATGATTCGTCAAACTCAGGCCATTTTGCTACAATTAAAGCAGGACCATCTTTTACTTTTTCAGGCAATGTCTGCCATAAAGCCTCGGTTAAAAAGGGGATGATGGGATGGAGAAGGCGTAGCGTTATTTCTAAAACATAAAGTAAAATAGATATTGGAGTTATTTTATCTCGTTCATTTTCATCATAAATTCGAATTTTAGAAATTTCGATATACCAATCACAAAATTCATCCCAAAAAAATGAGCGTATGGATCGAGCCGCATTTATATAACTATATTCTTCATAATAATTATTTACCTTCTTGATCATTTTGTTTAATCGGGAAAGAATCCACCGATCTCCAATGTGAAGCTTTTCCATTTGATCTAAACTTGAAAATCGTTCAATCTTTTCTGTTTTGTCTAGATTACTCAAAATATAATTTGTTGATTGCCAGATCTTATTACAAAAATTTTTTGAGGCTTTAAGAAGCCCCTTTCCAAGGTTTAAATCTTTACCGGGTACTGTATTTGCAATAAATGTAAATCTTAATGAGTCTGATCCATATTTTTCAATAATTTTTAATGGATCATATTGCTCAATGTTTTCCATGGATTTACTAATCTTTTTGCCCTGATCATTGCGAATAATCCCGTGAAAATAGCATATTCGATAAGGTGATTGTTTAGTTAATTCTAATCCTAACATCATTTCTCGAGCAACCCAGAAGAATAGAATATCGATTCCAGTTTCCCGTATATTATTGGGATAATATCTTATAAAATCTTCACTCTCCAGATTTGGCCAACCTAAGGTTGCAAATGGCCATAAACCAGAAGAGAACCAAGTATCTAAAACATCCTCATCTTGCTTCAGAGTTTTATCATTACAAGTAGGGCATTGTATAGGTTCTTCCATTTCACATATTTCATGCCCATTTGAACAATACCACACTGGAATTTGATGTCCCCACCATAATTGACGACTGATACACCAATCTCTTATATTTTCCATCCATTGATAGAAGCGCATTTCTTCTCTTTCGGGTATCATCATTGTTCTTCCACTTTTTACAGCATCCATAGCCTCCCTTGCAAGGGTTCTGGTTCTAACAAACCATTGGGTTGAAATTCGTGGTTCAATTATAGTATTACATCGTTGGCAATGAGTTACTGTATGAGAATAAGGCTCAATTTTTTCTAATAAACCCTCTTTTTCTAGATCTTTAATAATTTCATTTCTACATTCAAACCGATCCAGATTTGCATATTTTCCTGAATATTCTGGAACCATCTTACCAGATTTATCTATAACTGTGATCGCTTCTAAATTATATTTAATTCCAATTTCATAATCGTTTGGATCATGAGCGGGAGTAATTTTTAAAGCACCAGTTCCAAATTTGGGATCTACATATGAATCTTCAAATATAGGTATTTTACGACCGAGTACGGGCAATACTGCAGTTTTGCCCTTATATTTAGAAAATTCTTGATGGTTTGGTGCAATAGCAACTGCAGTATCTCCTAATAATGTTTCAGGTCGAGTTGTAGCTAACATTATGAATTCTGTTGCACCTTTCGCCCAATTACCAGATGCCCATTCTTCTTTTGGTCCATTCCATTTATCCATTATAATCGGATATTTTAAATACCATAAATAACTTTCATATTCTTCAGATTCGGCTTCTAGATTTGATATCGCAGATTCGCACCTTCCAGGACACCAATTTATCATATATTTTCCTCTATATATTAATCCCTTTTTATAGAGGTGGTTGAATGCTGTTATCACTGCTTTAGAATATCTTTCATCTAAAGTAAATCTATTACGAGTCCAATCACAAGAGGCTCCCATACTTCTGGATTGACCTAATATGATCTTTTGGCATTTATTTGTCCAATCCCATACTTCTTTTAAAAACTTTTTTCGCCCAATTTCTTTCCTGTAAATCTCTTTTTTAGCTAATTCTCTTTCCACTACATTTTGGGTTGCTATACCTGCATGGTCTGTTCCAGGGAGAAATAAAGTTTCTTTTTGTTTCATACGTTCATAACGTGTCATAAGATCTTCAAGAGTAAGGACTATCGCATGTCCAAGATGAAGAACACCAGTTACATTCGGAGGAGGAAGTGTAATGCAAAAACGGGGTCCATTTTCTTTCACTAAACCTAATTCACGTTGTTTTTCAGGCCGAAAATACCCTTGCGATTCCCACCATTCATATATCCCTTTTTCGATTTTCTTGGGTTCATGTACTCTTGATAAATTGTTAAAATCTATCATATTTAATTAAAATTTATTCAGATAATATTTGTTTCATTTTTGCTATTAATGTAATTTTATAATTTTT
>SDBV01004593.1_pt1 | contig 19778 bp, 10 predicted proteins | sample 2277081 | NCBI WGS metagenome assembly SDBV01 (sample SAMN10402039, study PRJNA504765) | marine sediment metagenome | isolation source: marine sediment core GS10_PC15, 223 cmbsf | place: Arctic Ocean: Southern Knipovich Ridge | collected 2010
TTTTGCAATGGCCGGATGATCTACAAGATCAAGGACATTCACGCAAAGGTATCGGTTACATGGAACTACCAGGCACCCCAGGGTGCAGGCGATACCCATTACTCCATCATGCGAGGCAGCCAGTGCAACTTGATAATCCAGCAGGGCAAAGACGAAGGGTATAAACCCACGCTATATGTCGAAGCTCTTCAAGGCAAAGATATCGAAGCCTCTCTGACAAAAACAGTCGAGCAGGACCTGCAGAAAAAGTATCCGGGCATCAGCCTTGAAAAGCTAGCCGATAACAAATGGAAAGTTAATATTCCCAAAAAATACCACGTTGGCCACGAAGCACATTTCGCCCAGGTCACCGAGAAATATTTGAGATACCTGATCGACGGTAAACTCCCCGAATGGGAAGTGCCGAACATGATCGCTAAGTACTACACAACCACCCAGGCACTTAAGATCGTTGGCGAGTAGATTTGAGGGGTTCTGCCTGTTCCGTGCTTACACGGTTAGTGCGTCAGACACTTTTAATTCATTGTAATAATTAATTGCAGAGGTGTTTATGAAAACTAAACTTTTCTTAATAACAGTTATTGCTGTTGTGTTTTTGTTAAATAGTGCTTCCTGTGTAAAGCGCTCTGCGGAACAGGCATCGGACATGGTCCGGAGCAGGGGAGATCGTAACGGCCAGTTGTTGTGGTATGATAAACCTGCATCTAAATGGGTAGAGGCGCTGCCAGTCGGTAACGGCAGATTAGGTGCAATGGTCTTTGGCAGTGTTGAGAAAGAACGCATTCAGCTTAACGAAGAATCTGTCTGGGCAGGGCCGCCGTATCCCCAAGCTAAGGAAGGGATGTACGAAGCCATAGAAGAAACCCGTAAACTGATCTTCGAAGGCCGGTATCAAAAGGCCGAGCAGACCGCCCAGGCTTCTTTGCCGCTAAGAATATCTCCAAGAAGTCATCAAACATTAGGCGATCTTAACCTGACCTTTGAAATTGAAGGGGAAGTTTCAGACTATCGGCGACAGCTAAACCTCAACACGGCCATCGCAACGACAACTTTCGAAGCTAACGGAGTTCACTATAAACGCGAAGTCTTTTCGTCACCGGTAGACCAGGTGCTTGTCGTTCGGATTACTGCCGATCAACAAAAAAAGATATCACTAAAAGCTGCCCTGTCCCGTCCCGCAGATTTTGATGTCCGTGCCATAGGCAAAGATATGCTTGAAATGTATGGGCAAGTCACGCAGAAAGGAAAGCACAAGGGAGTTATATATTCAGCGATCTGCAAGGCCAAAACCGAAGGTGGTACAGTTTCATCGAATGGAAACGCCCTTGACATACGCAACGCAAATTCTGTTACACTATACCTTGCCGCAGCGACAGATTACAACAAAAAGAAGCCCTTTAAGCCCCTGTCTAAAAAGCATGCATCCAAACTCTGCAAAAAACAAATTGCGCAAGCAATACGAAAATCCTACAAGATACTTCGTAACAGTCATGTTGCTGAGCATCATCGGTTGTTCGGACGCGTTCAGATGCATCTTGGAACCACGGAAATATCCTCATTGCCGACTGATCAACGGCTCAAAGCCGTTAAAGACGGCAAGGATGACCCTGCTTTGGCAACTTTGTATTTTAACTACGGCCGCTACCTCCTTATATGTTCATCTCGGCCGGGCACACTGCCGGCGAATCTGCAGGGAATATGGAACGAGCATACGCGTGCACCATGGAACGCGGACTACCATACAAATATAAATTTGCAGATGAACTACTGGCCCGCAGAAGTGTGCAATCTCTCGGAACTGCACGCCCCTTACTTCGATTATATCGAAAGGGTCATGTACAACAGCCGCCAAACCGCAAAAGATGTTTATCATGCAAGGGGGCTTGTCATACATCATGTAAGCGATGCCTGGCTTTGGTCTGTGCCGTTCGGAAAAACTCGTTGGGGCATGTGGCCGATGGGAAGCGGATGGTGCGTTCAGCATTTTATGGAGCATTATCTCTTTACACAGGACAAAAAGTTTTTAAAGCAACGCGCCTGGCCGATGCTGAAAGAAAGCTCGCTGTTCTATATCGATTACCTTGTGGAAAACCCGGAAACAGGCAAACTCGTTGCAGGACCATGCAACTCACCTGAAAATGGCTACCGCAGCGCCGACGGACAGGAAGCTACCCTCGATATGGGTGCGTCCATGAGCCAGCAGATCGTCTGGGACGTTTTTACAAACACACTTGCCGCCGCTGAGATACTTGGTATCGAAGATAAATTTACAAAAGAGGTGCGAGCAAGTTTACAAGATCTTGCACTGCCTAAGATCGGCGCTGACGGTCGGCTTATGGAATGGTCACAACCGCACCATGAACCTAGTCCGGGTCATCGACACATCTCGCACGTTTATGCGCTCCACCCGGGAAGGCAATACACATACGAAAAGACTCCTGAGATAATGAAGGCAATACGAAAAAGCATTGACTACCGGCTTTCGCACGGCGGCGGGCATACAGGCTGGTCCAGGGCGTGGATCATTAATATCTGGGCACGCCTGCTTGAACCTCAAAAGGCACACGATAATTTTATTGCTTTATTAAATAAATCGACACACCCCAACCTTTTTGACAACCACCCGCCGTTTCAGATCGACGGCAACTTCGGAGCAACCGCCGCTATAGCTGAGATGCTTTTACAAAGTCACACGGAAGAAATTCACCTCCTTCCTGCGCTGCCCAGGCAATGGCCGGATGGATACGTAAAAGGTCTTTGTGCACGCGGCGGATTCGTCGTAGACATAGAATGGAAAGACAGCGAACTTCTTTCGGCAACCATACACAGCCGGCCCGGCACAGATTGTATTGTCCGATACAAAGGCAAAACATTGGACCTGAACATCGAGAAAGGCCGAAAGGTCAAACTTCCAGGATCTTTGCTCCGAGAAAAGACTGCTTCGATCGGATTGAAGATCGAGCAGCTTACGTCCGGCCGGAAGCATCATTTCTTTGGTTATATCGGTCAGTGCCGGACTATTCCGTGGAATGCCGACGGCAGGTATGTCCTCGGCCTTGAGATCGACAGGATAGATCGTTTGCCCGCACCCCGGGAGTTTGCCACTGTGATACTTGTTGATACTGAAAATGATAACAAGATCATTCGCCTGGATAAATGTCATGCCTGGAATCCGCAGCAGGGAACTATGTTCTATTGGAATCCATTGAAGCCCAGGACGCAGTTTTTCTTTAATGACCGCGATATCAAAACGGGCAAGGTGTTTACTGTACTGTATGATATTGAAAAGAAAAAACGTGTGCGAGAATACAAGTTTGATGATACGCCTATTGGTAACGGCGGGGTTGCTGCCGATGGCTCGGCTTTTCTTGCCATAAACTACGGCCGCCTGGCTAGACTTCGGTTGGTGACCGGTTACCCCGAAGCTCTTGATTGGTCCAAAGACGAAATAGCACCGGACAACGACGGGATATTTGTTGTAGATATTAAAACCGGCAAGAAGCGATTGCTCGTCTCCTACCGCCAACTCGAAACAGAGTTAAAAAAACGCAAACCAGAATTAAACCACACAGGCTTGTTCATCAACCACACACTTTGGAACCGTGACAGCGATCGTGTTTACTTCTACGTACGAGGCGGATGGAGCAAAACAATGAAAAACAAAGGAGACAAGGTCAACACGCCATGTACGATCAATGCAGACGGAACGGGACTTACCCTGCACGACCAATTCGTCGGCGGCCATCCCGAATGGGACAAGGGCAATATCATCATCGGCCGCGATGGTAACAAGCAAGCTCTCTACGATGTGGATAAACAAAAAATCGTCGGTCAAATAGGCACACCCGAAATGTTCCCAAAACCGGAGGGCGATATTTCGCTTTCGCCCAATGCTGACTGGTTTGTCAACGGCTACGCAAAAGGCAATAAAAACTATTACGCCGTATATCGCCGAAGCGACGGCGCCTTTGTTCGCAGCCAAGGCATCGATAAAGGCAAATATGGTGGTGATATTCGTATTGACGGGGCGCCGCGATGGAATCGCACTAACGATGCGATCCTTATCCCGGGCATTGCGAAAAATAATACCCGGCAGATGTTCATTCTACATGTGATCACTGACGAGAAATAGCTGCCAGGACCGCTAAGATTCCTTTCATTTTCCTTCTCCAAAAAAACTCGTAATTCGTAATTGATAATTAGCTTCGCTTGCGAAGCAGTATTCCGCCCAAACCAAACAGCAGCATCGTCGCAGGTTCAGGAACCGTTAACATTGTATAGCCTGCCAGATCCCCTTCGGTTAGATACTCCAGCGTATAATCTAAACCCAAGCTCGCCCCCGCGATGTCGGCCCAGCCGGAACCATCCCAATAACGGATCGCACCCGTACCGTCGATAATCCCCAAAAACTCAAGCAGTGAATCGTCAGCATCACCAAACAATGCTAGCATACCGCCGGTTGCCATATTGATAAAACTATCATCGCCATCACCATCGTAGTTAATGGTTAAAATGCCGGCGACACTCACAAGCCCGCCATCGGTAATATTCAGCGTACCGTTGCCGTAGGCGCCGACATAGAGGTTGTCGCTATTGGTCCATGTGGAGCCGGCGCTATCGACGGTAACGACGCTCGTTGAGCCGGAATCGTAGGCGATTAAGCCGCGGTTATCATTGCTGACCGTGCCGCCGCCCGTGATATTCAGCGTACCGTTGCCGTAGCTTCCGACATCGAGGTCGCCGCTATTGGTCCATGTCGAGCCGGAACCATCGACGGTAACGATGCCCGTCCCGCTAGTTCCGGCGCCGATGTAGCCCTTTGTGTTGCTGACCGCGCCGCCGATGATATTCAGTGTGCCGTTGCCTGAGTCGCCGATGCGGAGGTCGTCGCTATTGATCCATGTCGAGCCCGAACCATTTACAGTAACTTCACCTGTCGAGCCGGACAAAGAACCGATGGTGCCAGAACGACTGCTGACCTCGCTGCCTCCGATGATATTCAAGGTACCATTGCTTTTGAATTCTCTACCGACCTCAAGGCTGTCGTTATTGGTCCATGTTGAGCCTACGCCATCGACGGTAACGGCACCCGTCGAGCCGGAATCGTAGCCGATGTAGCCCAAACTATTGCTGACCGCACCGCCTCCGGTGATATTCAGCGTACCATCGCCTTCGCCGCCGACACCGAGCTCGTTGCTATTGGTCCATGTCGAGCCGGAACCATCGACGGTAACGATGCCTGTCCCGCCGAACCTAGTGCCGATGCCGCTCCAACTATTACTGACAGTGCCGCCACCGGTGATATTCAGCGTGCCGTTGCCTTCGTGGCCAACAGTTAGGCTACCGCTATTGGTCCATGTGGAATTTGTACCATCGACGTTAACTTCGCCCGTCGAGCCGGAAAGGCCGCCGATGATGCCCCAACTATTATTGCTGACCATACCGCCATCGGTGATATTCAGCGTACCGTTGCCGTAGCGGCCGACCCAAAGCCTGTCGCCATTAATGGTCCATGTCGAGCCGGAACCATCGACGGTAACTTCGCCAGTCGAGCCGGATATATGTCCTATGTAACCGTTATACGATTCAACAGTAATGCCATTGGAGATGCTCATTGTTCCGGTGCCACTGTATCCGGCACCCATCGAACCGGAGCCATCAACGTCAAGATTGACAGTTATGTTCTGGCCGGGTTTGTTGAGAGTGAAAGTCTGCGACAGATCATCTACAGAGTCAAAGATCAGATCACCATCACTGACTTGGCCGTTGGTGTTAATAGTACCTGTACCGGTAAGATCGTCGAAATTGCAACCAAGACCGCTTGTCGTTAGTGTTCCATTGTTGAAGTTTATTACACCTGACGAGGAGGAGAGGTGGCTCACCCAGATTTCTCGGTCAACAGTTACCGCACCGCCATCTGTAATATTCAGCATGCCATTGCCATGGTAGCCGATATAGAGGTCGCCGCTATTGGTCCATGTGGAATTTGCACCGTCGACAGTAACCTCGCCCGTCCTGACGGTCCCAACGTAACCATCATCATTGCTGACCGCACCGCCGTTGGTGATATTCAGCGTGCCGTTGCCCCAGTCGCCGACTTTGAGGTTGCCGTTATTGGTCCATGTAGAGCCGGGGCCATCTACGCTAACAGTGCCGGTCGAGCCATTATTTTCGCCGATGTAGCCATAACCATTATTGCTGACCGTGCCGCCATCGGTGATATTCAATGTACCGTTGCCGCGGTAGCCGACAACGAGGTTGGCGTTATTGGTCCATGTCGAGCCGGAACCATCGACGGTAACGGCGCCTGTTGAGCCGGAATAGTAGCCGATGTAGCCATCCTTGTCTGTGACATCACTACCGCTGCTAATATCCATTGTACCACTGCCAAAAATGCCGATGTAGCCGGTCGTGCTCGAGTCCCAGGTAGACGGATTGGCTGGGCCAACATCGCCTGACCACGTAATTTCCGCATAACAAACTGATGACACAAAAACCGTTGCTAAAATTAAAATTGCTCTTTTCAATGTTCCTCTCTCCAATAAAACTTCATCGATATAAACTCTCGCCTGTCATGAGCTTGTTGTAAATACTGAGCTTGTCGAAGTGTCGAATGGCCCTACATAGCCAAACAACCTATCAAGAGCTTATCACCCTAAAGGGTGCTTCCTCCAAAGGTATAGACATAGACTGCTGATCAGAAGGGCAATAGTATGAAATGAAAGTTTCCTCTTTCACCTTTCAGCGAAACCATCAAGCCCGTAACATTTCGCAAGCATGTTTTACGCATAACAAGCTAACGGACCACGATGTTCTCTGCCTGCCTGTCGCGGTATAGCTTTAGCGACACCGGAAAGGCAGTTCCTCACACCATTCCTCCAATACCACAAGTATAGAGAGATTATCTTCTTTGTCAAGAGAGAAATTGGGTGTTTTCAAACCCGGCCATCCGAAGGCGACGACAGATGTGGCCAAAATCATCTTTTAAAAAATCTGTGTAATCAGCGAAATCCGCGGTTTCTTTTATCTTTTCTTTGCGCCTTCGCGGGATTAATCTATGTTTGCTCTGCGTTCTTACCCATTTTAACTAAAAGAGACCGGGACTCGTTTTGTTACAATAGGGCAATTCATGCCCCAGGTATTTACAAAAGCTTTTCCTCCCTACCTCTTAAATCAGCCCCGGCCAACGGCCGGACTCCACCACGAGTCACGAATCACTAGTCACTAATCACGGTCTTCTGAATCTACTAACATTCGCGACATCCAGACACCAATTAGCATTTTCAGCCCCCAAACCCACTATTAAGGGTTTTTTCCTACGCAGATTTTTTTCAAAAAAGCGCCTTTTGTGTAGTTATGGTGCGCGTTTGTGCGCATATTTGTATTTTTTTGTGTTTTTTTGTCATAAAAGACACGTTTTTCGTAAGTTCTTTCTGTCATTTTTCCCGCACTAAAACGACTCCTCTTTACCACTTCCAGCCAATTAACAGCCGTTTCACCCCCGTCACAGCCGTTTTCCAGACCCACCGCCTCTCCTTGATCGCCTCGGGACGCACTTACCTTTTTTTGCGCGCATTTTCTTTCATGCCCGTCGTAGGAAATCTGGTTGTCGATCAGGACAAACGGGCGTCGTGGTTTTCTCACAAAGCCGAAATTGCAAAGCCTTATTATTACAAGGTTTACCTTGCCGATCATGATGTGACGACGGAGATCGCTCCGACCGAACGGGCTGCTCAGTTTCGTTTTACGTTCCCGGAGTCCGATTCTTCGTATGTTTTGCTGGACGCTTTCGATAAAGGTTCCTATGTCAAAGTGATCCCGCAGGAACGGACGATCATCGGTTACTGTCGCAATCACAGGGCCGGGGTTCCGGAGAATTTTCATAACTATTTCATTGCGGTTTTTGACAAAGATTTTGAAGAAGTCTCAACCTGGAACGGCTGGAAGGTTCAAAAGGGTAGCACCGAAAACAAGGGCAAACATGTCGGCGCAGTGGTCCGGTTTAAGACGAGCAGGGGCGAGCAGGTTAATGTAAGAGTGGCTTCGTCGTTTATCAGTCCCGAGCAGGCAAAGCTGAATCTGAAACGTGAATTGGGGGATGACAGTTTCGATAAGACGCGTCAAAAGGCGAAGGACATCTGGAATCGCCAGCTCGGACGCATCGAAGTTACCGGCGGTACACTGGCGCAGTATCAGAATTTTTACACGGCGTTTTATCGTTCGCTGCTGTTTCCAAGAATGTTCCACGAAATTGATAAAGACGGCAAAATCGTTCATTACAGCCCGTACAACGGAAAGGTTCTGCCCGGTTATATGTATACGGATAACGGTTTCTGGGACACGTTCCGTGCGGCCTTTCCGCTAAACGCATTGATGTATCCGAAACAAAATGCTCAGATGATGGAAGGGCTGGCCAATACGTTTAAGGAAAGCGGATGGCTTCCGAACCAAATAAGAACTGGGGCACTTCTGGTGAGGATGCACCGTATTCGATGTCAAAGGAACGATAATCAGGCGTGGCCGTTTTAAAACCTTGACATTTCGAGCTAAGCTTGATAGCCTACCACAAAAGAGGCCCATTGGCGTTGCATCGGGATAGCTGCCCTAAAATGTTATATGGGAAATCCCAGTTAAGAACTTTTATTTGAGGATCAAAATGAAAAAGATAAACTTAAGATCACTGATCTGTATTGTACTACTAGCAACGCTTACTTTAACAACCGGCTGTCAAATTGCCGAGATGGCAGGTGCCGGGGGTGGGAAATGGCACTTTATAGTTGTTGGGGACAGCCGGGGCAAAGATGGCGGGATCAATGCCGAAATTCTTCCCGAAGTTGTCGCGGAGATAGTCAACAACGATCCAGAGTTTGTTATGTTTCCGGGCGACCTGGTAACCGGCGATAGAAAGAACGATGACATCCATCGGGCCCAGTTGACCAAATGGCTTAAAACGATGCAGCCGGTTTACGATGCAGGCATCGAGGTCTATGCTATTCGCGGTAATCATGATCGGGGTTCAAAAGCGGCTGGGCTGGGTATCTGGAACGACACTTTTTCCGGCCAATACGCACTGCCTGATAATGGGCCGGCTGGTGAAAAGAACCTGACGTATTCTGTTAAGCATAAAAACGCGCTTATCCTGGCATTGGATAACTATTCAACGAAGGGGCAGAAAGTTAACCAGGCATGGGTCGATGCGCAATTTGCCAACAGTAACTTGCCTCATGTATTCGTTATGGGCCATGAGCCTGCGTTCTCGGCTAAACACAAAGACTGCCTTGACGATAATCTTCAGCAGCGAAACAAATTCCTTGACAGCATCACAAAGGAAGGCGGCAGGACGTACTTCTGCGGTCACGATCATTTTTATGCCCACATCTCAGCCGATCATGACGGTGACCCGTCCAATGACATTCAGCAGTTTATTATCGGCACTGCGGGCGCACCGCTCTATCCGCATAACGGCGAATACGCCGGCGATAACGAGCCTTACACATTAACTCCTGTTGCAGCTGCGATAAAAAACGGCTACGTGGTCGTAACCATAGATGGTGCTGACGTAACGACGACATGGGTCGAACGAATTGGTGCAAACGACTATCAGCCTCGCAGCACATGGTCATACACAACCAAGTAAACTGTGGAATTCAGGTGCAGAGAAATGGAAACAGGAAACAGAGTTATGAAGCTGTTTGTTTTGATCTGTTTGCTTTTCTTTAACGGCTGCTTTTCCAGTGTTCCTGAGAAGTACCAGTTTGAGGGCAGCATATCCAGAGATGTTCTTGAGAATTATCTATCGCGATCTATCACCATGATGGATCTTCTGAACGGACATGGTGATGTTGACGACAACATTCGGATGATGAAATATTGCGGTGTTAAATTTGCCGGTCGCAGCATCCACCTCTGGGGAAAAGAGTCCGGTCTTGAGGGGAAAATCGCCCGAGCTAAAGAGATCGTGCCAAAAATCCACAATGCGGATAAGGAGATCATACTTCAGGCCGGCATCTTCGAGATCGTCACGACAGAGGTTTCAAGCATACCGGTTCCCGGGTGGGTTTTTGAGGAGTTTGGGCTTTCTGCTGAAAAACGTGTCTTTAACTATGACGCCATGCTTTTTCCGGACAGACGATATGTTAACCGTTGGAGGGAAGGAGCCTCTGTGCCGGACATGACGCAGTTGGAGACGCGGATGTGGTTTTTTTATCTTGCCGTTCGGTATATCGATGTCGGCTGTGAAGCGATCCATTTTGGTCAGGTTGCCCTGATCGGTAATAGTGATGTTGGGTATGCTCACTGGTGGGACATGCTAAGCCGGGTTCGCAAGTATGCCAGGAAAAACGCGCGTCGCGGTATGATATTGTGCGATGCGCATACGCCACGCGGCGGGCCTCGCTTAGAGGACAAGCGAGTTCTCTTTGATTTTCATTCTTTCCCTTTGCGGATCGAAGAAGTGGTCGATCGCCCTGAAGAAGGGATCCTTAAAATGGGTCACTATGACAGCCTCTACGGCCGCAGCAAAGGCGGAATTACGCCAAGCGGCTGGAAGTGTGACAATCTTCCCTATTTGGTAGAGTTGGATAATTTTGGCAGAAGCGGCAAAGAGGGCCAGGCTTTTGGCAATCACTGGATATGGGGATACGATGAGATCGGCTGGTTTGCCCGTCAGGAAGAATCTTATCGTAATGAGTGGCTAAAGTATGCCTGGAAGTGGGTTCGCCAGCATGATCCGAATGGCTTTCTGCAGATGCCGGGCAGCCGCGTTGTGGCATATCCTGTTATCAAGCCGGATGGTGAAAAACTGAAATGGTACTATGCTAATACCGCCAGCGATGCGACTCCGGATGGATTCAACCAGGAAGAAACAATTCGTGAAATCTGGTTAGAGGACTCAAAAGCAATTACGAATGTGGTGGAATAACGGAGAAGTCTTTATGAGAAGAATTATATTATCAGTTTTGATCTGTTTGGTTTTCTGCAACGGCTGCTTTTCCGGTGAATTTGTATCTTCCGATCAGGGCAGCAAGGTATATCATGTTGACTCGCAGAAACAATTCGACTCTCTTAAGACAGCTACATTTCTTCCGGGTGATACGATCCTGTTTAAGCGTGGTGTGCAGTTTGACGGGATGTTTGCACCGTCCGGTAAGGGTACAGCGCGGGCACCTATAAAGATAGATGTCTATGGAACCGGGGAACGGCCTAGAATTGACAGCGGCGGCAAACACCTGGCCGGTTTGTTCTTGAAGAATCCATCTTATTGGGAAGTTAATGGGCTGGAAATCACAAATACCGACGGAACCGATGAAGACCAGGGGGCGTTATGCGGTATCTATGTTTTAGTCAATTCAGGGGAAGGGACCTACAGCCACATATACATCAATGACTGTTACATTCACGATGTAAACGGTAAAGTGGCTGGGAAAGGGCGCGGAGGAATCCATGTCATGGTGAAGGGTCTTAAAGCGACGATAATCGATGACCTGCGCATCACGAACAACCGAATTGTGCGGGTAGGGGGTGTTGGTATTGGAAACAAATCCTCGTGCGGGCGGGTTGAATTTCGCGAGAACGACACGACGAACCACTATCTGTGGACGAGGGTTTATGTGGCTGGGAATTATATCGACCATACCGGGCGCAATAGTATCATCGCACGTGTCAGCAAAGACGCGATCTATGAATACAATATTTTAGCCAACAGCAGCCGATATAGTACGGGGCACAGCATTTTTTGTTTTAGTACCGACGGGATCAAGATCCAATACAACGAAGCATACGGCAATGTGGGAGATGAAGTCAGGGATCGAGGCGGTTTTGATGCCGATTACAATTGCGTCAATACCTTTATTCAGTACAACTACAGCCATGACAACATGTGGTTCTGCGGCATTATGAAGAAGCAAAATCGTAATGTGGTTATACGGTATAACGTCAGCCAGAACGATAAGGCCGGGATATACTTTTATGGATTTGAAAAGAACCGGGAGGCCCAAAACATTCATATTTACAACAATACCCATTTTATAGGTAAGGGCCTTGATGTCAGTGTGTTTCCCAAAGGGAGAACTCCCATTAACTCGACCTTTGAAAATAACATCTTTTATTTTGAAGAGCAGGGTCAATGGGGCAAAAATAGTGATGGGATAAATACGTCTTTTCGGAATAATCTTTATTTCAATATAAAACCCCACAAATCGGACACAAGGCCCATCACTGCCGATCCAAAGCTGGTCCGGGGCGGCAATGCGGGTACTAATATTAATCTAAAGACGATGAAGGAACTTCGTGGATATCGGCTGGGGGCCGGTTCGCCCTGTATAGGCGCAGGGGTTGCCATCGATAATAATGGGCGAAAGGATCTGCTGGGCACTAAGGTGATCAGCGGGAAAACAGACGTCGGTGCATTGGCGGGAGATTGAAATTGAGATTATTCAGTTGTTGCCTTTATTGTTTGCCAGAATTGGGAGTTTAGGTCTATCTTTTTTCTTCTGCCGATCACAGCGGCCAATGGTATGTGTGTGAAGTTTTGGTTCCAAAATCCTATGAACATGTCTGTCTTGCCTGCCATGGCAGCGTGTACCGCGTTTTCGCCGAGCATCAAACACAGTATCGAGTCCCTGGCATTGGCCTGGCATGATCGTATGTTATAGCTTGGGTCGATGTATTTGATGGAAACGGGGGTTTCGATCTTCTTGAAGTGTTCCTTTAGCTTTCCTTTAAGGAACAGACCGATGTCTGCGTATTTGACATTTCCCGAGGAGTCCGTTTGTGAGTTATCTGCTTGCATCATTTGCTGGCCTGCGCCTTCTGCGACGACGATCACTGCGTGATGTTTTCTGTCGAGGCGACGGACCATGCGGTCCAACAGGTCGCCTAAGTCTATGGGGACCTCCGGTATGAGGCAGAAGTTTACGTCGCTGTTTGCCAAGGTTGCGGCTGCAGTGATGAATCCTGAGTCACGGCCCATTAGCTTTACGAGCCCGATGCCATTGTATGCGGCGCGTGCTTCTACGTGTGCCGAGTTTATCGAACGGCGTGCCTCTTCAAATGCGGTGTTGAAGCCGAAAGTTGTTTCGCAACAGCAGATGTCGTTGTCTATTGTTTTTGGGATGCCGATGACGGAGATTGGGAGGTTTTGTTTTTTGATCTCTTGTGCGAGTTCGTGTGCACCTTTGAATGTTCCATCGCCGCCGATGGTGAAGATCATGTTGACGTTGTGTTTTTGCAGGGCGGCAGTCATGTCTTCGGGCGCCTGGGCGCCTCTCGATGAGCCGAGGATGGTTCCTCCGGTGTGGTGTATGTTGTCAACGTGGTCCGGGGTTAGCTGTATTGGGGGCTCTGTTGCGTTTGATGACATGCCCTGGTATCCGTATCTGAAACCGAGTACGCTTTTTACGCCGTACTGCCACTGGAGGGTTAGCGTTATTTTTCTGATGACGTCGTTTAGGCCGGGGCATAGGCCACCGCATGTTACGATGCCTGCGGTAACGGTTGCGGGATCGAAGAAGAGTTTTTCACGCGGGCCAGCGGCCTGGAACTTTGGTTCGTCGGGGTAGTTTGTGATGTCGGTTGTGTTTGTATGGAACAGGACCTTTGTCTCGTCGGTGACGAAAGTGTCACGCGGGTTATTGGTGGGTATGGCTGCGTCGCCGAGGGATGAAATGGTCAGGTCGTCTATTTTGTAGTCGGTGGCTTTTATGTTCATTATAAATCCTTTCCTGTATCATGCGGTCTATGAGCATATATTAAGAGTTTTGGGCATTAAATCAAGAATAAAGCGGGATAAGGTCGATATATGGTTATTAAACTGACCACCGGCCAGTTTGGAAATTTAAAGATTAAAGATTAAAATGCAAAATTATGGAACCAACCTTTCGGCTGGGGCGTTTTATTGGCGATGCAAGTTGTAATTGTAGAGATGTAGATCCCTGCCTTGGCAGGGGCGACAAAGTGCCGGGAATGGAATTATGAAAGTTGGATTAAAATTTATCGCGTTTGCGGTGTTGTTTATGGCCGGTTCGCTGGGTGCGGCTGAAGTGGAACCCGGTGGGCTTGAAACGCTTGAGGAGTATCTGGCACTGGCTGCGAAGAATAACGCCGGCTTGAGGGCTGCGTTTAACGAATGGAAGGCTGCGGCGGAGGCGGTTCCACAAGCGAGAGCACTTCCTGATCCGAGGTTTACTTATGGGTATTTTATTGACGAGGTTGAAACTCGCGTCGGTCCGCAACGGCAGAAGTTCGGTATTTCGCAGACGTTTCCGTGGCTTGGTAAGATCGAGGCGCGGACGGATGCTGCGGCGGCAATGGCAAAGGCTGCGCAAAAAAAATATGAGGCGAAAAAACTGGACCTGTTCTATGAAGTTAAGAGCGTCTACTACGAATATGCATACCTTTATACTGCGATCGAGAAGACGAAACAAAACCTTGATCTGGTGGGGTATCTCGAGCAGGTTGCGCTTGCGCGGTACTCTGCGTCCGCTGGATCGCATCCCGATGTGATACGTGCGCAGATCGAGGTTGCGCGGCTTGACGATAAAGTGAAGACGCTGGAGCAAATGCGAAAGCCGATAGTTGCGAAACTAAACTCTGTTCTGAATCGAAAGGGCGGAAAATCATTACCCTGGCCATCGAGGGCTGACTATGCTCCGATGGAGATCGATCGCAATAAGGTTCTTGCAAAAATCAACAAACTCAATCCTCAGATCGTCACGTTAAAACACACAGTTGCCGCTGCCAAGCAAAAGGTAACGCTTGCTGAGAAACGATTTTACCCGGATGTTACGTTCGGGGTTGACTGGATCGAAACCGACGATGCGTTAATGGCAGGGACGCCGGACAGCGGGAAGGATCCAATAATCGCGATGTTCTCAGTGAATATTCCGCTGTGGGCGGATAGCTATAAGGCGGGGGTGCGGCAGGCGAAAGCTAATCTCCGAAAGGCGGGGGCGGCAAAGCGTCAGAAACAAAACGATATACGGGCGGGTGCTGTGCGGGTGCTGTTTGATATCGAGGACAGCCGGCGTAAGGTGAAACTGTACACGGATATTTTGCTGCCGAAAGCTAATGAGATGCTTGCAGCGTCGGAGGCTGCGTATAAGGCCGGGGAGATCGATTTCCTTAGCCTTATCAATGCGCAGCAGACGCTGTTGTCGTTCGAGCTTATGCTGGAAAGGGCGATCACCGACGAGATGCAGAGCAGTGCGGAACTGGAGAAGTTCATCGGCACCGTTTAGGGCTTGTTGCCCAAACTCTAAGCACTAAAGCTTCGACAGCACAGGTCGTTGTGACAGGGTGCTGACCTTGGGCTGATACATTTAACCCTTTCAGGGTTACTTATTAATCACGGCCAAACTAGTTTGACCGTGCCACTCGACGTAGTACAAGTTTTAATTGTATAAATGGATCCCAGCCTTCGCTGGGATGACAACTTTTATTCACTGACGCGCAATTTTTACCGCGAACTGGTATAACAAGCCTATTAGCCGGTTGTAATTGCGGACACTTTATAGTAGAATGTGCGTTCTTTAGTGTTTTGATGAGGCGAAAGTATGCCAGAAAATGAAATTCAGCTTGCAGATACGGTTACGCGGATAAGCGTTGAGGGCAAAGATGTCTACCTTGTGGGAACGGCGCATGTTTCTAAGGAAAGCGTCAACGATGTTCATAATACGATCCTTGCAGTTAAGCCGAACAGCATTTGTACGGAGCTTTGCGAGGCGAGGTGCCGTGCGATGGTTGAAAAGGATAACTGGAAAAAGATGGACATCTTTAAGGTTATCAAGGAGAAGAAGTCTGTTCTGCTGCTGGCACAACTTGTGATGAGCGCGTTTTATCGTAAGCTTGGCGACGAGCTTGGCGTAGAACCCGGTGCTGAGATGCTTGAGTGCGTTAAGCTGTCTAAGGAGACCGGCGCGGAACTTGTCCTTGCGGACAGGGATATCGAGATCACTTTGAAGCGTGTTTGGCGGGGGCTTAGCTATTGGCAGAAGTGCAAGCTTATGGTTAGTCTGCTGTATTCGCTGCTGGATAGCGAAAAGATCGACGAGGGTACGATCGAGGAGATGAAAAACACCGATCAACTTGAAAGCATGATGGAAGAGTTTGCCAAGGAGTATCCGCAGATCAAAGAACGGCTGTTGGATGAGCGTGATGTTTATCTTTCGCAAAAGATCCGTAATGCGGCGGGGCCTGTGATTGTGGCGGCAGTGGGGGCCGGGCACGTTGGCGGTATCGTAGAGCATATACAGAGGGACATAGACCTTGAGCCGATAATGGTGCTTCCGCCGAAGACTATACTGCCGAGCGTTTTGAAGTGGGGTATTCCGGTACTTATAGTTGTGCTATTGGTTGCGGGCTTCTTTAAGGGCGGCATCGAGCATTCCAAAGTCGATCTGCTAATATGGGTGGGTGTAAACGGTTTGCTTTCTGCGATAGGTGCAGCGGCGGCTTTTGCGCATCCATTAACGATAATCGCATCGTTTATTGCGGCACCCTTAACCAGTCTTAACCCTATGGTAGCCGCAGGGTTTGTATCGGGGCTTGTTCAGGCGTGGATCAAACGGCCTACGGTCGATAACTTCGAACGGTTGCCTCATGACATTATGTCGGTTAAGGGTTTCTGGATGAACCCTGTAACGCGGATATTGCTGGTAGTGCTGCTGGCTAATTTCGGAAGTATAATCGGCACCTGGGTGGCCGGCTTCTGGATCGGTGCACGGGCGATATAACTGGCATACAGCGTATGGCGTGTAGCCCTGATAAATCGGGATTTCGGCCAAACACCTCAACAAGCCACCTGGGCCCCGGAACGGCATATCTTTAACCAAAATTCACGGCGTATTTACGGAGAAACCGGGGCGTATAGTCGGTAAACAGCCAATTTATTATCCTTGTTTAATGTCTCAAAATTTGGTACAATGAGCACGATTGTATGAATTAAGGAAGGGCGTGGCTGAAAACGATGATAAAACAGGCTAAAAAACATACATGGGATCGCTACCGGATCGCATTGCGCCTTTTTAGCGTTATGTTTTTTTTCTCAGTTTTTTCTTCTTCGGCACTTTGCAATCCACACGAACTTGAGCTTTTTGCCACACCTCAGACATCGACCCGGTCCGGACACAATCTTGACGAAAAAACCATTCGGCAAAGAGAAGTTAAGATCAATTTCGGGTTGCTGAATTCGGCGATGCGTCGCAGGAGCGATGCAATAATCTTCAACTGTTTTGACGATGTTCCGGATGTCGGGTCGATCGAGAAAACGATTATCCGTTCGCATGACAGCTATTCGATACTCGGTTCGCTCAATTACGAGAAAGAAGGCTCTTTCATTATCACCGTTAAAAACGACGTAGCGCTTGGTAATATACACACGCCGGATGGAAAGCACTACATGATACATTATACGGGCGACGGGCATGTTGTCCGTCAGATCGATGATTCTTCATTCGCCGGGTGTGCGATGGACGAACTTGGTGCCCAAACTACCGACCCTGTCGAGCAGTCGGCGCCAATGGATACGACATTGCTCGACGATGCATCTACCTTTGACGTGCTGGTTGTATATACAGCGGTTGCCCGGGCTGCCCAGGGCGGGACAACCGCGATGGAAGCACTTATCGACCTTGCTGTGGACGAGGCTAATGCCGGCTATGCCAACAGCCTTATCACACCGAGAATACGGCTGGTCCATACGGAGGAAGTGAGCTATTCGGAAGCATCGGGATTTGAAACAGCACTTGATGATCTGACGAACAATTTCGACGGCAAGATGGACAATGTTCATGCCCTGCGTGATCTGTATGGTGCGGATTTTGTTTGTCTGCTAATAGATAACCCAGATTATTGCGGTATAGCGTGGCTGATGCAAACGCTTAGCCCCTCATTCGAATCGAATGCTTTTAGTGTGGTTGCGTATGATTGCGCAACGGGGTATTACAGCTTTGCGCACGAACTGGGGCATAACATGGGCTGTGCTCATGCAACGCCCGAATCACCGCAGGGCGAAGGGCTTTATAATTATTCGATGGGATGGCGATTTGTTACTGCTACTAATCAAAAATACCGTACGATAATGGCTTATGATCTCAATAATCAGAATTATATACGAAAGAATTATTTTTCAAATCCCGATGTAAGCTATGCCGGCTACCCGACAGGTGTTCCATTAGGCCAGTCCAACGAGGCGCATAACGCACTTACGATAAACAATGTTGCAAGTATGGTTGCTAACTTCCGACAATCGATGAGTGACAGCCCGCCGGTGGCGAATGACAGTTCAGAGATCGTAACAGTCAATACCCCCCAAACGATACAGGTTGATGCGGCTGATGAAGGTTTGCCCGATCCGCCGGGCGTGTTGGATATTATTATTGTAACACTTCCTTCCAATGGGAAGATCGAAGACAACAACGGCGATATTATAAATGGCGTGCCTTATACCTTGCCGGGAAACTCATCAACTGTACGTTACATACCCGATGGCGGCTTTATCGGAACGGACTATGTTCAGTTCAAGGCTAACGATAGTGTTGCGGACTCCAACATAGGGACAGTTACAATTGATGTATTAACCGACATATACGTTGCCGATATGGACATCGATCCAGGTTTTACTTTTGAAGGTCAATGGGCATGGGGGCAACCTTCCGGCGGCGGCGGTTCATACGGCAACCCTGACCCGACATCAGGTTTTACAGGCCTAAACGTAATAGGTTATAAGTTGTCGGGCAATTACAAAAAACTAAGATCCATAGAATGGGTGACTACGCCTGCTATGGATTGTTCCGATGTCACGAATACGACACTTGAATTTTATCGTTGGCTCAATGTCGAACAGCCGTTGTATGATCACGCTTACATCGAAGTTTCTAATGATGCATCGAGTTGGGTTCAGATATGGGAGAATATCGCAGAGATTACCGATTCTGTCTGGCAAAAGCAAAGCTTTGATATATCAACGGTAGCGGACGGAGAAGCTGCGGTTTATGTAAGGTGGGGGATGGGTACAACAGATGCACGATGGCATTATTCCGGCTGGAACATTGACGATATTACGATAAAAGGTGTTCGCACAGTTTTTACAGGTGATATTGACGGTAACAATAAAGTTGATGCGTTAGATTTTGGCATTTTGAGTTCTCAATGGCGAAACAGCGGATGTGTCGATCCCGGCAGGTGCAATGGTGCCGATATAATAAAAGACGGGACCGTTGATATGTATGATCTGCTGGCAATGATAAATTACTGGCTTGATACTTCACCATAGCGATTAGTTACATTTATTTGTAAAACTAACTGATGGTTTGGAAACGTTCGATAAAAGCAATGCGGCTTTGCCGGGAACGATTTTATCGGACTATTGCTTGTATTGATGGTAAATGATGTTGAAATAGCTTAAATTCACAGGTTACCTATATAAAAAAGTTGATTTTTAAACAAAATTTAATTGCATAGCTGTTCAGATTTTCTATAATACCGATATCAAAGTACTTTTAGAGGGCACTACTTTAGTAGAAAGGGATTTTTGATGATCAAGGAATGGACCGAACAGGAAGTTGAGCTACTAAGAGAAAAATTCAATACAGCACCTGTTGAAGAGTTGGCCAGGGCGTTGTCCCGGTCAGTTCCTTCAGTGATCTGTAAGGCTTACAGGCTTGGGATCACAACTCAGAAGTATTCGGGATGGACAGCCGAAGAGATCGACAGACTTAAGCAACAGTTCCCGGTTAAGACCACAAAGTTACTCGCTCGGGAACTTGGCAGAAGCATCAACT
>SDBV01004595.1_pt1 | contig 19776 bp, 21 predicted proteins | sample 2277081 | NCBI WGS metagenome assembly SDBV01 (sample SAMN10402039, study PRJNA504765) | marine sediment metagenome | isolation source: marine sediment core GS10_PC15, 223 cmbsf | place: Arctic Ocean: Southern Knipovich Ridge | collected 2010
AAAATAAAAACTATACTATAAATACAATTGGGTCGTGTCTTCTGGACAATAACAAGTCCCTTGACGCTTGATCAAGCATAAAAGATTAAATATCGTCATTTCAGCAGGAGTTAATGACATTTTATCAGTATTCAATCCGCCCGCCTTTCCCGTCAAAACAAGTGCGACCGCACAAAACTCAGCAGTATGGAATTTCGTACTATCAATAGACGCGTTCTTCAATATTGTTAACAACCTTGGAATAAATTACATCTTCGGTGTCTGTAGCAATGACAATTACAGGCATATTTTTGTCAATTAAAGCTATTGGCCCATGTTTCATTTCAGCCGCCGGATAGCCCTCGGCATGAATATATGAAATTTCCTTTAATTTAAGGGCCCCTTCAAGAGCAGTGGGAAAATTATACCCTCTTCCTAAATAAAGAAAATTATTAAATTGATAATATTTTTGAGCCAATTTTTTAATCTCTTTGTTTTTGTCTAATATCTCCTTTATTTTGTTTGGAATCTTTTTAAGCTCTTGAATTCGTATTTTTGCTTCTTTTGATTTTATTCTCTTTTTTTTAATTCCCAAAAGAATTGCTAATTCAGTCAAAATTGTTACCTGAGAAGTAAAGGCCTTAGTTGAAGCAACGCCAATTTCTGGGCCAGCATAAAGATAAACCCCGGCATCAGTTTCCCTGGCAATGGTTGAGCCAACAACATTAACAAGACCAAATACTCTCCCCCCTGCTTTTTTGATTTTATGCAATGATTCCAAGGTATCAGCTGTCTCTCCTGATTGACTAATAACAATATAAGCCGTTTGAGAGTCAATTGGACTTTGGCTGTATCTAAACTCTGAAGCGTATTCAACTTCAGTCGATATCCCGGCTAAATCCTCAAAAAGATATTCTCCGATTAATCCAGCGTGCCATGAAGTACCGCAGGCCAAAAAAACAACTCGCGGTGCATTTACTAAAAAATCAAGCCACTTATCTAATCCGCCTAATTGAATTCGTGATTCTTTAACAATAACTCTGCCCCGCATAGCATTCTCAACTGTTTGTGGTTGTTCAAAAATCTCCTTTAACATAAAGTGGTCAAACCCGCTTTTTTCAATTTCTTGAAGATTCCACTTAATTTCCTGAGTTTTTTTCTTAACTTGTTCATTAGTTAGGGTGGTAATTTTCATCCCCTTTCTAGTCAAAATTGCTATTTCACCATCATCCAGATAAATCACTTTTTTAGTGTGTTCTATAATTGCAGCCGGGTCAGAAGCAACAATATATTCCCCTCTTTTGCAAATACCAATGACCAACGGGCTTCCTTTACGGGCAGCAATTAATTTATTTGGTTCTTGTTTAGATATAATTGCCAACCCATAGGTTCCCTCTATTAAACTAAGCGCTTTTTGAACAGCCTTAAGCAAATCATTTTTATAGTATTCCTCAATTAAATGAACAATAATCTCTGTATCGGTTTCTGATTGAAAAATGTGACCCTGTTTTTTTAACCATTGTTTAAGAGTTTGGTAGTTCTCGACAATTCCATTATGAACTAAAAATATTTCTTTTTTACAACAGGAATGGGGATGGGCGTTGACATCACTTGGTTCACCATGCGTACTCCATCTGGTGTGTGAAATTCCTAAATTCCCTTTTAATTTATTATTTTTTAAAAGAGCTTTTAAATTACTGACTCTGCCTTTTTTCTTTAAACATTTTATTTCCCCGTCTTTAATAAGAGCCATTCCCGCACTGTCATATCCGCGATATTCTAGTCTTTTTAAACCATTTAATAGAATTGGTGTTGCATTTTTAGAGCCAATATAGGCAACTATTCCACACATAATATTTAAGCCTTATTTTTATAACGAAAATAACTTTCAATTATCTCTTCTAAATTTCCATTTAAAACACTATCTATATCACTGGTTTCATAGCCAGTTCTTAAATCTTTAACCATATGATATGGGTGAAGAACATATGAACGAATCTGATTGCCCCAAGAAGCAGACTTAAATTCACCGCGTAAACGAGCTTTTTCTTCTTCTTTTTCTGCCTGGGCATATTGAAAAAGTTTTGATTTTAAAATCTGCAAAGCTCTTTCTTTATTCTGGGTTTGTGACCTTTGTGATTGACAACTAACTGTAATCTTTGTTGGCAAATGAACCATTCTAACTGCCGTTTCATTCTTCTGCATATTCTGACCACCAGGACCAGAAGACAAAAAAGTGTCAATTCTTAAGTCATCAGGATTAATTTCTATTTCAGCTTCTTTTATCTCTGGCAAAACCTCCACTAAAGCAAATGAGGTATGGCGTAGTTGTTCTGCATCAAAAGGTGAAATTCTTACTAAACGATGAACCCCGGCCTCTCCCTTTAAAAACCCGTAAGCATACTTACCCTTAACTTCTATGACAACGCTTTTCATACCTGCTTCTGTTCCCTTGGAGTGATCTATTATCTGTGCTTGCCAGCCCTTTTTTTCAGCAAATCTTAAATACATTCTTAAAAGCATTTCTGTCCAGTCTTGGGCATCAACTCCGCCAGCTCCGGCAAAAATAGAAACAAAAGAGTTTTCTTTATCATATTCTTTATTTAAAAAAGCCAGCTTTTCAAAATCATTAAGCTGACGTTCAATTTTAGAAAACTGTTTTTCAATTTCCTTTTTTAAATTTACTGATTGGTCATCCTTGTCTATCTTGGCAACTTCCAAACAATCATTTATTGATTTTTCTATTTTTTCCCACTTGAATAAATCTTCTTTTAATTTATCTAATTCTCTTGATTTATCTTTGGCTTTACCCCGGTCCTGCCAAAAATCCGGCTCAGCCATCTCTGTTTCAATCTCTTTAATCTCTTGTTTATTTTTAATAAGGTCAAAGATAGTCTCCGACTTTGCGGAGCCTCTTTTTAAAATTTTCTAATTCTGAAATTAATTCCTGCATTATTTTATAATTAAAATATTTTTTGATTTCAAGGTTCTGCGAAGCAGGTCCTTATTTATTCACTATATTCTTCTAAAACAACTTTAATAATTTTTTCCTCGCCTTGGTGATATATCTTTAATTTTACCTCATCGCCAGGTTGATATTTTTGAATTTCTTTGGCTAAAGAAGTTTTTTCTGTAATCTTTTGTTCGTTCATCTCTAAAATAATATCACCTTCAACCAAGCCCGCTTTATTGGCTGGAGAACCTGGAATAACTGCTAATTCAATTCTTGTTTGTCCCCTGACAATTAGAGCCCCATAATCAACAGGTAATTTATTGACCTTGGCCATTTCTTGATTAATTATAACATATCTTATCCCTAAAAATGGCCTGACTATTTTTCCATATTTTTCCACGCTTTCAACCACTTGTTTCGCTTGATTTGATGGAATGGCAAACCCAATTAATTGTCCCTGGCGGCTAATTGCCGTATTAATTCCTATTACCTCTCCTTGAATATTAATTAAAGGACCTCCTGAATTACCAAAATTAATTGCTGCATCAGTTTGAATAACTCCCTCCAAAACTTCTGAACCGCCTGCTCCACTAGCAATAACCCGACGGCTAATTCCACTGATTACCCCCTTTGTTACTGTGTTTCTGTACTCTCCCAAAGCGTTTCCAATAGCAATAACTGTTTCTCCTACTTTTAATTGGTCTGAATCACCTAATTGAATTTCTGGCAACTTATCAGTTGCAATTTTTAAAATAGCAATATCATTAAATGGATCTCTGGCCAAAACTTCTGCTTTATATTTTTCCCCGTCATTTGTCACCACGGTGTATTCGGCTTCTTCATCACTAACCACATGTTTATTTGTTAAAATAAGCCCTTTTTTAGAAGAAATAACAAAACCTGTTCCTCCTCCCACTTCTTTTTTTTGTCTCTCTTGTTCAGGAGCAGGAACATTGGGTAAATTGAATTCAAAAAAAGGTGAATTAAAAAAATCATCAAAGGGAGATTGTTGTAATCCATAATACTGAGTTACATATTTAGTAACAACAATGCTCACTACTGAAGGATTAACCTTCTCTACAACTTGCGCAACTATTTGTCCTTCGTTAAGAATAGGGGTTGATAATTTTTTTTCTGTATCTGTTGTTTTATCTTGAAATTGATGTAAAATCTTCTGCTGCAATAAAGGATATAAAAAAGATCCTTCTGTGCTTGTTAATAAACTAGAGGCATAAAAACCAGAAATTGTTCCAGCCAAAGCCCCAATAATCAAACTAATCAAGGCAACTATAATTAATGAAGATGACCAACTTTTAAATATAAACTTTTTTTGTTTCATATAATGAAATTACACTCTTAATTCTATATCAATTAAATCTTTTACTTTTTCTTTAACTTCTTTAAACCATTTCTGAGAATAAACATCTATTTTGGGGAGATGGCCCAATGTTTCGCCTTTTTGAAATTGCTGCAAATAATATTTTTTTCCTCCTTTTATTTCTTGAACAATTTTTAAAATATCGTCTTCATTTAATAATCCAGGAACAACAGTTGTACGAAATTCAGAGTCAATATTTGAATCAATAATAATTTTAATGCTTTTTTTTATTTTTTTCAAATCAACTTTTACCCCTGTTAGCTGAGCATACTTCCTTTGAGTTAAAGGAGCTTTTATGTCCATAGCCAGGTAATCAACTAAATTATTTACAATTAAATATTTTATCATCTTAGGATTAGTCCCGTTTGTTTCAATTCCTACTTTTAGTCCTAATTTTTTTACTTTTTTAATAAACTTTATTAAATCTTTTTTCTTATTAATTAATGGTTCACCGCCGGTAATCATTACTCCGTCAAGTAAATCCTTGTTTTTTTTGCAATAATCTAAAATCTCTTTTTCTTTAATTAAAGGGAGTTTCTCTGGATTTAAAACAAGATCATAATTATAACAAAAAGGACAGCGAAAATTACAACCCTGGATAAAAACAATCGAACAAACCTTGCCCGGCCATTCATTCAAGGAGGTTTTTTGCCATCCTCTAAAAACCATATAATAATATTATTTATTTGTCTTCTACGACAAACTCTTTTCTTTGTTTAAACTCCTCTTGCTTGCCTTCATTCCATTGTTGAACAGGACGTATATATCCAACAATTCTTGAATAAACCTCTGTTTTTTTTCCACATTCAGGACAAGTAAAGTGTTCTCCATTTATATAATTATGTTCTGGACAAATACTAAAAGTGGGAGTTAAGGTGAAATAAGGGAGATGAAATTTCCCAAAAACTTTTTTAATTAGACTTTTAACCGACTCTGAATCAAAAATTCTTTCTCCCAAGAAAGCATGGAAAACAGTACCTCCGGTATATTTTGTCTGACAATTATCTTGTAATTCAAGGGCACTAAATAAATCTTCACCGAAATCAACTGGCAACTGGGTTGAGTTGGTATAATAAGGAACATCTTTCCCGGCCGTAATAATCTGAGGATAACGTTCTTTGTCTGTTTTAGCTAAACGATAGCTTGTTCCTTCAGCTGGTGTTGCTTCTAAATTATAGATGTTTTTGGTTTCTTTCTGGTAATTAAGTAGGCGTTGATTCATAAAATCTAGAACTTCTTGGGCAAATGCTTGCCCCTCGTCTGAAGTCATATCTTTTTTTAAAAAATTAAGAGAAGCTTCGTTCATTCCTACTAAACCAATAGTTGAGAAATGGTTTGACCAATATTCCCCTCTTAGTTTTTTAATATCAGATAAATAAAATTTTGAATAAGGATAAAGATCTTTTTCCACAAAATTCTCTAAGGTTTTTCTTTTTATTTCTAAGCTTTCCTTGGCTAAGTCCATTAAATTTTCTAATTTATCAAAAAATTCTTTCTTTGTTTTAGCTAAATAGCCAATTCGCGGGAGATTAATGGTTACCACTCCAATTGAACCAGTTAAAGGAGCCGAGCCAAAAAGTCCTCCCCCTCGATGGTGAAGGTCTTTATTGTTTAATCTTAAACGGCAGCACATACTTCTAATATCTTCTGGATCTAATTCTGAATTAATAAAATTAGAAAAATAATTAATTCCGTACTTGGCGCTAGACTCCCATATTGATTTATAATTAGGATTATCCCAATCAAAATCTTTAGTAATATTAATAGTTGGTATTGGAAAAGTGAAAACCCTCTGAGTAGCATCTCCCTCCATAATTACTTCATAAAAAGCTTTATTAAATAAATCCATTTCCTTTTGAAAGTCTCCATATTTTTCTTTTTGAGTTTTTCCCCCGATAATCACTGGTAACTTGGCTATATTTTTAGGCGGAGTTAAATCAATAGTAATATTTGTAAAAGGCGTCTGAAAACCAACTCGAGTTGGCACATTACAGTTAAAAATAAACTCTTGCATGGCCTGTTTTATTTGAGAATAAATTAACTTGTCATAACGAATAAAAGGAGCTAAAAAAGTATCAAAAGAAGAAACAGCAATCGCCCCTGCTGCCTCTCCTTGAAGCGTGTAAAAAAAGTTAACTAACTGACCCAAGGCTACTCTTAAATGTTTAGCTGGTTTTGAAGAAATTTTACCAGAAACACCAGTAAATCCTTTACGCAATATATCCTCTAAACTCCATCCAACACAATAAGGAGCTAAAATCCCTAAATCATGAATATGAAAATCTCCTCCCTCAGCAGCTTCTCTAATTTTTAATGGATAAACTTTTTCAAACCAATATCTTTTTGTTACTCCATTAGAAATATAATTATTTAAACCCTGTAAAGAGTAAGTCATGTTGGCGTTTTCCTTTACTTCCCAATCAACTTCTTTTAAGTATTGATCCACCATACCCAGACTTTCATTAGTAACCTTAATTGTTTCTCTAAGTTTTCTCCGTTGTTCGCGATAAATAATATAAGCCTTGGCAATTTCTGTTAAATCAGCCCGAATTAAAACCTCTTCAACAATATTTTGAACATCTTCTACGGTTGGAACCACTCCTTTAAAACGCCTATTAAGTATTTTAACTACTTGGTTAGATAATTTTTGGGATAATTTGCCATCTTCTTCAGAAACAGCTGTAACGGCCTGATAAATTGCTGTGGTAATTCTTTCTTGATCGAATTTTGCTAAACGACCGTTTCTTCTTCTTATTCTAATTATTTGTTGTTTCATGTTTTTATGGTAAAAAATTTTACCACCCCACTAAATATATTTGGGTGATAAAAATAAATTTATTATATTAACGACTGGATTTGTTTTAAAACTTGGGGTAAAAGAGGTTGCAAAATTTTACCAAAAGAGATCAAAATTGGGGCAACGTTTGAACTATTTAATAATTCTCCCCAACTAGGAATCAAGGTGAGTTTAGCTGAAAAATATAAAGCTAATCCTAAAATTAACCCGCCCTCAATTAAACCGAAAATAGCGCCCCCTAAACGATTAAGAATATTTAAAATAGGTAAACTAAAAATTTTATTTATAACCTTAAGTAAAGAAATAACAATAAACTGAGTAATAACAAAAATAAGAATAAAGGACAATAAACGAGCTAAACTTAAATTATCACTCAAAAAAGGTAATAACTTTAAAGCCACAGTTTCATACCATTGTCCAGCAACGAAAACTGATAAAATAAGTCCGAGTATTCCTCCAAGTGTTCGAATTAATCCATTCCAGAAACCAAACCAAACAAACCCGAACATTAGTAATAATAAAATTAAATCAAAAAAACTCATAATTAAATTACTTTATTATCTATACAATAGAATTTAATTTCAAGGTTCTTGACAAGCGAAACAAGGAAAGGTTCTTATAATTTTGGAAATAATATTTCACCTGAAATAATTTTTTTAAACTCTGTCTTTCCCCACACTTGTCCTTTGGATAAAGATTTTTTCTTTTCCTGTCCCAAAACTCCTAGGCTTTGAAAAATCTGATTACTTTTTTCTGGCATAAAAGGTTGAATCAACCAAGCAAGATGACGTAGCCCTTCTAAAAGATTATACAAGACAATCTGATATTCAGCAAGGTCTTCTTTAAAAAGCTGCCAAGGTCGTTTTCTATCAACATATTTATCACAAAAACTGACTAAATCATTAATACTTGCTGTAGCGGTTTCAAATTTCAACTGATTAAGAGATCTTTCATATTTTTTCCAAACTAAATCTATCTGTTTTTTAAAATTTGTATCAATCTTTTTAGGTGGTGAAAATTTCTTTTTATTTTTTAATGCCAATGTTAAAACCCTTCTCAATAAGTTGCCCAAACCATTAGATAAATCTGTATTATATTTATCATAAAATTTGGACTGTGAAATGTCACCATCTTGCCCAAAGGGAAAAGCAGAAAGCATTAACCAGCGAATTGAATCTGTTCCAAAAGTCATTGCCAATTCTTCTGGATCAAGAACATTCCCCAAAGACTTGCTCATTTTTCGCCCGCCAATTGTAAAAAAGCCATGAGCATAAAGTTTCTTTGGCAAAGGAGCTCCCAAACTTAAAAGAACAGCTGGCCAGATAATCGCATGAAATCTTAAAATGTCTTTACCAATTAATTGAACATCTGGAGGCCAATTTTTCGGCCATTTGCCTATTTGACCTTTCCAACCAATTCCTGATAAATAATTTAACAAAGCATCTAGCCAAACATAAATTGTTTGAGAACGGTCCCCAGGCACTGCAATCCCCCACTCAACTTTTTCTCTAGAAAAAGCTAAATCTTCTAGTTTCTGTGTTCTTAAAAATCCTAGCACCTCATTTCTTCTTTCTACTGGCTCAATCAGCCATTTATTATTTTTGATTAACTTAAGTAAACGATTTTGAAATTTAGATAATTTAAAAAAATAACACTTTTCTGAAAGAGTAATTGCCTTTTTTTGATGGATTGGACATTTCCCATCAACTAATTCTTTAACAGTATAATATCTTTCACAACCAACACAATAAAGCCCTTTATAGATTCCTTTATAAATTAATTTCTTGTCCATGAAATGTTTAAAAACTTTGGCCACCATTTTTTCATGAACAGGGTCAGTTGTTCTAATAAATTTATTATAAGAAATCTTTAAAGTGTCCCAAACCTGTTCATATTTAGCTGCATTTTGATCACATAATTGTCGTGGAGTAATTTTTTTCTCTTTGGCCGCTTTAGCAATTTTTTCTCCATGCTCATCTGTCCCTGTTAGAAAAAATGTATTATCCCCTTTCATTCTATGCCAACGAGCTAAGACATCTGCGGCTAAAGTAGTATAGGCCCCACCTAAGTGAGGCTTGGCATTAACATAATATATTGGAGTGGTGATATAAAATTTAGACATATTCTTGCTTTATATTTTTCTTCTAATAACAATTGTAAATTCGCCTTTTATTTTATCTTTTTTAATATTCTCTAAGACTTGATTAATTCTCCCTCGATAAATTGTTTCAAATTTCTTTGTCATTTCCCTCCCAACAAAAATTTGTTGGTCGTTTAATTTAAGAAATTCATTTAATTCCGTCAAAGTCTTTAAAATTCGATGGGGTGATTCATAAAAAATAACCGTATACAGCGCCTGAACAATTTGTTGAAAAAACTTTTTTCTTCCTCTTTTTTGAGGACAGAATCCTAAAAAAATAAATTTATCTGTAGGAAAACCACAAACGCTTAGAGCGGCAGTGACAGCTGATGGTCCAGGAATAGGGATTATTTTTAAATCATTAAATTGCTTTTGAACCATCTCGACTAGTTTATTGCCTGGATCAGAAATACCCGGGGTGCCAGCGTCAGAAACTAAGGCTAAATTTTTCCCCTGTTCTAATAATTTAAGAATTTGATTAACTTTATTAACCTTTGAATGTTGATGATAATTAAGTAAAGGCTTTTTTATTTTATAATGAGCGCAAAGCCGGCTTGTCTTTCGTGTATCTTCACACAAGATTAAATCTACTTGTTTTAGTGTTTTTAAAGCTCTAAAACTAAAATCTTCTAAGTTGCCTATGGGAGTGCTAACAATAAAGAGATTTCCTAAAGACATATCTGGTGTAATTATTTTTATTTAACTGGTAAACCAAATGGCGGCTCTGCTCTCTTACTTCCGGTTTTCTTAATCAAAGGGGGGCTAATGCTGACCACTGGAAAATGATAAAGAGTGGCTAATTCTTCAATATTTAAAATATTCTTTTTCTTATTTTCTAAAAGTTTATTAATTGTTAAAAATTTAGCTATACTCTTTAAAATCCTTGTTAATCCTTTTGGTTCTGATTTCCAATAACGAGCTCTTTTTTGATAAGCCTTGATAATAGCTGTTTTTTTACCCTCCATCCTTTGTGGTCGCTTAGGAGTCACTGTTTTCTTCTCTGGCTCTAAGCCATTCATGTCCAGGGTATTAACTGCATGAAAAGCACTTAAAACTCCGATTACTCCTCTATCTTTACTAAAAACTTCTTTTTCTGCTATATAAATTAATCTAATTCTCGTATCAAAAGCAATTTTAGCTATTTTAGTTTGAATGGCTTCAATTACCCTCTTTTCACCTGGAGAAATGATCTTTTTTTCTTCTTTTTTCTTTTCTGATTCAACGGGAGAAAACACCCCTAAAGCATCTGCTGTAAAATCTGACACCCCTTGCCCTAATTTCACCACAGCATGAGATGTTTTGTCAATTATATTCTCGGATAAGTCAGCCTTTTCTCCCATCATGCCTTTAACAATTGCTTCTCCTTGTTTTTTTAACTCTGTTCCTATTGGCTTGATAATAAATTGGATCCAAACTTGTTCCCCCTTTTTTAGTTTCCCTAAAATTTCTAAAAGATCAACCATTGGATCTTTTAATTCTTTGCTCAGAACATGTTCAAAATTAGGATAAGTTCTTATTGGAAAAGGATTCTTATTATACAGACCAATGTCTGCTCCCCAAAGATCATACTTATCATTAGGAAATTCATTTGGAACCTTTTTAGTATAATCATCAAATTCATAAATCTCCACTCCGGGATAAGTGGCATAAATAGCTGCTTCAACTAAATCACGGAATTGAGCTGGAGCATAAATTAAAAAACGAATCTGGCCTTCTAAACTAATAATTTCTAAAGAAATGTTCAATTGTTTTTGCCCTTCAAAATATTTTTCCCGCCAAGTTGGTTTAATTTTTATACCCGCCAAATGAGAAAAAAATCTTTCTACTGCTTCTGGGCCTTGCTCATTATCTCGGGGAACATCAATAGCTAATAAAATATATCTTTGAGCGGCTAAATATCGTTTTTGTATGCGATCTAGCCAGTGTTTCCAACAAATTCGCAAAATAATCAATGAAACTAAAAGAATAATCACTAGAATAAAAAATTGGCGAAAAAAATAAAAAATATTCCCACCAAATAATAAAGACAGAAAATTTAAATTAATAGTAAAATCCATGTGACAATATTATTCTAACATTTTAAAAATAACAAGTCAAAACTCAAACTACAAACCTTGTTCTTCTAATTCCTGTAATAATCTCTTTTGTTTTTTATTTAAGTGTTTAGGAATCTTAATTCTAACCCTAATGATTTGATCTCCTTTTTGCCCACTAATGTTAAATCCAATATTACCAGAAACCATTGAAATACCCCTTCCTTTTAAACGAATTTCTTGTCCATCTGAAGTTCCTGAAGGAATTTTTAACTTTACTGGTCCATTAATCGTTTCTACTTCAATTTTACCTCCTAAAACGGCCTGGGAAATAGAAATTTCTTCTTCTGAAAGGATATTATTTCCTTGGCGTTTAAACCTATGATCGGATCGAACTAAAATAGTTACATATAAATCACCACTGCGAGCTCCACTTTGTCCGGCATTACCTTGTTCATTTAATTTGATTGTTTGGCCATGATTAATTCCAGCAGGGATTTTCAACTTTATATTTGACAAACTTTTTTCACGACCCTGGCCCTGACATTTTTTACATTTTTTCTCTGGAATTTCTCCTTTGCCATGGCATTCTGGACAAATTGTAGCCGTCTGAAAAGGCCCTAACGCCCGGGCAACTTGCCCTTGCCCCTGACAAGTCTGACAAGTAATAAGATTGCTGCCCGGCTCTATTCCTTCTCCTTCACATTTTTCACATTTTATATATCGTTCTAATTTAATTTCTTTTTCTGTACCAAAAACGGCCTCTTGAAAATCAATGGCCATTTGTATTTCAATGTCTTCTCCTCTCTGAACTCTCGAATTTGACCGAGATTGACCAAAACCAAAAAAATCTGAAAAAATACTACCCAAATCGCCAAGGCCAATATCCTCAAAATCAATATTTGTTTTCTGTCCTTTCATGGCTTCAGCATAAGTAGCCCAATCACGAAAATTATCAAAACCACCAGCCCCTCCTTTTGCTTGAGCCTGACTAAAAGCAGGTCCATATTGATCATACATGGCTCTTTTTTCTGGATCAGAAAGTATTTGATAAGCTTCGTTAACTTCTTTAAATTTCTCAGCGTTTCCGCCGGCTTTATCGGGATGATATTTATGAGCTAAACGACGAAAAACATTTTTAATTTCTTGATCAGAAGCACCTTTTTTAATCCCTAAAATTTCATAATAATCAGCCATAATAAACCATTATACTAATTTTTTTAAAACAAGTAAAGGATAACAAAAAAACGGGAGTGCAGGGAATCGAACCCCGGATTGCTGTTTTGGAGACAGCTGTTATACCACTTAACCACACTCCCTATTTTGTTTCCTTGTGTGATGTATGTTTTCTACACCAACGACAATATTTGTTAAGTTCCAAACGGTCTTTAAGTTTTTTCTTATTCTTTTGAGTGTAATAACCAATACGATGACATTCAGAACATTCTAACCTTACCAATTTATCTTTGATAGCCATAATTTTAACTTTTAATCTTAATTAGCCGGGAAGAGGAATCGAACCCCCGTCCGAGGTTTACAAAACCCCTGCTTTACCACTAAGCTATCCCGGCAAAATGGGTGGGGCAGGATTCGAACCTACGAAGGCCGAGGCCAGCAGATTTACAGTCTGCTGCATTTGACCACTTTGCTACCCACCCACAAAGCCCAGGAGCGGATTCGAACCGCTGACCCTTTGCTTACCATGCAAATGCTCTGGCCAACTGAGCTACCTGGGCATTATCTTATTTTTAATAAATTTTAGCTTGTTTTTCAAAAAAATCAAGCTTGCCCCTACTTTCGGCTGTATTTTTTCCTCTATTTTCTTTAAAAAATCTACTCCTGTTTTGAAAGAAATTTTTAAATTATCTTTTTTTTGTTTTAATTTATTTTTTAATTCTCCAATCTGACGAATAAACTTTTTCTCTAATAAATCTTTTTTTACCTTTGCCGCCCTTTCTTCAGGAACCTGTTCTAAATTAATATTAGTCAAGGAAAAAAATTTCCTGCTAATAATAATAGCAATGCCAATTAGAGATAAAAAAATAACTATTAGTAATAATATATTTATCCACATAAAAACTATTTTTTAGAAAGACTAAAAATTAATATTTTTTTCTTGACTGTTTTCGCGACATTTTCAATTGTTGGAAAAAGAATTTTCCTTGGGTCATATTCTTTTTTGTTGACCTTTAAAGATTGAATTAAACTCTGCTTAAAGGCCATTCTGATTTCTGTATCAATATTAATAATCCTGATCCCCAAAGAAATTGCTTTTTTTATCTGAATTGGCGGCACGCCTGAGGCCCCATGTAAGACCAAAGGAATGTTAACCTTTTTTTGGATTTCCTTTAATCTTGATAAAAAAAGTCGGGGGACGCCGTGTCTCATTTTATACGGCCCATGAATGTTTCCAATAGCTACGGCCAAAGTGTGAATTTTTGTTTTTTTAACAAACTCCTGAGCCTGATCTGGATCAGTTAAAAATTCTTCTGGTCCATTGATTAATTTATTATATTCTTGTTTGCCTTTAACTACTCTACCAAGTTCCCCCTGAACCCAAACATTATGTTGATGTGCATATTGAACAACTTTTTTTGTTAAAGCAAGATTTTTATTAAAAGGCAGGTTGGAAGCATCTATCATTACTGAAGAAAAACCAGCTTTAATACATTCTACTATATCGGAAAATGTTTTTCCATGGTCAAGATGGAGGGCAATTGGAATTTTTTTAGCTTGATTTTGAACAATAGTTTTAATTAAGCAAGATATTGATTCTATTCCTGCATATTTAATCGTTGTTGGAGTAACCTGAAGGATAATAGGTTTTTTGGCCTGTTTGGCTCCCTCTATAATACCCAATGTTATCTCTAAATTAAAAGTATCAAAAGCCCCTAAGGCGTATTTTCTTTTTTTTAATGGATTAATAAGTTTTTTAATATGGACCAACATTTTATTTTAAAATTAATTCGCACATTTTAATAAATTCTTTTGATTTTAAACTCGCTCCCCCAACCAAAACTCCATCTATCACTTCCTGATCAATAAACGATTTAATTGTTTTTGAATCAACGCTTCCACCATAAACAAGACGGATGTTGTTGCGAACAAGGGGAAGAGCATATAAATCAATTATTCTTTGATTAATTATTTTACACATATATCCAGCCTCAGCTGGTTCAATTGCCCAACCAGAACCTATAACCCAAACTGGTTCATAAGCAATAATAATTTTTTGATTAGATTTTAAACTAACACCATCTAAGGCTTTTGAAACCTGACTAATTATTGTCTGCTCCTTAAGCCCCTTATCTCTTTGGTCTCTGGTTTCGCCAACACATATTATTGGAATTAAGCCCGCTTTTAAAGCAGCTTTAACTTTTTTATGAATCATTTCGTCTGTTTCTTTTAAAATCTGTCTTCTTTCTGAATGTCCAATAATAACGTGGGAACAGCCCAATTCTTTTAAACGTTTAGGTGAAATTTCTCCTGTAAATCCGCCCTTTTCTTCCCAAAAACAATCTTGTGCTCCACATAAAAGTATATCCTTTTTAGGGCCAAAAATTTTAGAAACTTCTGGCAGACTCATAAACGGAGGACACAGAACCAAATCAAAATCAATTAATTTTTTTTCTTTTTTTTTAACCTTCTTTAGCCGATTTAAAATTTCCTTTGCTAGGGTCTTAGTTTCTTTAAAAGAAAGTTGCATTTTCCAATTAGCAATGATAATTGATTTTTTCATATAATTTCAAATAATCGAAATAAAACCAAGTGTAGCTAGGGTAACGATTAAACCAGCAATAGCAACTCCAATAAAAATTAAACCTAGACTTTTTTTGTATGGAATATCAAAAAGAAAAGCAGCTACCGTTCCCGTCCATGCGCCTGTAAAGGGCAGAGGGATGGCCACCAACAAAATCAGGGCTATATCTCCGTAAGCTGAATGCTTTTTGTAAAAACGTTGTCGGGTTCGTTTAAAGAACCAATTAAAAAGTTGTTTTATTGTCTTGCTTTTTTTCATTAAATATCCAGCTAAATGTTTCCAAAACCAAAGCAAGAAAAAAACAGGTATCATGTTGCCTAAACCAGCCAAGAAAAATGCTTTTAATGGTGATAAATGCCAAAGACCAATAGCCAAGGGAATAGTTCCTCTTAATTCGTTAATTGGCGTCATGGCCAATAAAATCGTTTTTAATTCAAAGCCCATATATAGTATCTTATCATTTTAGAATATTCTGGCAATTCTCTGCCGACCACCAAATAAGGCTCTTCACTTCTTGAAAACGATCTTGATCTGTTGCTGCATTCAAAAGTATGACTACTAACTGCTTGTCTTTATAATTACTTAAACCAGCAAAACAATAACCACTTTCCTCTAAATAGCCAGTTTTTCCTCCTGTAAGATTAATAAAGCTCCCTAAAAGCTTATCCGTGTTCCAAACCCTCTGATAATTCTTCTGACCGTTTGCGTCAAAAACAGAAAAATCATAAGTCCTAATTTTTAAAGCTTCTCTAATTTCGTCGCGCTTCATTGTCTCTAGAATCAATTTCACCAGGTCCTCGGCTGTAGACTGATTACCAATGTCTAATCCTGTTGGTTCAACAAAAACAGTGTTGTTCATACCCAAAAACTGAGCTTTCTCATTCATTAAATCAACAAAACTTTTATCTGAAGATAAATTAATTAAACGAGCCAAAACTTTCATTGCATCATTTGCTGATTTAATTAACCCAGCTATAAAAATATCTTTTAATTCTAGACTTTGGCCTGCCTTAATGTTAAGTCCGGCTGGTTCAAGGTCGCCATCAGATTTTGAATTAATAATTAAATCTTCTTTTTTGATTAAAATTCTTTCATCCCACCCTTGAGTTATATTTTCTAAAAAAATCAAAGCACTCATTAATTTGGTTATACTGGCAATAGGCAAAATTTTTGTTGAATTCTTACTAAAACAGATCTCTCCATTTTCTAAATTAACCGTTAAAGCACTCTTGGCTGTTAATTCTGGGCCCAAGGAATAAGGAGCCTCTATATTAGTATGTGATATGACATTAATTGCTTGGTCTAAAAAGATTGCCTGAGGAAAAACAGGGGCTAAAGTCAACAAGAAAAGCGTAGTTAGAATAAACGAAAACATAATTTAGATAATTTATATAAAGTGTACCAAATTTTTGATAATGGCAGTTCAAATGTTCCAGGATAAAAAAATTCTTGACCTTTAAAATTTACTTTGAAGCGGGTTACCCCCGGCCATTTCTTTTTATCTATCCCCCAAAAATCATAAAAATAAATACTTTCTTTTTTGGCCTGCTGGATTGTTTGCCAATGTAGTAAATAAGGAGCCATCACTTCTTTGTGTTCTCTTGAAGAAGCTCCATGAAGATATGTTGCTGTGTGATTAAAAAATATTAATAGATGAGCGGCTAAAATTCTATTTTGGTACTCAGCTAAATATAGAGTAGCGAACTTTGATTCGGAGTTTAAAAGTTTTTTATAGTAATTGTCGGGATAAATTTTAAATTTCTCCCGTTTAGATGTTTGGTGCAATAGATCTAAGAATATATTTAAATATTTTTCTTCATTACTTTTAAATACTTTAACGCCATGTTTTTGCGCCAACCGAATATTATAACGAGTTTTTGCGTGCATTTCTTTTAAAAGCTCTGTTTCTGATTTTTTTAAATCCAAAATTATGGTTTTTGAAGGTTGAAAATCTTTAATTTTAGTAAATCCCTTAAAATTAAATTTATCATCTTTTGAGTCCCAGCGAAAGAAAATCGCTTTTTCTTTTTTAGCTAGATTTTTAATTTTCTTAATTAATTCTTGAAAAATTACTTGATTTAAAGATAGAGCAATTGGTCCTCGTGGACAATAAAAATAACTTTTTCCAAAAGGTAAATTATGTTTGACAATTAAAGCTTGACCTATAATTTTTTCTTTGTCTTTAATTGCTAAAAACCAAACCTTTCGGCCAGACTCTTTTTGAAACATTCCCCACTCCCATGATTGTAAAAATTCACTTTCTGTTTTCTTTGTATGAGAAAAAATAAAATTATTCCAAATATCTTTCTCACAAATCTCTATTACTTCCATGATTATTGTATTTTTAAAATATTTATTTAAAAACTATGCCTTCTTTTTTTAAAGTCTGAATTTTCCTTTTCTTTCCCAATCTATATCCCCCGATTTGTCCGTTTGAACAGATAACCCGATGACAAGGAATTTTCGGATTAATATTTTTATTAAGAGCATTGCCAACAGCTCGACAGGCTTTGATTTTTCCAACCCTTTTTGCAACCTCTTTGTAAGTCATTGTTTGGCCTTTTGGAATCTTTTTAACCACTGAATAGACTTTTTCTGTAAAACTTTTCATTGTTTTATTTTAACAAAAAATTATAAATATAAACAGGTCAGAGTAACTGACCTGCTTGATTTAAAAAATCAATTCTTTAATTTTTTTGTTTTTCTTTGATCTTGCTGAAAATAAAAATATAAAGAATTTCTAATACTGCCAGAGTATTAACAATCAAAAGAGCAATAAACCACCATTTATGATTTAATTTAGCCGCACGCCAAAGAGCAATGCCTTTCCAGGGAATAGTCCAGACAAGAGCTAGCCATATAACCCAAGAATTTTCAATTAAAAATTGTTCCATATTATTAAATTAGTGAAATCCCCTGTTCTTCAAAAGCGTCTTTAATTTTGAAGATTATTTCCTGTTGACAGTCCTTATATTTTATAAAATCAGCTGTCTGCATATAATAGACGACTTCGAAAACAAGATTTGATTTATCAAATTCTGTACAATGAACTCTTTCAAAGCGGGCTAATTTATTTGATTTAATTATTTCTTTTATTGTTTCAGAAATTTTCTTTAACTTAATTGTTGGAGTTTGTCCAGGAATATTAAAAGAAAAATTTATTCTTCTTTCTTCTAATTTCTTAAAATTTTGGATTTCAACACGGAATGACGTTAATTTTGCATTAGAAAAAACAATTTCTTCTCCTTGGAGAGCCTGAATTCTAGTAGTTTTAAGTCCTATTTTTTTAACTACCCCCATTTGATCACCAATAACGATAAAATCTCCCACAACAAAGGGTTTGTCAAAATAAAGAGCAAACGAAGCAAATAAATCTCCCAAAATACCTTTTAATGCAAAAGCAATGGCAATACCGCCAATACCCAAACCAGCTATCAAAGAGGTAATATTAACTCCCAAATTAGATAAAATTAAAAGAACACCAAAAACCCATAAGATACCCTTTAAGGCTTTGCCAACCATTTGATAAGCCGCTTTTGTTCCTGGTGTGTCTTCATTTTTTAAAAGTCTTTTAATAAGATAATCAATAAAAATCTGAACAGCAATAATTATCTGGTAAAAAACCCAAATAATCAGCGCTATGCTGATTATTTTTTGAATAAAATCCCCAAAAAATAAAAGTTGGAAAGCCAAATAAAAAGCTAAAAATGAATAAAACGGAGGTTTAATCGACTGAAAAATTTCAATTAAAGTGTCATCAACATCGCTTTTAGTTCTTTTGGCTAGTTTTTTAAACCTTTTTAAAATAATTTTTTGAAAAATCTTGAATAGGCCAATTAATATCAAAAAAACAACAACTGCTTTTAAAACATTTTCTAAATTATTATTAAGTAAACTGTATTGACTTAAAGTGGTAATAATTTTTTCTAACATGATTTTATATTAAATATATTTTTATTAATAATTAATCAAGGAACATTTATCCCCTTGTTTAATATTGTGTTCGTCAACCCAGCCATTCTTAACCTCTAAAACATATTGGATAGGTACTGAGGGCCGCAATAATTCAGGAAATGATTCTGGTTGAACCTCTTTATTAATTTCAACAATTTTTAAGTCTTTGTCAAGCCAAATAATGTCTATAGGAAACTTCATTCCTTTCATCCAGAAAGGATAACGACCTGGTGTTTTAAAAACAAAAAGCATCCCTTGGTTGTCTAAAATGCGATCACGCCCGGAAAGCCCTTGAGCTTTTTCACTAAAAGTTTCGGCAACCTCTACTTCTAACTTAAAATCATTGATTTTTATAAAAATAGACTGGCCCTTTTTGTTAGATTGTTGATCAAAGATATTTGTCTTAGTTTTCAAAAAAAGTAAAATCCCTAGGGAAAGAAGAATAAATATAAAAATAAGGAGTAAGACTAAATTTTTGTTCATACTTTCTAAAAAGTGCCAGTCTAAAATTAAAAGAACTAAAATTCTGGAGGTTAACCTCTTTTCTTAAATAACTATCTTTTAATACCAACCTAATTCTTTTATTTCTTTCTTCTTTTTGCTGGTTTCCTTTTTTTAACAACTTTTCTCTTTGCCGGCTTTCTTTTAGCAACTTTTCTTTTTGCAACCTTTCTCTTTGCTGGTTTTCTTTTAGCAACTTTTCTTTTTGCAACCTTTCTCTTTGCTGGTTTTCTTTTAGCAACTTTTCTTTTTGCAACCTTTCTCTTTGCTGGTTTTCTTTT